>Ga0209700_100708_pt1 | contig 65844 bp, 30 predicted proteins | sample SiratroredBW_FD_187528 | JGI IMG/M metagenome (GOLD analysis project Ga0209700, IMG submission 187528) | Root nodule microbial communities of legume samples collected from California, USA - Siratro red BW (SPAdes) (version 2) | ecosystem: Host-associated > Plants > Roots > Nodule | place: USA... | reverse complement strand
GGACTTTAGTTTGGTTCGAAGATCAGATTTTTGGTTTTTCTGTAGTTTTCCATAATAAACTATAGTGGCGACTCTATGAAATTTAAAATATGTTTTCGCCGTCCCCGTCGTGACCCCGGTTGCGACACCGTTTAACAATTGTAAAATACAAAAAATATATTATATTTTGTTAAAAAGCAAAAGAAGCAAATTTTTGTTTACTATACATAATATGACATATATTTTCAGAGATTTATAAAAAAAATCTTATATTTTTTAAAAATTAACTTTAAAAGTAATTTATGAACATGTTTTTAATCTAATGAATACATTTTTTTAAAAATAAAACCATCATGATAGTAGTAACTTTATAACATTAGTGAAATGGAGGAAATATAATTTATAGTCGTGCTTTTACCATCATCTATTAAATGAAAAATTAAATAAAAATATAGTAATTATAATGATACCAACAAAAGTAATTTAGAACGCGTTAATACTCTTCAGTAAAATAAAGTGCGATAATATTTTGTACTTAAAAGATTCTTTTGATTCTTTTAGTAAAGAATAAATTAGATGATCTACACTTTTCGCAACAGTATAGAGTTTGAATTTTATTTCAAGAAGCATTCATTCTATTTTTCAGGTAGTCAAGAAAGGAGGTGGACACTTTTTCTTTTTATATATTAAACTATTATTTTGCCTTTTCTTTTGGTTCACATTATTGCATAATGAATTATGTTGTCATATTGTTTCATTCTTTTATTCTTATAGAATGATTCGAAGTAGTGTGATGTTCTAATTTTTCCTTTTGTTTATTCTGGAAAAATTAAATATTATATTTTTTCAAGTATGCTTAAAAAATATCTGCATAATAGGTGAAAAAACCAATATTATGCAAATGGTTTAAAGACATTTAATCAGTAATCAGTAAGAAAAAAAAAAGACTAATGTTATACCAGAGATTTTAAGTTAGAGAAAGATTAAAACAATAATGTGAACAAAATCTCATTGTTGAATAAAATTTGTCTTAGATAGGCAACTTTGTTTTAATCATACCTTTACTCATTCTCTTTCTTTTTACATATTTACCTTCTCACACTGAAATTCTCTTTATATTCTTTATAGTTCTTAACCACTGTTTATTTCAAGTTATTATATTATATATTCAATAATTATATTATAACTACAAATGCTACAGTGAATTATATCTAGAAGCATAATCAATTATATTTAATAATCTCATATATTGGTTAGAAATATCACAAAACAACCCTTATCTTTCATTTTAAAATTATTTTGTAAAATGATATTTGAAATAATTTATATGAAAAAATAAATAAAAGTGGAAGCTACAGATGTCTTAAACATAACTTTGGGTATTCTGACTTTCTCATCCCAAAGGTAAGAAAACATATTAAAAATGAAGGTTACAACTTCCTTGAAAAGTAGCCACACTGCAGAATGAATTTCAAAGTTTGTACCAAATATAAGAATACTACTTTTCAAAGTTTGTAACATATATGAGATTATTACATTTTTATAAAATAACTTTTAATTATTTACATTTATTTCTATAATAGGATATCTAATATTATATAATAATTTTGTTTTATGGTTGTCAAGTGGTATAATCTGACACGGTGAGAAAGTGACCGCCATAGAAGGAGACATTTATAAATTGGTATGAACAGGACAAGGAATTATCAACAACTCCTCTGCTCATTCCGTACAAATAGTAGACATGAATACACACTTTTTATTAGTTATGGATTTTTTTATAAAAATAAATAAATAATTTCAAAAAATAAATAAATTATTAATATTACATTAAATTATTTTATCTTTTGTTTATTTTCATTCTTTTCACTTTTTTAAATATAATTATCTCTTTTCCATTCGCGCATTTTCTTATAGGATGTCTGAAATATTTATGACTTAAATCTATATATACCTTTTGAAAAAACTTCTTTTCTTTGTACACGGATAATTCTTATTTATAAACCGAAACTTATTTAATTGAAAATAAGTCGATTTTAATTTTAATTTAAAACCTAATTCCTTTAAAGAATATCATGCATGAAGATGACGTTGGCATGTGGTTGTCTTGCATTTGATTTTTCTAAAGAAGAAAATCTGGATTACTTCTTCAGTTTTAATACTGATTCAGTCATATCTTTTGAAACATCAATATAGAGTAATGATATATATATCTTTGGAAGTAGAAGAATTTGGATTTAGAATTATTGGTTCATAAAATAGCTGAGATATTTTCTTTGGTGTCATTTGTCAAAACTAATAACATTAATTTTAATCAACTACTAAATTTTGTAATCAATGAGTTCAAATAGTTGACTCCAGAATTTTCCAATGCCACCATTGTTAATCCAATCCCATGTTTTCATACATTCTCAAGGTGCTATCTTTCTCTCACATAGGCCCCTGCTTCAGTTTAAGTGTTCAAACCCTTTCATCTTTTGTACTTATTCTTCTCTCTTTCCATTCATGACACAGGCCTGTGCTTCTTCATGCTAAAACCATGATCAGACATAAGCAGAAACACACAAGCTCTCTTCCACTACTTCTAGTGATTCTTCTCTTTTTCAACTTCACATGTGCCATTGATTTCGTCTTCAACGGCTTCAACTCCTCTGAAGTGTTGCTCTTTGGAAACGCCACCATCGATTCTCGAATTCTAACACTAACACATCATCAAACTTTCTCCATCGGACGTGCCTTGTACAAGGAAAAAATTCCCACCAAGAAACCAAACTCTTCTTTTGTGTACCCTTTCGCCACCTCTTTCATCTTTGCCATGGCACCATATGAAGACACTCTTCCGGGGCATGGCTTGGTTTTCATCTTTACACCTGCCACGGGAATCCAAGGCACGAGTTCTGCACAACACCTTGGTCTGTTCAACCTCACCAACAACGGAAACTCAAACAACCATGTGCTTGGTGTTGAGTTCGACGTGTTCATGAACCAAGAGTTCGATGACATCAACGCCAATCATGTGGGGATTGACATAAACTCTCTCAAGTCTTTTGTTTCCAATGATTCTGGGTATTGGCAAGATGATGGTGACAGGTCCTTTAAGGAATTGACGCTTAACAGCGGTGAGAATTACCAAGTTTGGATTGACTATGAAGATTCTTGGATGAATGTTACCATGGCACCGGTGGGTATGAAAAGGCCTAGTAGGCCTTTGTTGAATGTTTCTCTCAACTTATCTCACGTTTTTGAGGATGAAATGTTCATTGGGTTTACTAGTGCCACTGGTCAATTAGTTGAGAGTCACAAGATTTTGGGGTGGAGTTTCAGCAATGATAATGTTTCGTTGAGTGATGAACTTATTACTACTGGGTTACCGTCTTTTGTTCTTCCAAAGGATTCAATTTTTAAGTCCAAGGGGTTTGTTGCAGGGTTTACTGTTGGAGTTTTCTTAGTTATTTGTGTGTTGGTTTTGTTGGCACTGATTTTGATTCAGAGGAAGCGTAAGAGAGAAAGGAAGAGGCATGAAATGGAAGATTGGGAGCTGGAGTATTGGCCACACAGAATGTTGTATGAAGAAATTGAAGCAGCAACAAAGGGGTTCTCTGAAGAGAATGTGATTGGAGTTGGTGGGAATGGGAAAGTCTACAAGGGTGTTCTAAGAGGAGGGGTGGAGGTTGCTGTGAAGCACATTTCTCATGAAAATGATGGCGTGCGAGAGTTTCTTGCTGAAGTTTCAAGCCTTGGGAGGCTGAAGCAAAGAAACTTGGTGGGGTTGAGAGGTTGGTGCAAGAAAGATGTTGGGAGTTTCTTCTTAGTGTATGACTACATGGAAAACGGTAGCTTGGACAAGAGGGTGTTTGATTGTGATGAGAGGAAGATGTTGAGTTATGAAGACAGGATAAGGATTATAAAAGATGTAGCTTTTGCAGTTTTGTACTTGCATGAGGGGTGGGAAGCTAAGGTTGTGCATAGGGACATCAAGGCCAGCAATGTTTTGCTTGATAAGGATATGAATGGAAGGCTTGGGGATTTTGGGCTAGCCAGAATGCACAGCCATGGTCAAGTTGCTAGCACCACAAAATTGGTTGGAACAGTAGGGTACATGGCTCCCGAAGTTTTTAAGACAGGAAGAGCTTCCACTCAGACAGATGTTTACATGTTTGGTATCTTGATTTTGGAGGTTTTATGTGGAAGGAGACCTCTGGAAGAAGGTAAGTCACCTTTGGTGGAGTGGGTTTGGCAACTAATGGTACAAGGGCAAATTGTTTTTGCACTTGATGAAAGATTAAGGGCTAAGGGAGAGTTCAGTGAGCAAGAAGTGGAGAGGTTAATGCACTTGGGTTTGTTGTGTGCCTACCCTGAACCAAAGGTGAGACCCACAATGAGACAAGTGGTAAATGTTTTAGAGGGAAAGAACGAGGTGGATGATTCAGAAATTGAGAATATGGATAGTTATTTGCTCCAACGGTTGAAATCAAGAGATATATTGTCTGAGTATTCCCAATACTTTAGCTATGCCTCACACCCAACTTTTCAAGATATTCGTAACTCTTCTTCAATGTCTCTTACTTGGTCCGAATCTATAGTTGAGGGTAGGTGAACCTGTGTCATGAATGAGAACAAAGGATTTGTCTATTAGCTCATTGCTGTATCAAACATAGGATTCATTTTCTTGCAACAGGAGTTGCATTTTTTTTACATTACAATCATACAGAGTCCAATTTTATTAGTTTTGAATTTTTTATTATACAGAATCTACAATTCTAGATTTTGATATGATATGCTTGATTACATCTATTATATATCAGTATAAGTTTATAGTCTGACGCAACTCTAGGCCAAACCAAACTATCCTGATTTTAGAATTCATGACACTATTATAGAAGGAATCTGCCAGGTATTTTCACAAAAGCTATCATAAGACTTTTGGCTTTTTGGTTAACGTATGGAAGCAAATAAGAAGATTGATTTTGCCATAGCATGATTATAGTTAGGTGGAAATTTTGGCAGCAGTTGCTGAATCTGCACCTAATAAGCAAAGCTATATTGACATCCAACAAACTTGACATTTTCACATGTAAGCTGAGAACTCAAAATCACAAGAATGTACTGATTTGTCAAAAAACAGGCGTTGCATGATTTTAAACTTACCATAACCTCAAGATTTTTGTATCAGTCACAATTCATTTGCAAATTACAGTGAAGTGAAATTACAACAGTGACCACAATTTTAAACTTTTTAGCATGCATCAATATCTATGTATACCAGCTGTCACCGGGTGCATTAATTCTGGGGGCAGCCTACTATAAACAATTTACTCTCTTTCATCTCATTTTTTAAGAAAACACGCCAAAAGAAATTAAGGTGACACACTTTATGCTTTCATGTTGTAGCTTGGTTTCCACCGAATCTAAGTAGATAAATGGTGCAGCATGCTATTAGTTTTATGAGTTGAATGACCCAATTTTCCAACCCAGTGGTCCTGTACCAGAAAATACCAACGTCTCTCTTTCTCATTTCACGTGGGACATTATCCAACTTGCATTGTCCACTTGCATTGGCAAATTATTGAATTGGTTATGGAGAAATGAAAGAATCCAGCTCAAATAATAGAAAGAAAGAGGAAAACAAAGGGCGGAAAGGGCAATGCATGTAGCCCCTAGGAATAGGTTGGGTTGGTGTCTTAAATGCCCTTTATTTCATAGTACCAGGAATTAAAAAAGAAAAAAAGTGAAAAGGATTTGAAGACCATAATGCTATAAAAATTTTAACGGGATGATAAAGTAGGTAGATGTAAAACAGAGACCACCAGAGGGAAGCTTAAAGAGAAAATGAGAGGATTAAGGAAAAGTGTACTGGATCCATTATGCACCAAACAGTGACAAGTGGCAGAGGGGTCAAATGCGGTTATTTTATTTACTGCAATCTTATTTTTCTTTTTCACTTCCCAAATTGGTTTAGCAGATGGACTCTGGACGAGGACGGAGAAAAATGGATTTATAGTGATTGTAGTACTCTCACATTTGTGAAATTGGAGAAGATGATTTGAGATGTAATAAAGATTAGCGAGGATGGAAGGATATTTTGTAGTTATTAAGAATTAAAAGATGAAGTTGTCTCTACAAAGATTTTAAAAAGATGGCTCATGCAGAGATTCTTAAAAAGGGTTTATGTTTTTTCTTTTAAAGGAGAGATAATTAAGTATGTTTGTGCGGGTAATTGATCAATATAATCGATTATAGATGTGTAATCGATTATGAATATGTGTATTTTTGTCTTACACTTTATAATTATAAGTGTTTATTTAATAAATACTCCATGAGATCAGTCCACACCAATTTAAGTGTAATTTTTACATATTAATTCTCCATTTTATTGGTCATTGATAGTAAATAGAAGATACAAACAACACAATCAGTTATATCAATTTCTTTCTATGATATTCTCCAACCTTAAGTCAGGAAAATGAAATCTATCCCTGCTAAATTTACTCACCAAAGAATGAATTGTGCTTTCTTTTAGTCTATATCCTACTCTAAACATAGACTCTAAAACAACCAGAATGTCATCCAACCAAACAACCAGAATGTCATCCAACCTATCTTCTTGTAATAGACTGTTAATAAGGTACTCAAAAGTATGTTCCTGGAGTTTCAGCTTCCAACTCAACATGTTTAGCAACCATTCGATTCCCTGCAGAGAATGTCGTTCTTTGCATAACCCGGTTATAATATAATCATGCGTACTGGCTATTGGTTCCAAATGTTTATCCTGCATTTCCTTCCACAACGTAATCGCACCCTGTGTGTCTCCTTCTTCACATAGTCCTTTAATAAGAGGATTATAAGAGAAAACTGATGGCTCTAATCCCTGTGCCAGCAGTTCATTTAATAGTTTTGTTGCCCTAACCAGCTCCCCATTCTTGCACAGGCCTTTAATAAGAGAATTGTATGTAATCAAATCACGAACAATGCCCTTCTGAAACATTTCTTCAAACAAGCTATATGCTTCATCTGTTCTTCCATGCAAACACAAACCTGAAATCATTGTGCTATAGCTAACTGTTGTTTCTGCATAACCTCTGCCACACATATCCTCAAAGATCTTCCTTGCCTCAACAAGATGACCAATCTTAAAATATTGATGCATCATTACATTATAGGTGTATTCATTTGGCTGAAATCCTTTTTTAATCATCTCAAACCACAGCTTCCTGGCCTCCCCAAGCCATCCCATCTCACATAGACCCTTGATCACTGTTGTGTACATAACCCTGTCCGGGAAGTATCCTCTGTCCTTGAGATCATTAAAACCCGGAAGCCCTCACAACTCTTCCTCTCCAGGAGTCCATTTATGATTTCTTGATAAGTAAAGATATCAGGATTGCATTGCTTGGCATAATATGAAGCATCTCAGATACTCGAACATATTGTCTCTCCTTACAAAGCCCCCTAATAAGTGCATTGAAAACAACATTGTCAGGATGTAAGCCATTTTCCAGAAGTTCCCGAAGAAGTTCATACCCTTTCAAAACTTTGTTTTCTGCACAGAATGTCATTATCAGATATCCAACAGTTTCCACATTAATGCTAGCAACAACACCGATGCCGTCATCTGTTCATACAATGTCCACACCAGATCAGTCCTCCCAGCCCTCAAACAACTCAACAGAGATGCATTCCAAGTTGTCAAAGAGGGGCAAAACCCGACCTGTTTCAACATATCAACTGCATCTTCAACCATCCCGGCCCTGCCCTGCTGAGACACTGAATGCAACCCTCCAAAGTGGCAGGCTCGGGAGTCCAACCCGTGCAGTAAAGCAATGATTTTGCTGCTTTGCAGGCTCCAGCATCCACAAGCCCACAAAAGAGGGCATTGCAAGATGATTGGTCAGGCGAGAAACCACAAGAAGAGCACAGCCAGTGAAAGAAACGGAGGGAGACGAAGGCATTGTTCTGGTGGTTAAGATAAAGGAGGAAGAAAGAGGGGTCAGAAAAATTGAAAGATGGAACAGGGAAAGAAGGGTGTCCTCCCAGCGGGGCTTTATTCGCGTAATCCTACAAATTTCAATGGATAAAGTTGCAATCTTTAGCATCGAGATTTTTAGTAGGATGATAATGATAACCTTGTTTAGTCTCTGAGGTGACGTTTCGGAATTGGGCAAACCTTCGGCAGAAATACAAAGGAGTTCCCCTCACCATTGCCATGAGATTGGTATACACAGCTCAAGCAATTAGTATAAGAGGAAGAAACAAAAATCAACTGAAAAAGTTTGGTGGAGCTTTTTTCGATGGACTTGATTTTCAATAGACTAGACTCTCCCCCCAAACCATGAAGTAGCAGAGAACTGAGAAATCTGCTTCATAAATTAAAAAACAAATTACAATTATCAATTATATATATGCTTGGCAAATCAAAGTCGAAATGAAAGAAGATAATTTTTCTCAAATTGAATCAAAATACACAGATTAAAGGAAAACAAATACAAATCGGTTAGCATGCCCTAATATTATCATTAAGTCAAACAATTTTTGTAGTCTGGACTAGAATGAATAACAAATTGAAATATTAGGGACTCTCAAGCCATAATAGTGTTTTACCCAAAAATTTATTTGCATTCCTAAAACTTTGTTCATATGAAAGAGATGGCTGGAATTTGAAGGCATGTTGGTAAATATTGAAGAAGCAATACGAAGGTTGCAGAGATACACATGGAGAAACAGAACACGTTATCAGAAAAGTACCTTAGAAACAGAAGCCAATTACCCCAATTCTCAGAGAAACAGAGCAGTCGCCGCCAATCAAAGTCATCCCACCAAAATCAGAACCATGCCACGCGCCGCTGCCAAGCCCGCGCTTCACGCCGCCACAGCGGTCTTCTTCCCCGTTCCGCCTGGGATCCTCTTCCCGCCGTTTCTCTCTTGATAAAGTTCATGTTTTTTTTTTTAAAAAAAAAAAAAAACAACAGAAATAATAGATTATCTGTATTTTGTGTGCAATAATTAATTAATATATATACTTATAAATGTTTATTGTTTAAATATAAGGAGATGCACTTGAGACAATAAAATGCTTGTTCAGTATGTGAGATGTGCAGATAAAAATTTTACAAATTTAAAATTTAAATTATCAATTACATATATCATTCAAAAAAATTTATTCAAATCTCCTTCTTTAATGTGAAGAAGTCAATTCACTTTTACAAATCCTCACACTACATACAAATTAATTTTCTTATTTAAATCCATCTATCTATTCAAATAAAATATAAAAATTTACCATATCATTTTCTTACATTTTGGACGGTTTAATATATTCATAACTTCTTGTTAGATGACTCAGGTTGCATTGCCTTTGCAAGATCTTTTTGTCAAAATTCAAACTCCCTTTTCTAACTTTATTTATTAGTTAATATATCTAAATTTCTTGTAAGACTCGCATTGTTTTATAGTATATAAAATAATAATAATAATAATAATAATAATAATAATAATAATAATTAGAAGACTACATATTTTTTATGCAACTTTTCTGTCTAAATTCACAACTTTCTTGTCATCAAACATATATTTGTGTTAAAATATAAATATTAAAAGCATATTAATTTTTTTATAGAAAATAAAATCAATATTTTGAAGGACTGGATTTTTATTTAACCAATATCTTGCTCGTATTGCTCAAACACCTGCAGAGACTAAAATTGGAAAGGATTGCATAAAAATATGTTTTGTTAAGTCGCTTTAAGAATAATTTTCTTTAGATTAGAGACACAGATTGAAGTGAAGTGTATTGGCATGAAATACTATTATGGGATAGAGTTATATTTGAATTACATATTGTATGTAAATAAGACAGAATTAAGAGGTTGAATACCAAACATAGTTAAATTGTTAATTTATAAATTACATCATACTTGATCCTCCTTCACAACTATGAGAAGTAAAAAATTAAAGAGTATTATAGCATAGTTCCTTTTATCTATTCTTATTCTTATATTGTAAAGATAAGAATATGTAATTTATCTCAAATAAAAAAAAAAGTTAATATTTTGAAAGAATCTTTCTCCCTCTATCGCTATAAATGGTCAAAATATATTTCTCTCAATCTTATTAAATTACTCTTACTACTTTGATCTTTATTTATATATTTAATTTTCTTAATTCCTAACCCGCTTTAATATTAAAACAGATTTATATTTCAATTTAATATTTTATAAATCTAAAATATAATTCACATGTTTAAATTGATCATTTATTAGAATTCGGTTATGACATAATTTATATACTTAAAAAAGTTGTTTATATCATATAGTAAGTAATAAATATTTATTTATGTTGTAAAATACATATTTTTTATATGAATGGTCAACAAGCAAAAGGAAAAGCAATATCCTTTTGCCTTTTGGCAAATATACATGAGTTTTCATCCGAACAGAAGACCAAATACATATGAATTAGGTATTTTTTTTTTTTACAAAAATCATTAGTGTGTTTTGTATTGGCAATCTAGTTTCTTCTCTTCTCCAACATTGAAGATGCTGCATTATTTTTAATCTATGGCATTTTGGGCTCTTGTCTCTGGTCATTGGTCTTATACTTAAAACTTCAATGCTTTTGTTTGTTATCTCTCATATTTCAAAATCTAGGATTAAATTACAACTAATGACCGAACTTTTTTAGCTAGTCAATTACGTATTCATCGTCACAAGAAACAGTTAATTTGTTTTAATCCTTATCTTCACAAAAGATCACGTTATTGGTGTAACATGTTTTGCTCCATTTTGAATAGTCTCACACATTCATTAATAAGTGTAAAACAGGTTCTTTCAAAAGTATTCAATTGTTTATTTCTTCCTCCTTCATATAAGCCAAGTCATTGAAAGTGAATGAAATGCTTTAGCTGAAACAATATTAAATATCGTGCAGTATCTTTATGCTGCTCCCAAGTTGATTAATGGAATTTTAATTATTAAAAAAGAGGATGGAAATTTACATGCTCCTCTTGCATACAATTTCAATGGTGCTGTAATTCTGCTGCTCAAACGCATTCATGCACAATGCACCTATTCAGTTTGCATTCTCCGTAAAATCCTTAGCATCATTTACCATGCAAAACTAGTCTGTGTTTCTCCAACTAAAGTGTGCCAAGAGAGGACACTGTTCCTATATATTTATATCCGATCAAGCTTCTTTGTGTTCTAATATTTTTCTATTCACTTTTGCACTTCAATTCACTGTGAGCATGCCCCTCCTTATTTTTCCCACCACTTTTTTCTTCAACCAACACACTCATCTTATTGTAACATAATTCTTCCCCCATGTCAAAAGAAAGTGAGGATTTTTCTACTGAGATTGTGCAGAGGGGTGTTGAAAACTCTGGCCCAAAGGCTGGCTCTATTTCTTTCTCTGTGAGAGTGAGGCCTAAGCTGCCAGATTTTCTTAGTTCGGTTAATCTAAAATATGTGAAATTGGGTTATGGCTACCTCATTAGCCATCGCTTGTACTTGTTGCTGGCACCACCTCTGCTTGCAGCCTTTATTGCTCGTATTGGAAAGTTCACTTGGCACGATCTCTATGAGAAATATGGCCTCGTTGAGATTCTATTTATATCAGCCCTTTTGTTCATACTGCTGTATTTTTATATTGACTTCACACCCGGCTCTACCTATTTGATTGATTTCTCATGCTTTCGTCCCCCAAATGAATACAAGGTTAAAAAACGCACACCTTTTCTTAACTAGTACTCACACTTCTCACACACCAAGAGAGTGTGTGAGTTTTAACTTTTAATGCCAAACTTAGATACGTTTACTTGAGTACTTTTGGCTGTAATTGTCCAATCAAAACTGTATTTTTACGAATTGAGCTTTAATGTAAATCTTCTTTCTTTCACTAATTACTGAGCTGAAACTCCAATTTTGATGCTTGAGGGGGTAAGCCTGTTTTTTATACATTCAACCTTTAGATGTATTTAATAATGGGATATTTATGCAGATCTCTAAGGCAGAGTTTATTGAGCTAGCAAAAAAATCAGGGAATTTCAATGATACTACTATTGAGTTTCAAGAACGAGTTCTTAAGAAATCTGGAATGGGTGATGAGACCTACCTGCCAAAAGGAGTTTTTCGCCCTGGTTACAGAAACTCGCTGAAAGATGGCAGAGAAGAGGTATCAATGGTGATGTTTGGGGCAATTAAAGACCTTCTTGCTGCCACAAAAGTAAAAGCCAAGGACATCAGAATCCTGATAGTAAACTGTGGAATACTAAACACCACCCCATCACTCTCCTCAATGATAGTAAATCATTTCAAGCTTAGGCACGACATCCACAGCTTCAACCTTGGAGGGATGGGTTGTGGTGCTGGAATCACAGCTATTGATCTTGCTAAAGACCTTCTTGATGCCTATCCAAGAACCTATGCACTTGTAGTTAGCACAGAAGCTGTGAGCTCTACCTGGTACAGTGGCAATGACATTGAAATGCAGCTTCCCAATTGCTTCTTCAGAATGGGGGCTGCAGCCATCATGCTCTCAAATTTCCGCCTAGATAAATGGCGCGCCAAGTATGAACTCAAACAGGTATCTCTTCCAAAGTCATAACCTTTTTAGTTTTCTATGAGATCAGTTTTAGGATCTCTATCTTATTGCATTGAGCTATATATCATTCATGCATGTGGCAGCTGGTGAGAACTCACAGAGGGATGGATAATAGAAGCTACAAAAGCATACAACAAAGGGAAGATAGTGAAGGGAAGAAGGGGCTTTGTGTGAGCAAAGATATCATAGAGGTTGGAGGCCATGCACTAAAAGCCAACATAACCACACTAGGGCCACTAGTGTTACCTGTTTCTGAGCAACTTCACTTCTTCACCAACTTGATCTTCAAGAAGAAGAAAGCAAAGCCATATATTCCGGATTACAAGCTGGCATTCGAGCACATGTGCATTCTGGCCACGAGCAAGAAAGTGCTGGATGAGATTCAGAAGAACTTGGAGCTCACAGAGGAGTACATGGAAGCATCGAGGAAGACATTGGAGCGATTTGGCAACACATCAAGCAGCAGTACTTGGTATGAACTGGCTTACCTTGAGTTGAACTCAAGGATCAAAAGGGGTGATCGGGTTTGCCAAATAGCTTGCGGATCAGGGTTCATGTGTAACAGTGTTGTTTGGAAGGCCCTTAGGAATGTTAGGAAACCCAAGCACAGTCCTTGGATTCAGGATGAAGGCTGAACTAACCACGTATCTTCATTGCATGCATGCTGCTATCGAACAACCTTAGGTCCATGTTATGAACAATGGATAAAATCATAAATTAAATAAATAAAATCTCTGAAGCAAACCATACTTCAATTTGTGTTGTGTATTTGTATCCAACATTAATCGATATCTGATATTCTGGATACTTCCCTGTTATCGATGAAGCAACCATGTTTTTTTCCAACATTATTTTAAAAATTTCCATCTTTATGCTGTTGAGGAAAATTCATGAAATTAATCCTAAATAATATAAATTGGCTTTAATATGAAATAATTGGTATATTAAACGTAGGGGCTTTCTTATCATGGGCTTACTGCTAACGGCCTGCCATTTTATCCACACAAATCATAGTAGGGGTGTCCAGAGATTATTATTAAACAATCATTATATTAATTAAATTGAGTAACATCTAATTATTACTTAACTAGTGAATCCATATCGCATTGTCTTCAATGCTATGCAGATTCATTGAACTAATTTAGAAAATTAAATAAAATAATAGGAAAAAAGTTAAAATATATCATAAAAAATTACAATGATTTTATACATATTGAATTTTTATATTGGAATTGTGTTTCCATATAAATACTTACAATAAATTTGTATAAAGTAGGATTTGAATATCAATTTTTCAACATTAAACTCATCCTAACCATTAGGTTAAACAAAATGCATAAATTGAATTAAACTAGAATATTAAACTAAATTTTAAAAGAGTTGTACTTAAATTAAATTATTTAAAGGTTAAATTGAAGTAAACTCAATTATCCCATGTTTTTTTAATTACTTGAATTTTAAAGTATTACCGATAAACATCTTATTTTAAAGTATTATAAGTTATAATCTCATACATTCTTAAAAATCTAACCAAAATACTTTGTGGTGTGATTATATAATTGGGAAAAAAACTTTTTTTCCTCAACTTATAAACAAATGATTCACGTAATTTTGGGAAGACTTTCTTATGAATTATTGTTGTGTTATCTTAAGTTTAGGTGTGTTAGAGAAAGAGAGTTAGAATTCAAAATTTCTCCAAAGATTTTTAATGAAGACTCACTTTAAAGTTGAATGGTCATTTTTATTTGTTTTCTTTTTCAATTAAATTGTTTTTCAATAATGGTTTAATTATTATTTTAATATTGTATGTGTTTACTTGTCATTTAATTGCATCATAATTTATGATTTAATTTCACTTTTTCCATTTTAATTCCTTTATAATGTGAAAATAAGTTAATTGAAGTTATTCTAAATAATGAAAAAAGAGATACTTTTTTTTAAAATAAACTTACTTAATAATCCATTTTATTAAAATATCTCTAGTTTTATCTACATCCTCAAAATCAATATTATTATCACTTTGAATGCCTGTATGATAGTCGTTATAATATCAGCTGAAGAGTGTGAATAAAATATAATAAAACATAAATAGTCTATTCACACGTTAAAATTTTATAATTGATATAAAAATACAAAAAAGAGTACAATATATTCCAAATCCAAATATATCTCATATATGTATATATTTAAAATTCTCATAACTCAATAATAATAAAAGAAAAGAAAAAAAAAATAAACTTTTTTATTAATAAAAGAATATATTATATTTGAGATGATCCATTCACATGTAAGAGAAATAAATTTATAAATAAAATGTTCGAGTGCTAAACATATTTAAAATAATGGAAAAATATTTAATTTTTCTAATCTCCTGTTTGATAAGATGTCTATAATTCGGGAAACAGCTTAATTTCAAGCAACAAAACAATAATAGCTAACTTCAAAGTTTCAAGTACGATTAATTAGTTAGTAACAGGAGTTAATTAATGTGACCACCCCCTCTTGTGATAACTGTGCGGTTAGGTTTTGAATATAAAAAAAAAAAAAAACAATTATTGACTAATTATTTTACTAATACCATGGGAAGTCCAAATTGAAACCATCGTCCCTTCATCCTAATCTAAATTTTAAAAGACCTAAAAAAATTGAAATGATTACAACCGTGGGCACCTGTGAATGGATATATATCACAACGCTTTGTTTTATTCAATTTTCTTTGATTTTACCGTTTTAATGAAATTAAAATACTGTACACGTTTTTTTGTGTGATATCTTTGATATATTATTAAATACAGCAAACAAAATTATAACTATACTCTATTATATCTGTGTTACACCAAACACTATATAATATATCTTCTGGATCTCATTCAAGCTTGAGACTGTAAACAATGTTGACATAATTGACATTGTTAATTTTGTTGATTTTTTGGTTATGTGGATACAGATGCACCAAACAAATTACACCTTCTAGCCCGACAGATATTGCTATTGAAATTGGATATGTTTTTGAATTATTGAACTCATGAAAACCTCTCATATATACTATTGTTGTCATTATTTTCATATAAATAAGGTTATCTTAATTTGAATCTGAACGACCTCATTTTTAAATATTTTTATATTATTTTTAATTAGAATTTATCAATATAAAACTATAGTGCTTATTGAAAATTTAAAAACTAATATGAAAAAATTGTTTCCAAATTGTATATTCTGAATTTTTAATTCCTTTTTGCTTATCAGAATATTTGATTCTCATATCTATGACAACATAATTGTTTTGAAGATCTCACGTTTACTGAAAATAAGGTCTTTCAATAATTTATAATGTGAATGTAAACTTCACTTTTCAAACTGATTTTGTAAGGTTAAGTTAAGTTTAAATTTCACTTTTTGATATGATATCAGAGTCTATCCTAACACGATTTTTAGGATCACTCGCTATTGGACTACGCTTAAACAATATAATCTCACGTTCAAATTGAGTAATTTATAATGTGGGTACAAACCTCACTTTTCAAACCGATTTTGTAAAGTTTATAATAAGAATTTTTTTTATTCAAATTTTAGTTTTAACATGATAAAAGTAATTTTCTTTTGTTAAAAAACTTAAATTTTTTTTAAATTATCAAATATAGCATTTTTTTTCTATTTTTATTGTTAAGTTGGAAATCACTTTTAGATTACCTTTAAAAATTATTTAGCTGTAGAAGAAAAATTTAATCAGTTAGATTAACAAAATTATTTAGAATATATTTTCATTGCAATATTTTATTTTAAGATTTTACAATTTTCTTAAATTTTATTTTGTTGTGTAAGATACAATGTTTTACAATATTTCATTTTATTTTTGTGTGATGATAAATCTTATTATTAAATATGTAACTTTTTGTCGATCTCACAAAATATTCACATTTTAATATTTAGAATGTGAAGTTATAAAATATATTTTCTTACACCTGTGGGATATAAACAAATATTTCTTTCAAGGTTTTGAAAAGTATTTTTAGAAAATTGTGTTTTTCAAATTATAGATCTTTTAATGTAATTTTAGTGCAACATCTATTTAAGATATGAATGAAATCTTACCCTAAGATGTTTCCAGAGTTATTAATACGTGTCTTAAAATATACATAAAATATATAGTTGCACGTTAAGCTTCCCACATCAATAACAAAAATCGAACTTTGAAAAATAATTGAATAAACTATTATTTTAACCTCGGATTAAAACTTAGCAAAACTATCTCTAAAACTTAGAAAAAGTCAATAACAGTGATCCTTACCATCATGTGAATCATTTAAAGTTATTAATGCATTGACTATGATGTCTTCCTATGACAACAACATGTGCACACCCGTGAGTAATCTCAATCACTGTGACTATAGTTTGAATGTTTTGTTGGAGAAATAATTTGAATGTTAAAAGAATCCACTTGTCCTTTTTATCGATTTTATATTAAGATGGAAAAACCAACGGCACAAACGCAGAGAAACGTACCACCCCTGTGTAAGTGTAACGTAAAACAGTAATAAGACTGCATAAACGTTGAACAAAATTTCTATTTAAATTTTTAAATCAATTTATATACTATAAATATATTTTTTACTTCTATAAAAACATAAACACAGCTAATTCAGTGTACAAGTGATTGGCCAATAATAGATGGAAACCCATTCACGTGGAAGGAAGAAATATTAGTCTCTGAAACGCTATCTCTCTCACTCTCCGTCACTCGCTTTCTAATAACGAATTAAGAACCTAACAATTTGAATGGTGAAGAGAAGGTTACGTTTGGTTGCATGTATATATGTATGTATCTATCTGTGTATCTATCTTCAAACTCCAAACATGTCTTCATTGGTAATGCCAGCGCTGCATAGATATCCAAAAGGAGCATGGGTCAACATGTAGCGTGCACCAATGTACCTGCATATCAATATATATACCTAATTTCATCAATTATAAATCGGATTTAATTTATATCTGAAAATGAAGTTATTTGAATTTTAAAAAAATAAAAATTATTATTTTTGAAATCTCATTCGTGGTAGAGTTATTTAAATAGGTTTTAAATTTGTTGGCATAATACTTAATTAGAGATCAAAAACCTATTTTTAGCAAATGAATTTCTATAATAATTATTTAGTCTATTAATTTACTATATAAGTTTTAAAAAAAATCCTGTCTGGTTTAATTTCCGTAAATTATTAAATTATCAAATATAATTTTTAAACCTCTCAACTGATTCAATTGTTACTTTAAACCACTCATAGGTTTCCAGGAACTAAAATTGTTGTAAAGACTTGGAGGGAGATTAATAACATCTTTGATTCTCGGTTATCTTTCTCTGGACGTGCATGTTAGATGTTTTCGGTTTTGTAACATTTAGTTTACAAGATATTATAGTTTTTTATATTTTAGGAGTTAGTTTGGTATTTATCTTAAAAGGTTTTTCCTGGTTGAATAAACATGTTTTATTCCTCTTAAATAATATTTCTTTTTATTTAATGAGAATATTGAGTAAGAGAAAGAAAAAAAAAAACACAAAGACACTGTTCTAATGTTTTGGATTGGAGGTATATAAATTTATTCTAATTCATTGGTTGTGAATATGCCAAGTGTATTCTCTTAACAAATTTCTCTCAGGGGTATGAGACAATTGATGAGAGAGATATTATTGAATACGGTATCAATTATCACAGCAGAAGAAATTACATCATGGTTATCAATCATAATTGTAATTTTTTATTTACCATAGAAGTATAAAGTTATTTATAGCATATAAATTAATGTGGTTCTTTTTAAAGATATACACATTAACTTGTATTTTGTGTTAATTGTACTTATATTTAATGACATGTCATCCTAATTAACATTTTTATTTTAAAATGAATAAATATTATATATGATTTTTTTAGATATAAACATTGAATGAATTAAGAATAAAAATAATACAAAGTTCTAACAATTTTCATCCATATATGAAGTTATTTATTCTTTAAATATATATTATACTTGAGTTTTAGTCGTTTTTCAAATAAATAATATATATAAGGAGATAGTCGTTATTAATAAATCAAAATAGTTTGAGTAGATTCTTAATTAGAGTGAGAATTAATTTTGTAATGTAGAATGAATTTATTTACTTTTTTTTCTTTAGGTTTTAACAGGAAATGTGAAAATGATCTCGTCAAGGAGAAATTATTATAATGTAAAGTTGTACTTTCAGAGATTTCAATAACTCAACTTGAATCCTTATTTTGTTTTAGAGTTTTTGGTTAGAAGTCACTTTTAGGTGAAAAAAAATAACAAAAATGGCATGTATTCGATTTAGTATTGATCCGTTTAGATATGCGAAATGTAATATTAGTTTAATTTAAGTGAAATGTTTGTTGTAATTATTTGGAAATATGGTATCTATGTAATTAAATCAAGATATGTTGAATTTTAGAATTGAGAAAATTATTGTTTAATTAAAATGATGTACTCCAGTTAGTCAACTAAATCCTAATATTAGTATTTAACCCACATTTTAATACTTTTAATGTTTGTATGATGTTATAGTTTGTTTTATATTTTTTATGGATTTCTGTTGGTTAACTTGTCATTTTACGAGCTGTTGTAGTTTTTATTTTATGTTAATATTTTTACTTATGAGTATATTCTTAGACAGGAAGTGAGTTAATTATTTTATTTCATTTTGTTCAAGCTGCTTTTGCTGAATAGTCAACTCACATTGTTACATTTTAGAGGAGTTAATTGTAAATTATTTTATATCTATTTAAATTATTTTATATAATACATATCTAGATGTAGAATTAAACTTTTCTATTGATTAGAAAATTTGTTCTAGTTATGTGTAGGTTAGTGTCAAGTGGGTCATATTTTAAATGCAATTATTGGCATTTAAGATGAAAAACAGATTGGTGTGAATTGACACAGTCACTGAAAGGGATATAAACTTAAAAGTACATAAATAGGAATTTTTTTTATCTTGGCCCATGTATTTATTAGGTATTCTTTTATTGACCACCAATGTTTATAAAATGTGAACTTTTGATAAAGACAACGATGGTGTGAACAACATAATCAATCAATTTCATTGTTAATAATATTGTAGCAGACAACACACAAGTCCTTGTTTTTTTCATCTTTAACATGTTTAATTCATGCCTACTGGAGAGAAGACGGTTTATTAATAATCTTAATTTTTTATTTTTATATTTTTATATATATATATATATATATATATATATATATATATATATATATATTACATTATAAACAAATTTATAATAAACAAATATCTGTAAGATATAAATCATATTTAATATTGGCATAAATAATTTATATTATCATACGATGTTTTTAATTATTGATAGTTTGCTTTAAAAGAAATAACGGTAATTAACTTAGAACTAAAACTAGTATAAATAAATAAATAAATTGAAAGAGGTAAAATGTTAAAAATATATTAAAAAAACACTTGTTGAAAATAATAAAAATAAAACACTCAGCGACAACTGACAATTATAATGTTCAAGATAGTTACAGTATACATTTATAAATTAAATTATTTATATTTGTGATTAAATGAACGGTGGTTAGAATTAAAGAAATGAATTAACACAACATGTTTATGATGTTGATTAGAAAACCTTTCTGATGATAAAGGTATAAAAATATATTTAATATTTTCCTGGCAGAAATATCACACTTCCTTTCAAAGAAAGATAATTTTTTAAATATACAATATAATTAAACATGTAAATAATTTCAACAATTATTTATAACAAATCAAATAAATTAAATTAAATTAAATCATTAAGTTTGGACATATCAATAGTCTAACGTGGAATAGATTTTTCTAGTAATATCAAACGATAAGGTGACTTTTATATTTTAAATTGACTTATAGTGGTTCTCAAACTTTCATGAGTCTTTACCATATAATATATTTTTATATTTAATTTGGTGTATATCAGTATCCTAATTAACTTTTTATACAATACTTACATCACATCTCTAATAAATCATGTACTAATAATTTTTGGCATATGTAAAACTTTACATTACTAATATGGCTTTACGGTTTTATTTAAAGATTTACATAAAATACGAAACTAATATAAAATTATAATGTCTTATAATCTTATAATTAAAATATTAATTTTAACTATCTTACTCATTTCTCTCTCATCCTATTTTCATTCTAAACAACTCAACTCGTTAAAAAGAAAATTCCATAAATACTATGTTTGTACCAAAACTTTAACATTTGCAAATTGAATTACAATATATCTCAACCTTCATTTTCATCACTTAAGACAACGCAGGTATCATAATTCAACCAATCACCACAATGATAAGTTCTAAAATTCCTGCCAACTCATAGATCTGATCAATACCACACTATATAATGTTACATCGGATCTAACACAAGGCTGAATCCACTATTCAACAGATTTTTACTTCTGATCTCAAACTATCCAAATTAATTTTCCTTAGTTTGAAATCTTGGACTTTTCTAGAAAAACACCCTTTGAAAAAAGTTAGACTTATCCTACTTTATTTATAAAAAGCTAAAACCACAGATTTATTCTAACTTATATTCATTTTTTTTTATCGAATCACACATGCAATAATCAAAACTCCACGTACATTAGAATCCAAAAACTAGAAACTCGATATAAATGAAGAACTACTTAAATTAAATTAAAATGTTGATATGCTAATGTTGACGTGTATATTGAGAAGACTAAGTTAAAGATAAGTCTTTTCTACCATAATATATATGAAGATGTATACGTTTATGATATTTAATAACTTTTTTGGTCACTTTATTCATTATGTATTTTGAATTTTGCTCTATTCTTCTGAGGTGATTTAAAAATTTAGTTAAATTTGTCCAATTGTGTACTTTAACTGTTGTACAACTGGGAGGTGGACGCAGAATTACAGAGAAGCCCTTGAATTGGTCCCACCACAGCCTTGGATGGATCTGGAATGTCGCAGAATTAATTATTAATTATTAGTCATTAATTGTTAACTATGATGAGGCCAAGAAAAGAAAGGAATTGGAATCTTTTTGTCTGCAGTGTCTGTAAAAGAAAAAAACCAAAACCATTCACAAGACGCCGCGTATTTGACCGCTTTATCAGACAATGATCCCTCTTACGTATGGGCCCCACCCGTAGTTGCATCGGATAAGATCTAAAATGGACGTTCCTGATTGTGCAACGTTGCATCCATCTTTTGATCGTTGCCCAGTGATCCCATCAGGGTTCAGATAGTAGGTACACGTACAACAACACTAGTTCCCTCCACTTTTTTTTTTTTACATAAATGTAAAAAACCATTTTTTTCGCTGATCGTGTTTAAAAAGCTCATTTGAAAAATAAAAAGCCAGAACTCGTAACTCCCAAGATTGGCGATTATTTCAAATTTGGTTTCCTTTTTCTTTGACCCTGAATTTTATTTTTTATTATTTTAATTATACATTTTACATAGTTTGATATTTTTATGTTTGGTAAAAAAGTTAAATATGTTTTTATTATATACAATTAATTGGAAATCTAGTATTAAATAGAAATATTAAAAAGTATTTATTTAACCGTCTTAATGTGAATATTTATTTTTAAGTATTAACAGTTAAGTAAATAATGGTTTTGTTCTGAATTGAATCTTTCATTTTATTGAAGATAATTCTCACCGTATAAAATAATTTCACCTTAATTAAATATTCAAAATTTAAAAAATATTATCTCACTAAAAACACACACACACACACATATATATATATATATATATATATAATATTATTTAATATTTCTTAAAACTTACTATTAAATTAAAAATTCTTTCACATAAATCATATTCATAAAATTTTATATTAATGTAATATATAATTTTTTGAGATATACTATAATGTAGTTTCTTTGATTACCTTGTTATTTTATTTTTTTTAACAAAATTTGATATAAATAATTTTGATGATATGAATTACAAATTAATGATTAGAGGGTTTTTTTCGGATAAAGTAAATTATTAATATTTAATAGAAGCTACATGATCAAATTTGATTATTCTCTAAAATTGTGAAAACGAAAAGATACAAATACAATTCAACAAATTTCGTGACACTTTTTAAAATATTCAAACATCAACATATTTTTAATATTCAATAATTTAATTTAAGTTTTTAAAAGCATTACTAGAAAATTATAGTAAATGATGCCATTTGGTGACAAACTAGTAAACGATAAATTTATTGATTTTGTAATTTGAATTTGAATCATATACTTTATATGGTGATTCTGAGTCATCAATAGGATAAATCTTTTTTTTATATTAGTACTGTATGAAAGCCATTAAACTCTCAATATGTATTCGGATTATTAAAACGTGCAAACACATATATTTAATTAAAAAGTGCATTTTATCTTAAAGTCTGATAAAAATGAATTTATTATGCTATGATCTGTGCTTAAGTATGTTTTATAGAAACATATGGATAAAATAAAATAATACACAGAATAATACTTTTATTTGATCCTGTTGAAAAGATGGTGGTAATTTTGGAAAGATTATCTAAATGCAAACTGATAATAAATGAAGTTTAGTGTGAGAGAATAAAAGAGAGGAATAGAAGGATATCCATTATTTGTAATGATTTGGCAGTTTGATAATTAGAAAAGAGGCATAGTGAAGAATGAATGAATGAATATTCGTGTATATCCGAATGATTGAGATAAAGGGTAGGTTTGGAAAACTGGAATTATTGAGTGACTGACGTGGATCCATGCTGTATGAACCCAGCTACGTCATCCGTCAGATCCAAATCACGCAATCCTCACCATCCATAATCCACCCTAATCACATTCATGTGCGCCGCGGGCAGAGACCACATGGGTCCCACCCCCCAACACCAATCCTCGTATAAAAACCCTCTCACAAACATCATCCAAAATGTAAGTCAAATAATACAACATCATACACTCTCTTCTCGCCACATACACCTTCCATAACCATGGGCCGATCCTCCATGGCCGCCGCAAGAGTCACCAGGTTTCTGCCCAGCCGCCACCTCCGCGACAACCTTGACACTTGTGTCGCCGATGTTGAATTCGAGTTTCTCCACGATGGAGAAACGTTGCTGGCCCACAGCGCCTGCAGCGACGACTGTCATAACCCCAACGAAATCGAGTTCGACGAGGACGAGGATCACCGAGACACCGTCGAACAGAATAGAACCTTCTGGGACACGCAGAACCAGATTTTGCAGGTAGTTTAATTAGTTAACCAACACAGCTGTGCCTTCTTGTTATTAAGTTAATTTGTTACGCTACATGTACAGCTACGAAACGTATACCCTTTTCATTTTTTTGTTTTATTTTAACGGAAAGTTTCTCTTTTTTTCCCAAAAGCTTAACTTTTTAGTTTCGTTGTGGTTTTGCAAAAAAATGTTACTTTAGCATCTTAAACGGCTTTCCAAAGTTTCAATTTGGTCGACACCAAAAGTGGGCTCATGTAATGTGATATCTGATGAGAAAGAAAATTTGAGTTGTGGTAAATTAATAATAAAATTAATTAATTTGGTTTTAGAGTAAATACATCAAAAGAATGAAAAAAGTTAACAGCTTTTCTTTTCTGCATTTACTTATGTTGACCATATGATGTGTGTTTGTTTGATTTATTTGTTTTGAGATGATGGTAAAGGAAAATTATTGATTGTAAATTGCGAAATTGGTTTATATTAAAGATTGTCTATTTTGAGCGTTTCTGACTGAGTGGGTTTAATTTTGTGCAGGCCAATGTGTATAGAACAAGTTCTTTGGAATCAGGGATAAGAAATGCGACGAAAGAAGCGCTTCAGAACATACAAAGCGCAGAAACGGTGTGCGGTTGCGGCAGACTGATACCTCTCACCACTTGCAGAAACTGCTTAATGAGAGAAATTTCTGGGCGGCTTCAGAAAGCAGGTTATAACAGTGCTGTCTGCAAAACAAAATGGAGAAGCTCACCAGATATTCCATCAGGTAAATACAGAAATTCCAATTAATAGCCACTTGCATGTTTTTTTATCTCTTAAAAAAAGTGAAAAGCGATCTTCAAGGGTGGTTCTTTAGATAAGATCCTTTTACTAAACTATATTATCCACCTGTAAAATGTCCATGTCAAATTATAACCAGCTGTGTGAAAATATTATTAATGACTAAACTATGATTAGTCGGCACTTGGCTAAGGAAAGTCAGTATTCACAAGATTTCAACTAGTGGATATACATTGTCTCTGTCAAATTGATTATATAAAATGATTATATAAAATTATTAAAAGAGCTGAAACGATTTTTCAGCTTTTGTTACCAAATTAAATATTGTGGGGTACTTGTATTTAATTTAGTACTATAAGTGTATTAATCTTGCTATGAAAATTGTGCAGGGGAACACAGTTTTTTGGATGTGATAGAGAACACAAAGAGGGGGGAGATGAGGGTGATTGTGGAGCTGAATTTCAGAGGAGAGTTTGAGATGGCAAGGGGAAGTGAGGAGTATAACAGACTTGTTGGGAAGCTGCCAGAGGTTTTTGTAGGAAAGGTAGAAAGATTGAGCAACCTGATAAAGGTACTGTGTCTGGCAGGGAAAAGGTGCATGAAGGAAAAGAAAATGCACATGGGGCCATGGAGGAAGCATAGGTACATGCAAGCCAAATGGTTAGGTCCATGTGACAGGAACACCTCCACAACCTCACTCTCAATGGGATATTCTGAGAAGATACCAATGCCAAAGCCAAGGCAAAAGGCATCCTTGTTGACTGTTGATCTGCTAGAAAAACTTCCTAATATGCACTGCACTGCTGTTGAGGTTGTGTAAGGTTGTGTAATTGTAAAGAGAGAGAAGCCTAGTTTAAATTCTTCCTTTTTTTTTGTTAATTTTGTTATTAATTCTCCCACCCTTTTCCTTGGTGAATAGAAATGAGTGATTGGTAAATGTCCCATACACATGTACATCAAAATAAATTGTGGAAATGAGTGTGCATTTCAAAGCTGCTCTTGAAGTTTATAGATCTTACACCACTGTTGAACACAAACAATTTGTCTTGCATAATCTTCTTCCTTTGTCATGTTTTTCACGTATAAATTGTCAAACATTTTCTACGAAAAAGTGTCAAAGTACTTTTTTAAATACAAGAGTCATATAAAATAATAAGAGTGTTTGAAATGATTGCATAAAAACAAAGATAATTATACTTTATTGTAGCAATTAAGTAAAATAGTCCCTTTCAGGCTTACTAATCCTTTGTTTCCCCTATTCTATCTCAGGTTACACAAGAGGATCCTATGTATAAATAAAAGTAATAATCTAAGCTACCATTTTGCAATTCAGATTATTCAACCAAATCATATTCTAAAGCAAAGTGGAAATTCTTTGCAAATGGACTGCATGAGATGATAGGATGCAAACCCCACCCGGAGTGACACCCAAAAAGTTAAAATTAGTTTGTATAAAAATTAAAAATAGAATTCAAATTTTTTTTTACAAATTAACTCTTTCATAACTTAACTTACTTACGAACAAATTTACTTTAACATATTTCCTGCACCTCTATAAAACTTATGAAGGTGCAGGAAGGAAGAAGCAGTCCAGAAGTTTCTCTCTAATGGCCCATGAATTCTGTTTTGGTCTTTGGGCTCAGTGACTGATATGGGACATTTTCGGCCTTTTCTTTCCTGTGTCTCAGGTTTTTTCCCGCACCTCCATAATTTCAAAAATACTAGAAGTATTTTAAATTTGTAATTATCGTATTTTAAATTACTGATTGTACAATTAAAAGTAAAAAATATATATTCTAAATTATATAATTCATAATAAAAAAATTAAATACAAAAATTATATTCTGAATTTTTATATTCAAAAATACAAAAATTATTAATGAAATATATTTTTTATATTTTATATTTTACAATTCAAAATAACCTTGAACTAAGAAAAGTGTAAGAAGATTTATTTATTTTTATTAAAGCTAAAACGGTCATTTTCTTTCTTTATCGGGTGCAGAGTAAATTATGGAAGTGCAGGAAGAAGCTACCAACATTTCGTAACTGGAGATTTTGTCCTGCAGCTCCAAAAAGAAAATGTTAAATGACTAAATTGTCTTTATGTGTTTTTCAAATTTTGTTCCATCTAAACTAATTTACTTTTTTTTTTATAGAAAAATTATTCTAGAACATTTTATAACAAATTTTTTTATTTTAGAAAAAAGTTTCAGAATACTTTTAAAATTTATTCTAAAGTAATACTTTTCAAAATTTTAGATTTTTGTTTTCGAAATAGTGCTGTTTAAGAAAATTTGTCGTTAATTGTTGTCTTGGAATTGAAAGGAGCAGTAAAAAAACTCTACTATTGTTAATTTGATCGTGGTTTGAATAAAATTTCGATAACCGAAAAATAAACCACTTTAACTATAAATAAATAAAATCTTATGGCTTTTTAGACTAGCCATTTAATTTGATAAATTTTAAATTTAAATGTTTTAAAAAAATTAAAAATAGAAGAATCCAACTTATAACTATAGTTCACAGAGCAGGACCACCTAGGCACTTGACAGGATAATCTTCTTCTTCTACTTTTATGATTATCTCTTAATAAGTGTTTACTAACTGACATCCGATGATTAATAACTAATTTCAAATTAAGAGAGTGATTACACTTACTTGCCTCCAGCCAAATAGTCAGTATACTTAAAGTCTCAACTTAAAATCTATAAATAGGAGAATTTTCCACTGTCATCAGATAATAAATCTTTTCATATTAATTTTAAATTTTTAAATTCTGAATATTAATTTAAACGTCGAAATATTTATAGACACTCCTTAAAAAAAACTAATAATTGAAGCGTATTCCAATTCAACAAAATATATTAAATATGGTAAAAATAATTTTACTATTATTTTTAAGAAATAAATTTGATCTTTAAGATGTTGAATGATAAATTTAATATTTAAACAATAATATTCGAACGTAAAAAGAACTAGATTTTCTTAAAAGGTAATTTATTTCGATATTTTAAAAAAAACATATTTACAAATAAGAAATAACATCAAACATAACAAGTAAAGTAAAATATAAAACAAGAAAAACATTATTTGAGAATTAAAGTAAACAAAAAATATAAATAAGAAAAGAATTTAATTACTAAAGATAGAAAAAAAAAAGTGTATATAAGATCTATAAAGTTTGTAAACATGAACATAAATACAACTCTTTTATTATTTCCATTTTTGGTTTTTTTGGCATTTTTAACACGAATATTTTATCATCTCGAAATCACAGATAACCCTATATACAGACTATAGTAAAAATGTTATTCAATATTTTTTATAAATATATGATGTCTATTCTACATATACTCATTTAACGTTATTTATAAAAAGACATTTCATTATTTTTTTATTAAAATGCAATGAAAGCTCGTGTTGTCTTAAAAGTGTTTTAATTTAGTAGATATGCACAATTTTGGAACAACACTTTTGAAAATCCAAATTTTTTTTAATCAAATAATTTAAAAAATAACAATCCGAAATACATCATAAAATATTTTAATAAGATCAACGTAAATTGAATTCTAGACTTTTCAGAAACTTATCTCAAGAAAACTTATCTCTAATAATAAATCGTATTGAAATAGTCTTTTTAAACAGTATTGAATTACTTTTGAAATGGTCTACATATAAAAGTTTTAAATTACTTTGGGAATGGAATAAATGCTTTTGAGATTACAACAAAGTTTGAAATATTCTTTAAGGACAATTTCATCATTTTGTACTGTGAAGAAAGAAAAGACTGGTCCAAAGTCCAAACTTTTGTTTTTACAACTTAGCCCAAACTACAAATCTGCTTATTTGGGCTAAAATTAACATGGGTTATTGTTTTACAGGCCCAATTACATCATCCAATATTTTTACAATTTGCACCAACCAAACAAAGGACGGACTTCTTTATTATTTTTTTATGGCATGACAAACGAAATCAATACAAAATTAATGAAACATGATTTTCATTGATTCTTGTTACCTTTGAATCATATCCTGTTGGACTAAATGAATTTAAAGTGACTCAGTCTCTGTATTAAATACATATAAGCTTTTTTAAACGAATATTTCTGAGCATATAAATCATATTTTAATAGGTTTATATGACAATATGAGGTATTTTTAACTGTTGGAATTCTAAAAGAATATCAAATTTCAATATAAAAAAATTAAAACTGAAAAGAGAATTTTTATTAAATAAAATCTGTTAAAATCTTTTTTTAACACATTTTCCTAAAGATATTCACATTGTAGATAATTATTTTAATTTATATAGCTAGATATTTTTCCCGTTTAAACAAATATTTTTTTAATTAAAATTTAAAACATGATAACTCTCATTAATTCTTTACGAATCTAGTTGATAACCAATTTTTTTGTCCTCTTAGAATGAATCTATTTTGGGAACATATAACTTGTGAATCTAGTTATTCCATTCACAACAACCTATGGAGTTACATGAGCTGAGCTTGTGAATTTGTATTTCCTTAATTGAAATCGAATTAATCAGTTGTGTTTTTCAGTTGGAGTTTGGAAGCAAACTGAAACGACACAGGTCTTAGGCATCCGTGCAAACCGTACCTTAAAACCTTTGGTCCATTTGATGTGTGTAATAAAAAGTGGATGGGAGTGTGAATTTAGCACAGTTACTGTTAACTGTTACTAAAAATAAATACGAAAGGCTTACACGTAACTACCCATCTGTGCCAATTCCCTCAACAGTGACACTTGGATTCCTCTACTCACCACATTTCAACCTTTTCTTCTCTCTATTCTCCATCATTCATTCCAAAACCAAACCATAACAAACAAAATTATGTCCCTCTCACTCTTCTCTGACTTTCCTATGTGGTCCCCACATCCCACCACCTCCACTATAACCTAACCCATCACACTATGTCTCCATCCACATGCACCACTATTCATATTTTTCATACCACATATATTCCATTTATAACTGTTACAAAATATAATTACATCATATTATAGTATAATAATAATAAGATGAGTTTGGTATTTGGTGTTTTTTAGAGAGGCTAATTAAAAAATAAAATAATTATAAATAAGTGTTTTGATGTCGTAATTCTACCTGGTGACGATGAATGGTAAAACCGACAGAGACACAGTACAACCTTGAATGAAATTTATGGTCTATTTTCTCCCGGTATCTTACGTAGCGTATGACAAGATCCTTGTATGACCCTACTAAATATTACACTGCGAATTTCTAAAATTAAAAAAGGAAACAAATAAATTAAAAAAAGAAAGAGAGAAAGAAAGATATCCTCTGCAGTCTCCACCTGTCTTTCTCTTTCCTTACGGAAAAAGATGGTATTAGGTGCACCATTTCTCTCTATCCTTGCAAACGTAAAAAGCCAAACAGAACCACCCTTTCTGCCTTAGCACCTATTTCTTCGTCTCACCTCGGTGAAAGCCCTGTAACCCTTCAGGTAATGCCTGCTTTATTACTATTCTACATGTTTCTTTTGCTTTACCTTTTTTTTTTTTTTCTTTTCCTTTTTTAAATCTGGTTTACCCTTATCTGCTATTAGTTTGACGTCTCTCTGATTCTTTTACGGATTTTCCCATCCTTTAGGGACGTAACCATGGCCGTTTCTTCGTTATCAACACAAATGAGTTATTTTCCTTTACTCTTGTATATTTCATGGTTTCTGGGATCATTTTCCCTTTTTGTTGGATGGATTAATTTACTGAGATATTTGTGTGGATTTTTTTTCAGGCTTTTACGGAAGGTGGGTTTTGACTAGAAGGGGGTGCTTGGCTATTGAGATATTTGTTCAATAATATTTTGTTTTGCCTCTATCATCAGCTTTTAATCGAACCAATCCTACCTTCTTCTTTTTTCAAATGTTAAAGATTGGATTTTTGGTCATTCCTCCACTCGTTCTTGTTGAAGGGTCTCAGGTAGGGGTGGAGGAGTTTCAGTTTTGTAAGTACAAGATCTTAATAATATAGTTTTTTGTAGAAAGGAAAAGTTGAGAATAAGATGGGGGAAGATAGTAATTCTTGGATTAGGAGGACGAAGTTTTCACACACAGTGTGCCATCGTTTGGATCCGTCTAGATTAGGTCATGTTCCTATCAGCATTCAGCCAGAGCAAAAATCAAGGCCCGCCCCACAGGTTCAGAGGCACCCAATAACGAACAGGCAGAGATCTTTGTCACCATTGCCTGAGACTTTTCTTTCTGAGGCCTTCAGGGAAGCTAGACATGATCAGAAGAGGTTCTCCACACCGAATCCCCAGAGAGAAAATAGGATTATGGGGAAGGTGTCGAACACGGATTCTCGGGAGACTAAGGTATCAAGTTCAAAGTTGGCTTCTCGTAGTCCAAATAGGCAGGTGAAGTCAAAGCACAACAAGGATGCAGCATGGACTAAGTTTTTGGATAATGGTGGAAGCAAGATTACTGCTGTGGAAACAGCTGAAGAGTGGAATATTGACATGTCTCACCTGTTTTTTGGCCTAAAGTTTGCTCATGGGGCACATAGCCGACTTTACCATGGTGTATATAAGAATGAAACAGTTGCTATTAAAATCATTATGAAACCCGAAGACGATGAAAGTGGAGATTTGGCTTGTCGATTAGAGAAACAGTTCGTTAGAGAAGTTACCCTTTTATCTCGTCTTCACCATCGAAATGTTATAAAGGTCATTGCATTTTGTCTCTTCTTTTGTATATGCTATTTACAAAGTATAAATGCGTAGTCCTGATGCTGTCTTTAATGCCTTTTGAGTAAGGGTAATATATCTGTTCTTTTGATCTAGTTATTGTATTGAATTTGGACCTTTATGCATACTAGTTTATATTCATCGTTCTTATTTGTTTTGGTTTAATTGTGTTGATCGTATGATGTTGGGATAATTTATGAGGATACTGATTTGTACCTGTTTCCTCGTGTGTTTTGATGTGACTACAGTTGTCAGGAGCATGCAGAAAGCCACCTGTTTATTGCATCATCACAGAATATCTTTCGCAAGGTTCCTTGAGGGCACATTTGCATAAGTTGGAGCACCAAACTATTTCTCTACAAAAGCTATTAACTTTTGCCCTTGATATTGCTCGCGGTATGGAATATATACATTCTCAAGGTGTCATTCATCGAGACCTTAAGCCAGAGAATGTCCTCATCAGCAAAGACTATTGCCTTAAAATTGCTGATTTTGGCATTGCATGTGAGGAAGCCTCTTGTGACTTGTTGGCTGATGACCCTGGCACCTACCGTTGGATGGCACCTGAGATGATCAAACGCAAATCCTATGGGAGAAAGGTTGATGTCTACAGTTTTGGGCTTATCTTATGGGAAATGTTGACTGGAACTATTCCATATGAGGATATGAATCCAATACAGGCTGCTTTTGCCGTTGTAAACAAGGTATGATTCCTTTGTACTTGAAGTCATTAGCTTTGTAGTGAACATCTCACTCTTTATTTATCACTTCATTATCTGTTGCCAGCTTTTTCTTTGAATTGTTCTCTGTGGCCTTTGCATTTCTCAGATGCTTGCTGGAGGCCCTGAGCCCCTTTTCCACTCTCAATCTATCTCACTTTGTTATTCTCTATGGTTCTTCTTGTCTAATAGAGTTTGAGTTTGTTTTGGACCTTTTTGAACTGCTACCATGGTAGAGCAATGCAAACCAAGCTTCATACAATTAGTGATTCACTTGGTTTGCAGCTAGACAAGACGTTTTCTGTTAATGATTCCTCTTGCTGTTTACATCTGAGGAAGTCAAACTATAATGCCCCTAAATGAAATTCACACCAGCTTATTTCCATCCTATTTCAACCAAATGATTTCTTAACAATTATTTACACATATATTAAATAAATGATTGTATTTGTCAATTACTCCTTGACTGATATAAGATAATAGCTATAGATGAACAAATATGAAGAGGATTGAGGGGAAGATTTTAGCATCTAACTGTTTAACTTCTTTTTGATATTTGATATACTTGAATCTAGAGAAAAGTGTAGTTAGCCAGCACATTTTGTATATTGTTTCTTCTCTCTTATATGAAAATACTAATGAAATAGTTTTCACATACAGTACTTATATTTGTGTTATGTGATATTGTGTTTGTTCAGAATTCAAGGCCAGTTATTCCATCAGGCTGTCCACCTGCTATGAGAGCTTTAGTTGAGCAATGTTGGAGCCTGCAACCAGATAAGAGGCCTGAGTTTTGGCAGATTGTGAAGATATTAGAGCAATTTGAATCTTCACTTGCTCGTGATGGAACCCTGAGTCTGGTGCCAAACCCTTGTTGGGATACTAAAAAAGGGCTTCTTCATTGGATTCAAAAGCTTGGTCCTGTGCATCAGAATAGTGGCCCTGTGCCTAAACCCAAGTTCACATGAATCTTTCAAGTGTCCTGGCTTTTATTGTACACCAGGTCCATTGTAATTAAAAAAGATGAAAGGTTTGTTTTTGAGGTTCTCTGGTTGTAGTCACGTTATGACATTCATGTGATAGTAAATTGATTTTTAGGCTTGCACATAAAGGTGAAAGTTTTTTTTTTTTTTTCTTTTTACCCTTGTGCATACACAACTTATGAATCATCACCCTTTCCTTATAAATGTTTATAATTCTTGTGTGGATGTTGTTTCTCACTGGTAAAAAAGGGTTACACGAGGCATTGGAAGTTCTAATTTTCTAATATCAAAATTCTAGCTCTGCATTTGATGTTCCGCCACCCCCAATCCGGAACCAAACAAAGAAGATTAACACTTGAAAGATAAACCTCGCAAAGGGAGCATGATTTTGGCTAGTAAAAAATAGTTGTTAGCTTACTAGAAATTTTCAAGCATAAAATTTCATTACTTAGACATTTTTTAAGAGGAGAATGCAGAATATTGTTAAGTTTGCAAATGATTATCAAGAAGATAGAGGAGATTTATTTTGAAGAAGTTAAGATATATAAAAGTTTATCTTAAATAGTATATATTTTAATTTAATTTGCCTTATTTTTATACGTATTTATAAGAGATTTATTCAAATAATAAAATGTTGAATGCACGAGGGATATTAATGACATTTTCTACTGAATAAAATTAATAGTAGTGTTGCATCCTTTTTATTCAATCCTACCGATTAAAAGATTGTGAGAGAGATAGAGGAGGAAGAAGAAATTAAGGTGTTTTTGAAAAAAATAATTTCAATAGTAAAGTATGGCGTTTAATAAAAAGAATGTTAAGTAATGGCACTAAGTGAAGCTTCAAATAATCTTAGATGATCATTGTATTCAGATTTACTGATCCATAATATTATAATTGGTTTGGATCTGGGCTCGGATTGGGCTACTACACTAAGCACTCTCCATGGGCCCTGTAATTCTTTTTTGAGTGATTCTTCCTGCACCTCTAATCTTTCTTCCAGCACCCCCATATTTTTGAAAATACAAATATCACTCTTCTTTTATACACTTGCCAATTAGTTATACCAATACATTAATTTATTTTATATCATTTACCTATATTAATCTTACTTTCAGGTTTTTATACACATAATAAAAAAATTTAAACCACTTTAAATATATTTTATAATTAAAAAACACAAAAACACATACAAAAAAAAATCAAAGATATTAAAATTAAATTTAAAAAAATAGATGATTAAAAACACATTTCGACCACTGTTACATTTTGCTTTTCTGAACTGATCTCAAGTCATAAATGTTGGATTCTTCACATTCCAACAAGTCTGACATTTTCTCAATTTCTCACAATCTTTTTACAGCTTCCCATGTATAAAATCAAGACATTCAAAAATCAAGTTTGCACAAACATTCAAACATACGTAGTACGACCAAGTCAGAGAATAAAGGGTGTGTTTAACTTAGTTTTCAAAATTTATTTTATAAAATATTTTCCAAAAAGTTAATTTTTGATAAAAAGGAGTGAAAGCGTAAGAAATAATAAGAACAATAAAAACAAAACAACTCAAAAACAGTTTTTTTTTTTTCTTTTAGAAACCAAAAGAAGCTTCCTTCAATTTTAGTTTTTCAAATATTGTAATGGTATAATTTTGTTATTCATAGTATCACACTTCTACATGTGAAAGACATTAAAGACTCAGAGTTTATAATTGAATAAAACATAGTTTCACAGCCTAAATGTTAACACCTACTTGATAATCTATTTTTATAATGATATTAATTGATAAAAAAATAATTAAAATATTATTACTTTTAGTTACCATGTGAATATTTTTTTTATAGGGATCAAAATTTCACCATCGTGAACTTCAACTTCACTCGTGTTTGATAGAGTTTACATTTGATAGAATTAGAAAAATGTTTCTATAAAACCAAAACGAATAATATAAGTTCACAAATTAATCTTATATCTAATTTTTTTTATAATTATACAACTAAAAGTAAATTTGATTAACATTGTCTAGACAACATTCATCTCTGCAGATGGAGTTTGTAAAAAGTTTATTGTAGTATATAAATTTTAAGCAATAAAATAAAATCTATCAATTGAAATCATTAAAAATATAATTAGCTGATAAAGTATAATTGAAAGACTTGTTTGTATTTTATGTGTATAAATATGCATGAATAGAAAAGAGATAGCTGTAAATCGTATAAAAGAGGGACATGTTATCATTGAAGATGAATTATATAGAAGAAGCATGTGTGAGGGGTCCCTCTGGCTGAGGACTGGAATTTCTCACTTTTCAGAAAAAAGGATGTTGAGATAAGATGCTTATGGACATGCAGAGCTCAATAAAGGAAAAGTTTGTATCTGTCTCTGTTGCACTTGTGGCCTTCTTTTTCATTCTTCTCTTATGAAAATATGTTTATTCCTTTTAATTCTCCTAAATTTGAAGCATTGGTCTTTGTTTTCATATTTTAGGCATGCCTTATGATTCTTATAACAAATTTTGTTCACTTCACTTTAGCTAAAGAGCTCAAACGGTGGCTTCTTGTGGTTTGAGAAGGACAAAAACTTGTCTCGGAAAAAAAAAAAACTATCCTAAATTATCCATAAAGATATAAGTAATTCACTTAAAACTTGCCCTCTTTTTATTCCCAAAAACTATCAAAAGGGTGACTATACTGGATCTTTTATCTTAAAAAACTTCCCAAAAGAGAATAATTAAAAATCGTCTACCATCATATATTTTCTTATAAACTAATAAGTATGTCTTTAACATTATAGTGATGTAAAAAATAATTCTAAAATAGAGTTGATATAATTAGGATGAGATCTAAATATTTTATTATTAAAATGAAAATTTTATTTAAATAAAAAAATTAATTATTTAAGTTTCATTTGAATATAATTTATTATTTATCTAGAACATTTTTTTTTCTTTTGTATTATCTTTTTAGATTTTTAATCTCATCTTTCCTCATATAATAAGGGACCACTTTTATCTTCATTCCTGTAAGTAGAACAAAATTATATCATCAGAATTTTGATTTGAATAAGTTCACTTTTATCTTTTTTTTTAGAAGTTAGTTTTGAGTTTTATAATTATCTATTTAGATATATTTTTTTTATGTGGTACTAGGCACTTTAAGATTAATTTCTATCATTTTAGAGTTTTAGGAATGTTTCAGATATTAGAGCTGATGTTTTCATCACAGTAGCCCAAAGTCTTAAGTTTTTTGTTAGAAGTGATGTCAATCTCTTATGTGGGTTTGACTCAAGTTTTATTGTTGTGAGATCTCATTGATGTTCTCCTTATTAATTTACCTAGCAAGAAATATAAGAACAATGATTTAAGAGTTCTAGTTGTTACATTTATTCATGACTAAGATTGTTGATCTCTTACAAGATATGTGTCGTCTTTGAATAGAATTTGTTTTCTCATTACACAATGACAATGAGAGAGGTAGATTTTTCAATATCAGTCCAAGACAGTGATTACAAGTAGAGGAAATAAGTCTGCAGTTATTATATTGTGAAAAGACGTTAGATACTTGATACATGTTATAAAAAACATGACTTTCCACCTTAGTTCAAAAATAAAAATCAGAATGTAGATCTTAATGTTAAAAATCAAATCTATGTTATTCCTTGTAACACATATTGGTAACATTTTTTTTTTTTTTGTTAGTTGTTAGTTATTGGTTTCTTGATAGTGATATTACTTATCACATTTATTTATTCTTGACTTATTTAACTTTATATCATCAAAGTTAATGCATCAAATTACTAAATGAAAATTAAGTCATTTTCAATTATTCTATAAGTATTTTTCTCAATTAAAATTAATCACGTCATAGATAAATGTTTTATATATTTCTAACTTTATTTTTAATCTTTTTTTACTAATAAAATTGATAATTCACCTTAAGTGATTATATCTTATTATAATAGTTGTCTAATTCAAAATAAATATTCTTAAAAAATGATTTATTTTTTCAAAGAGTTCCACTTATTATTTTTTCCAATCTATTTTATTTTGATTTCATTTATTTTTATACCTTTTCATTACCCAAAATAAAACAGAGGTAAGGTAAAGGAAATTGGATACACACTAAATTTAACTAGTTATTTAACATTATAAGAATGTTATGTGAATTTTATATTTTAAAAAAATTATTTTCCTTGATTACTTATATTTGTGTTAAAGTAATTTATATAACTAAAATTTATTGTGTGGTTCATTTGGTTTCAGGCTACATCGTGAAACAGGTGTGGCCAACGAGAATCAAGCTTGAATTCTTTAATTTTCCGAGTTTCCTAAATAAAAAAGTTACAAGTTAAATATTTGCATTTTTTAGTTAATTTAATATTTTTTATTTGTATAAATATTATACAATTTTATCTATTTATTTTAACTTCATGTTTATCATTCAGATAAATAACAATAAAACTGCACTGTTTTTTATTTTATTTATTCAAACCATATATCTTATTTTTGTTCTGGCTTATTTTCCTCTTATGTTCTTCTCTATATTTTAATTCTTACCCAATATACATGTAATCAAACCTTATTTAACAATTTTTTTTATTTCATTAAATGATCTAAATATCTTTTTTAAAGTAAAAGAACCAATGTCATGATTATATATAAGAAAAGGATCAATCAGTGATTAAAAAGAACAACCGATAGTGAAAGGATTTTGACTCTTGAAATATGCAGCGTGCTTTAAAATATAAAAGGAAAAAATAATAACTGTTAAGATTACGAGAATTTTATAAATTATATATTTATTAATTTTCGCAGTCTGAAATATACCTTACATTTTAAGGAAGTCAAAATTTATTAAGGAAAAGTCTATTTGAAGAAATAAACTATTTGAAACCCTAAATACAAATGCATGAATGGTTGTTTATTTTCTTTGGGTCAAAGGATGACGTATAAAGATAATGTCATCTACATGACGTCACTTTAATTTATAACAGCCAAAATATATGACTGTAATAGTAAAAGTTAAATGCTAATTCACATCTTTAAAGTTAAAACTCAATCAAATAAAAAATTATTACCCTCTCATAATTTATAAGATACTCTTAACCTACTTTCTAATAAAAAAATATTATTAGTAATCCTTATTTTATTTAATATATTAACTAGCAAAACTCGTACTAAAATTATAAATAGAGATCGAGGGATAAATTTGAAGTTAATTTAACTTCTTTATTTCCACATTACATCTTGGAGCTCTTCGTTCAAATCAAATATAAATATTTCTGGAATCTGAAACAATATTGAGATCAAACGAAAGTTTTCATCTATACCGATATTCAAATTTGTAGATTGAATGTAAAATTTCTCAACAAAGATGAGTTTGGTATCCTCCATTTCAATTCTAGAATTGATTTCACTATTTAAATCAGTCATTTAACGAAATTTTGTTATTTTACATCATGTTTTTGAATTGTAAATTATTTTAACATTGAATTGAATCAGCACACTATGTGTTGTGAAAATATAATTTTTTTTGAAGTTTTTTATGGCAAACAATATTTTTTTTGTGGTAAAAATTTTAAAATTAAAAATTATTAAGAGAAATGTTTTTTTTTTCTACATATGTTAAGTAAGAATTCAAATATTAAGATCCTTGGGAATAAACCATAGAGATAGGCAGTGAGATTTTCAATTAATAATTGAGAAGTTACTATGAAAAGAAGCATCAAACCATAAAACTTTAATTTTAGTATTTTAAGATTAAATCCGTATTAACGAAACTAAATTTACAGGTTGCTACAAATTTTTCTATTTTTAAGAGCTGTAATAATTTAAAACTGAATGAGTCTCGCATTTCAAAATTTAAGTTTTTGATACAACCAATCAAGAAAATTTTAATTATACAAGTTTATTATTTTTAAAAATCCAAAAGAATTTAACTAAAAAACCTTTAAATTTTAAAAACTCAACGCGCCTCCAAGTATATATCAACGTACTATTCTTTAATAAAATAATAATAATATAACCTTAATAAAAATAAATAAATCAACAAATGTATTAATTTTTTTTAAAAAATATATATTCTACAATCACAAATAAAATTTTAACAAATATAATATGATTAAAAGATTCAAAAACTTAAAATTTTTAAAATCTAAGCATTACAAAATTCATAGAGTTAAAAATATATTTTTTTTAATAAATAAATATGACTAAATACAATTTTAAATACTTAAACGCTTTTTAAATCTAAACATAACTTTCAACCTTTAAAATTTAAATAGAAATTATTTTTTACGGTTCTTTCATTTACATAATCATGAGAGCCATTTTAGAAAATAAAAAAAAATAAAAATGATAATGTTTTATGATTTAGTCAGAATTTACTTCATGTCTCTCATTATAAATATCTTCTTTATATATATATAAATACATAATTAAATTTACAATATTTTAATATCAGATGATTCTTTTTTAAATTTTTAAATCTTATTTGAATACCACTAAATTTTGTTGTCTTATATTTTTTTATTATTTTAATTAATTGTCATATTTAACACCCATTCAAAAATTTCATCTCTTGGACATGCACGCACCCACCCCATCCACACTATCATATTGTTTAGTTTCAATCCTTTATGTACTGTATCAACTTAATTCAAATTCAAAGTTAAAAAAACACTCTATTACTTAGTTCTCAAAGTTAAAAAACACTCTATTACTTAGTTCTCAAACTTAAAAAACACTATTACTTAAAGTAGTATTTAGCTGGTCCACAAACTCTGATCTTGATTTAAAATAAATTCCACATACAAAAAGTGAAGAGAAATTTACTCTAAAACTAATTTTTGATTGCATAGACTTGTTCTATGCTTCACTTGGATTCCTAAAATAGGTTTCCATCCTAAAAAGAATTAACAGGTTTATCGTAGATTTAAAAAAAAAAAAAATAAAAAATTTAATTTAAATTTAAAAAAAAAAAAAAAAAGAAGAAGTTCAGATACTTAAATTTTTTAAAATAAAGTTTTATTAGTTAACTTATTTTTCTATTTATAAGTTTTATTCTTCAAATAATAAAATATTTATATTTCATCTCACTTATACCAATTTAACTCTTGAATAATTTTCTAAAGCCTTTCATATAACTTTTTTACTATTAATAGTTTATTTTAATATTTTTAAATTCCAATTAAACGCAACCTTTTTCCCTACTATTTTCATTCGTTGCATACGCACTAAACTATTGACTAAAGTCGAATTTTTTAGGTTTTTCTAGATATCATAATAGAGCTTTGTAATTTGAAGACAGCTTTTTGACCGTTCTTTGATTACTAAGAAATAATGTAGCTATTTGTCGAAATTGTTTAAAGTTAATGAATGTCGAGTAACAAAATTTATAGCTATGTGATGTTATTGAAAGAAAATTATTATGCTTTAAATAAAAACCATCAGTGAAGAAAATATTTTAAGTATTAATGTTTTATTTAATTAAAATAAGGAATTTGTGTAAGCTCATATTAATACTGATCTCATGAAATTTGAATTATTTGGTTTCGGCGTAATATGCTGTAACGAGTTACGGCTGGTGCCTCTACATCTCACGAGCACCACAACTTTTGTTTTCCTCTCCAACAAACAAACGATGCTTCTCTTCCAACCACAGAATCTTATAAAAATCAAAAGGTGGCCCATTTAAAGTCTCAAAAAATTCACCTCGTGTTCTCCATCATCTAGTTCCGACCATCAATCTATTCCCATTTTTGCAACTAAATAAGTCCTCTAATTTGAACCGAAACTGGTAATGAAGACTCTAGTTTCGTACCCTTCGTGCACTTATCACGACAATGTAAAACTTGGCTGTAAAATGCCAAATGCAGCTCTATATGACATTACCACTTTAGCTAGTGTTGGGGAGTTAACTGTATCTTACTTTTTTAAGATTTAGGTTGCCGCAATTTTAAACTTTTTGGATATTTCATATAGACAGAAATATGATCAAATGATATGTTCAAACCATAGTAATATACAAGTAGAATTAATATTTGTCTTAAAGATAAGTTTTGTAATACTAAATTAGGTATAACCACGATATATGAAATTTGAAGAATCATGATACCTTCATTTTTAGTGTTAAAAAGAAAACTTTGATTTTTTACTTCTAAAATAAATCTATTCGTGAGTAATCTTATAAATTATTTGATATATGAAAATATTATCAAAGTTTATCAATATTATTTTTTTAGTGAGATTTGTTAATTCGTGTGGGAGAATATATATATATATATATATATATATATATATATATATATATATATATATATATATATATATATATATATATATATATTTAAGAGAGACTTATAGGGATATGATGATCTAATAAGTTTAATAATATTGTTAGGATAGACTTTTATATCAAATTAAAAATAGATTTTAAGCCTAACTCAACTTTACAAAATTAATTTTATAAAATTAACTTATAAAGTAAAGTTTACACTTAATTATAAATTATTGAAAAACTCTAACTTATGTGAAATCTTGAGTAATTTTTTCTTATTGTTGATTTTACTCATGTTTTTATTTTCTTTCCATATTATTTCTTTTATCATAAATGCTGAACTTCTATCCTTTTGGAAATAAATTTTAAAATTATTGCAGTCTAATGGAGCGAGTTTATAATTTGATAGAAGCAAAATGTGTTCACCATGTGATGAATTTCTTTATGTAGGGAGCAACGTGTCCCATGATCCAATCGTGTTTTCGTGACAAAAAAAATGCAAGTCTTCGATTAAAATTATTTCATTATTAAGGAAAAGAAACAGTGAAATTTAAGACATGGCCAAAGCTAGCAGGGTCCACCACAAAGAGTACTCACCTCCCTCCCAATCTCTCAACTTTGATCAGTAGCATCCAATAATATTATCTAGCTTTTCTAAAAGACATTAACGATTCCAAACGACTGACACCATTATATGAGAAGCGTTCTCTTTTTTCATGGAAATGAGTATTCTCAGACGTTGAAGTTGAATTAGCACACCAATCTGCTGGTAATTGCACTGATATGGAGAACAACCCTAGCCCATCCAGAGTTGATAGAAAATTCATTGAGAGGAACAGAAGAAATCAAATGAAATCTCTCTTCCGCAAACTCAACTCACTTGTGCCTCATCAAAGATCAAAGGTTTTCCCCTATTTCACCTTATCTTAGCTGCTTACATATATTTTATATAAGTCTTAAGAGTTGAAGATCAAATAGAGATAAGACATTTAGTATATAAATACATGTAAATTTTATATAAATAATATCAGAGTCTATCAGACTATTTATTATCAGATAACTCTTAATTATATAATTCTACACAAGAGTTAACCAGTTTTAGATCAAAGAGAATGTGTTAATTATATCAATTATTTGTTTTTGTTTTTTTTTCACTTCTCTTCAAAAATTCAAGAACTATTTTTCCATTTCGATAAATTATTCTTCTTATGTTTGAATCTGTTGTAGGCGGTTTCACTCCCGGATCAGCTAGAAGAAGCAACAAACCACATAAAGAAATTACAGATGAATATGGAGAAAATGAAGAAGAAGAAGAACATGCTACTAGGAATAGAAAGGCCAAATGTGAGAATGAATGGAGGAGGAGAGATCTCAGGGTTAAAATCTCCACGGTTTGAGATCCAACAAACGGGGTCAGCCTTAGAGGTTGTTCTGATAACTGGGTTGGATTCTCAGTTCATGTTCAGTGAAACCATTCGTGTTCTTCATGAAGAAGGAGTAGATGTTGTTAACGCCAGTTATAATGTTATCGAAGATGCAGTTTTCCATTCAATACACTGTCAGGTGAGCTAAAAGTTCATCTTTCCTTTCAATGTATATGCAACTGCGGAGATTGTTATGAACTGTTATAAATTGTTATATTCTCAAAACATAAATCATATATCTCATATAAACGATAACAATGATAAAAACGTGCTGAATCATATAATAATTTCTTCAATGAATGCATTGTTCAGGACGAGAAATCTGCCAACGGAGCTGCCAGGATATCTGAGAGGCTGAAGAACTTCATCTATGATTCTACCTACTGTGATTTTTAAACGAGAGGTTTTATTATTATATATTCAGTTTCTCTTCTATTTCCTTTTCTATAAATTTATTTTTTATCCTTCTCTATGTTTTTATTTATTTATATTTTTTTGTGTATTTTTTTTCTGTCTGTCTTTTTACTCCATCTGTTCAACCCAAAGATGGACTGTAGCTTTAGCTTTTATGAAGTTTAAGACGCGTAAATCGGATATGCCAGCTATAATTTGAGTTAAAAAAAATCTAAATTAGTTTTGAAAGAATGCTTGGTGATGGACCATTGATTGAAATTTCACAGATAACTTATTAAAAGAAACTTGTTTTTATATCGAATATTCATAAAACAATTATAATAAATAAATGATCATTTGTATAAAAAAATAATAAAAAATAGTCATATTTACTCTAAATTTAAATGAAAATTTATAGAGGATACAAAATACAATTTCAGTTAACCAGCTCGGTGGTAGCAAACTCATGTGTTCTGATTCTTGTCTCCTTGTTTCACGGAAAGTTGTCTTGTTTTAGTGTGCTGTCAGACAGACTTTGTGAATGAAAGATAGTTACGTGATTACTATACAATTTTTTTACGGAGGGAAATACAAAGAATTTTTACCAGTTTTTATAATTTAATTTTGCGTTAAATTAATTTATTTTCGTATTATTAATTTACTTACATATTTAATACAGCTATTATTTTTTTTGCTTGAATAAAATCTCTCTCCCTCTGTTATATATGTATAATTTCTTTTTATCCATAGGTTATATGGTTATGGCAAATCTTCGAAAACATTATTAGGCATGATTTCTGTATTTGACACCCAACCCAAAAGAAGATATTTTATGTCAAAAAAGAGATTATATCAATTATTTAAAAAAAAAAAACTGTACAATAATGAAGATGATTGATATGGAGCATAATTTCAATTAAAGAAATGCAAATAAAAATACTTGACGAGAAAAAACTTTAATAATAACTTTCATAAAAGAAAAAAAAGTGTCCACAAAAATATCTTATAACTTAACACACTCTTACCTTTATCGAAATGAAAAATTAAATTAAATTCACATAGATCATTTAAATGTGATTAGTCGTAATATATTATTATTTTATTCTAAACAAATGGTTCAATATCAATATTAGTCAAACAAAACTTAATTTTTTTATAATAACTATTTATCATATTACTTTCATTGTTACATTGACAAGTATATCATTATTTTTCCCACTAACCATTTGAACTCCCTTCTCATGTTAGTTTTATTCTTTTACTTTTAACACATTTTATTCAAGAAGAATTTGTTGAAAGAAATTTAACATAAATAACTTATTGATATTGGGTTACTATTCTTTAGACAAAACCTAATTTATCAAGTGAATTTTAAGATTTCTTCTGCTAATTAAATGATAATTTAAGCAAATTTTCTTCGGTTGAAATTTATTTAGTGAAATATACTATATTAGAGACTAATGATGTAAATATCAAGCAACATATTGTTCTCAAACTAAACAAGAACTTAATTTATTTCAGTTATACAACTATTTTTCATCACTTTTAAGTTAAAATTGTTATTTTTGACTCAATTTCAATTGTTCAATTCTCAAAATTTCCTAACATCATTACTGTCCAACTAACACAAATTTTCACAACACAAAGTCATGTTCATATAATTTAGTCTTGATTCAATTCATTCCATATCTAGGGATTAACTTGAACCCTATTCATTCTTTTAAAACACCTACATGCATAACTTCAAATAAATTCCTGTTATACAGCATATTTCTCATTTTCTCAATTAATTTTGTTAATCAAAACAATCATCAGAAAATTGATCACAAATTAACAACAAACATCTATTATAATATTTTATTTTCTCAAAGTAAATTATGTTTAAATGATAAATTTTAATTACGAGTACTTATAGTTTTATAAAAATTTACTTTAACTTTAATTTTTTATATATGGAAAAAAATTCAACGGGTAATGGATGAATTTCACACGTGGACTTTATTTTAGCCTTAAGTTACGCGTGTAACAACCATTGAAATGATGAGGCCATTGAATTATTAGTTAGGAATCAACTTTTCGTAATTTTGACCGCGAGTCTGCATTTTTTTCATAAGGGGAACACATGTTCTTACATTTATAGGTAGTATCAAATAAATCAACCTAAGAATTTTAAATAATTTATAAACTTATATAGCACGAAGAAATCGTTTTAGTAGGAAAATTTTTTGGTTAAACATTAATTGGAATCGTCCTGCCTAATACGATATTCACTCTAACATTAAAGTCGTCCTTATTTGATATGATTTCGTATATATAAGTGAAATCATGTTCAGTTATAGATTTTTTTGCGTAAAAATCATTCATTTTCACAATTATAATTTCTTTAAATTCATAGAATTATCTTTAAAGAATTATTAAATATATGAAAATCTTAACTTAAAAAATTGCATTTGTAATTTTAAACTTCGTGAGCTTTTTTTTTTCTCAAATATGGTGATATGATAATAATTGAAAAGTATTAGAGTGAACCTTTCTATAACTGCTATCTTTATAATGATTTATATGGAAAAATACACATTAGTGCAACATTCATCCCAATAAATTCAAAATATATTAAAATGTGAAATTATTAATAATTATTAAAAATAGCAACTCGTTGAAACGGTGTTTATTATTTACCGCATATCATGATAGTTTAATCTAAAATAATTAAGCCCAATTGGTTCAGAGCCCAGCCCACACATACTTTAAGTAAATAACGAGGCAGTTACTACAAAATTTAAACCTGCATTATAGAAGTTTTAAAAATATCCTTAATATTTTTATTTTTAAATTAAAATATAAAAATTTCTACTAATAAAATATTTGTTCTTTTATTTAATTATTTTTTATTCAAATACATATTAAATTATAATTAAATAATTATTTAAAGATTTATTTAATCTTTATATATACTTAATTTTATTTATTGAGTATTAATATTTTAATATCTTTTAATTCTTAAAAAAATTGATAATATTTTTAAAGAAAAAAAAAACCTATTATATAATAGAAAGAAAGTGATGAAAGGGTCAAAAACACAAAAAAGAAAAAAGTACTATATGTATTAAGGGTATTTGTGGTATTCTAAAAATTTTACAGCGTAGGTTAGAATTTGTACAGTGGAGAAAGCAACTGTCTAAGATCGAAGGTGTATTGATTCCGAGCCCAACCCACACATACTAAAGTAAATAGAAGATTTGGTAAGGGCAAACAAGTAACAAAAACAGAGTATAAAACTGCATTCGGAATTAGGGTTTTTCACTCCTCTTCTGCTCTCAGAGCACACCAATCTGTGCCTCAGATTCAACACTTTGCATTGTGCCAATGGGAAAAGCTTTCGATGTCGGAGCCGTTCCGTTCAACTCCGATGGGTGGGGCCCGCCGGAAACCGCGGCCGCCGGAGGCACCAGCAACCTTCCTCTCAACGTCCCCTTCGCCCCCTTCTCCCGTTCTGACAAATTGGGCCGCATCGCCGACTGGACCCGCAATTTCAACAACCCGACCCGCTCCAAGAACCCCGCCGACTCCGTCTTTGACTTTACCAACGACGACTCCTTCCCGGCCTCCGCTGACGACGACGCCTCGTTCCGCCTCGTCGACGGCAAGCCTCCGCCGCGCCCCAAATTCGGCCCTAAGTGGCGTTTCCAGCAGCAGCGCCAGCTTCCACAGCGCCGTGACGAGGAGGTCGAGGCACGAAAACGTGAACAGGAGAAGGAACGCGCGCGTCGCGATAGGCTATACCAAATGAACCGCTCAAACCCTAATGCGCCGCGCCGCGAAGCCGCTGTTTTCAAATCCTCTGTGGATATCCAACCGGAATGGAACATGCACGACCAGATCCCGTTCTCCACGTTCTCTAAACTCTCCTTCACAGTTCCCGAGCCTGAAGACCTTCTCCTCTGCGGTGCTCTCGAATACTACGATCGCTCCTATGATCGCATCACACCCAAAAACGAACGCCGCCTCGAACGTTTCAAGAATCGGAACTTCTTCAAAGTCACCACCACCGACGACCCTGTTATACGCAGACTCGCAAACGAGGACAAAGCCACGGTTTTTGCCACCGACACTATTCTCTCCACTCTCATGTGTGCTCCAAGGTCTGTTTATTCTTGGGATATTGTGGTTCAACGCGTTGGGAACAAGCTTTTCTTCGATAAGCGTGATGGGTCTCAGCTTGATTTGCTCTCCGTTCACGAGACCTCTCAGGAGCCATTGCCTGAGGCTAAGGATGATATTAACTCTGCTCATTCTTTGAGCGTTGAGGCTGCTTATATTAATCAGAATTTCTCGCAGCAGGTTCTGATTAGGGATGGGAATAAGGTTACTTTTGATGAGGCTAATCCTTTTGCTAATGAGGGTGAGGAGGTTGCTTCTGTGGCTTATAGGTATAGGAGGTGGAAGCTTGATGATGATATGTATCTTGTAGCGAGGTGTGAGGTACACAGTGTGGTTGATGTGAATAAGCAGAGGTCGTTCCTTACTTTGAATGCTTTGAATGAGTTTGATCCTAAGTATTCGGGTGTGGATTGGAGGCAGAAGTTGGAGACTCAGAGGGGTGCTGTGTTGGCCACTGAGCTTAAGAACAATGCGAATAAGTTGGCTAAGTGGACTGCTCAGGCTCTTTTGGCGAGCGCGGATATGATGAAGTTGGGGTATGTGTCCAGGATTCATCCCCGTGACCATTTTAATCATGTGATTTTGGCTGTGGTTGGGTATAAGCCCAGGGACTTTGCAGCACAGATCAATTTGAATACTGCAAATATGTGGGGTATTGTGAAGTCAATAGTTGATTTGTGCATGAAATTGAATGAAGGAAAATATGTTCTTGTGAAGGATCCGTCCAAGCCTCAAGTTAGGATTTATGAGGTTCCGGCTGATGCATTTGAAAATGACTATGTGGAGGAGCCACTTCCGGAGGACGAACAAGTTCAACCTCCCTCGGAGGGTACTGAGGGGGTAGAAGCTGGTACCAGTAATGATGTGGAAGATAAGCAGATAGACACCCAAGCTTGAAAGGTACTTGAATTGAATTTTGTTCATACCCTATTTTTGGGGGTTAAGAAATTGCGCGCTCTGTTCTGTGACTTTTCAAGTTTAGATTTTTGTTTTCTTGGTCAATTGCTTATTATGAAGATATGGTGTTTTTGTAGTTGTTTTGGACTCATAGTGGTGTGTTAGCTTTCATTTATAATATTTGGAGTTGAGTATGCTTGTTTCAGCCCATATGTTTTTACAATAAATGAGTTGTCTGTTCAGTGCTATTCATTATTATTATTTGTGTACTGTCAAATACGTATATTAGTGATGATCCAAGTATCTTTTGTTTGATTTGCTTTTGATGTTCCTGTTCCGACTAGTAATTTTCAAAGATATTATAGTCACATTGATAGTATTAGAATCGAACAGCTGCATTTGAGTTGGTTGAATATTGGAAATGCCTTTCCGATGTAAATAAGAAAATTTTTTGAATTCGTAGTGATTAAAATTTTAAATCTTCCTTGGGTATGGCTAATTTGGGATTCTGGTGGTAGGAGCTTTCTATGCATCTTATACTTGTTTGGTTTAATCTCGAGTTGAAGTTAACGGTTCGGCAATCTGCTCTATACCTTCAAGACGTTATCAACACTGCCTTTCAGGATGACATTAGTAGTCATGTCTGTTACCTTGCTACCTATGTTCTTCCTAAAGTGAATTTTAACATAAAATGTGAAGATTTCATACAATATTTTCCTCTGTGACTTGGTTCTTTCTTGTTGACCTTTACTTTGTCATAATTTACACATCCGCGTTCCAAGTTCCATTAATTTTTACTCAACGTCTCTGTTGCCGTCTTAGTGAAAATGTTTGGATTAAAGCCGTCAAATTTAAGTTTAAATCAATTTCATTTTTTAAACTGAGCTTGCAAAAGCAATTATGGTGTTGCTTTCGACTGAAACTTAATTTTTAGCGAAAGGTGAGTGTGGTAACATACAAGGGAAACCGAACATACGATCAAACTGAGTCTACTGAATAAACAGAAGTGGAAGTATCATATGTTACATTCTCATTTCATTGTCATTTTCTATTTGGTTTTAGTATATTAAATGGTGGTAGATCAATAATCAATGCTTGAAGTTTAATGTCGTTAGATGTTGCAGAAGTCTTAATTTCAGTCTTATATTATGTTAACATTATATACTCAGACGAGGTGTGATTTTTGGGTTCGGTGCAGGTCAGATGTGTATCGGAGTTGACGGCCGTTCATTTGGGATCAGATCGTTCTCAGAATAGTTTTCTTTAGCATTTCCTTTGTCGGCCCAAATTTTGCAATTAACTTCCGGATGTTCCTTTGGACCAAAAGTTAAAAGTCTGAACTTGAGTTTTTTTCTATGCTCCAGCTGTTTATGATTAACACAGACCTTAGCATTTTAAGTAGAATCACCAATTTCGTATCTTATAAAATTGTGATACGCTCAATTGGGCTATAAATTATTTTGTGGTTTACAAGTTTCCATGTTGGCAAGTTTAGTGTCTTATCGTGTGCTCTATCTATTATAAACGATCAAATTAGTATGAAAAGCATGCTTTATTTCTTGTAATTTGTCTTATACAAATATACAATGTCGAATATGGAAAAAGTAGTTACAGAAATTGTGGGAATAATAACACATCATCTGTTAATAAATTGCACAATATACGGCGAATACTTGGAAATTAATTAAGAAATTGAGGAACAGATGCCTGCTGTCAATTCTCTCATTCTCTTAGTGAATAGATAAATATCATTTGTAGTATGTAAGAAAGATTAACTGCTTTTCAGGTTAAAAAGTTTTTAATATGTGTACGAAATTCAGAGTCTGAAAATAAAAGCGTCTCCTTCAAAAGCCAAACTCATTGTATTCGGAGTTAGAATGAATTACTACTAAACTACCACATTTTCTTGATATATAGATTTTGAAATGTTACATATGCACATTTTAATCTAGTATGTAGTTGAAGAAGTTAATTAGTGACCTGTTTTTCTAGTATATTGGTCGATTTAATAATTGGTTTGGAATTAATCACTCTATTTCTTATGTAGAACTTACTAACTTATGTATTTTTTTTTTTAATTTAGGCTACTACCATAAAATTGAAGTAGAAGTAGATCGAGAAGAATGTGTTTAAAAGGAGAAAAAGTCAGATGAGAAACTACCATGTTCTTGTGTGGGTAGGAATGTTGATAGAAAAGATAGAGAAGAAAAAAGCAAAGTTGAAGCACTTAAGAAAACTTATTGGGAAAACACACATGGGAATGTAATTTTACCTTTTTTTTCATAGAAAAGATAGAGAAGAAAAAAGCAAAGTTGAAGCACTTAAGAAAACTTATTGGGAAAACACACATGGGAATGTAATTTTACCTTTTTTTTCCTTGACTCATCGGTATATATATTATAATTACAGATTTTGTATCAATTCCCTTTATTTTTACAAAAAAAAAATAATATTATTACAATAAAAGTGAACCTTAGAATAACGTGAGCTAAGTTGTTAAAAGAAGTTTGGTCCATAACGAAACACTATTAAAATTCACATAGGATGGAGCTTTTTATATAAACATTTGTATAAAGAAATTCAGAAAATAATACTTTTTTTGTAATTAAAATTAACTTATATATGAGTTAATTCAAAAAAATTTATAAAAATTACCCTTTTACAAATTAAATTATATACAAATATTTTAAATTTTTAAAATAAGAAATTTTATTTCTGAAACTATTCTGAACAAACGTTGGAAGTCAGTAGAATACAGATTTTGTAACGTTTAGATAAATCTACCCTTAAGCACAACTGCACACAAAAAAAGTGTCATATTCTTGAATATGGAATGCATTTTGATTATTTTGGAAAAAAAAATTAGTGTCAACCTAAAAAGTTCACAAAATGAATTAAACCAAATTAATAAAAATTGATCTTAAAATAAATTGGGTAATTTTTTGCTTAATTTTTTAAACCACAGTGAAAATGGATTAAAAGATAAAGTGTTATAATAGAAGTATTTAGTTTAAAGGTACAAATACTATAATTTTACATGTTAATAATCATATTTAAAATTAAAATTAAATTTATTCATATGATTTAAATATATATATATATATATATATATATATATATATATATATTATTTTTACCTTTTTAATAGAATATTATTTATTTATTAAAGGCAAAACTAAAATCGTTAGTTGATTCAATAGAAATTTGAGTTGGACAAAAAAAAATTGTAACTTATTTAAAATATACCGCAAACAAAAACCTTAGGTCAAGCCACCTCTAATATTAATATCACACTTATACATTATACACACATAAAAACATGTTTCTCAAGAAAGATAATGTAAATTTTCAAATATTTTTTTAACACATTCTATAATGACTGGCATTAGTTAAACAATAAAAGAATCGCGTAATAAAGAAAGTGATATAGGGTTGAATTCTAATTATATAATTTTGAATAATATGAAATAATTAGGTTAAAAGAGAAATATCGACTTTAAATTAGTTATTATTTTTATTTACGAATAATTCCTATCAAGATTATTAAAATTAATAACAATACTAAACAATAATAATAATAATAATAATAATAATAATAATAATAATAATAATAATAATAATAATAATAATAATAATAATAATAATAATAATAATAATAATAATAATAATAATAATAATAATAATAATAATAATAATAGTAATAGTAGTAGTAGTAATAATACTAAGTATCTAACAGATATAGTTGTTAGATAAGAGACTAAATTCACTAAAAAAATATATATTTTTTAATAAATTTATTCAATAATAAAACAAAAAATTCAAAACATTTAATGCCCTTATTTTTATATAACTTCTTATTTTGGTGAAGTGGATATATAGCGTTCATCATTAGAATGCATGTTATTCTATAAAAAGTTATCTATCCTATTTAATTTTTTTAAAATTTAATTATATATAATAAGATGATATATATATATATATATATATATATATATACTTAATTAAGTGGTCTAAAATTTATTTAATTATTCTAGATTTTAGTAATTTCGTTACAGTTTTAGCGTGTAAAAAGATAAAAAAATTCAGAAAGAAAACTGTTCATAAATTATTCTGATTCGGTTAAAACATGTGCTGATATATCCACATTAAGGTTAAAATACACATCATTTATAAGTTTAGGTTTCATTTTTTTTATTGACATACTTAATTAGTTGAATAAACTTTAAAAACATAGATCTTTGTCATTTTGTTTTAAGTTTATAGGCAGATGTAAATTTTATCTTACTAAACTAATTTTATGAGATTAAGTTATATTTAAATTCAATTGTCTTATATTTAAATTTCACAACTTTATTAAGAATTCCATTGCAAAAAATTTAAATTCTAGTGTGAATTAAGAATGAAGTCATGTTACTGTATATTTACATGGACAAAACTTGTTTAAAAATAAGAATTATAATGCCATGAGAGTATATATTGATTAGAAGGAGTGACAGATGTTGAATACATGTTGCAAAATCTAAAGTAGTTTTCATGAAATGTTTCAGTGGTGTTAGCAATTTTGAAAACAGGAAAGATAATATGAACCAGCAGATCCAAACAAGGCAGAAGGATGAATGAACTGTGACTGAGAGTGAATATGATTTTTATTGGTCCTATTAGTCAATGCCAAATATTAAACTCCTTTTGACTCTTTTTTACTTTATGTGTCACACCAATGACCCCATCTTCAATACTTTACCCCCATCAAATGCAACAACTCACGCAATAAACGCGTGTGTTTACTTTCTCTACCTTCTTGTCATTGTAAATTTATGCACATTTCTGTGTAAAGATTTATGGAAAAAGAAAAGGAGTATTATAATATAGTATTAGGTTGAGTTTTATTAAATTTGTTATAGGATAAAATACTTTTATTTAATTTATTTTTATATTAACTTAAAATCAAATTAATTCAGTCAGCACTAAATTGGGTTTGATGGAATCAATGAGAACTAGAAAATAAAATTTATTTTACAACTTTAAAAACTTTCTTTTTTTCTACTAAGCATTTCATATTTTGACTAAAGCATGTATTTAAATAAATTAAATCAGAATTTAAATTAAAAAGATAATCATGGATACAAAAATAAAAAAGACCTAATATCTCATGTCTTTATTGAGTGTTCACAAATCAATTGGAAGTTATGAGTTTGAAATTATGTAATAACTCATTTATCAATAAAAGTTGATCCTTACAAATAAAAACTGTTTCTGTGTTTTTTTACAAGATAAAAAACTAAATAAGGTATGTGTTTTATCACTATTTTTTTATTAAATATAGCAAAAAATAAATTAAAATCAAGTGTATAAGGTTTGATCCAAATACACAAAATATCCATGTTAAAAGTATTTAAATTAGATAGTATCCAGATGATTTCTGGGAATAACAGTTTGAAATTTCAGTAAAAAAATCTTAAATTTATTTATCCTGCAACTAAATGAGTTTAGATTAAATTAACCGTTTCTAAAACATTAATTATACTTTAAAAAAATTATTTTGTAAAAGTGTCTCATTAATATATGTATATATATATATTAATTTATATATCAAATAATTTTATCTAAATTTAAAATTATCTTTATTCCTAAAAAATAAATATTTAATGTATTATTTTTATTTTTATTTTTTTTTAAAAGCATTCAAACCAATATATTTTTTTAAATAATTCATGAAATCAATTTATTTAACACTTCTAATGGGATTGCATGAGATTGAGTTAATTATAGTACTTGTATATGTAAACATATAAAAAGTGAAATAATTTTTTTCATAAATTAAAATTGACTTAAATACAAATTTAAAAATATAAAAAATTAAAGATTCTAGATTAAGAAACTTTTACAAAATAAAATAAATATAAATAAATTTTAATTTTAAAGAAAATTGTTTTAATTTTAATCGCTGGTGTGTGTGCACATGTATGTGGGTACGCTTGTGCTTGTGTGTGGGTACGCGTGTGTATATCTGTAAGTGTGTGCGGGTATGGTGTGCATGTGTGATATTTTATCTTCATTGCTCACCATTGTTCAAACAGTGTATAATTAGTATCTTTACTGTTCACCATTGCTAAAAAAGTAATAGATAGTTAAACCGAAAACTTGTACCTTAAACAAGAAAGGTCAAGATAATTTTTTCTCTTTTACCGAAAGATTAATGATTAAGCATCATATTCGTTGTTTACGCGACTACGGTGGTGTGTTTGTTGTTTAAAAAAAAACGTTCATAAATCTCAAACATCATGCAATTACGTAAATTATTCAAGCGAGGATTGATTGTTCACGGACTAAGGCTAATGAAACTTTGTTGAAAGTTATCTAACAAGCATATTGCTAAGACATTATAAGAATACCAAGTACACATGTAAGCATGAAAATACGTGTTTTAGTGAAAAAAGGACAAAACATATCACTATGATCTCTGCAAATTTTTTTTTTTTTCAAGAGTGACAAACCGCTTGATCGAGAAAGTAGTTTTTTTTAAAGTGTATATATAGATGAGTACGTATGTGAATGACCTCTTTGTAGATTTGTTTTAATAAATACTTATAAAGATAAATGTTCATATATTAAAGTTGTTAACTCATTAAATAAAAAATACTTTCTTTTTTTGATTTTGATTAATGACTTGATTATATAAATTAAGATATTAAATGATGAGAAAATTAGATAAAGTTTATATCTTATTTGATAATAGGAAATATATATAGTATGTATTTGAAACACTTTAACCTACAAAGTTGAAAATAATATTTATCCATAATGTTTTAGATATTTCAAATGTCCAATTTTTTGTGTGATATATTTTGTGAGTTTTTAAAATGATATTTAGTAATATATTATATTATATATTCAGAATGTGACTAAGAGTTCTAATATTTTATTTACATTGTGTCAGTTATATTGTATAAAGTATTATTTATATATGAACTGACATTTATATTCATGTTTGTATTGTATAATAGTATTAACTATTAGATGTATACAAATTTGGCACGTTACTAAATGTATTTAGTAAGAATGAGGTTAAAATTTTATAATAAAAAATATATATAATATTTAAAATTGACAAGGATTACAACTTTATATAATTTAGACTTGTTAAACTCGAAAGAAAAAGGTGAAAGAATGGATATATAATAAAAGTGTTTGTAACAAATGGAAAGTGTTAAAAAGTTGTGGGAAAAGTTTAATCTGTGACTTATGTAACTATAAAAAATCATTCCATGCTCTCTTGATTTTCCCTAAGAGGAAATTTTTTTTTAAACGATAATGTTTTCTTTTTTTAACACAACTATTATTCTCGTATGATTAAATGAAAATTATTTATAGCATATAAATAAAAATAATAAGATTAAAATATGAAAATATTAGGAGATATATTTAACACGATAGAAAATACACTTCATAAATATAAGTTTGGTTAAAAAAAAAAACAAAAGAGAGAAAAAAAAAACAAAATTGAAATGTATATAAAGAAAACCTAAACTAAATTAATATTTAATGAGAACAAAAAATCGAGAATGCATTCCTCTGATTATTTTTTATCATATGAACCCAAAATTAAGGATACTTTTTAAATTTTGGAATGAGAATAAAATATTAACCCACTTTAATAATATAAAATGAATCACCCTGGTAATCTAATATATGTAATCAACTTTTGGAACATAATATATTTTATTATAAAAATTATTTAAATAACTGTAAATTGTAATATGTTTGTAAAATTGTATTACAAAATTTCACTTTTTATATAAATTTTCACATATATACATTATACAAAAAAAAAATGTTTCTCAAAATTTCATTCCGACTCTTCAAGTCTTTATTGTTGAAAAATATCACTTGTAATTTCTACTACCGTGTAACATATTATTATTACCTATTTTAAAAATAAATTCAAATTTAAGGTAAGTTAGTATTTTTAAAACTTTCAGTAAAATTAGATCGGACGTAAATATTCAATAATTATTTAATGTTTATAATTCACATTACAACAAATTACTCAACGATTCGTTTATTCTCAATTCTTATATAACATTCACTACTTATGACATACAATAACAAACACTTAATTTTATTTTTGTAAAATTAATGCATTCAAATTATATTTAATTATATAATTTTTACTCTAAAATTACTTTATAGGTTGTTACAATACGTTGATCATTATAATTATATCATATTATTATACAAGATATGTATTATTATATATATTTATGTATATAAAACATAACATAATAAAATTAATTAATTAAAATTTATTTCTTAGTAAAACTCTTAAACAAGGTATAATTTATCTTTCATTAAATCTATAAGCTTGTACTATTACGTAAATTAAGATGTTAAATAATTAAAAAAATATGCATTAATATACTATTTTAATTTATTATAAAAAATTTAACGTAATACTCTTACTTACAAAATTATATTGTTTATATTTATTTGAATATATTTATATGATAAATTTAAAAAAGTTTTTTAATAGTTTAAGAATATATTTTTAGTCAAATAAACTTTAATAAACATCAGACTTAACTTGGTTTTTTTAAAAAAATCTCACCTAATATAAGCCAGTTCATATGTCATTGTTGAATAGTCTATCATATATCTACCCTTGCACGAAACGGTCACATATAGCTAAAAATGTAAACAATTAAAAGCACATTATTCTAAGAATCAACACAAAATTTCAAACATTTGACAATCGAATTGAAAGAAAATATTTATATGGAGTGAAATCAAACTCTTTTGGACCAAATGTATATTTAAGTTTCATAAATTTAATATAGTGTAAAATTAAGTTATAATTAATTTATAATGTGATTTTAATGTATGGATAATCATATCTTATTGTTTTTAAGATAGAAGGATGCATGTACCCTTACAATATTTAAAGTCCAAAACAAAATCTTCTAATAAGTTTTTAATTTAAGAATACTATTTTCTTTGCAGTCGTAATTAATAGAAGGGGTCAGTTAACTTTAAAATTGGTGAAATAATTTAATGTTCAGCCTATTATAACTACAAAACCGGTATCCAATTCAAGTAGTACAAAAATAAAGAATGGGTCCAAGTGAGTTAACAATATTTCTTATAAAAATTATTTTAAATGTTATTTTCGTTTTTTAAAATAAAAAATGTAAAACATTTTTCATTTTATATTCAAAAACCTTATTATTTCCAGTGAATATTATTATGTATTAGCTAACCGTAAGGTTAAATATTATGATATATTTGATTTTTTTTTATTATTTTAAATTTATAAATTTTTAAACTTATAAATATATTATTTTTAGTTTTTGGTATTACCAAGTTATAATATTATATTTCTTTAATATTATTAAATTATTTGTATTATTTTATTAATATTGGTTAGACGAATAAATCCTAAAATGATGATTTCACAAGTTCAATTATTGGTTCAGTTTTCAAAAATAACTATTTTTTTATTAATATATATTTTATTATTTCATTAGTCTCGTTTTAAGAAACAATTCATTTCAATAAATTATCAAATTATTTATGGAGTTTGTTGAAATTATATACATTTGTCTGCCTTTTCTACTTAGTTAATTTTTATACTCACATTTCTTATATATTATACGAATTCCTTTGGTTGTTTAAAAGGTATATTACACCATGTATTTTTATAAGAAAAAAATATTTCCACGAAATTTTTAGAGTAATTTATCAAGTCTATTTTTATTTATCACTTGGAAAGATAAAAAGGTATATTTTTTAAATCCTTTTTTCATGGTAGTTGTTATATTCACTAATGAGAAAAGAAAAAATTTTAAGTGGAAGCAATTCAAATATTATTTCAAATATAATAATATAAAAATATGAAACTGATATTTTGATATTCAAGAAACATCACTTCTGGGAACTAGCCAACAGTCACTGTTGTTGACAAGAATTTTTTATTTTTTTCTGCCAACTCCTTCGTTCTAGAATTTGTTATTTTGGGAAAATATTATTAAGATTTTGACTGCAAAAATTGTATTTTAATGAATTCCAAAACCATAATTCTATTAATTAATTAGTCATACCATATACTGAAATAAATTATTGTAAAATTCTTTCCAAAGGACAGTGGCAAATTTAATTTGATTCTAATATATTTATTTTTTCTTTTTCGTCTGTATCAGTCATTAAAATACTATTTTTAGCATATATTCTAAGTCTTTGGTCAGTTTGAAACTTTTCAAAAAAATTCTAAAAAATAAAACTAATTTATTTCAAATTTATAAATTTAATTAAAAAACATATTAATATATTAAAATAATTTTACAAGGACATTGTAGAATGACAACCGGAAGGAACATTGGGCGGAGAGATTCATGTCTGGGTCTGGAGAAAGAGTAAAGAAATTATAATCAAGTTATTTGGTATCCTTTATTTTATTTGATTCAATTAAATGATAAAAAAAACTTATTCTATCAAAAAATTATAAAATAAAAATGAGCAAGAACATATTTTTCTTCCATTATTTCTCTTTTTTTTTTCACTGTCCTCTTTACACCAAACAATGAATGATGTATTTCATTAATAACTATATAAATTTAAATAGACAACTAATGATGCGTACTTAATAAATATTTTCTTTACCAAAAACAGAGACACAGAGTGGCTAAAATTTTTATTTGAATTTTATTAATTTGATATTATAAACTGAATTAAAATGCAAAGACAGTTATTGCTTGCAAATTTTGTTTTAAAATTAAGTCAGTTTAATTTTAAATTATGAAATATAGTTGATATATGTATAAAAAATAGTTCCAGTTACAATTCTTGCATTAAATTGTGTCATAATCAGACAAATTAAATCTGAAAATTTTGATTAACTGTAGATGTATCATTAAACATAATTTATTATAAAAGTCTTTTCTACTATTAAATATTCCCCTGTAGTCAAATGTAAAATATGGTCAGGTTTAATGAATTGAAATATAAATGAATTTCAATTAACCGTGATCTTATTTAACATTATCATTTTAAAAATACACTCAAACACCAGCTCTGATAAAACTCTTTGACAGAAAGAAGAAGATTAAGAAATATAACTTTTGTTGTGTGCAATTAAAAAACAATAAATGAATTTAATAATATCTAAATCAATAAAATTAAATATTTTTTTATTTGAAATTTAGAATAAATGGAAACTACATAATAATTCGCAATTCAACACACACACACGTGTTAATTATTTTGAAGAAAAAGAAAAAAAATAGGTTTTCAATTTTGCATGTCACATATTTGTATTAAGGAGGTGCAAAGTGGAGACAATGTTTTATGAGTAATCAGTGAGTGCAGTGTAACACACAGGAGGTAGATAGCGCGTAGGGACCGGAGTTCAAGAATCTAAGGTCTCTACGACACATTTCACTTCTTTCTTAAACAAAATAAAACAAACTTAGAAAAAGTCTCATCTAGTCTTCACTTTTGTCTACTCACTCATCTCTTTCTTTTTCTTTTTCTTCTTCTTTTTTCCTCTGATTTCAGCCATGGATTCCAATCATTCCATATCCCCAAGACAGCAAGAGAATCAGAAACCATGGCAGGGGCTGCCATCTCCCAAACCCGTGGCTAGATCCGAACCCGGGAGCCCGTACCCGACAACGTTCGTCCAAGCCGACACGTCGTCGTTCAAGCAAGTAGTCCAAATGCTGACAGGGTCCTCGGAGACAGCGAAACAAGCGTCCTCGAAACCCGCGGCGAACCCGACCCACAGCATCCCGCCCATGAAATCCGTTCCGAACAAGAAGCAGCAGTTCAAGCTGTATGAGCGGAGGACGAACTCCCTGAAGAACAACCTCAGCATCAACCCCCTCACCTCGTTTTTCTCGACTCGCAAACCCGACATGCTCTCCCCCAGCATCCTCGACTTCCCCGCACTCGTGTTGAGTCCCGTGACGCCCCTCATACCCGACCCGTTTGACCGATCCAACGCGCCCCCTTCCCTGGATTCCGAAGCTGAAGACAAAGCCATCAAAGAGAAGGGTTTCTTCTTGCACCCTTCGCCCGCTTCTACTCCCAGAGACGCTGAACCTCGCTTGCTCCCTCTCTTCCCCACCACCTCCCCCAGAGCCTCAGGTCCTTCTTCTTCTTCTTCTACCCCTGCTTCTTGAATCGCTTCTCTTTCTTTTCTTTATTATTGCTCCGTTTCGGATTTTCTGGAAGATTCTTATGTAATTTCTCTTTTATTATATTGCCATTCATGCCGGTTGAGGGATCCGTTTCAGAAGAATTTGTAATGCTTATCGAGAGAAGGGAATAATCCTGCTTTAATTGTATGTATAAATTATGCCGTTTTCCCCCAATCTCCACTTTTTCTTCTTCGATTGCAACAAGGTTGTTGAATTTCTGCCAGAAAAAAAAAAGTTTAATTCGAGAATTTCAATTTTACTTTACTTTAACACGATTAAACTTTTATCAGTTGCAGTAATGAGCTACTGTTGTGGGATGTAATTCATCTGCTATCTAGCTTCCACTTTTTTTGTTTTTGCTGCAATTTTTTTTTTTTTTTTTGCAGAGGCAAATCGCTTAATTATTGTTGTCACGGATAAAATTGAATGCATGTTAAAGGTGAGTAAAACTGTAATTAGTGAAATTAATTTTAAATAATTGATTTGAATTGAAATGTGTGTCCAAATTAATTTTAGCTGTATTAAAAGTGTAAACTCAACTGGATGAGCGTCTTGATACCTGTGTGCAATTATTTTATTAATTTTAGGGAGACCCACTTGCATGTAACTTGATCATTTGGTATTGTACACTGAAAAAAAAATAAAAAATTTTAAATCAAGAAAGGTCTCTGGAAGAGAAATTAGTTTGGATGTTTAGTCAAACAAGGTCTGACACTTTGTTTGAAGGAGGGAAGGGAAATTGGGGGCATTTATAATTAGAAATGATATTCATAATTAGCAAAATTAATAATGCAGTGTGTACTAAGTACGGTGTTTATAGAGATAGCAGCGACTGTAGGGAAGAAACTAGAATGAGAAAAAGAAAGGTGTTGTTGGTTTGAAAATCTAATTGCAAAGGCAGCTTTGGTTTAGCTGTCATAGAAAGCGTAGAAGAATGGGGAAGGAATCTTGACCCGTCTGATGTGTTTCTGAACGAGGGAAAGATCCCAAGAGATATGATGATGATGATAGGCATCGTATGTGCTGCTTGTGTTGTAAGCATCCATCTAGTGGTTTTCACGTACTATGTGCTTGTGTGCCCCCAAAACATCACATGCCAACACCATCAACCTATATCCATATCCATAGGTTTCCACAAAAATACAATAAGAAAATAGATAAAAAAAAAACCTTGTTGAATCATTGGTCAGTGTTTTTTTACTGGTGTGTGTGGCAAATGTTTTGAATTAGAAATAAGCGAAGTACATTGTGATGTGCGAGGTAGTACATAGATTGAGAAAATATTGCATTAGTTATTGTATATTAGTAAGAAGTCAAAGTTGCGTGATGATAATTAGATGAGAGCAATAAATATCCGCTTGTGGAGTGAGTGGGGAAGTACAGTTTGAGGCATTAATTATTTGTTTGGTTTTTGCACTCTTGAAAGAAGGGTAGGGACCCCATTAGTTTGAACTTAAAAGCAATCATGCGAAGAGAGTGGCTCTTTCTCCGGTTGGATATTTTAATTAAGCTTTTTGACTGAGGGGAGACCAGAATTGAAGTGAATGGGGACATTGGAAAGTGAGGGGGAGTTGTGATGATGAGAGGGAAGAAAAGAAGAGAAGGTGTGGTTGGTTGGTGTGTGTAGGCTTATAGATATGATTTAAGGGGGGTTTTGAAGGCATGGTTGGTGGTGTATTTATTGAGAGTTTGAAACTTGACATGTGCAGTGGCACCAAGCTCTTGTTGCTTACCCGTTATGAAGGTCATCTTCCATTTCTATTTCCCTCTCGCAATCACTTTGGGGCAAAAAATATAAAACATGTCACATGTGGCATGTTTTGATTTGACGTATTAGTCATCGCCATCCTTCAAAAATCCATCCATCTTATTGCGCCGTGACAAAAACTTGAAGGATAACATCTTTGACTGTATCTCCGCTACCTTTTTAATTCATCAAGTCCCCCTTTGGTCCACTTCCTCCTTTCTCTAATATTAGGTACGCACTAACTTCAATTGGATTCTCTTTATTCTAATTTTTTACTCAATTTAACTCAAATTAAGTTAAGTTCAGTTTACGTCTTTCTATTTACCAACTTTGGATAATTGTAAAAGCAATATTACCTTTTTAAAAAATACCACTTTAAGATAATTAAAAAAAAAACAAAATGGATGTTTTCATGATTTTCTTGATAATTTTACGGTATTAGCAATGTTCACAACACATATGATTAATATTTATTTAATAAAATATAAAATTTGCTTTTTAGTAAACTTATTACATAAGTAATATGTCATTTATGTTGTTGAATTAGATTGATTTAACATGTGTCATGTGTAACACATGTTTATTGTTAAGTGTTAAAAAAATGTTTGAGGCATAAAGACATTTCGTTTTATGAGTAAAGGCGGTCACAAGACGTATCAGTTGGTATAACATGTGTTAATGAGATTGGTCTTCAATTGTAGTCTAATACAGAGTGAAGGCTATTAATGTTGGTACTTTGTAATTAAATAGATGAAAACTATTGTGCAAACTCAATCTGAAAGCAATTGAGATCAAGTGATTATTTTTACAAATTTACTAAAAAAATAAATATAGTTTATGGACAAATTTTAAGTTATTATGTGTTGGAATACTTCATGAATTGTTTGACTTTAAAGCAATTAATTACTCAAATTGGTTGAACAACCTATTTTATTAACTTATACAGTACAGTAAGGTGATTGGCATATTATATTAATTGTTATATAGTTTAGGGTTTAGATTAATATTTTTTAAAATATTATTCTTTCGAACACTTATTTAGAATTTTTATATTTTTTTAATATTAAACCATATTGAAACATGAATGTTTTCTATTATTACTAAGGATTAGTTTTTGGCTTTATTATAAATGATATTGAATTAAAATTGTGGACTGTGGTTGAAATTTGTTATAACCAAGTGATTAAAATGAAGTAAGTAATATAAAATAAAACAACTTTTAAAAATCCTTAATAAAATGTTTATGGTAGAAAACATAATTACATATGCATATACAATGATAACGATGTTGGAACCGTCGTTGTATGACTGTATACTATTAATTGTCATAATGGATCAAAATTTACGAATAAACCCGACCCATCATAGGTTAAAGTCAGGTTAAAACAAAAAAAACTATAAATTTTAGTATGGAATAAAATCCAACTTGAATTATTCTAATTGAAGTTATAATGAGTCGACCTACTTCATCAACTTATGATAAAAAAAAAAAAAAAGTTTTCTATGTACACTACCTACAAGTTTCCATTATATTTTCCACCTTTCGTTCTCACTCACATTTTTTTCTTAAAATTAAAACTTCTCAATTCACATAACATCCATTATTTGATTATGGATAATAATTTGTATTTTTATAATTTTAAGATGAATGTATTGAATTAACTTTTTAGCATATTTAGATTTTATAGATGTTATTTAGATTATTTAAAATTACCATTTAATGTTTATATTATTATGCATATTAATATGATATTTAAAATGATTATTTGTAGATATTATTTTTACATATAAATATATTAACATATGTATGATTATTATGCATAATAATATGATGGTTTTTGTGTCTATGCCAGTAATTTATAATTAGGTTGTAGTTTTTCATATTAAACAAGTATATTAAAGGAAAAAAAATTAAAAAGTTGTGTTTTCTTTTTTAAAATCAAGTGAGTTGACAACTTGAAAAGGACAATAATTGTATAAAAGATCATCGTTATACATACAATTGAATTAGATAACAAAAAATCTTTGGATTGTAGAGATACCATGACGATTGAATAAAAAAATAATCTTTGTATGGTTTAAGTCGTCCTTAAAAACTATTGATTAGACTATAGTTTGAAAACAGCACTTGAAAGAGTTTTTTTTATCCATTAACAAAATCCATTTTTCAGTTGATTTTTTTTGTCTCACGTAGTTCGTTTGCAGACATCCATTGAGCAAAACTTGTTTTGACAGTTGTATCGTTAAGTAGTTATTACTCAAGTAGGTATATATAATTATTTAATTGCTTGTTTTCGTGGAAAATATTTTTCAATTAATGTGTTTCTATTGAGTAATTATTTATTTAAATTCGCACTTATAAAAGTGTCATCTGATATATGTCATATTTATTTTTAGCTGTAAATATGAATTTTGCTGCTGGATAAAATTTTTTAAGAGTTGTTGCTTAGTATTGTTTAAGAAGATAAGTGTTTTTAATAATGAAAATGTTTTGAAAAATTATGAAACTTTAAGATAACGGAAAAAAAATCATCTATATTTAACAGAAAATCTGTTGTCTGCATTTTATAATATATGTTTTTTGGACGGTTAAACCAATTCTTATTTTTCCTTGCAACTATTATGTTTAAATTATTTCATTATAAATGTAATTATGCAATTATGGTATTATTACATTGCCTTTTAGTGGACATCTCTTTATTTTGCACTTCAATTTGTTTAAATAATTTTAAAATCAAATATTTTCAACAGTAATTTCGAAAATAAAAACATAAAGGGCAAGCTTTTTAATATGCTTAATATTTTGTATTGAACACATCCCATGTCATAGTATAACTTTAAGGATCTTTTGATACGGAGTTATGCTCATATAAGTTTACATATTATCAAATTAATTTTAAAATATTATAGTTCTTCAGAGAGTAAAATTAATTGAGGGTTGTAAGTAATCATGTAATTTATTTTGGATAACATGGGACCAAGAAAAGGATTAAAAAGAAATATAGCTATTGTGAATCTTCATTTTATTTAAAAAAAAAAACATTTGAATAATTTACTTTTAGAATCAATGCATGTAGTTAATTTGGTATGGTTCACAATTTATAATTATTTGAAATTTCAAATGATCGATATGCAAAATTTGACATTATAGTATAAACTTACAAGAGAAGTCATAGATGTTTTATTTGGTTTCATTGTGTAATAATAGTTTGAACTTTACGTCAAGACACTTCATAGAATGAAATTATAACAATAAGACCAGGATGAACATGCTTCAGTGTGATGTGATTTAGAACTCATAAAGAATTCATTGTCGTTTATAATGAACTGAGGAACAATTCATCATTTGTAGGTGTAATAACTTCATGCATTGAATTAGATGCTTCAGCTACTATAGCAATCGCCAGTAGAAACGAAACAAGCTACCCTTCGGAACTCATTGTTAATTGACGAGATCTTTTCAGGTTTGAAGAAACAGAGAAAGAGAGAGAAGGGTCTTTTAAATTGTCGTTTTTCCCTGCCCTTACCCTGGGAGAGGGGTGGGGAAAAGGGTGGATATAAGAAATAAAAAAAAAAAAAAACTGGGAAATGTTAGGTTGTTAGTTTAATATTTTGGGGGTGAAAAGAGAGGTAGGTGTTAGAAATAAAGTGTGTTCTGTGGCTTTCATCTTTTTATGTAACGTGAATTTAGG
>Ga0209700_100706_pt1 | contig 65904 bp, 28 predicted proteins | sample SiratroredBW_FD_187528 | JGI IMG/M metagenome (GOLD analysis project Ga0209700, IMG submission 187528) | Root nodule microbial communities of legume samples collected from California, USA - Siratro red BW (SPAdes) (version 2) | ecosystem: Host-associated > Plants > Roots > Nodule | place: USA... | reverse complement strand
TTTTTTATATATATATATATATAAAATATATATAAAAAAAATATTTTTTATATATTATATATATATATATATATATATATATATATATATATATATATATATATATATGTATGATATAGTTTTTAGGAGATGTAATTAAGGTTGTTACAAAAAAAAATGGTATAAAACTACAAAAATTATAATAATTGTTGTAAAAAAATACTATTAATCCTTTTTTATAAAAATCAAGAAATATAGTAATTTTCTTATAATAAAAAAGTTATTAAGTTTTTTATTTTGCACATTTTTCTTTCCATACCTCACAATGCTAAATTATTTAAATATTAAAAAAGTAACAATATAATTCATAAATGAATAATTAATGCTATTTTTAATTTTACAAACAACAATAAATAAAAACAAAAAAAAATCTCTAAATATGATGCTTAAAACGAAACCAAGAGAATAATTGGCATTATAAACTTATTCATTTTTAAAAGCTATTAATGATCGATTTATGAACTAATTTATTTAAGTTATTTTGGACAAACTTTTTAAAATTATTTTTATGAAAAATGTATAAGAAAAATAATGAAACGAGTTTTTTTCATAAACTAAAGTTAGTTTATGTATGAGTTAATTTTTAGATGTTCACTCATATTACTTATTCTAAATTGTTATTTTTAAGTTCTGTATATGCTAATTTTAGCTTATAAAAAAGGTTTTTTTCTCAATTTTTTTTTCTGTTAAGAGAAAAGTGATTGCGAATACATGTATCTAAAGATATTCTACATTAGTTTGGGTGGAAGATTAACCAAGTCTCGTGGTGTAATTAATGACTTGTGAATATACTTTTAAGCAATAAAGTATTTCGAGAATTATTATTCAAGGTATAAAGACAAGACTAAGTTCATGAATATATTTTTCCATTGATTTTTTGTTTTAAGTATTAATCATTGCATATTTTAATATGATTTTGCATTTATTTGAATTTTATTGATGTGTTACTTTTGATTTGAATCTTTTGAATATGGTATGATTTGAGTTTTTGATTTGAATTTTGTAGTATAGTATATTTTCTCCCTTTATTTTATTCCATTAAAATCACTCAAGGTTTTCAGTATTTTGTAATGAATTAAAAAGTTAATCCAATCGATTAAAATAACATATTATATTGTTTTCAAAAACTTAGTTGATATATTTAATAGATTACATGTGACTCTCTTGAATCTTTATGTACATACTCTTTATATATTTAATGGATTACATGTGACACTCTTAAATCTTTATGTACATACTCTTTATGTTTATTTTCTACTTTTTCAAAATCTCTCTCCCTTTTTCCTTAGTTTTTTTTTTCTCTTCATACTTTATCTGTTTTGGAATCTCATCGTACCTTGTCGTAGCTAAGAAGTTAGAGAACAATTCTATTTAATAAAAAATTTCAAACTGGGTAAGTTTATAATTGTCTTATAGATCTATTGTTCTATGTTTTTCTTTAAGTTTTTGTCATCAATCTTGGTAGGAACAGTTGAGAAAAGTATTTCTCTCAACTTAACTAAGATCATACTGAAATTTGGTTTTGTTTTGATAAAATTGGTTGGATTGGTGCCACTAATTGGTTCGGAGGAATTGTTTTCGAAATCATTATCTCAGGTAAGGGAAACTAATTTTAAGTTTTTTCAATAGTAACTCAGGTTAAGAACTTTCATTATGAAATGACTTAGTTTTAAGTTTCAATTTCTATTACAAAGATGATTTATGATGAAATTGGTTAATTATGTACATAATATAAACTTTGATATTGATAGCTTGATAGATAAAAGATGTTTTTGAATATTGTGAATTGTAAACTGTAAGATATAAATATGGTTGTGCATGATTGAATTGATATGATGACTGAATTATATGTTCATATGTAATCATTTTTATTGAAATGGGACCAATATACCGAGAATTGAAAGGAAATCAAGGTACCATGGTTGTATATGCATCTATATGCTTCAATATTGAATTGATATGATGTGTGATGACTGAGTTATATGTTCATACGTAACCATTTTGGTTTAAATGAGACCAGAGTACTGGAGATTGAAAGGAAATCAAGGTACCATGGTTACATAGTATCTATATATTTCAGTATGGTTGAATTGATATGATATGTGATATGATTGAATGATGAGTGCATATGCAATTCATATGATTGAAATGAAATCAGAATATTGGGGATTGAAAAGAAATCAAGGTACCGGGATTGCATATGAATTTGTGTTCATTCAATATGACTAAAATGAAGTCAATATGAGTGAAATGAAGTATGTATGATTGAAATGAACTAAAAAAAGATTGCGATTGAATGATAGACTTATTTGTATTTGACTTGAGAGTTGATATTTAAATTCTTATATCAAAGAGTAGAATTTAGGCCTAACTCAACCTTACAAAATCAGCTTGTAAGGTGAGGTTTGTATCCTTTTATAAACTATTGAAAGGCCTAATCTCTAGTCGATGTGGGATCTCCAACATACCCCCTCACGCTGAGACTGCTCAACTCGTATGTGGCCTATATTGTTTAAGGGTGGTCCGATAATGACCCGATAGCGGGTGGCCCAACAACCATGCTAGGATAGACTCTGATACCATATTAAGAAGTGGAATTTAAGCCTAACTCACCCTTACAAAACTGACTTGTAAAGTGAGGTTTGCACCCACATTATAAACTATTGAAAGGCCTCATCTGTAGTCGATGTGGGATCTCCAACATCTTAAATCTATTCACTTCAATTCCTTTTACATTTACAAGTTGAAACATTATTTCACTAGCTTATCCTTGTTTGTCTTGTTATGCGATGACTGTACTATGTACACGAGTATGTGCATATGCATGTTTTGAAACACCTTAAGGAGTATATATCCTTAATTTGGGTTTTTCTTTTGTCTTGTATACATTTGTATATATATATATATATTTGATGTATTTAAAGACTTTATATAAGTTGTACATAAGGTTGATACATTTGGATACTTTACGTAGTATTTTGAACCTAATGTATGTTAATACTTGACAATAGATAAAAGTTAGTTGTTTTGAGAAATCATTTTCTGATACTTTCGCTTAAGCAGAAAATTTTTGCCTCAAGCGCGAATTATGCAGAAAAGTTCACTCTGCAATACGTGAGTGAGCTCTTTGAAAAAAAAAAAACGGATGGTCTAGGATCGATTTTTGCTAAAGCGAAGAGAATTTTACTCAAACGAGGTCCATTTTCGCTCGAGTAAGATCCATTCTCACTCAAGCTAATTTTATTTTTTTATTTTTTGTTTCTTTGATTTTCTTCTTTTCTTTCTTTTTTTTTCTTTATTAATTATTTTGCAATTTAAAATTATATTTCATTTAAACATAATGTTGTTTATTAAAATGAGAAATGCTATAAAATTTTTGAACTTTTATATTAAAAATTTATTTTAATAAATTAAATGACAAAATTAATCAATTGTTATCTTGTGTTTTATCACGACATAATTCAACATATATTTTTTCTTATTCACCTTTTTTTCTTGAAATTACTTTATATTTCTAATACTTTCTTCATTAATACTAAAAAAAATTACTATATTAAAGAATGACATTAAATTTATTAATAATCATAAAATCACTTTATTCTAAAAGTAGATGTTATTTGTCTATTTCATACCTAGAAAATGTATCTGTCTAATCACATAATTAGGCGATATATTATCTAAAGTTGACTATTGAGCAAGCTATTTCGTGTCATGTTTTAAAATGTATTTATTTATATATTATTATTTAAAATAAGATATAAACTCATGGAATGCTTAAATATATATTAATAAGGAAAATATTACTGGTCTGAAATGCAAATGCTATTTTTTTAAGATGTAGCATTCTTATTAAGACCTAGAGAATAAACATTAAAAATATACACGTTTTACAATATATTTTAAAAATTAAAAATGATGTATTCTTTTTATGTTATTAGTATAATGTATTTTTCAACTAAATGGATGACTAAATTTTACGAAAAATATATGTGTTTTTCAGTCATTTTTATTAATAAAATTCAAATTTAAAATATTATTTAAATTCAGTTTCATTTTAATCAACCACGGAGTTATAAATAATATGTTGATATTGTTTGATACTGTTCATATATCATCACCCTAATTTACTATTTTGTTAAAAATAAATTGATGAGAAATGAGTATGGAAAAGAAGTTAATGTTATAACAAACCTAATTCATTCTAATAACTAAAATTACTAACTTTGGGAACATTTTTTTATCTTCAAAATAACTTGACGGTATTTTTATTTAAATAAGAAACTGTCTAACTCCATTTTTAAAATATTATTTATTAAAATGATTAAAAAAATTGTATTAAAGATGGTGAATGAAATTATGGTAGGAAAATAATAAGAAAGGTGGATTTTTTTTCCTCTCTCTAGGATTTCACATTTGGTCGTGTTGTGGGACAGCAACACATTAAGTTCACAACTCTGACCAACGACCACACACTTCCTAACTTCCAACATTGCTTTACAAAATTCGATTTCCCCACTTTGACTTTTGTACTTGCAGTCCATGTGGATAAGAATATATATATATATATATATATATATATATATATATATATATATATATATATATATATATAATATGAGAATGTTTTTGTTAACAAATATTATTTTAGTACAAATATTGTGAAAAATGTTATTCTGATACATTTTTATATGATTTTTAATATTTTTCATTATTGACTCTATGAAATTCAAAAGAGTTCTTAAGATTAAGCGTTGATTTGAGTAAAAGTATCCTTAAAACAGGGTGCCATGAACTTTTTTTATGAAGTATTACTTTATATAAAGGGTGCTATTTATTATTCTGTAAATTTACTTAAAATATATTACAATATAACAATTGCGTAAAATGAGTCCCAGATTTAATTTTTTTAGTTTCTTTAATTAAAAAAAATTTCGTGTAAATGGAACTGTTTGGTTTTATTTTTGTATAATTATTTTTAAAATTTCTTACATTTTTTTAATCTTTATCATTAAGTATAGTTAGTTTAAGAATAAAAACACAATTTTTAATTAAGATAATAGAAATAGTTAAATGAGGATAGTTAAATTAATTTTAATAAATAGTTCAACTAAATAATATAATTTCACATATTTTTTCCACTTTTAATTTACTTTAAACAATAACATTATAATTTATTTGGAGAATGTTAACATAATTTTAACTTATTTAGCTTTTAATATCTCATAAGTAAACAATAATTTAATTTTCAAATTCATCTTTTGATGATGAATCCCCATATAATGTAAAGTTATAAACTTTTGTTTCTCTATTATTTGTTGCATTTTGTAAAGTCTTTGAAAGATAATTTTTGCTCTGTAACATGTTCCATACTGAAAGTATTAAATGTGGGACATGGGTCTGCTCCATCACACCATACAATTAATAGAAAAGCATGCCCATGAAGCAGGGAAACTGAGAGGAAAACACCCTGCATGAGGAACACCAGCTATTATATATTCTCATTTAAAAATTCATTTTCGTTATGTGTACCTTGGAAATTGATGAGTTTATTTATCTATGCTATGGTAATCAAACCGCGTTTTTGGTGTTTCACACTTGTTCTTGACAGAGTCACCCCAACACAAGCCTAAATTGCCCTCTTATTCTTCTTTCCTTCTCTTTTCTCTCTTCACTTTTGGCCTTCAAAGCTCCCATTTTTATGCAGTTTCCGTTTCCCTTACAATTTTATTCTTTCATTCTTCACTTTGGTAAGCTCAGAGATTGTTGTAAAGTTTTACTCTTTTCTGGGTTTTGAAGTTTGCCACTTCCACTCTGAAATTCCACAAACTGTTTGATGTTGGTACACCATCATCATAAATATGGTTTTGAGGGTTTCTCTCATTCTGCTTCTCCTTGTGTTATACAATTCGTGCACTGTGGAATCCGTGTTTGAGCGTCTTAATCAGAATGATCTCAATGGATCTTCTCTTGCAGCAGTCAAATTTCCTGATCATGCACACTTCAATACTGATGATTCTTCATCCACGAAAACTGGGTGTAGTTTCTCCAAGTCAGAGAAATTTGAGTCTTCTGTAGCAACCATGACATCCAATGAAGGCACTGATGGTGAAAACGGAGAAGGTTTTGAGGCAGCAGGGCAGAACAAGCAATCTGTGAAACTCAATTTGAGACACCACTCAGAGAGCAAAGACACTGAGCCTAAAAAGTCTGTGGTTGATTCTACAGTGAGAGACTTGAAGAGAATTCAGACCCTTTGCAGAAGGGTCATAGAGAAGAAGAACCAAAACACAATTTCAAGGCTGGAGAGAGCACAGGAGCAATCAAAGAAGTCCTATAAGCCGGAGGCGGCTGCTCCGGCGGCCCCGCCGGAGTATTTTTCCGGGCAGCTTGTAGCAACCTTGGAGTCAGGGGTGAGTCTTGGCTCTGGTGAGTACTTCATGGATGTGTTTGTTGGCACACCTCCTAAGCATTTTTCTCTAATACTTGATACTGGTAGTGATCTTAATTGGATTCAATGTGTTCCTTGTTATGCTTGTTTTGAGCAAAATGGACCCTATTATGATCCTAAGGATTCTAGTTCTTTTAAGAATATAACTTGTCATGATCCAAGGTGCCAATTGGTGTCATCCCCAGACCCTCCTCAGCCCTGCAAGGCTGAGACTCAAAGCTGTCCATACTTCTATTGGTATGGGGATAGTTCCAACACAACTGGGGATTTGGCAGTTGAAACTTTCACTGTGAATCTCACCACACCTAAGGGAAAGCCTGAACTGAAGCTTGTTGAGAATGTTATGTTTGGTTGTGGTCATTGGAATAGAGGACTTTTCCATGGGGCTGCTGGATTGCTAGGCTTGGGGAGAGGGCCATTGTCATTTGCTACTCAGCTACAGTCCCTTTATGGTCATTCCTTTTCTTACTGCCTTGTGGATAGAAACAGCAATTCAAGTGTTAGTAGCAAGTTGATATTTGGTGAGGACAAGGAGCTTCTCAGCCACCCTGATTTGAATTTCACTTCTTTTGTTGGTGGCAAAGAGAATCCTGTTGACACCTTTTACTATGTCCAGATAAAGTCTATCATGGTTGGTGGTGAGGTGCTGAAGATTCCAGAGGACACTTGGCATTTGTCAGCACAAGGTGGTGGGGGTACAATTGTTGATTCTGGCACCACTCTCACTTACTTTGCTGAACCTGCTTATGACACAATCAAGGAGGCATTCATGAACAAAATCAAGGGCTATCCACTTGTTGAAACCTTTCCCCCTCTAAAGCCATGCTATAATGTGTCTGGAGTTGACAGAATTGAGCTCCCAGAATTTTCAATCTTGTTTGCTGATGGAGCTGTGTGGGATTTCCCTGTGGAGAATTACTTCATCCAGATTCAACCTGAAGATGTTGTTTGTTTGGCTATTTTGGGGACTCCTAAGTCTGCACTTTCAATAATTGGAAACTATCAGCAGCAGAATTTTCACATATTGTATGATGTGAAGAAATCAAGACTTGGATATGCCCCCATGAACTGTGCTGATGTTTGACATCTTCTTTGGGGTGAAAAAAGATGTATAGGAAAGAAAAAAACTTTGAACATGGCAATTCTTGGGGCCAATTTTTTTTTTTTTTCTTTGGGGTTTTCCCATTGATGGACACTAGAAAGTGATATACACAGAAGACAAAAGAAAATCAGGTTTTGTTTCTTCAGATGGTATAGAACTAGTCCTAGGTAAATTACAGGAACAAGGTCATTACAAACACAAACGTTTCATTGTTTTGTACACATTTAACTGCTTCAATTTTGAGTTCCTTGTCCCTTTCAATTCACTATGATATTGCATCTGACTGCCAAGTTTTGTTTTCTTTTTGTTTACCAATTCTCCAAAGGAAAATTGCTCCTTAACTCTGTTTACAAGAAACATGGTCTCATAATTTCACTAACTGGCATTAAAAACAGTTTCTATGTCATGTCTATATTCTATATTCCAAGCAATGATTTGCTGCAATATTTGCTAGTATTCTACTTTCTTTTGGACCCTTTACTTATATCAATACATTTCTTCTTTTTTTTTCTATAATCTTTGTTTTAAATTCTCTCTCTCTCCTTTTTTTTTTTTCTTGAATAACTGGTCAAAGGGAATATGGTTGTTTCCAATATCAGCCAGCAATACAATATATTATTCAATGGCTCCTTGTTAGGTATGTGGCACAATTGTTTAACAAAAACAAAGAAAATGAGCATGCAAACAAAGACTTGGTCAGCTTTATTGGTAGGTATCTCTTTATCATATACATTTTGCCATCTTCCTTTATTTACTGTGTTTGGGAATTTCAGGGTACCCTAAAACAATAACACTTTTTAAACTTTATTAATTATTATCTAATTTAAATTTTAGTGATGTTACTTCTTCAGATACCTTTCTTGTTGTTAAATGATTCTGAATACCACCATTGCATAGAAAAGTGCTCCATCTATATAAAGTTTGAATGGGATCCTCGATTTGTATGACTAGTTAAAAGTAAGTTTAATTTTATACTATAATATTTTTAAACTAAATTTGTTGCAATACAATAGTTTTAAAAATAATAATAATCCATGATCAAATAATAATATAGGAATGATTAAATATGTTTTTGTTCCATTAAATATAACTGTATTTTATTTTATCCCTAAAAGGTTTCTGTTTAATTTCTTAGTTCCTGTTATTGTTTTTGGTCTTAATTATTTTATTTTAATCTTTGAAAAATATTTATTCATTTTTGTCCTTATAATATGTAGATAAAAAAAATTTAGTTCCCACAAAATATTCCTCAAAAAGACTAATTTTAAATGGGCAAAATATCATAGAGACAGAAATTGAAAAAAAAATATTTAAAAGAATAAAATGAAATAACAACAAATAAAATTGAGACTAAAAGTAAAACATGAACGTATTTCAAACACCCAAAAAATATTCAAATTTATAAAAACAAATATAGTAGTTAGGTGGGTTATCCTTTTCTCTTCTAATTTTTATCTACTTTCCTTTTGCTATAAATTTTCTCCTCTCACAGCAAAGATTTGCATTATTTTTTTCCAAGTTAGTGCACAAAAGATTCAAACAAGAACCCTATATGAAAAGGGTTGTGATAATGAGGTGTGAAAAGTGATTCTTTACTAGTGACCTAAATAATTGTGAGTGCATTCAATTGGTCGTGTATTATATGGAGAATAATCTTCTTTGACTAGGAAGCATAATTTTCTTCTCAAAGCAACACTATTACAAGCATGTATAAGCAAATAGTATAGTAATAGTTTAACTTATGAGACACGTTTATCCATGAGTTGAGTGAGTCATGAATCAAATGAATTAGGTGAATTATGTAAGCTTAATGTAAAATATGAGTCTTAGTTAGAATACCCTTTCATTGTGGGATACACGTGAATTGGGAACTCACCAAGGACACATCACATGCATCAAAGAATACACACCAGTTTTAGAGATGAGAAAGGGGCTATGGATAATATAGTAGCTACACATAAAATCATTAGTATTTTTTTTATGATATGAATAACTATTAAAATATTCATTAGTGCTTAAAAAATAGCAGGTTGCAGAAAAAAATTTAAATATAAAAATAAGTTAAAATATTAAAATTTAAAATCTTACTTTAAAATATTAGTGCAAATAAAATTAACATTTCGTTTATTTTAAGTACGAAATACAAATACTAGAGACATAAAACGAAGTACACAAATAAAGAATAAAAAACGAATAAATATAAAAAAACAATGTCATATTCTCATGTTTAACTTAAATAATATATAATTAATTAACAAAACATAATTGATTATAAATATAAATATACAATATTCATTATATAATCCATTAAAACCATAATTATATCATAAATATTTACTATATATATAATTAATTATATTAAAAATATAATATGTTTTATCAATTATTTTTCAATATAATTTATTACTTTTAATATTTTATTAATATTACATTTTTATTATAATAGAATAAATAAATGAAATAAAAATATTAAAATAATAAATAAAAGAAAATAAAGTTAATTGTTCTAAAATGTTGTTTTTTTGTTTATTAAGATTTTATAATGATTTATTGTTTTAATTTTAAATTATTCCAATTCTAATTTATATTTAAAAATTTATATTCGTTTCTGAACATGGATTAAATTAATATAGTTTTCAATGTAGATCAACTTTTGAATTTAAATTCTTTTCGGTTTACTAACTTTTCGTTAGTTTGAGGATACCTACAAACTTGGTTTGAAGATACCTACAAAAGAGACATCCACGATCAAGTCAGTATTTATATTAGTTGAGAGATAAAATGAAAATAATCTTATCTCTGGAGGGCACTCCTCTATTTATATTAGACTATCTTACTATTCTATATTTATAATGATTAGTCTTAATTATTTTACTTAAGCATTAATCATCACCTTCAGCATTTAATACTAGGTTTGCTTGGAAGAAAAGATTGGTATTCTTAGCCTTAATCAAAATCGACTTCTCATTAACTATTTTCTTACTTAGTATGAATCATATGAAATTTTGTAATTATTTTAATATCAAATTATTTAAAAAAATCATGAATAAGGATAGATATTAAGTAATTAACTATTATTTTATATTATTCTAACCTAAAGCATGTGATATGTATTTAAATATTATTTTAACTTTTATATATTGAATTTTTAATATAAGAGTACTTTGGTCATTTTCGAAACATATTAACTTAAAAAAAAAAATCTATAACACGTAACTTTTTTAAAATTTTAAAACTATCGATTATGCCTATACATGTACAAAGCTGGTGGTAATTCAGAATTATATATATATATATATATATATATATATATATATATATATATATATATATATATATATGTTTCTTGTCAATATATGCAAAAATAAGTTATAAAAATAAATTTTTAATATAAGAAAAATTGAATAAAAGAAACATTTTAATTAACAAACCACAACAATTCAATTTCATTTAATTATCATCATACAACATTCATGTAAATCACACATGGATCTATATATCAAGGATATTCAACAAGCCAAATATCAATTGATGTCTTTTAGAAGACTTGTATTAAGTATATCCCACTAGAGACTAACATCTAATCTAGTCAAAAACTTAAATTAATAAGTGAACCAAAGAGAAATGAATTAGGATACGTGCAATAAACCCAAGTCGTGCATCTACACAGGCAGGTTACGGTATGTAAAGCTTCTCACCACCTGATATTTTAGTTAATGTGACTTAGACCATTAATGAAGTAAGTGAGTTTTTACTACCTGATATTTTAGTTAATGTGACTTAGACCATTAATGAAGTAAGTGAGTTTTTGTTGTGACATAAGTGTCAATACTTAATATACAACTCAAACAAAGGTTCACACATCATCATAGATGTGTAGATGTATGACCGTAAAACAAATTTCATCATTTTTAGTAAACATTATCATATAATATGATTCATTCACACAAAAACCCAAATCAATCAAATATACAAATTAATATTCATTTTTCATTTTGTAAAACACATTCATATTTAACCATTAAAGAGACTAGAAGGGAAGAGAGTAGAACTTATTTTTTTTTTTTCAACTTGAGTGAAAATATTTTAACTTCAGCAAAAATTGACTCGCTTGAGCGAAAATCTGGTCGAGAGGATTGAGTTCGAGTGTTATTTTTGTTTAAGCAAAAATGAGAATGAAAGGAAGATTTGGATTTCTGTTCTATTTTCGCTTGTGTGAAAATTCTCTGCTTGAGCGAAAATATTAAAAAATCAACTTCATGCAGTAGAACAAATCTATTCTCAAAGTTTTACCCAAAACTTGTTTAACAAATAGAACTCTCAAACATATTAAAAATGATTAGTACAATACAAATTTTGCTCAAACATCATCCTTCACCAATTTCAATTCAATTATTCTAATAAATTATATACCTTAACATGCATAATCTAGGCACTAAATCAATTTCTCAACAAGAATATTCAATTCAAAATAAGCAAATATCTATCAAGCCAAAACTTAAATAACACTCAATTTTAACATCCAAACAAAACACAATCCTTGCATAGAAACTAACATCTAGTGCTCAAGTCACATTCACATCTAGATCATCTATCATATGGTTCTATTGAAGACATAAATAGCTCCCTTACCTGCAATTTCTTATTTCAATGAAAGTTTCAGCTCAAGCAAGAGAAATGCTCAAAATTTAGAGACCTAGAGCAAAATATCCAAACATAACCAGACTTCAATATCAGTTTAATCAAGTTGAGAATATCAATTTTCTCAATTAACTATATTTTCCCAACATCTTAAGGTGCTTTAACAAAAGTTTTCACATCAATATGATACGTATAATTCACAATAAATTTTCCAAACCAGTGTAATTTACAAAACAACTTCAGGAAAATTGAAACCTAGAGGAATCCAACGAGTTTGAACATAGCATCAAGACATAATAGAAACCTAACCCTAATGAATTTATTAATGATCTAATAACAATATTAAGAACTCAAAACATAAAAAGAAAAGCACATAAAGCTTAACACAAGTGCAATTTACACTAGACATTTCATCAAACACATAAAAGATATAGTATAGACATTTCATCAAACACCTTATGAACTAGTTTCTAAACATGGAGTTTATGACATAATTGGAAAAACATGACTTAGGTCATAACAAAAAATAAATTATAAACTTGAAAAATGCCTAAAAATAAAAAGATTCAACCGATTAAAATCAAGAAAATACAAGAATAATTCAGTAGCTACATGGAAATAGGAAGAACAACTCATATTTTTGTAGTTTTGGAAACAAGGTGTTTGAACCAATTAAATCCAAAAACAAATGATTAAAACAGTGGAATCAGTTCAACACACGTAAAACAAATTATGAATAACACAATTTGATGAAAATATATTAGAAGAAGGACCTATCTCTTAAAGAACCTAAACTCCTATGTCAACTGATGTAATTCCTATGTAGAAATGCATGCTCTAAGTGCTTGTGTTTTTTCTTTGATGTTGAATTTCTTTTTGGATGGAGTTGTGCAGTGGAATGATTGATCCTCACAATGAATTGAAGTGTTTGAGATGAAGTTTGGAGTGAATTTAGTGTGAGGTTAAGCCAACACACTTAGAAAAAGGTAAGAGTAGAATCTTGAAATTGAAGACTACTCTAGGGAAAGCTTTAGAACAAGAAGTAGCCAATTTGGGTAGCATAACAATTCTCATTCATATGTTAAATTTTCAATTATACGACTCACCTATTTATAGGCTAAAAGATGACTTGTCTTGCAAGTTTATAAAAAACTCTCTAATACGAGCTTGACAAGTGGCTAGCCACGAGTAGAGAAGATCCTTTCCTTTGGGAGAGTGACATGTGTCCATGGTGACTTACAACCCAAGTTTCACATCCTCTCAAATGAGATGAGACAAGTGACAAGCTTCCATGTAGTGCTTACTTGCCTCACATGTGGCGCCTTCATAAGCTTGTTTGACAACTTTTTGGAGTCTTTGCAAACCTTAAAAAGTGGGCATCCTATGTAGTTTTGATACAAGCCTAAGACCTAAAATCCTATTTTACTATGCCCAAAATATGATGTCCAAAACCTATTTTACTAAGCCCAAAATAAAATCTACTTTACTGTATATAATTTTTACAAGTAGATATCTTGTAATCTTCAAGCTCCAAAATCGTGTTCTTCTCCAATTTTGAACTTGAGCCAAAAAAGTTTTTTTTGAGGTACAAATAAGTCCAATTAGGCCTAAATCTCTTATAAGCTCTTGATGAAGGCTCTAGTTCAGTGACCTCTTTATTCTTGTCTGCAGTTTTGAAAATGAGTTTGCATAAATCAATTTGGAAAAAATTCCAAATCATTTCTAAACATTGACAAAAACTCGACAAACTAAAAAAACACTTCTTAGAATTACTTTACTAAATCAATTAACTTAATATCATAAAATTAAACAAATTACATTATGATAATCTTTGTATCTTTTTCTTCTTATTTTTGTTGCATCTTGTTTATGCAATCTTTGGATCCTTTCTCTAGGTTTTTTTTTTTATTATTTGATCTTAATTAGGGTTATCAATGATGTGTTTGAGTAATAAGATTTTAGAAGTGGTAGTAACTGTATAATTTTTTTTTTTCTCCAAAAGATTTTCTAAAACTTTGAAAATATAATAGATTTGCCTAATAAAATTATTAGACAAAATCTTGGTATTATTATATACTTCTACATAATATTCTTGCAACTTAAAAAGCCATTTTAAATTGGTTCGGTGTGAAGTTTGTATTCTTAGTTATATTTTTCATATATACTAACGAGTAGACGATTACTCATCTTCTAAGCCATATAACATGTTGGTACATTTGGTCTATTCATAACATGATTACTTTTTTTTTTTGTCAAGTATTAGTAGAACGTGAACAATTATTGTTAAATATCAAGTCTTTATCATAAAAGTGACATATATATAAAATGAGAATCCATCCGATAATATTTCTGCATATTGATATAACAATCCCCTGTTATACATCTCCTATGTATTATTACTCTTCTTCTTATAACATTTTTGTTTTGTGGGTTGTATTATTCCAACTATACAATATTGGACTGACTTTTTAATGTAGTAGTACTATTTGTAAAGACTTACATACTATTTAATACATATTCTTTTTGTCTTTTTAGTTGTTTTTAATAACAACATCAAGTTCGTATACATATATTATGTAAGAAGGGAGAGTGCAAACGTCTCCATATCACCTTCAAGACCTTTTCAAATTCTAAGTTTTATAGTTTATACTCAAATTATTTTATATAAAAAGAAAAGTCAAATTCTTTACTGCATATTTCCATGAGCATGATCCTCCAATACATATAAATTCTTCTATTTTCTCCATTACCTTATAAAATCCAAATGAGTGTTGCATCATATTACATATAATACAACAAAGGGTTGGTGGAAACCCCAATTTTAAGATAGAAAGAGATAGAAGATAATATATATATAATACGAAACAAAGTTGTCTTGGTCATCCTGATACGCATAACAATATTACCATATATACTCAAAAAGATTTAGAAGGTAATAAAAATAAAGGAAAAATGTCAACTATATACATGGAATTTGATTATATATATATATATATATATATATATATATATATATATATATATATATATATATATATATATTTATTTTTTTTTATTTTTTGATATTTGTGTTTTCTTTTTGTCACAAATTATTTTTGTGATGCCAAGCTACTTCTAACCTTTTTTACCAAAAAAGGTACTTTTAGTTTTTTGCCCAACATACAGTAATAGTAACAAGATACCTTTAATATTTTATTTCTATCATTTATTCTAATGGGAGTGAGTAATGCGTTTGAGGTTTTGATAAACAAATATTGTGGGGCCAACATATTTTGGGTCTAGATAACAAATTATGTATGTTGGGCCAAAAATCCGATGAATTGTGTTCTTTTAACAAAATCAAAAAGTATTATTTTCACATTTTTTAAATAACCAAATATACTAAAATTGGCATGCTATTGTTCTATTTCATTGTAACCAATCTACCAAACACCATAAAAAAGGTCTCACACCTTTAAAACATACTTTTATTTCAATCCTTGTGATGTATATACAAACCACATTGAAATTAATGGAATGTCTTCAATAACTTTAAGGGGTGCAGGAAGAAATAACATGAAGAAACAGGGCTGTACAAAATTCCTCAAGAATAGGGGCCCAAAATGTATCTCATGGGCTTTTTTTTTATTTTCTCAACATTGAACAAAAAAATGCTGTAAACTCACCCTTTAGTTTAGGGTTTTGCATTTTATGTTTATATGCCCAGAAAAAATTTCTGCAACTGAGACAACACTAAGCAGTTGCAACCATGGTCACCTTCAGGGTAATCTTATCATGGATTTCTCACCATTTTCCTATCTTTTAACATTGCAACCGTTCTATATTCTTTAATTTCCTTGCATGATGGTTTTTTTTTATGTTTTTTTTTTTTTTTTTAAAAAACTTTTTTTTTTTTTTTTTTTTTTTTTTTTTTTACTAAAAAGACTCATTTTTTTTTTTATTAATTTTGGTTTTCTAGTTGATTTCATTTTAATGGTGCTTTGAAGAGTTTATAACGGATGTCAATTTTTTTTTTTTGGTTTTATTGAATCAGTTTCACCAGTACCAAGTTGTGGGGAGAGCTCTTCCCACTGAAACTGATGCGCATCCCAAGATCTACAGAATGAAACTCTGGGCCACCAATGAGGTCCGTGCGAAATCTAAGTTCTGGTATCTGACAACATTAAATTTCTGTTTCTGTTTGATGATGGGATTGTGTGAAAATGCTGAAAAAAAAACATAGGAATTTTCAACCTTAGACTTTTAATCTGTGTGTATGGCTGGTAGGTTGGCACCATTGCACAAAGATAGTGCATTTGGTTTGTTGAAAATATATGCATAGATGCTTTGAATCAAGTTTTGTGATTGGCATGATTCACATGGAATGTTGTTGTAGGGTGGACTTCAAAGGTCTTGTAATTAATTCCTGCTAGGCTAGTAATGTTTACTGTGATGTGCTGTGACAAGTTTCTGCACTGGTCCCTTTGGACCAGATTGAAGTGTTGTATCTATTGATTCATCAAATTATTGCTTGCTTCCTGTTTGTGAAAAGTATGACTACTGACCATATCCCCTTTTTTCTTTTTAATTTCTTCAGGTATTTCTTGAGAAAGCTAAAGAAGGTCAAGAAGAGCAATGGGCAAATGCTAGCCATCAATGAGGTATGCATTCTCAATTGACTCAATATATTCCTCATCGCATAACACTGGTTATTGCATCAGGTTGGAAACAAGCTGTATTTCTACTTGAAGCTTGTAGCTTCTTTCAGTGCTTTTTGTTAGTTTTTTTCCCTGTAAAAAATCACTTGATACATAAAGCTACTATTTGGAAACCTACCATCCCAAGGACAGATCAGGTTATATTATAAGTGTATATTGTAAGACTGGTAAAATAACAATGCCATGTAGTTTTTTTCTGCACGCTTGTTGGGAATTTGGCTTAGACAAAGTCATTTTTGCTTGACTGACTTTTTATGTTGGACACATTGCACCACTTTTCTCTCATACATTGAAGAATTCTAATTAATTGGAAGTTGTTTGATAGAGGTACTTGGGGATCTGTTTGCTTTGTTATTAAGTTACTAGGCATCTTTTAAGTTTCAATCTTTACAGATATTTAATTTTAGACAGCAGTCTGTATAGTAGTTGGAAACTCGAAGTTATAGAAGTTGTAAAACCTTGGTCACATACTAGGAAATCTTGGTAGGGATCATTGAGGGAAAAAAATATTGAAGTTTGGACACATGTTGATCACTGTATTGTGTGCTACTATCTCTTATAACATTTACCATAGATTTTAGCTTAACTTTGCTATGCAAAAGAGTAGTTGTAGATGATTTGTTTTCCTGTTTTTAGCTTCTGGCTCCAAATGCAGATAGTGATATATATCTTTCTTATGCTAATTAAAGATTTTTGAGAAAAGTCCTACCAAGATCAAGAACTATGGAATTTGGCTGCGATATCAGAGTCGCACTGGTTATCACAACATGTACAAGGAATACCGAGATACTACTCTGAATGGTGCGGTTGAACAAATGTACAACGAAATGGCATCTCGTCACAGAGTCCGGTGTCCATGCATCCAGATTATTAAGACTGCCACCATCCCAGCTAAACTTTGCAAAAGGGAGAGCACCAAGCAGTTCCACAACTCCAAAATCAAGTTTCCATTGGTTTTCAAGAAGGTTAGGCCCCCAACTAGGAAGCTCAAAACAACATACAAGGCATCCAAGCCCAACCTGTTCATGTAATTCTCAGTCTGCCACATTTCCTACTAGTCGTCTTGAGGCTGCTTGATTCATTATAAGCATGAGAAAGCATAGAGAAGGTAATCACATAGTAACAAACTTCATTTCCTGCTACCACAGATTGTTTGTATTCTTATTTCGATTGTTTTGTTGAGCCCTGCTTTGCTCATTTCCATGAATCTGATCAGGATTGGTTCAAATCAAGTGTTTCCTTTTTGTTATGAATTCTGGTTTTTCATTTCTTATTTAATTTTTCCATTCTAGTGACTGAGAAGGAGTACTGTCACACATGTGATGAGCATGACAAGGGAAAAGTTTCATTCAAATCACAAGGAACTTCGGTTATTCTCCAATAATAATGCCTATTGTTTTTTTCCTCTTGTTAAATAATATCCATTGAATGGTTTGCAGAATGTTTAAAAATCATCCAGAATATGTGAGCTGTTTTATAAGCTTTGTCTTCTGTTTTTATACTACCTGCTGTAAAAGAAATTGGTATAAACATATCATACCTATATTATTTATGAATAACTTCAATGAAAATAAGCTAAAGAAAACAAAGTTGCGCTGGGCGTCACTACAAAACTAAAATTAGCATAAATTATGCAATAAGTTTTTTCTTCACACATATATATACCTAGAAGTCAAAGACTTAAATTATAGTATTTAAACTTCAATAACTCTTGGGTCTGAGATGTTTTAACTACAACTTCATTATTTATTCAAGTACATTCATTGTCTATTGAAGTACATGTTACCATCATTGTAATTTAAATATATAACTAATAGGATAAGGATAAGTTAGTAATATATAAACATGTCAACATAAGAGTTATGACTATTATAACAGAGTTAAAATACCTTAAATTGAAAAATATAATGTTTATATCAAACTTTTGCAATTTCAACATTAAATACTAATATCAATTATTACAAACTTCACACATGAATTCTTTTACCATATATAAAACTTCTACATGAACTTATCATCTTTTGGAAGACTGTGTTAAGTTAGCTACTACCATAAACTAACATTTAACCCAGTACACAAAACTCAAATTGTCAGAAAAATCTAAGAGAAAGGGTTAGGATAAGTTCACACATCCAAAACTAAGTGTTTATAGTGGGTGTTCCAGTGTGAATGAACTCTCACTCGATATCTTAGTCTATGTATCATTAGTGAAACTTAAGGATCTTTTTTACAAATAGATGTCAAAACTACATACAGCAAGTACAATTCATACATTATCCCAAATGTCTGGCTTCAATTTTTATCATTCATAACAATCAAAACATGCAAGGATACATCTCACATCAAGGTAGTAGTTATTTACTAAGCATTCAAACATCTACTGTTCCCAAAAATTCATTATCAAACTATACAAAATTAGCATTTCATATTAAAACCGTGTCTCATTCCACAATCATGTACTCTGACTTAGTGAATTGTAGCAGAATTTTAAGACTAGTTTCTTTTATTAGGAAGTTTGTTTTTAAACCGTTCCAAGACACATCTCAAAAAAACCTAAGAATTTAGAGTAGGTTATCCAAATAAAATCAAATTATATTATGACTATAATTAAGTTAACCCTACTAAGATAGATGATAAAAACTAAGAAAAAATATAAAATAAAAGATTTTTGGGATAACATGAGTTCTTAATTATTAAGAGGTGCTATGAATTTAAAATTGATGAATGATGGAGAAACTTTTTTTAAAAAGAAAGAAAGAGTCTCCAAAATTGGCATGAGAGAGTTAAGAGAGAATATAGGTGGAAATGCATGCAAATATTTATGAAAAAGGGGGGCTTCAGATCTCCCGTAATAAATGATCTTAGACAATCAAAATTTAAGTTATATCTAATTTGAATATGGGAAACGACAACTAATTGATGGATGATTTGTCTGGTTTGTGACCTAACATCTAATAGAGACTCAAAACGAACTAAATGACGGAGAATTCTGTAATGTTGGTTGTATTTTTCAATCCCTAAAAGAACTCATTCAATTTTTAGTTCTCTATTTCTTTTGTGCCAAGTAAATCAAATTAAATTTGTTCTCTTTATTTTTATTGTCCATTTTCAACGAAACAAACCATAAATGATGAGAATCTTGTCAATTCAACAGACATAAAAGGTCGAGCTACATGACGTAGACAACAGCAATAAAGTTGAATCAAACATCGAATGAACTGTATGAAGTAGATTGGGACGGTGTTGCCAATTAATGAGTGTGTATGTGTATGTTAAATTTGCAATTATGTTCATTTTCCCTCTAATTTGTGGGCATGTACCAATGTAGGGTAGGAAGTATTGGAAGGTTAAATGGAATTTATAGACAATTTATTTCATTTAAGTGTGGGATGTGCTGTCTAGGGACAAGAACTAAATTTGGCCGAGGAGGTTTTGAAAAAGAAATGACCTTGCTGATTTTTAAAAATAATAATAATAATCTATTATTTAATTTCTTTAAAAACAACTTGCTGATGATAATTTACATAAATGTTCTAAATTTAGATAAGCTATTACTTTTATTAAGAAACTAACTAATGATTATTTTCAAATAAGTTGAAAATGAATCAATATATTTTATTCATAACATTTAAAATTTAAGATCTTATTTAAAACTTCTTAATCTAGTTCCCACAAGACTAACGAAGTGTTTGTGTTTTAGAATGAATTAAAAAAATATTATTTCATGCATTTACATTTAGTTTTCTAAAATGGATAATGTATAGAATGAAAATGTAAAACAACATCTCCTATATTGACTTAAATTTAAGTAATTTAAAAAAAAAATTATAGCAAAGTAATCTATAATCTAAATACCTTTATGAAAATATTTTACTTTTAAGACGAGAAAATCAGGTCATCAAATATAATTTAAGTGATGCAAAATTTAATACAACATTTATAAGATAAATGACTAATATTAGTGTCAATTTGGATTTGCTATAATATACTTAACATTTATATATTTTATATTATCATTAATAGAACGAGAAAAAAATACATGAATTAATATAATTATAACTATAAAAAAATTACATATATTTTGTCATCCATTACTTTAAATTCTTGAATTCATTAATAAAATTTTAAAAGACATAATTATCAAAAAGAAATTTATGATAAAATTGGCTAAAAAAATATAATAGTTAACATTTCATTTTATATTCCCAGAAAACTTTTTCATACAAAAATATAATAACACTTAAATTAGTTAGAGTATAAGAAATTTAGAAAAAAGACAAAATATAACTATTTAAATTCTTATATTCCAAACGTTTTTTCATAAGCGAAAAAAAAAATCTTTTTTCATGAGAAACCCTAAAAGCTCATGTATCAAAAATAATATACTATGAAATTAATATTTTACTTGGATAGAGAGAGTTACCTTTCTTTTAAAAATTGAACAAAATAAGTGAGATATGAGTTGAAACATGACTTTTTTTTTTGTCTTCTTTCATTTTTTTTTTCTTCAGAAATGAAATGAAAGAAATGGTAAGAAATGAGGAGAAGCAATGAGTTTTATGTTTTATTATTAAAGAGAGGATGAACTAAACAAGTGAGGAGAGAATATAAAAAATATCTTAATTTTCTTTTCCTATACATTTCATCCGCCTTTTAATCTTTATTATATGTTATTTTATGTTTTAATATTTATTAAAATTAAATGTCATACGTTATAAAATAAATTGAAAATCCTCCGAATTTAATTTTCATCATGTTTATGCACACATAATTCTAAGATTTTGGGCCACAACACTATCCCACCCCAATAATGCTTAGCCACTAGTCAAGGTGTTTGCAAAATAAGAACTTTTTCTTATTCGACAATGGACAACAAATTAGAGGACGTCATATGTGATGTTAGAGCAAAATTATTTGTTGAAGTGTTTGTGTAGAAAAATATGTGTATCGATTATCAGCAATGTTAAAGTCTTCCGTGGTTTAACTAACTTCACACGATTATCAACAATGTTAAAGTTGATGAATTTGAAGCCAATAAATGGATAGACTAATAAAAGCTTCACAAAATTATTTTAATTGTTGAAGGAAATGTTCTCAAAAGGTAATACACTACCACTCAAAATTATGAGGCAAAGAAAATAGTTTATCTGATGGGTATGGAATATAAAAAGAAAAAAAAAAACACATTCATATCCTAATAATTATATTTTAAATAGAAAAGAGTTTGAAGAGTTAAAAAGATATCCCAAGTGTGGATTGTCATATTATAAGGTCAAAGACAATCAACAAGAGAATAATGATGAGGTCACAAAGAATAGCCCCTCTACAAAGGTGGTTTGGTATCTTTAATAGATTCCAAGGGTTAAACATATGTTTGTGAATCCAAATGACACTAAAAAACTTAGATGGCTTGAAAATAATAGAAAATGTGATGGATTGCTTCGTCTTCTAGTTTATTCATCATCGATAAAGAATTTTCTCAGTTTGGAAATGAATCAAGAAATCTAAGGCTTGGACTAGCTAATGATGGAATGAACTCTTTTGGTAATTTAAATATTAATCATAGTTCATGACTTGTTTTGCTAGTTATTTATAACTTATCTCTAAGTTTGTGTATGAAGCTCAAATGCATTATGTTATCTATGATGATCTTTAGTCAAAGATAATCAGGAAATGACAGTTGTTTATCTTAGTCCGTTGATTAAAGATTTAAAGTTGCCATGGTATAATGAGATTGAAGTGTTTGATAGATTTGTCAATGAATGTTTCCAAATCCATGCAATGTTATTTTGTATTATCAATGACTTCCCTTCATATGGAAACTTGTCAAGTTCTAGTGTAAGGGTCATAGAGCATGTGAAGAAATTACATCATATGAGTAGTTTAAACATGGAAGGAAGATGGTGTATCTTCAGCATCGTAGATTTCTAAAACAATTTCACCCATACCATAGATTCTAAGACGCTTTTATTGAACACCAAAAACATTGAATTTGTCTTATTCTGTTAACTAGTGTTGATATTTATGAAAAGGTGAAAGATCTTATTATGGTTTTCAGAAAAACAAAAAAGGCAACTGTGATTGACATATGAAAGAAGAGGCCAACTTTTTTGTATCTTCTATATTGGTGCAAATAAGAAATGAGACAATGTATAGATGTAATGCATGTAGAAAAGAATGTTTGTGATAGCTTAATTGGAACACTTCTCAACATCAAAGGGAAGATGAAGCATGGTGTCAATGCTTGTTTGAATTTGATTGAGATGAATATATGAGAGGAATTGACACCATGAGAAGTTGGCATGGGTACATATTTAGGAGGTTTCCTAAGAGGAGGCGCATCGGCCTCCTCAAGAAAGTCACATGTTTAGATAGTACAATTTATGAATGTTATGGTATTGTCCCCCTCAAAGAAGGATGTTGCCTATTACCCTCATTGATTCCAATTTCAAGGCCATAAATCCTATGCAGGATGACCCAATGGTAATCATGGTGCAAATAGAAAACTTCATGATTATAAAGACCCTTGTTATCAAGGAAGCTCAATGAAGATGTTCCAAAAACTACAAATCCCCAAAAAGGATATACAAACTTACGATGATCAAATAGGTAGGGTTCTCAAGAGATAGGGTTGACACAAGGGGCTACATTGACATGTATTTGAAGTTCGACGAAGGTGATATAAGAAGCAGAACTATCAAGATCTGTTATCTCATCTTCAATGCCAGCACCTCATACAACATTTTTTTAGGGAGAACATCCTTGAACAGCTAGAGGGCAATAGCATCCACACCTTATTTAACGATGAAGTTCCTCTCGGCATTTGGCGATATCATCACATTGTAAGGACAATCACAGATTGCTATGCTGCTAGTTTGAGGATTGTCTGTCCATCTCCTAACTGTGAACAACCACAACCAGAGAAAGACAACACGATAATCATGACCAATCTTGACCTAAAGATTGATTATGACATTTAAGTGCAACCTAGCAAAGACACTACTATTTTATGGCTCAAGAATGAAAAACAAAACACCAATGTCAAATATGTCAAGCATCGACCCCAAGAAAATTACATACAACCTCTTATAAAGAGGTGCGACCAATGTCGCAAAAGAAGATAAAGACGGGAGAAGAAAAAAGGAAAGCAACCATAGAGGAGGTGAAAAAGTTGATCAGCGCTGCCATTCGACAAGCTCGGTATACTACCTGGCTGGTAAATGTAGTAATGATAACAAAATCCAATGAAAAATGGAGGATGTGAACCGACTACATGAACCTCAACAAAGTATGTCCAAATGATGTTTATCTGTTGTCACTCGTAGCAAATTAGTCTTCGATGTAGCTAAACTTAAGATCCTTAACTTTCTCGATGCGTACTTGGGTTATAATGAGATACACATGTACCCTAGAGATAAGGAGAAAATGACATTTACGAATGACGACGCCAACTACTTTTACGAGGTCATGCCTTTTGGTCTAAAAAATATTGGTGCCACCTATCAAAGATTTATGGATAAGGTCTTCAAAGGTTTCATCGACAGAAATGTTGAGATATATGTAGATGACATGGTAGTTAAGTTAGAGTTGTGTGAGAAACACACAAAGAATGTTGGTGAAGTCTTTGCAGGATTGAGAAAGCATAATATGAGGTTGAATCCAAGCAAATGTGTGCTTAGGATCAAGGGAGGGAAATTCCTCAATTTCATGCATACCCATAGAGGGATCAAGACCAACCCTGACAAATATTGAATAATTGTGGAGATGCAAAGCCCTAAGAATCTGAAGAAGTTACAAGAAAATTGACATCTTTATCCCAGATTTTTGCCAAGACTAGCCAAAAGACTAAGTCGATAGTCCAACTCCTGAAGAAAGCCTCAAAATTTAACTAGAGTTCACAGTATAAAGAAATGTTCTTTACACCTAGCCACTCTTGACTAATTGAGTATTCTTTTATATTACAGTCACTCCTAGCTGACCCATCACAAAGTATTCTTTAGTCAAGCTACTTTTGGCTTCTTTAAGTAGTGTTTACCAAACAACCATTCTTGGCTAAGATATGAAAGTTTAGTATTTTAATGATCTAGTATTCATTTGATCTTCTAACTACAAAGGATTGAGTCTAATGATAGATACAATGATTAGGCTTTTTCTTCTAATTCAAAATCTTTCTCTCTAAAAAGAGTAGCACCTTTCAATGTATACAAAGATTTGATTCATTCTCCTAATTAACCGAATAGACACTCTAAATTTTTAATTGAATTTCTTAAGATCCTATATTAATCTTTTTTAGCTTGACATCCTTCTAGAAAACTATAAAATGTGCGTTATCATATTATTGACATATTTACATGATTAAACCTTTACTCTCTTGGTTTAAAGGATTACTCTTGTTATGAGGAGCCTATTTGACATTTCATAAAGAAAAGTTTTCGAAAAAATAATTTCTTTTTAAAAAGTTTAAAATATTTTATGATAAAGATACGTTCTTTAGATAAAGAATTAAAACAATTAAAATTTAGAAATCTTATTAAAATAATTTGATTACTTTAAAATATGAAATTTTAAATTTTACTTAAAAATAAGAATTTAATATTTTTTATAATTTTTTCTTTATATTTTTATATTCTTTTTAACTCCTTTCTTTGTCACGATATTGTTAACTTAACCTGGTATATCATGAACTCAATTGAGATGTTATTACTGGTACGAAATTAATAATAAGATTGTATAACTATTATTTTGTTCATATAAATAAGAATTTCTAGTCGGATATGATTATTTTATAACACTTAAATTATTTTTATACTAGTTTATAAAAGTCAGGTAAGATCTTTTTTTGTTCTAATATTTATTGAGAAAGGAATCTTTAGCCTACATTACGGGCAAAAAGAGTAATCTTAATAAATGTCGTTATAAAAATAATTTTAATAAATACCACAAAATAATTATCACGAATATAAACTGAAAATAACTACAACTTATATAAATCTAACAAAATCTCTGCTTATGTTAGCTAAAAAATCTTAAAAAGTTTTGGCCTGTCGACTAACGTTAACTAAAAAAATTACTTAATAGTATTTTCCAAATTATTAAACGTTGTTTAATATTATTTTTAATTAAAATAATTTAATCAAATGAAAAAATTAAAATGTAATAAATTTAAATTTTTTATCCAAATAAATTATTAAAAAATAAAAAAATAAATATAATTCAAATTTAATATATTTTTTCTAAAAAGATAAATTTTCATAACAATTTTAATAAGAAAATTATATCAAACTGATTTACGTGAATATGAGTCAATATAATAATTCAACTTTATGTAAATTAAATTTCTAACTTATAGTAAAAGAAGATAACGACTCATTTTGGTTACGTTTTAAGAAACACATTTAATTATGAGTAAAAAAAATAAAAAGTATTCGGGATTTAAAACATAAGTTACAAAAAAAAAATCATTTTCATCCTCCCCCCCTAAAATAATTAAAACCTCTGAAAATATTTAGAAATAAGTTAGATTCTAAAATAATTTTTGTTTTAAAGAAAAATTAAGCAAGTTGGCCACTTCAGCTTATGTTTTCCACGTTTCAAATTTAATCTGTATTAGCAATGCATACATTCTAACACATTTTCTATTATCTAATAAATTTCATGTGAATATTATCAAAAGAATTCGGAAAAAAATATTTTCCAAATAAAACTTACATGAAATTTAACAATAAAAATACATATTATTTGCATTTTTCATTTCCGAAATACCCGTATTAAAAAGAAGTACGAAATTTAGAGTTGGGGGTTGTTTGGTTGGTAAAGGCCACGAGGAGGCAAACGTGGTTGGTGGAAATAACATTACTTTGGGGTAGGTAACAAGCATATTCACATAACTAATATTGGATTAATTTATTTGATTTCTTTAAAAGCACTTTTCTTAACATAGAAAGTATTTATTATATTTTATGTTTATTTAAAAATTTTCTTAAAAATAAAAAATATAGTTAAAGTTAATTTATTTCGATGAAGTATTTGGAGTACTTATTAAAATTAGTTTTAAAAAACGAAGGAACATATTTAATAAGAAAATATTTTTTAAATAATAACCAAAGATAAGTAATGTTTTACTTTTTAAAAACCACTTATTTGTTACCATTTTTTTCAAAACTATTTTAAAAAACTCGAAAAAGAAAGTAAAGTATTTGTCGTTTCGCTACGAGCTTTGTAAATAATTTATAACTGTATTTATTTCTTCTAATGATTTCTTTTAAATTGAGGAAATATGCATAATATCCTTTTACTTTTGTTTTATTAATATAATTTAACGAAAGTTATATTATACATTATTATTATTATTATAAATATTTAGTAGTTTATATTAGTTAAGTTTATAAATGTCAAGAGTCACATGACATGTGTACGAACGCCCCACTTACTTTCTACCTATTTTCCTGAGAGGCACTTGCTAATGCAACTGAATAAAAAAAAGTGTTAAGTACCTAAATGTAATTATAAATTTGGTAGTAAATAAAAAAAGTAAAAAAGTTTAACCCCAATGTTTTAATATTTTGTAATGAAGATGCTGTTATTAAAAACATTAATGGGTATAAAGGATAACTCTAAAGTATCACATTCAATAGAAATATACTAAAAGAAAAAAAAAAGAGTACTTTTTTATAAGAATCAATCATTCAAATTTGGTGTGTATATAACTCAGTAGCAACTAGTTATATTCTATAGTTCATCCTGCTTCTTTCATGTACTGTTTTTCAATCTAACTTTCCTTCATACTCACCCTTCATACAGGTTACCTTCAACTTAATAATTTTAGATTCACTCTCACTCTATTTCATTTTACTTTCTTATACTTAAATCTCTTCTTTTGTGTATAAAATGTGTTCACTTGATTAAACATGCCATTTCTTGTTTGACTGTGCAGTATTCACCACTATGGCACCAAATTCTGCAATGCCAGAAGAACAGGTAAGCCCAGAATCATGCTTCCAATTTTTGTTTTTTATTTTTGTTTTGATGGATCAGTTTCATTTTCTTTTGCCATGGTGGTCCTTCTTTGGTAGTTGTGTTTGTAATTGCTACCTACAGCCAAAAATGGGTTTCTGCAACTTGTGCTCAAATAAGATAAGGTAGTAAGGAATAATACATAGATTGTTGTTGATTTTGATGTTAAGGTTGTTGTTGGAGAGGAGATTGAGCATGTAAGGGTGGTCACTTTGAACAGGCCCAGGCAGCTGAATGCCATCTCACCAGAACTGGTAGATCCAGTTAGCTCAACTTTCAAAATGTTCCCTTCAATTATTGGTAAGAAAAGATGAAAATTGTTGAAATGGTTTCAGGTTTCTCTGCTAGCAACATATTTGGAAAAGTGGGAGAAGGATGAGAATGCAGAGCTAGTTATCATAAAGGTTGATGTTTACTTGTTATTTCTAATTGATTGGTAATATAGATAGCTTAGTATCAAAATTAAACTCTATTATTTTACTATTTTGGTTCCAAAAGATGATTTACCTCATAAACTGAACCTGCACACCCTTATGTTTGTGCTACAATTTTACTGATTCAAAATATTGAAAGCTTTTATTAATGGTTTCTTTTAAATTTTTCCTGACAGATTCTGTTATTATATCCTACCAAATGAAGCAACCCACCTGCCTCTTGAATTTGTTTTTTTTACTTGTGTTCACTTCACTCAATTGCTGTGCAATTGTTCTTCCAGGGTGCTGGTCGAGCTTTTTGTGCTGGTGGGGATTTGAGAGTGTTCTATGATGGCAGGAAAACAAGTAAATGAATCTTTGTCACTAGCATTTAGAGGAATCTGTGCAAACAAGTTCACATAGAGATTTCATTCTCTTATACTGTAGGAAAATAAGTTGCAACATACTGTGAAACACACTCTACTTAAGACATTATTATTTAGTGAAATTCATGTGAGACCATTTTATTAAGTCTAAGGTGAATTTCACTCAATAGTAATGATGAAAGTTTGAGTGTTCTCTGTTTTTTTCTTGATTGAGTGAGCTCTAGTAGGTGATATCTAGGAGAAAATAAGATAATATCCTTACACTATTTAGTCTCACTTCAAGAGTAATTTATTTTTTCTTCACAGAGGATGCCTGCCTTGAAGTTGTCTACAGATTTTACTGGCTTTGCTATCACATTAGTACCTATAAGAAAACCCAGGTTTGATTTAGAACTTAATTCCACTTTCTCCTGAAAAATTTAAGGCAAAAGATTCTTGTGAAAATTTAGTGAAGTCTCATGTTTTCTTGAATGGCTCTAATATTATAACAGGTTGCTCTTGTTCATGGAATTTCAATGGGTGGAGGTGCAGCTTTGATGGTCCCATTGAAGTTCTCAGTTGTAACAGAAAAGACTGTGAGTATTTTTCTTCTTAGAGATAGGATAGAATTGTTGACTTTTGTAATAACTACTTTAAATGTCATATATAAAGTAATTTTTATTTGTGGACAGAGTAAAAATCAGTGTGCTGATTATACATCAAAATTAAACTCGTTTTTTAAATCCATTTTAGGTTAATGTTGTGGTATAATAGCCAAGTAGTCATCCTTAACTTTTTTTTTTTTTTGGGTGTTCTAACAATTAACTTAATTAAAATCAAGATTTTACTATTTTAATCGTAAAATCATGTTAGAATAGAAATTTTATTATTTTAATCCTAAAATCATAGGATCATATGTATTATCTGTAATTCAAATTCCACGTAAAAAATTGTTAAATAAAATAGTAGTAAATGTGAGATTGATATCAAGTATCAGTATGTTGAAACCTAATTTTAATTAAATAATTAAAATTTTAACTACCTTGTTAACAATGCTTTGACAGGTTTTTGCCACTCCTGAAGCAAGTTTTGGTTTTCATACTGATTGTGGCTTCTCATACCATCACTCTCGTTTACCAGGGCATTTAGGTAACCACAATCTCTCAAGAATTCCTTTTACTGTTTTGAAAATTTTCCCTCTTACCCTTCTATGTTCCTAGCTGTTTATTCTTCAATGACAGTAGAAGTGTCTTTGAAATTTTACTGACTTAGCATAATTGATTATAAAAATGAAGAAAAACTCATTAGAGAATTACACAGAAAACTGCGGATATGTAATCATGCATGTAATATTACAGGTGAATACTTGGCACTGACTGGAGGAAGGTTGAGTGGGAAGGAAATAGTTGCTGCTGGACTAGCAACCCATTTTGTCCCTTCTGAGGTTTGATCATCTTTAATCTGTGCAACCTATGACTTTCTCTTTTTATAAAGTTTTCATCCAAGAAAATAACAAATAAAACAAATTTCAATTATAATATATATGCTTATCAGTTTGAAAAAACCTCATCTTGTTTTAGGCCTATGGTAAACAGCTCTAATAGATGTGTTTACATTTTCTGTTTTCTGATCTCAGGATGACATTGGTCCACTGAATGAAACAATTTCTTGTCAAAAGTTTATGAAAAAGGAGAAAAATTAGTAAAAGAGCACCAGGATGTTTCTTTTAAAAGTGCTTCTTAGCATCCAAGTCACTAGGTGTTTGTCACATATAGTAGGGGTTTTAAGTGTTACTTTGAATGATGATGCTTACATTTTTGGTGCACCAGAAAATTGGTGAGCTAGAGAAGCGCCTCATTAGCTTGAATTCTGGTGATGAGAATGCCGTAAGATCAGTGATTGAAGAATTTTCTTCAGAAGTTAATATTGATGAAGAGAGTGTCTTAAACAAGTAATCACATTTTCATCAATGATCTGTTATTTATTTTCTAGCTAGTTTTATTCTCGCTGTTACCAGCAAATTGCACTAACCTTTTGAGATTTTTAGGCAGTCAACAATTAACGATTGCTTCTCAAAGGATTCTGTAGAAGAAATTATAAAATCATTGGTATTTTTCTTATTATTTCCGTAGGAATAGTATTTTCTAATTGCATGTTGAGTCCTTTCTTGGCTGTTATATATGACTATGCAATGCAATCTGAAGGAAGTTGAAGCAAACAAGGAAGGAAATAGATGGATAGCTGCAGTTGTTAAAGGAATGAAAAGATCATCACCAACTGCATTGAGGATAGCATTAAGATCGGTAAGTATTTCTTAATATGAATTTTGTAAGATGTTAGACAGGATTCTGAATAGTGAGTTCTTCAAATCATTGAATGGAAGATAACACTTGAGGTTGAAGCAACCAAAGATAAATGGAATTTCATATGCCAGACTAGCATTATTTATTTTTTCCTAAACTTCTGAGATAATTTTCAATGCAAAAAGTGAAAACATCCTAATCAGCTTTATAATGGTGAACTGACCATGAAAATACACATATTGCATCATACTGTGAAATTGTGTTTACATGCAACCAAGGCAACAATTTTCCCTTCTCGGCTTTTAAAATTGCTCTCTTTCAAATATATAAGAAACTAAATCAGGACAAAGAACAGAAATGGTAAATACATAATCAAGTTTGCCTTGTAAGGTAATAATGTGATAGAATCCAAAGAGCAGAGAAAACAGGGAGAATTTCTGAAAGAAAATTAGATTTTCTTATTGCATATTAGATTCAGAGATACGATGTATATACAAGCACCGTGACCATTTCCTAACAGAATCCGAAAAACAGATTCTGCATAAAAGGTATAACAGTAAACAAATTGTACGCAAAAGTCTAATAACAGAACTGATATTAAACAGAATAAATATATACACTAACATAATGATATGTTGTTTCTCGAATTTCATGCTTACTATATATATTGTCTTGGATATGTACAGGTTCGTGAAGGAAGGAATCAAACACTTGCTCAGTGCTTAAAAAGGGAATTCAGATTAACGATAAATATACTGCGAACTACAATATCGGAGGATATGTATGAGGTAACTGGTGTTGTTTCATTGGTAGAACATATTTTGACAGAAGACAGCTCAATCTTGTTAAAATATTTTGAACTTGTTCCATACTAAATTCTGAAGTAAATTTTTTCTGTCTTTTGATGAGAAGGGTATTAGAGCTCTTACCATTGAAAAGGATAATTCTCCAAAGGTATTCTCTATCTGTTTCTCCTTTTATATGTAATGGAATTGCCTATTTTTTCAATGTGAAAGAGGGAGTAAAAGTAGTTCATTAATAAATTTAGTAAACATCCATTATCAGTATAAAATTTTTACACGATTAATCAATCATAAATCAATTTTAGTATAACTCCAGAAAACTTATTAAAATTCACAAATTTATCATGCATAGTATTTTGTGATTCACAAAAGTGTAAAAGTCTTTACTCTGTCAGCACATATTTATTTTCATTAATTTCTATATTCTTTCTTTTTCCACTGTGGTTGATCTTAGTAATCAAAAGGTAGAACTAGACAGATGTTGCACCTTTCCATAAGTTGAAAGCTATAACTTGACTCTACAGAGAAAGACTGTTAGTAGTTTACAAGGTAATTATTAGAAAGTCTACAATAATAAAAAATAAACTACACATATGAAAGGAAAAAAGTTACTACTAGCAAAAGCCAATTAAGGAATGCGAGTTATATGCTATTAAACACAAAATGTAATGACTACTAGCAAAATCAGTCCAAAATTGCTTTTTATTTTGACAAAAATCAATTATTCTTTCTGTTTGTCTTTTATAATAATAAAATACAACCTTGTTCAGTGGGAACCTTCATCGCTTGACAAAGTAGAGGATGCAAAGTTGGACTTGATCCTTCAGCCATTTGAGAAGAATTTGGAGCTGGATATTCCAGAAAGTGAGGAAAGAAGGTTGGTTGATGTTTGAGTTTTGATTCAAGAAGTATCAATTCTTAAACTAAATTCATCTGTCTTATAACAAAAGTTTCTCCCTATCTCCAAACAGGTGGGATGGCAAATATGAGAATTCAGCTTATGCTGTTCCCAATTGAGAAAAATTCCAATCACTGGTTGAATGCTACTTCTTTTAGAGTTCCTCCAAAATTATGTCATGAATTTTTCTACTTTCTGGTATGCATTTATCCAGGTTTCCGTTTTGCTATGTTCATCAATAAATTTCTACAGATGAAAAAAGTTCATGCCGAGCCATCTAAGTTTGTTGTCGCTCTTTCGGAAAAATAAAAATATGACCTTTGAGATGCTAAGAGTGTCGATGAATTATGATGTTAGAGTATAATGTTCTGCCTATTTATTTCAACAAATTTCACTGTCAAGTTTATGAATAGCTCATGTGATTAGTTATTTTTGAGTAAATTCATGTCATCTAAATGAAAACTTTTGAGATGCAAAAAGATTCATACGGTAATGACAGTTTTTCAAGGGAAGATTAGTATATTTATAGTTAGAATAAAAAAATTCGTGATTCTTTTTTCATTCATTCATCTCACATCAGCATAATTTTCAATACAATAAAATTAAACTAAAAAATAAAGACACAATTTCATTTTAAATTAAATAAAATCATGATTTTTTTATAATAAAATCGTGTCAACGACTACGGTTTATCTATAATGAAAATTAAAAATAAAATTATCCATTATGAAAATTTTCTAAAAAAAATTATATCAAGATAAGAAAAAACCAAAATCGTAATAGAAACTAAAGTATTTCACCATGCTAGAAGTCTCTTAAATAGCCATTTTCAGTTCTTTATATTCTTTAAATTTCAAATTTTATTATTTTAATATCTTCTGTAAGACTTTTATAAAACTTTTTGAGTTGACTAACTGAAAGCTATGCTATTCATCATGAAAAATTATACGTGTAGCGATGGCATATGTTGTGTTAGTCACAAAAGTAAAGATTGACTAAAGTGTAATGAAAAGAATTAAAATGACAAAATTTAAGGAATCAAAATAATAATAATAATAATAATAATAATAATAATAATAATAACTAGACCAAAACAGACAAAAAAAAATTATATTATAGGAACTTTGATCATATTTAAACTTGATATTTTCCATTCCTGAAATTTATTTAAAGATAAATAAATCATATTTACTTTATTAAATTAAAATATTATTAAAAGTGTCATACTGAATTATATTACAAATACTGAGAAACGTGGCTTGTAATAATCAATTAATATTTCATTTAAGTTGTTAACAAATGTCACAATGTTAGAGATAAAATAAAAAATAAAAAATAGCTTGATTGTGTTTTTAGTTCTAGAAAATTTGAAAAAGAAAGTATTCTTTGAGTCCATAACAGTTGAAAAAGAAAACGTGATTTTAATTTTTAAACACTAAATTTGAAAGACTGAAATGAGTCTTCAAAACTATTTATAATCCCTCAAATTTAATATTTTGAGACTAAAATTATATTTTATTAAATTTGAGAAATTAAAATATTTATTTTAATTTGAAGAATTAAAAGATATTTATCTTAAATATCATGGACTAAAAATATAATTAAACCAAAAACATTTATTTGCAATTCTAAAACGACAAATAAATAAATAAAAGTTCTATAATATTTGCACCTGAGTTTTTAAATAAAATAGTAAATAATAATTTTAAGTTATTCTTAGATTGTCTTTAGTTCAGTTTTATTTATAAAAAAACTAATTTAAATTTATATGGGTATTTTATTTACTAAAACTATTATTCTGGTGAGTAAGTCTAAAAGAACATCCCAAACCAATCTGTTTAACAAAAAGTAAAATTGATGAATGAGTGTTGAAGGGAGGAGTTTTGAGTGGACACGGAGTCATCCCTAAAGCTTTTTCAAACCACTTATAATGAAAATTTGTAACATTTAATGATTTTTTTTTATTATATAAGGTGTGATGGCATTATGCTTACTATTGATAGTGTTTACACCAAAGTTTAAATTATATGTAATATAAATTATGAATTTAATTATTATAGTTCCTCTAATTTTTTTATCAAATTTCATCAGTAGTATCGATGATGGAACCACAAAATTGATATAAATTAAATTAATCTAAAAGTTTATGAGAAAAATAGTTCATGAGACCAATTAAATTTTTTATAAAAATATTTCAAATTATTCTAGAAATTTTATTTTCTCAAAAAAATATTCACTATTTTGATTTCTAGAAATTTAAGTTTTATCGTTTTAGTTTCTACTAATAAATTTATATAACCACGTAAAAACAATTAACATTTGTTTGGTGAGAGAAAATAAAATAATAAAGTTTTAAATTTTTAAAATCAAAAGACCGAAAGAACAAATAGGAGTGAAAATAGTAAAACGTATATATTTGAGAGAACTTACATACAGTATAGTTATATTTTTAATGGATAATGTAATTAATTAGTTAAAACTAAGGAAAACTAGAAAAAGTTATACCGCAAATAGATGGAATATATAATTATTGATCAATGGTAGTTAGTATGTTGTGTAAACTAATTTTCTTAAACTTTTAATAATTTTACAATTATATTTTTATATTAAAATTGATTAAAGACAATGAATTAAATTGATGAAGTAATGTTACGACAATCTATCAATTATGGATATATTAAGATTATCAATATTTAAGTATTATTTGAATTAGTTTTTATTTTGATGAGAATTTTTGGTATTAATTAAATAAATATTAAATTAATATTTGAATTTTTTTAAATTAAATATAGAGATAAGAATGAATATGCATCTTTTTATCATATTTTCCTCTTCATATTTTACTCCTTGTTGTTTAAAATTATTAAAATACTTTTTATTTATTACATATGATCTTTATCGGAGATGTTCATGATAGAATTTGATTTCTGCATTGCTTTTTATGTTAAATTCAATCTACCCACATTTGGATTAAGATTTTAAAAAATTATCTTTTTTTATTAAAAGTTATAATTTTCAAATATCAACCTAATTAAAAAATAACATAATTTTTATAAAATTTAATTCAAAGCCTTGAAGTAATTCAACAAGTCGAATTACAATAAATTTATCAAAACTAATTAAAGATATGGAAAAAGAAATATAGTATAATTATTCATAACATAATTATAAGAGTACTAACCATACAAGATTAAGTTAGTTTAAATTAATCAAATTTAACTTAATTCAATCTAATTGAGTTGAATGTGATCAAGTTGAGTCATGAGATAAATCCCCCAGATGAATATTCCTATCTTTCATTTCAATTCATTTAAAAAAACTTTCTTTCATTATAATTTTTTTTCTTAATTATTCGACTCATTTAATATCACCTAGTTTATTCAAATTGTATTATTTCTCTTATCACATCCTCAATTACAAATATATTTATATTTTTCTTTTAATTTTATTAAATTAAACTATTTTTAAAATATAATTTAATTATTTCTAAAATATCAAAACTAAACTATTTTTATCCATTACATACCACGTGTAAGAACAAGTAAAAGTGTAAACACAAAAACTTAGCACAAATTTCAAAGATAAGAACATGAACAAATAACTTTTTATTTTTAAAGATATGCATAATCAAATTTCAAAATGCACTTATAATTCCTTAAAAAAATAAGAAAAATAATACTTTGATAATGGTAACAACCACATAACAATTATCTTTAAGAATATTATAGTCATTATAAAATGAAATTTTATATATAAAAAATGAGAGAAAATGAAAAGTAAAATTGTAGTTAAAAAAATTTATTAAGTGTCAAATTATCACAACCGAATTCAAATATGATATGAAATGGAGACAATAGATATGGAAATTTCTAATAACAGAAATCTTTAGGGTCATTTATTTTTTCTTTATATTGCTTTCAATTTTTAAAAGAATGAAAACAACTCATCATTTTCTTGTACAAACTATATATTATTTTTATTTTTATTACTACTCTTTAGTGTTAACTTTTTAATAATTAAATACGTTTTAGAAACATTTTGTTTCTTATAGCATGGAGTGTTGGAACAATACCATCATTTTTCATTTACTTCTTTTAGTTAAAATAAAAGAGTTAATTTCCTTAAATAAAATTTCAAAAAAGCAACAATTGTGTAATTATACAAGAGAACAAAAATAATAAAACAATTTTCAAAGAAAAAATATATCCTCTAATTGAAGTAATTCTCTATTATTATTATTATAGATGATAAAATTTCAATTTTAAGAAAATCAAAATTTTGCATACTCCTTTCCCACTTCTAAGTATCTTGCATTAAATATTTAAAAATAACTAACTTTGACACAAACTTTAATTTAAAAAATACATTTATTTATTTATTTTAAATATACTAAAAAATAAATTATGCTATCCAATTTAAAAATTTGAAATATAAGAACTTCAAATGTATGTATCTAAAAATGCATTTCAGAGGGGTAAAACAACTTTCCCTTACTACAAAATATTGACATGATTACCCGTTTTGGAAAACTACCAATTGTCACACCAACAAAATAAATTAAATAAGAATTTAGCAATTGTTAATACAATTCATAAACTCAGCTGTGGTCACTACTCAAGACAAAAACAAGCAAACTATAAGGCACACATTTACCTCTGGACATTAGCATATAAGATACATTATTTTTTTCACAATATACACAATAAATATTCAAAAAAAGACAATAATAAGTGAGGAACAGAATAAAGAAAAAGGGAGCTCCTAAAAAATTAAGCACCTGGGAAAGACAACCGATCTCGAAGAGTATCAAATATTGATGAAGCTGCCGCATTTTGTGCAAAAGTCAATTTCAACCGACCAAGTAATTCACCATCTTTTGCCTGTGATGCAGCATCCGCGGCTTCCTTCGCCAAACCAATTCGAGCATAAGACTGTCCAAGAAAAAGAATAGTTATCACAAAATTACAATAAAAAGGGGATAAGTCATTTTATGGGTCACAAAGCACTAATTTCAGATAGGTCACTTAGGATACGTTTTCCTATAAACACTTAAAGAATATGAAAATAAGAAAACAGTGAAATATGAGAAACATTTTACTAATTAGTTTATGCATAAGCTAATTTTAATCTATAAAAGAGTGTATTTCATTTTCTCTTCTTATTCTTTTCTCTTAAAAGTGTTTTGGAAAAAGTTAATCTAAACAAACCCAAGTCTCACTTCTTATAAGAGCTCTAATTTGTGCACATACTTATAAGATGCTACAGTTTGTAAACTTTCTCGAAGTGGACAACACATAAAAATTAGCTTTTGACTTCGGCTCGGCATTGTATTTGAGTTGTTATTGTTTCGGATAAATATGCCTAGTTGTACTTATTTTCGAATAACAAATACCCAATTCCCCAAAAATATCTTAATCCTTATTCTGCTCCTGCATCATAGCAACAACAAAAATAGTAGTAGTACTGAGGTGATGATGATTAAGATAATTATGATCACAGGCAAAGTAGGAATTGAGTCAATACTGATGACATTTATATTTATGATCCCTGGATAACTTTATTAACTATAAATATGCCAAGAGAATTTATATTTTTTTTTTCTCTTTAGAAGCACTTATTCCACTTAGCTGTGGTTTATGGCATTCTGCACTATTTTCTGTCAACACATAATGGTTATTTATGAAACAATGGAAATTGTTCAAGGAATTATAAGGAAAAACTATGATAAAGAATGAAATTTGAAATGGAATTAGCCCTAGATTGTTTATCATAACTCGAATGTGCCTTTTTAGCCATAACCATACAATTCTACTTCCAAATTCTGTATTTTAATTTGATCATATTTTTAATCAACTAGAGATCTCTAAATAAGGAATACAATGGATTAGGACAGGTATGGATAGTGGTTATCCACTGTCCGTCCCCTGTACAAGATTCACCTGTGGTATATTGAGCACTGCTTGGAAAATATCGGTGTATTTTTTTTATACTTACAGGTATCCAGATACCTACTTTTCTTATGTTTACCTTTTTTGTAAATTTTTAAATAATATTATTTAAAAATAATTCTCTAAAATATAAATTCAAATAAAAATTTAATCTACAATATAATCCAAATAAAATTGCATAATGAAATTTAATCGAATCAGCTTTAATTTCATAGGTCTAAATAAAATTAAATTTAACAAGTCTTTGATCGTTATTGATTTAGTCACTTGATTCTTAACAAAATATCCAAATAAAGATAAATAAGAACAGGTGGTACGTATATGCAGACACTAAATTACAACTAACACTTACCTGCAGGTATCCATTAAAAGTAACCATCTATTATCTATGGTGGATTTTACTGACAGATATCTGTGGACACAGTTTTTTGTCATCCCTATGCACATTTCCTCATGCTCAGGACTAAAAATCTCAAAATAGACTAGATATTTGGAAGTGAACTGAGAGCATATGCTCTCATGCCTTCTTAGAATGAGTTTTTAAACCTAATTTTTAACCCTACAAATTTTGTTTGTAAGGTAAGGATTATATATTCTAGTTGACATGGGATCCTCAACCATAACATTTCAATCTATTAATTCAAACCTCACAATGGATACATGTTAAGCAGAAAAGTAAAGAATTATGTCGATTGAGACAAGCACAAAATACCTCGGCTCTTTCTCGAGGGTCTGCAAGTTTTGGGATATATTTAATGGCTTCTGCCTTTTCGTCTGCTTCGATGCATGCCTCCACAAATGGCCTAAAACCTATCGATACCAGAACATGTAGGTGTTGAATGTTAGAGTAGTAATGTGTTAGTAGCTAGCATAGAAATAAAGAAAAAGTTCATTTCCTCTACGCTGAAATATAAAACAAGGAGTCAAAATGCTTGATTTGCACCACTAGAATATTTCATTAACATCCAAAACTGTAAAGCATAATGCTGAACTCTTCATAGTGATGATAAACATCTGTATCTCACCCATTCATTGCAGATTTGCAGTCTAAACTTACCAATTCCCTACAAATTATTAATGAAAATATCAGCCTAAAACTTACCAATTGGAGGTTTCTTCTCCTTTGAGAATTTTTCTAGGGCAACCCAATCCTTGATTGTAGCCAAAGCAAAAACTTTAAGCCAATACCATCTCTTCTCAGACACCTGAAGAGAACAAACGAAAATTGTGAGGATTAAAAGAGTTTCTATTTTAATTTTTTGGATTTTGTGTCAACCAATTATTAGTGCAAATAGGCACTAATTAATATAATTTACCAACCTTAAATTCTGTTTTCACTTTCAATGCAGCTCGATGATTTCCCAAGACTATACAAGTACGGATTGTATCATTTATACTAGAATCCACAAAAATTGCCTGCTTTGTAGTCACTTCAAGTTCATGCTGAATTCTGCAGTAGCAACAGTGTTATAATGTTCCTCTTGATGCATGAAATGAATATTTACCCAACCCATAACAAAGTCTAAAAGCTTCTCCAGAAATATATGAGAACAGCCTCTTCATATATGTATGGAGTTATTATCATAAGAAGCATAACAAATAAAAATGCTAGATTATTTTGTAGTCCTAGTGATTTGACAAAAACTAGTCACACCTTAACAGTTTTGCATGCTCTTCAGCTGCCTTAGATTCGAAGATATGCTCCTTGGTTTCAGCAAAAAGACTTTGTGCCTTCTCAATAAGTTTTATTCGAGGACCATGAAGTGGAGATCCTTTGCTTGCCATCGGATTTTTCCCAAGTTCCCATGATTCTTTCCACAAAAGAAATGCCACATCCTACAAGGATTGACTTTTAGACAAAGTCCCAGAATTTAAATGAAAAGAATGTTGAGCACACAAGGATATGATCTGGAAGACTTAATTAAATCTGAAATAGCAGGCATAACAGGTATGATTATAAAGTTTCAGACTGATGCAATTAGTAAATCATGCAAAAATTGCAAGGCGGAATCGATAGTAGACCAATGGCCCGCTTAATGTAAAAGGCATATTTGGAGATTAAAAGAAAAACAAAATAATAGAGTGCTGAGTAGTCACGATGTGTGGATAGATAAATAGACAGTTCCACACAAAAAGTCTGAGTGAAATGGAAACAACCATATCATCCGTATGTTTATGGTATATTTGGGGTTGTAAGGCTATAGGAGGAACGGGAAAAGATTAAAACATCATTTCTAATAAACATTCTCTACTTTGATATTCCTTTTACAATAAAATAAAATAATTTTAGTATAAACTTAATATCTTCATCCTTTATTTATTTTTATAACATTATATAACTTAATTTAAAAATAAAAAAGTTGTCCTCTTCCTCCTTCCCTTTCCCTTCAAAACTACGCTCCCAAACTACACATGACAGATACCAGACGTTCTCTCATATGTACAGATTCAAAATTAGAAAATACACATGCAAATCATTGCAAAGAATGAAAACATACTTGAAGTTGCCCAGTTGATAAGAAGAAGTCCTTCAAAAATTCATGCTTATAGAACCTGAAATTGAGACGTGGTCATTAATTCCAGGATGGCATACCCTTTTAACATTGAATAATTCATATAGGAACACATGAACACAAATATGCCTAAACAAAAAACATAAACACTAATATAGCAAATGCTGTTCATCTTCTATTTTAACCACTACGTTTCACCCTTCCCTGCCTTTTTTTCTTCATTAAATGTGTACCTGCCAACTTTACTGTTTAAGATGTAGTTATTAATGAGTGGATGATATGTTTTAGGAGATTGTATACGCCAAAACTAGTATAGAAACAAGAAGAGATTAAAAAGATCAGGGAATTGGAGAATTACGATAGAGAAATATGTATCTGTGTAGTAGCAAGAAGAGATTAAAGATCAAGAAAGTGGAGAATTAGAATAGAGAAATGTGTATGTGCTGTTGTTGATTAATATTAATAAAAAAAGGAGGATGCTTCTTCATAGCAGTTACTTCTTCTCAACTGCCTCCACAAATTCAGCTCATTTTGAGAATATTTTAGCATCCCTACCATACAATACATCTTCCTATTTGACTCCAATTCTAACTGCCTAATGACTGGATTCCTAACTACCACGAATGCCATCCAACTGTTTCTTTTTTCATTTGTTCTTTTGCATATGCTTCCCAGGCCATCTTCCTGAAGTTGGTGTGTCCAACACGTTGATTACTTATCATCTTAAGAGGAACAATTATGTTCACGCTAAAAGGCATGGATATTAAATATACAAAGGTTCATATTAGTTATTAAAGCTATAATTTAACCATTATATTTCACCTAATTTCCTTTTTTTAAATACATGTTCTCAACAGACACTGTTACACTGAATATTTGAAATCATGTATTTTTGGTTATGCTTAACAAACAGGAACAATTACGCCTAGGCAAAAAATCATGGACAGATTCATAAAAGCTACTAACATACTGACATAACATTGACACTCAGTGCACCTTTGGGGTTACTTGTCCCTAAAGAAGCAAAATGAACATTGAATGTAGGACCATAACAGGCACTAAATAGTAGCTATTGATGCATGGGAACTAGTAAATGGTTGTGGCAAGATTATTTTTAACTCAGCCTATGGTCTCATAGTCAGTCTCATGCCCAAGCATGACAGCTGTGTTAACCACTCAACATTCAACTTAATACTAATCAAAACCCAAAACATCGACAAAGAAAGTCACATTAGGGCCAATGACCAAGGTAGCTTGCATGATTTTTAGTTCTATTAGAAGGGCTAGAGGGAGGCCAAAATCGACACGGGAGAAAATTATTATAAACCGAACCCATGGTACTGTGTAATTCATATGGCTGATCTCACCTACCATGATAAAGCTATTGTTGCTGTTCTATTCTAATTCAACCAATCAATTCCACCACCACGTTTTGATACAGCAACAAGAGGATTTGGGATCCCAGTGAGTTTCAACAAGAACATAGGGTCCAACCTGAATGTATAAAACAGCAACATGTCACACTATCTTTCAGCTGTCCCCTACAAGCATCGCCTTTTTTGTAAAAATATAACAGAATGCAAACATGTCCAAGTGACAAAGTTTATGGAGTAAAGGCACACTTCATCACGAGCATGCGAGCAAAAGTCAGGATTGATAATTAGAGCTCCAAGGAATTGAAAAATAAGACAGTTACCTCAGACCTCAGATGACAGTAAAAATGCTTTGGTGCCATAAAAGAAAGACTGAGGCAGGTAATTTAGAGCAAAAAAAGGACATTTTGAGAATTAGGGAAACTTGGACAGCAAGGACACAGGTTACACTGTAAATAAAGAATGTGACAAGATTGTTATCATTAACAGTTAACAGAATGTCCAAGAGTCTGCCGGTAGCATTATTGATTTACTAAGATGTTCCACATTGGCTAGAAATTTGATCAAAATATTCCTTATAAAACTTGGGCAATCCCTCTCCCTTGAGCAAGCTAAGCTTTTGGAAGTGTGGCAATTCCATTTCTAGAATTATACTTTTTGGAGTAAGTTACGCTTGGCTTGTTATCATAACACATACCGTACAGTTTGCCATTACATTTGGAAAAATTATAGTATGCACATCTTAATTTCTTTATTTGGTTAGGCATTAGCAGTGACCTTAATATTATATAACTCGGAGAATCCACACTGTCTTGACTTTTGGAATATGGTTCAAGGTCACATACCGTGCATAAGTTACAAATAAGTCACGTGCTAAAGGTCGGGCCTGTATAGTGCCAAAGAACTCCAATGGCTGCCTCTGCATCATGCATAGAAGATCGGGCATTGAAAATAAACTCATGTTACTCCATACACATCACATAACAGACAATTTAAAATATTAAGATTTCGTGAAGCAATACCTTTTGCCAAATATGAAAAAGTACAAGGTAAACAAGATCAGTATCCCCACATTCAGTCGCCTTCATCAAGGCTAGATCTTCTTCTCCAATGCTTAACAGGAGAGGAACCTGAACATAAGAATTAATGAGTACAAAATAAAATAGCCTTGGGTAAAACATGGTAGACAATAGATACAAGCCAACAAAATGGGTTGAAAGATGCATGGGAGGAGAGGTGTAAAGATTAATGAGCCAATAATTTCAACAGTTACCTATAACTACAAGAGAATCAGAATAGCACCTGTTTTGATGAACGAGGCTCATGTTCAACAAGTAAGGCAGCTAACTTTCTTCGGCCACTTTTGTCTGCATGAGCAGCAACCGCTGCATAGGATATGCCTTTGCACAGTTTTAACTGAGTAAAAGAAAAGAAATTTCAAGCTTTATTGTGAAAAGGTAAATAGAGTGATCAAACAGAGCTAGAAGTGGGGGGAGGAGAACCTTATCCAGCAGAATCTCCAAAAGAGCTGCATCGGGAATTGCCAATGAAGCAGTTATCTTTGAACATGCCCAATGCATTATCACCACCTCCTGCACAAAAGCAGTCACAAAAATATCAAACTCACATGTATACTTAAAGAAGACTGCTAATATGCTGATGATATTGATGGCAAGAAGGAGAGAGAAAAAGAAGAAAACAATGTATTTAGTTGCTGCATTTGTTAGATCCACAATATTTTCGCACAACTTCAGTTCTATTCGTATACTAAACACACGCACATAAAGAAGAGTAGTGACTATCATACCACTGGGAATGTTCCACTCAGTGCCACCCATAACATGTTAAAAATGACAGCACGGTTATTTTATATGGTTATACACAAATGTAAATATGGTTAACTTTTTCTGACAAAGGGTTAAGGGTAAAAATATGTGATTATATACAACTATCGATTTGTGCTTGTGGCACTAACAATTAAATGTCTCACAACAGGATAATTGCGTAATGAGGTTATTCAAACTTTGACATGTCCGATAGTAGTTAAATTTGTTTGACAAGTGGTTGAGAGTAAATGAATGTGATAATACAATTATGAATACTTATTGTTGTAGTAATCAAAGTAGTTAAGATCAAGATTTTAATCGTAAAACCATAAGATCCTACGATTTTACAACTATCTGTGATTCAAAACCGACACATAATTGTGATACAGAAAAATCATAGGATTGTGACTTTTTTTTCCCGCTGCTGCACCAACTATTTAAGTTCTTGGGTGAATGAATTCAATTCAAATTCAAATCAAATAAAACCTAACCTTAATTAAAAATTAATGTAATTAAAATTTCATCTTGTTATTTGTGTTGTCATCCACAACACCACCCAACTAAAATTAATGCAATTAAAATTCACCTTACTACTAAAAAATTAACCGTGTTTTCTATTGCACAATGGGTTTCAATTAACATAAAACTCAGTTAACATCTCTTCTTCATATGTGTGTGTATATATCATGTTTTTTAGAAAGTAAAATACACTATCCGTGTTACGATTCCACGATACAATTTTATAAACTCTTCATAATCCTAACCATAATCTCAATTTTAACTACCTTGGTGGTAATGCTTAAATATGCCTCACAAGTGATTAATAGTGTCATGTTATTGAAATGTCTAATGGCAATTAATTCAGCTTAGTTCAGTGTCAAGATCCTTTGTGCATGTGATTAGTTAGGTCCAGGTACATAGTTCGAAGGAAATCAGGACCTGTCTTCTGATGCACCCATCAAGGTAACGGACCACATCCTCCATCCACTTGTGTATAATGTAGAAATGAGGTGGCACAATAGGTAGAATAGAGAACGATTTGGGATGTGTAGTAGAGGAGGTTGTTATGAAAGAGAAAGATGGCGCTGAAAGACTGGACACTTGGCAACATAGAAGGGAATGTAAATATGAAGAGAATGGAGGGATGTAAGGAGTTATTGTATGGATCATAAGGAAATTCAGAATGGCTGCAGCCATAGGGCAGCAATGGCATTTTGCTTCTTCGACATTATTCTCTTGTTTGCTGCTCTAATTTTGATGTTTATATATTCCATGTATTTGAATGGAAGCTAGCCCTCAGTGATTTTCTTCCTAATTTTCATAGCTAAATAAGAACTTGTCCTACTAATTATTAGATTAGATTAATATATATTTAGTTGTCTACTAGAGTGTGCATTGACACCTGTTTTCAACTCCAATCTAACCAGTGTCACATCCACCATGACCTTTCCAACCACCACAATTATCTTGACATAATCATATCAGCCAGCCCTGAGAACCTGCATCCATCAGAATCTCCAACGCTGCCCCACATATCATAGTTGCATGAGGGTGCATTCAGAAACAGGTCTAGTTGTCACCATTGATGACATTTGACTAGCCTGGATATCCTCAATCCAGATCTAGATTCATCTTTCCTTATTGTTCCTTGAGTTGGCATATATTTTATTAAAGACATCACAACATGCATACACTCCTGGGAACTGTACGAAATATGCAAAGACTCCTGTTTTACCAATTATGTCAGTGCTTTCCTCTGTACTGACAAAATGCACGGAAGAAACTATGATACATCAGCAGGATTCAATAAAGGTCCATGAACCGTCAACCATATATGCTATACTTTGATGCACATGGCTGTCGTGTAATTCTTGCACTTTTAAGGGGATTTCTTTGGATGAAAAGGGCAGCAACTTTGGGATAAAACCTATGATGCACGAATATGATGTGTGCGGGATACAATGCGTGTCCAATACGGGGATACCCTTATTCTGAAAATAACTCAATACAATCCGAGGCAGATACATGTTTAAAAATGTATAAAAATTGTTAAAACATAAAATATATAATAGCAATTGTGCAGATCCAAATTAAAATCACATATTGTCAAAATAAAAAAATTATAAGTTATTGTCATCATAAAAGTATTAGTGCTTCATATTGGATATTTCATTGATAAATATCAGTAAAGTATCCTAGAGTATCAGATACGGATATTTGACAAACTGAAGTACCAGTGCATAAATAGATAAAACTAAGCAATTGGCTTCCACATGTGCAAACTGTAAAATACACAATTTTTAATATTATAAGAATGAATTTCCTTAACATATGTTGAAGGACTGGGTAGCATAGCTTCATTAAGGTTTTTGTCTATTGTGTCTGGTCGTAGTTCCTTTTATTAAAGGAAATTTTCTTATCCTCCTAACTCATTGGAGTCTTTTTTTTTTTTTGTCGGAATGAATTTCTTCTTTATCCAAAAAATATAATGGCAACAGCATCCAATACTCAACAAGTGATGCACAAACTTCTGATTTGCAAAATATATAATGGCAGCAGCATCCAAGACTTGACATTGATGCACAAACTTAGCATATAACGGGAAGTTTCAATCTTGTATTTAGTCATTAAGTGTGCCACACAGCCATCAAACAAAATGCAAAACTAATAATTCATACAATACACACAAACTTACTTGATTCATCCCAAGATATTCTGATATTTTCAGTGCAAGAAGATGTTGGTGAGCATTAATCAGGCGACCAATCAGAACAGATGGTGTAAGCAACTGATGGCAATAAGTTAATTCAGTACAATGTCAATACAGGCAATTTCAGCACTGAGATAGACAAGTAAGCCTTAAAAACCTTATATTGCTGAATACTAAGAGGAATGCCAATCTCAGGGCTGCGCACTGCATTCAAGACCCGCAGAATTTTACACATCTCTTGGATACAATCACGTTGAAAATTGCTGCCAAAGTCAACTGGATATCATTACCGAGAGCCAATATCAGAAATATGTGTGTAATTAAGACAACAAAACATTTTTAAATAAATCTCCCCAGTATATACAAATCGAACTCACCTACAAAAGGCCTGCCCATAACTGGCTGCCCTTAGGAGAGTTCTCTGGCGTGAAACATCAAATTCATGACCTGCAGCATCAACACAAGCTTCGACTGCCTCAGGAAGGGACGATCTTATCAATCTCAAATTTTCATCAGCCTGGGGAATGACAATAAAATCAGAATCTCATTTATAAGCATGAACAGTTTGATGATGCCACAATTAAAATCCAAGTGAAGACCTCACACATCAACTAAGATCCAAATATAGTAAGCTTTTTTTTTCTTGATTTTAATACCAAAAATAAGTCATAAATCATCCACAAAATTATTGTTTGTTTGATCCATCATTTTGCTTTTTGTTGCATTATTAAATTAGAAAAAATAAATAAATGAACTCAGATTCAACGGGCCAAGTTTAGCTACATTTTCCATCACTGGAAATAGTAGTCATTCTTCTTTCCTTCAAAATGTGGCAAAAAAAGTGCATATTGCGTTGTCAACAGAAAGCAATCCTCGACAAGTTCAACTCTAGTGATTTAAAATATACATGATTACTGTAGGAAGCTGTTAAAGCCTAACATATTAACAATAAGTAAGACATATTTGAGCATTCAATTTAGTTGTTAACTAGCAAACTAAAATAAAATCAAAATCAGTTAGCAATGTTACAGACTTCCACAAATAGAACAGCATCAGAGTGCTCAACAGAGAAGAATTAGCCTATTAATTTATGCCTCAAAGCATATCTAGTAGCTACTAACTACAACAGACAAGCAGAACAAGCCTAGTAAAAGAAGAAAAATCACAGTTAGCTGGCACTTGGCAGTGACTAAATACGAATTTAATCAGTGGCACTGATTGAATTCAGTTGTTTAAGATACTATCAGATAAGGCAAAGGGTCAATTCTTGAAGATATAGGATACAATGCATTTAAGATACACATTCAAAAAATTTAAATGAAGAATGTATATGTATGTGGAATTAAAAATTAACACACTTTTTATGAGATTAATTTTTGTAAGTGTACAGCTGTCGTTATTAATCAATTACATTTTTTTTAAGTACTATTATATATGTTTTCTACTATATAATAAAAATATATAACAAAATATGCAATACATAGTATATTAAAACGAAAATATACATATTAAAGTAAATAATATAGCAATGAAATATGTTTTACACAGTATTAGAGTATTGTTACTCAACAGAGATACTTTTAATTTAGGCACATTGTACAGTTGTCTTTAATATTCTAACTAACTCCAGGTCAGTTGGGTCTGTCACAGACAGTAGAGATGTTTGTTACAGGCAGTTCAGTGTTCTCGTGTATTATGTTATATCTATTTCAGATCAGTTAGTTAGATAGCTTTTTATACTTGTTTTACACAGTTACTCTACGCAATTACAAAATCCATCTTCACATAAATTCTCAAATAACTTACCAAAAACTCTTTGGTCTATTCGCAGATTATCATTTTCTCACATTTTGGGGTGTTCTTGTTTTCCCCATCTTAGACCTTAAAATAGTCATAAACTTCAATTTTGCTCACAAGAGCATATTTTTCTTGGCTATTTCATCTCTCAGTAAGGCAACAAGTGTCTTGCTGCTGATGGTCGCATTTATGTATCCAAACATGTTTTTATTAGTCCCGGTTCCATACAACTGAGTTGGTCTCCAAAGTTCTTTTAATTCCACTACTTCTGTTTCTGTTCCCATCACAATGTCATCTTCTCCTGCACCTACCACTTCCCCTGCTCCAACATCCATACCTTCCTTAAACCCCATCAACATCAATTCATCACTCTCACAAGTCTGTCTCTAATCTCCCACCTCCCTCTCATCCATCTGATACTCATTCTATGCAAACTAGAGCAAAATCTGTATTGTCAAAGCCTCACGTCCACCCCACTCTCCTTCTAACTCCTCTTGAACTTAAAACTGCAAAACAGGCCCTGGCCAGTCCCACCTGGCATGCTGCTATGAAAGAAGAATATGATGCTTTACTTAAAAACAATACTTGGACTCTTCTCAATCTTCTAATCATGGTACCATTAGCTGCAAGTAGAATTTTAGAAAAAAATATAATCCCGATGGCTCTCTTCATAAATATAACGCAGACATGTGGCTCAAAGATTTCATCAACATGGTTTTGATTACAATGAGTCTTTTTCTAGGGATTATTCTTACTCTTGCTCTCACACATAAGTGGCCTATAAAACAGCTAGATGTCAATAATGGTTTTCTTGATGAATAGGTACATATTTCTTAACCTCCTGGTTTTGAGAACCCTGATAAATCTCTTGTAAGCAGACTTAACAAAGCAATTTATGGGCTTAAGCAAGCCCCTCAGGCCTGGTTTGATAGATTAAAATCTATTCTTCTTAGTCTGTTGTTCAAAGCGAGGAAATGTGTTCCTTCACTCTATATTCTCTTCAAGAAGTTGTGGTTTACATTTTGGTTTATGAAGATGACATCATTATAACCGGCATTGATTCTTCTATGGCATATAATTTCATTACTCAGCTCAACTCAATTTTCTCACCCAAAGTTCTTGGTGAACTAGACTACTTTATTGGTATTGAGGTAAAATCACAAAAAGATGCTCTTTGATTCTCACAAAGCAAATACATTCATGATCTTCTTCTTCGAACCAACATGGAACAAGCTTATCCTATTTCTTCACCCATGATCAGTGGCTGCAAGTTGACTAAACAAGGTTCTGATCTTGTTCTTGATGCTTCTCTTTACCACTCATTCGTAGGAGCTCTACAATATGCTTCTATAACTCAACTAGAAATTAGCTTTTCTGTGAACAATGCTTTCCAGTTCATGTAAAATGTTTTAGAAAAAAACTGGACAGCAGTTAAACAAATTCTAAGGTATCTCAAAGGTACTATGTCTTCATATCTTCATCTTCAACCTGCACGAAAGCTCCTTTAATTCTGCAAGCTCATTGTGAAGCTGACTGGGCCTCAGACCCTGATGACAGAAGGTCTGCATCTCGTGCCTCAATTTATTTTGGTCCTAATTTTGTTTCTTGGTGGTCCAAAAATGTCTGGCCCTTGCAACAGCCGAAGTCATATGAATCAGACGTTACTTTCTGAACTGAAGGTTCCTCATTCATCTCCACTTATTCTCTGCAACAGTTTAAACACCATGGCTCTCTCTCATAATCCTATTCTCCACTCATTGAAAAAAAACACATGTAATTATATCTATTCTTGTTCATAAGGAGGTTCTCAGTAAAGAAATATGAGTTACTCATGTTCCAACCACTGATCAATATGCAGACGCTCTGACTAAAACTCGCTCTCCCACTCACTTTACTGCTCTTCAATCCAAGCTCAAATTGGTTCCTTCTTTTCAACCCCCTTGAGCATACAGGGGAGTATCAGAGTATTGTTGTTCAGCAGAAATACTTCTTTTAGTTTCTCTTTCTGTACAGCTGTTGCATACCTAAATAGTACTTTTGTCTTTCAACTTTCTAATTAACTCTAAGCCAGTTGGGTCTGTCACAGGCAGTTAAGTGTCTATTGTATTCTGTTATGTTTGTTTCAGATCAGTTAGTTAGATATCTTTACATACTTGTTGTACTCCGTTACTCTTCAGCACCTACAATGGATACTGATACGAAACATATCTTTCCTGTATCTATACAAGGCAAAAAATGGTATATCGGTGCATAAGAGATTGACACTTTAACATATATTCTACATAGAATCAAAACTATAGAAATCTAGAAAGATGCAACAGTCAAGCAACACTAAAATATTTGCAGAAATAACCTCTCTACCTTGGCACTTCGCCTATCAAAATGATCCAGGGCATCATACAGTAAAGCAGCAGGTGATGTACTTCCAATTGTGAATATTGAAACAGTGGAATCAGGCACCCGCTGTAGAAATTCCATACTAGTGTTGGACAATATCCTCACTCCATCACATTCGGGTATAAGAATTATTGGTTCATCATAAAGGTAGTGAACTGGCTCTCCATCAGGACCCATCATTAAAAGCATATCATCCCAGTACAACAGCACAGCATCCATTCCACACCAAGCAATCTGTTCTGGAGGAAGGGCTGACTGCATGCACAAAACAATTAGAGTAAAGCGTGCCATGGAAGCTACCAATCCAAACCTAATGAGATTTAGGATAACAATGGTTTATAGGTACGCAAACACACACATAGCAAATAGAGTAGAAAATTCACAGCATAGAAATTACATACATCCATTTTTGTGTTAAACAGCACATGATGGTGGCAACATAATATAATTTACAAAATAACAAATTAAATTGACGACACAACACAAAATTCAAACTTCCACTACACGCAAACGAACAACAAATTCTTAAGCATTACACTTTCTGTATCCTACAAATTTGAATGTATGCAAACACAACAATTTTAATATATACAAACACAACAATCTGCATATATACAAACACAACAATTTGCATATATACAAACACTAGAATTTGAATATATAGAGACACAAGTATATACAAATAGTGTGCCTAAGTCTGTATGTAGACATATTTACATACACATAAACACATATCCATAACAATATTAAGATCATAAGCAAACGCCTCATAAACAAACTGCATAACTTAGAACATGATATAATTAAATAAGTCAACACCATCCGAAGATAACAATCAAGTAATTACCTGACATTACTCCAAACTTTGGCTACATTCATCCAAAACACAATTCCAAAGCAATGTACCATTTCCAATGAAAATGTTGCAGACAACTGTGATATGCAGTCATGGAGAGAGAGACTAAAGAATCCTGGACATTATGGCCAAACTCATGGTCATGGATTGTTTTCTAAAACCATGATCATGTTCCACAAACTACATGAACACCTCCCACAAAACCCATCAAATATAACATGCATGAAGAGGGTTAGCAATCACAATTGGTCTGACACACTTCTTTTTTTTTTGCTAAACATTATTCAAAAGTACAAAAATCATGAGCAAGACTATGGGTTACCAGCATTTCTCTAACAGTCATTTCAACTTCAACACCAAAAACAATCCCACACTCAGACCAACCCATAACAAACAACAACTTCAAATTCAATCCATCCAAAGCATGATTCTAAAACCCACCTCGCACTCCCTCTCGATGATAACGCCAGTCAAGTCCGATGTAGTCACCAAAAGCCTTCCGTCATGCGTAAACGACGCGAGCCACTTGCCGTCGCGTGAAACCACCATCTTCTGCAGCGGTCCACGCAGAACTCCCTCCCCGAGCCTTTGCACGCCATCCTCCTCCACAGCGAGCACCACAGCATCATCCACGCCAAGCAAAACCTCAACATTCCCCGAAACCGTATACTGCGGCTCAATCACCGCCATACAATGAGGCATCTCATCGATCATGGGATCCGCGAGCTTCACCGCCCTAGGGTTCCTGAAATCCGCGATGCAGAAAAGTTGGTTCGCCTCAGTGATGCAAACCAAGCCATTCCCCCAAAACGCGCAATCCGCAACGTTGTCCTCAAAGCATTCTTTTCCTAGAGAGAGGTTAGGTTCGATCAAGTTCGCGTGGACGTCGTAGCGGTAGACAGTGCCGTCCTGGACGACGCACAGGAGCGTCTGGTCGTCGGTCCAGGACATTCCGATGAGGCGGCCGCCGGAGTGGCGCCAGACGGCGTCGGCGATGGGGCGGCCGGAGGAAGAGAAGAGGCGGAGTTTGCGGAGGGCGGACTCGGCGTGGAGCTGGACGATCTTGGAGTCGTCTCGGATGACGGCGATAGGGCCTCCGAAGGGAGCGACGGCGACCTTGGTGCGGGCGAGGTCGACGTGCTTCCACGGCATAGGGTAGAGCTCGGGCTTGCGGTAGTAGCGGTTGTAGAGGAGCTGCCACTCCGCGGCGACGGAGACATTGGCCATGGAGGGGGTGGGAGAAAGAGTGCAATGCAATTGATACGGTTAGGGTTTGGGAAGTTATCAGAGGGTGAGCATTGATCGATCGAACTGTGGCTGCGGTTCAGGGGAATTGGGAAGAAGAAAGTTGTATAGAGGAACAGTGACAGAGAGAGAAAGAGAAATATGGTCAGACTAAAGTAAAGTTTTATAAATTTAAATGTGAATATTTTTATATCAAATAATAATGTTATTTTTAGTATATTAGAATTTATTTTATCAACTATAATTTGATTTAAATTAACAAGTTATAGGCTATATTGCTATTTAAATACAATTACTTTTATATATAATATTATTAGTTTTATTGATAAAGCATGAGAGTAAAATTGTGTTTAGTATTACTTTAAATATATAAGAGTTGTGTTCGGTATTTATTCTTAGAAAAAAATTGAATAGATTTCTAAATCAATCAAATTAATATAACATAAATATTGTTTAGATTTTGGCTATTAAAAGGTAGTTAATAGTATGGAAATATTAAAATTTAAATTGAAAATATGGATCCATAATGTAACAATAAATTTATCTGAGATTCATAAATTAATATGTCATGAAAATTATAAATATCAAATTTGATTGTTAAGAAAAAAAAATAATCTTAGTAAAAAGAAGTTGATTAGATATTTATATTAATAATCTCATATTCAAATAAAAAATATTTTTAGTTATATAAAGGGTCGTCGAATATCATAAAATGATACAATGTGATCTAATCAACTTGTACACTATAGTTTAGATTTTACAAGACTTTTTAATTTTATTATTTATATTTATTTTGTTGGCTGTGATTTAGAAAAATAATAGAACACTCACCTAAGATCTACATAGAAACATGTGTGAAACTTATCCATGACTCATATAAAAAAAAGCATTCAAAAATCCAGCCAACACATAATCCACGAAAATCATCCACTTTCTAAAAATTAGTACATTTGACCAAATATATCATGTTCCAACTTGGCAATGCAAATATGGTCAATATAAAACACTACAAAGTAGGTTGATTCAAAAGTGGTGACCTTTTGATAAGTAGCAGTTGTTAGTTGGGTCTTCTACATCTATAAAAAAAACAATTGAGCTTACGGTGAAAATTTAGCTTACGATTGAAGTTTTATTAATATTGCATTAGCTAATTTCGTAGCTTAAATAAGGTGGCATGGTCAATACAAACTCAGTTTTGTTTAATGTCAATGTGAGGTTGCAGAAAATTGTTCAATTTTTTAGTCAAACTCCTCTCTAAGTTTGGAAACTTATTTTCATTTTCACCAATTAAAATCATCACACAAGCAAGGAGTTGCGTCGTTCCTCCATCACAAAATACATTCATAAGTTGAGGATGTGAGACATTGAGACAAAATAAAAGACCTTTACACTATTTTAACTTATAAGTGGTGGTTGTCAAGTATTCAACTTTTTCAAATGAGTTAGATATTGTATGTTGTTTCTTGGTTTTCCAAAAGATCAATGACAACACAAATCACTCATGGCTTCAATGTGTCTTATCTTTCTCTTTGTGATACAGAACTTCAGAATTCGTTAACGAATTCTCTCTAAGACGGGAAGGATGACACATGTCAGGATAAGCCTTTAAAAGGAAGAAAAACTTGTTGAACAAAAATGAGAAAAGACATGAGGAATAAATAAAAGAAGAATGACAAATATAGATGGAACATAAAGAAATAAAAGAAATAAGAAATCCTAGAGTTTTGGAAGAAGAAATAAAAAAATTAAGTAGATCTCTTAAAATTGAAAAGAAATTAAGAGAAGGAAAGAATTGGAGGAAAACAACTTAGGGAAGTTCTTTGACCTTTAGAACTCCCCAAAGCACTGCACTAATCAACAATAAGTACATGGATTGTCAACTCATCAAAAGTTATCATTACATCTATGCATCTAGATGACTACCAAGTGCACATTGAGGTATCTTCATAACCACCTAATGTTAATTCCCTAATTTTGTGGAGATTAGTTTAGCTTAATCTTAGTTAACTTTATTAACCTTTTGCTAATTTTTGACTCTTTGGACGTTCCATGAACATTATAAAAGGAGTCTGCCCCTTTCTACAAATTATATAAAGTTGAGTGAATGAAATAACCTTTGAAAGGTTTCTTTGAAAGTTGAGTTGTCTCCTTTATCTCTTGTTTTGAGTTATTATCTTGACAAGTTTTCTTAAGTGGTGAATCTTCAAGCACTTATCCTTGGAGGCTCTTCCCCATAGATGGTGTGTTCTTCATCCCATTCTCTTCCTTAATCCCTTTTTACTTTCATTCTTTCACTTATTCTTGTTTCCTTATGCTTTTTCATGCAATATCAAATGATAATCATCTTCTACCCTTGATGTATGCTTCCATGTGCGCCCATGACATTATTCTTCTATGAAAGTTTTGTTCTTCATTTCCAATTGGGTTTATCTAGATCCTAAACACCCCTACAATCCATATCAAAGAGTGTCAGACTTTATTTTTCTCGAACTATTGAAGTTCTTATTGTGTGACCTTAACCTAGTTTTCATTGTCTAATGCTTCGTTGATATTTCTAGGCACAATTTTTTAGATCCTTGTTGTCTGATCTTTTACCTAGACCTTGTAGAGACTCTTACCTTAGTTTTTTGTATGATAACATTAACATGTTGAAGTATACATTTGACTATCTAGCACACTTGTTTGACCATCTAATGCATTTGTCTTACCTTTTGGCACATGTCAAATATTCTTAGGTTCCTGCAAGTTAACAAATTCATTTGGCTTTAATAATTTTTTATTAAGCTTAAAGTCATTATATCTTAAATGGATAATCTCTTTAATAATAAATTGTTTAAATTTAAAAACTTTACAAGCCTTAAATGTTTTAGAATAAGTGTCAACATTCGACTTTATCAGGGTGAATAATATCTATTTATAAAAATAAAAAAAAATATATGTATTCAATTTTAGAGAAAATGAAAAGTAATAAAGGTTTTTTTCTCATTATTACAAAAATAAAAATGGTGTCTTTCAACAATTCAATTTGACTAGTTTAGGATTTATTATTTTAATTTTAGAATATATGAAAAATATATAAAAAATATAACTTGATCCAGCACATTAGATTTTACATAAAAAATAATAAAGATAAAAAATAAAAATAAAAATAAATAATGTTTACTTTTTTCACCCTTATATTTACTCTTTACACTTTTTTTTTTATTTTTTCCTTGCCACCATTGGGCTCCCGAACTATGTTTAGTCTCTATACCCTTTACATTGATTCTTACACTCCCTTTTATTTCTTTAAACCCTTTTATTATTTTATAAAAAATAATAAAATTAAAAATAAAAATTAAGAATAAAATAAAAATAAGTAAAGACAGTTATAATAAAATTAAAAATAATAAAAATGATATTAGTAAAAAATATAAACACACAAAAAATTAAAAAATAATTAATTAATAAAAATAAATAAAAGCATTGAATGAAATTAAAATATGAACCGAAAAATAAAGATAATAAAGATGAAGTTTTAAAATTCTCCCTCCTCACTCACTCACTCTCACTTTTTTTCTCCCCCAACATTCTCTCACTCTCATGTTCACCACACTCTCTAACACAATCACATAAACCACCAATTCATCTACCTTTTTCTTCGGTCTCACATTTATATAAGATAGATAATCGCTCTCTCCATACATACCTATCCACACTAAAAAACAGACTGGTGGGTCTCATTCACTCAACAAAAACATACAATCAACCATCTATGGAAAAAACACTTATTGGACAAGGATCTCATTCTCACTCTCTATAGATATCCTCATTGGATTCATGGGAGGGGACATTTTTTCTCTTTTCTTATTCTCCTTCTACTTTCGCATCCCATTCACGGGAAGAATAGAGAGCAACAATCACCTCATTTCCTCTCCTAAATCCACCAACTCCAATGCCAGCACCTCCAGAGCCACCATACACAACGCCTTTTCTGCATTTCACTGATACTATGTCGTTCTCTCACTATCGCTCTCTTCTTGGACCGTCATTTGCTCTCAGCTGAGTTTTCTTTCTCACATACAAAAAAGACAACGAACAACAAGCAAGCAGAGGTAAGGTTTCTTGATGTTTGCTTACTTTGAATGTGGAGGTTGCATATGATTTGCTTTGTGTTGTTCATTATTATTCTTGAAAGCACCAAACATGCTCCATGTAAAAAAAAAACATTGAAAAAGACTTATTCACACATTTTCCTAACTCTCATTACGCCAAATGAAACCCCAACAATGGAAAGAATAAACATATACAATTGAGACATCATAATTTGGTAAAACAGTTGTTAAAGAGAAGAATAAATTCTATTGATTATGTTAAGTTAGAATGGAATTTGGCTTCACAAAACCTTTAAGGAGGAATATGATTTTAGAAACATCAAGGGGAATGAGACTTAAGCCACTTGTAAACAAGCAAGTGATGGAAACCCAACCTTTGTGATTAGAGATCCCATAAATAAGGTTCATACGGGTAAAAACAAATCATTTGTTAGTTCTGCTAGCACAAAAATTTATTAAAATCAATTTGTCCATTCCTATGGTGGTCGAAAGTGCTAGATATTGCATTATTGAGAAGATAAAACTTTATCGTGTAAGAATTTTAGCTTATAACAAAGTTTTAATGACTTTCATATCCCTTACGGGTGGCAAGATATCTAGAACACTATTGAATACCGGGCATGCACATGGCTTATTAGGCGTAACACAATGATAACAACAAGAATTGTGGGGGTGTATTATGATTGATAAACCTCTAACACATACTAAGTGTCTTGGTTCATATAGTTTGCTATACCAACTACACTGTGTGTTAAGTTCATCGATCTAGGACTAATTGATATAGTTTTTGTTATACTAGCTATGATGCAATACATCTTATATGAGATCCAAGATTTGTTTTCTTTCTTTCTTCTTGAATATTTTGCAATATGTGGTGGATTGTTGTGAAAAAAAAAGTATTGCAAAATCTACAAAAGGGGGTAAATCGCAATCCCTAGAATCCAAACGACCACGTTCGAACCCATATTTGCAGTGGTCTTTTCAGCGACTCTTCCGCGTCTTCCAGAAGCTTTGAATCATGGCACCGATTGTGAAGGAGACGAACAGAATCCTCGTGCCTTTCGAACGTTGAAGGCTATATTTCCAATGTTGAAGTTGCATTTTGAACGTTGAGGACAGTTGCTTCCGTGTAAATCAAGGGGTAGTTTGCGGATCATGTAAACCGTTTCCTTCCACTTCTTCTTCACTCTTCAAAATCGCTCACCAACACATGATTCTCATCCTCTAAAAATAGTAGGTTTTCATCTTCTCTAAAAATCACATCTCCACTTCTCTCTTTTCTCTTTCTCAAATTTTCTTCTCTAAAGTTCAAGGTTATTTTACTCATAAAATAGCTTACTTGCTAGTTCTGATATTCTCGGTATCATCCGAGAAGTTTCTATTATATCCTAGAAGACTTACACAATTTATCACAGGTAAGTCCTTAAAGACAGTGATCTTTCATGCTTCCAAAATTTAATTTAATTTATATTTTCAGCCATCTTTTTATAACGTAACTACAATATTTCATGCTTGTTACAGATTGATTTGGCATGAGTATGTTTGTATTTTGAGTCTTAATGGTAGGATTTATAGCATGTGCGAGTTTCTTGTAGTAATTTTCTTTCATGTGTGAACCTTGAGGTTCTAGTGTGAACCTTGAGGTTCTATTACATGAAGATAAAGAAATGGAATTTAGAGGTTTCGTTTATGTAGAGTTTGGGTGCATTGTGTTCCGCTATATTACATGTTGTTTTATTTTTCGTAGTGTCCGGATGCATGTTTCCAACAACATTGTAGGAGTAGTGTGCTTTTTGTTATTAAGCTAATGAGTACATTTGTGGGGCCACAATAATATCTTGGAATTACAGTGATTTGTTCTGCCTTAATTGTTTATAGAGTTGTCCATTTATAATGTTTAACATACGCTATTAAATGGGCTTAAGAAACTTAATTGGAGTGACCAAAGTTTAATGGTACATTTCTCTTGTAACTTCTAATGCTTCTTTCTTTAAGTTTAAAACTTCAATTTTTTTTGTAAAAATATGAATAAATTAAGTGTCATAATACTCTTATATTTAGACTTTTTACAAGAAAAACTAAAAAAACAAAATTAAAATAATCTTTTTTATATACTTTTTAGACAAAAAAAACTATGAAAAATGTGAATGTGATTAAAAGAGAATTTCCGTGACAAGAAGTTTGAAGACTCAAATTAATAAAGAATATATTTTAAATTACAAAATTAATAAAAATTTCACTCAAATTAGACTATGGATTAATGTCGATTAACAATAATAATCTTATCATAATACATTTTTCACTCATTCTTTTAAAGTTTAGGTTAGTATTGTTCAATACATAATGGTCATAAACATTATTATAGGTTTGAAAAGTCTCTAAATTCCATACTCATCATTATATATGCAACTCAAGATCAAAGGAACTTTAAGATCAAAAGGATATTTTCTATGACCTAAAATGTGGTCAAGGTTAAAATGGAGTAATATAAAGGATTCAAAGCTTTAATATTTGGAATAATTAACGGAAAAATGGGGGAATTTACCTCTTTTACTCGAAACCAAAATTTTTTTATGCTACCTCACTTGTTTTTCTCATTTTTCTTTTTTTTTAAACCATAATTGTTCTTCTTTTTGCCTTTTTTTTCATATAATAATCCTTTTCAAACTATTTTTTCCAAAATAACCTCTCATTTCAACATATGACACATGCTTGTGTCATGATAGTTGAGAAATAATGCAATTTTAGTTCGTAGTATAACAAATCTTTAATGTCGACTTAACTTTAACATGAATTATTTTGATAAAAAATAATAAAGACATTTCTTGTAATACAAAATTAAGTTTTGAGAATATTGTCTAAAATTTGTTTGCACTAATTATTTAATCATCATACTTATTAAACAAGATGAAAAATCTATTATGTTTTATATACTTTGCATCAACACTTATACTTTGCATGATATGTTCTTTCTATATAATGTCTATCATACATAATTTTTCCATGTTGATGCTTTATTGGATTAAGTATTAGTTAAAACCATAAGGCTGTTGCAAATATTGCATTTATAAACATTACATTTTCTTTCTTAATTTATCCAACATAACTTTATTTTCATTATCTAAATATTTCAATCACATTCCACATTAACTTTGTAATATTCAACATCACATGTTATGAAAATACTTCTTCTCTCTAAAAAATTTCAGTTCTTTTTCTCTAATTCGAATAATGATCAAAATAATAAACTATAGAAAAGAGTTTCGATATGATACCTCAAATTTAGAATACTCATCTTAACATGTTCTTAAAATTATTTCTTTCCATAAAAATTCTCAATCATTTCTTTCTAATTTTATCAATTAATTAAAACAAAAATAATATACTATAGAAGGAATTTCCCTTACTTTATTTTTTAATACGTGAATTATAATTTCTTCTGACTTATTTCTTGATCAACAACTATTCCTTACTATACTTCCTTCTTACCTTCCGAAATTTTCTTACCTTCAATCAATTTCTAAATAATTTTGTTAACTCATAAAATTTTGCTTATATTATGTTTAACCCTCCATTTCAATTAAAAACTACAATTTTATTGTTATTGTTCCTCTTAATTGCTAATGAATGTATTTTAAATTCTTTTTAATCAACATCAATACAGTAAAATTGTGCACTACCAACCAACTTTATTATCTACCATATAATTTTTTAAATTTATATTTACTCTTAATTTTTTTTAAAAAAATTTTGTTTACATATATCTCACAAATTTAAAATAAAAATAAATAAATAAAATATTACAAAAATTCCTTGTTTTAGTATTTCAAAATTATTATACCCATATCCTTCTTCTCAGATAACCACCCACTTACCAACCTAATAGAACTTGAAGACAAAGATTTAAGTGAAATCTGTACACTAATTAATACTTCATAAATGAGACTGACTCTACTACTTACAACAATATAAAGACAAAAACTTCCTATAACCTATCATTTTTTACCTATACCCCATCACGAATGCAAAACAACTAAAACATCCTTTCCCGTTAGCTTTTAAAGAATATTTTTCAGAAAGTTTTTGAAAAATATTTTCTAGAACATAAATTTATATTCTAAAATATACTTTTAAAAAAAAAAAAGTTCTAAAACATATTTTTCAGAATATAAAAATTATGTTTTGAAAAATATTTTGCAAAAATAGATTCTAAGAAACACACTTTAAAATATGAAATTTATATTCGAAAAGATATTTTTCAAAAACTTATTTTTGAAAAATATATTCCATAACTTATTTCCAAAATGCATAACCTAAAATGTATTTTCGGGTCTTTTGAAATTGGTGGGTGCATGTGACAAATGATGGATACAAGAAATTTTTGCCCAATAAAACAGTCACATACATAAATGTTTCCACATTCTATGCACTGCATCTTTGCAGCACAATCATTACATCACCATTTGTCAAAATACCACACAATTGTCAAAATACTGCACACTACTGAATGTGTGATTTCATAAACTCTTAAAGGACTCTTAAAATGTGATTTCATAAACTCTTATAAAAGACTCTTAAAAGGTGAGGCTAATGTAGAATTATTAATCTGAGATGATATGGACCACAAGGGTCACTAACCTAGTCAATTAAGTTAAAAATTTATTAAAATATTATAAATAAATAAAGTATTAAAATATACATTATTATGTTCATTATCTAACTTATCTTAACTCAAAGTGTATTCATGTGTATAAACTCATACATGCCGGTTATGGAAGGAACTCAAATTATTTAAACACGTACGTGATCTTAGGATATAGTGTATGGTAAAATATTGTTAAGAGAGTTTCTCTCTTTTTAACACCTCACATATGTTGGGTGATAAGTCATTACCTGCCTACAAAAATACAGATCAGGTATTGTTGTAAAATTATGAAATTTGTCATTTAATAGTACCGTGTTTAATCTATAACTTTATGATAAATAACATTAAATAATTATTCAATATTTATTAAACCACAAATACTAAAATTTTACATATTTTATAAAATGTTATTTTAATTTATACATTGTAGTTTCGGACTATTAAGATGATTGAAAGAGTTTGTTATTATCTCAAACTATACTTTTCCTCAACAATCAAATGGTTGTCGTCTCACACAATAACATTTTGGTCACATTAGAGACATGCGTTATGTAAGTTTCATCTAGAAATGAGTTTATATGTATTAATTTACATTTTTACCAAGATTAAGAAAGTGATTAGGCCTACACTAATAGAAAAAACACTTTTTACACCGGTTCTAGAAGACATACAACATCGGTTCTGGAATTGTTGTAGGTTTCACCACTGTAGAAAGTTTGGACATATTACAATGGTTAAACAACCACTATAATATATAGGAAATATTGCATTGGTTCTTGAATAATCACTATAATACATTCACTTTTTGTCAAATTAAAATATATATTACAGCGATTGGAAGCTCAACTATTATAATATTTTTTGATGTAATTTTAAAATTATCACCGCTTTTTGTTTATTGCAGTTAGAATTTAACGGTAGGCCTCTAATTTATACAACGAAACTCATTTGCTAAAGTATAAATAAAAAGATAATATCTCAGTAGAAGTACAAGATAATATAACTCTATCTAAAACATTTTACTATTTAAATTAATAATTTATTTGAATGGTGGAGTATTTGTAGGAATTCTAAAAAAAAGTTAGAATTACATATACAAGATAGTTAGACAGATAAAGGAGATTTGACTATCTTGTAATAACACACATCTTATTTATTAGTATTATATTTTTATATTAAATTATTAAAAATTTTGTGACATTCTCAAAACTCATTTTAACTTAAGTCAGGATAAGTTGTGAATTTTACTTAGGTGAGCTCGGATCTTCTACTATTCTCGACTAGTGAAAACATAGTTCTTGAAACACATAAAACAAAACTATAACACTTTTTAATGTAGTTTATTAACTTATTAATCAAAATAAACTTATATTGATTTTTTTTTTCAGTCTTTCAATTCGTTCCCACTCTCCTATCCACCACCATTTTCTCATCTTCTATAACATTGCTAGACTTACTATGAGTTTCAACAATTTTTCTAGTTTCTGATAACCATGTTAGCTTATAAACATGCTAGCTGTTGTCGCTTTGAAAATGATTATTAGATCTAGTCATACTTTTTAAAATAAGAATTCAATTTTTATGCACGGTCATGAATAAATATCCAATAAATTTTTTTCTAAATATTATTTTGAAGTAATTATTATAAAAGTTAATTAATTTTATAGATTGTGATTGATTAATATAATAAAACTTCTACGTTAGCAACTAATTTAAATTAAATTCTAAAGTTAAAGTAGTTATTCACCTAATAGTTAAATTCAAGTGAAATAACTACACTACTATTACCAATTCATCGAATTTTAGTTATCTTTTTCACTCAATTCATTTGCTGCGAACATTATCTTGTTTGCTTATACTTGATTTTGATTAAACCCATAAATTATTGAATTTCTTTAAATTAGAGACAGATTCAAGTTTATTCTTTTATCCAAATTGGTAGGAACATGAAAAGCAATTAGATCATATATAGTTGTAAGATAAAATATTAAAAGGATAAAATTAGTCTTCCATAAATTAAAATTAGATTATACACACGTTATTAAAAAATTATAAGAAAAAACTTTTAAAAATTATAAATTAAATTGATTTCATTCTAATTTTTATTATTCTATTTATGAAAATGCCTCTGCAAGTCAATCTAAGATAATTACTGATGAAACAAGTGATGATGAAGATAATTAATGAAAATCTTCTCATATAATAGTCTATAATCATGAATTCTAAAGAAGAGTGACTAAGCTTAATACTATGCTTATAAATACAAGGATACTTCAATGGTACCCTAAATCTAAGTTTAAGAAAATAATTAACTTAAAAAAAACGCTTCAAGTCGGACCAAGAAAATAATTAACTTAAAAATACTTGAATTCGGTACATTACTTACAATTTTTTTTTTTTTTTACATACTCTTACTCGATCTACATGTAATATATGTTTAAGGGATTTAAAACAAGTTTAAATTTACCAAAGATATAATAGCATCAATTTTAATGCATTTATAAAAAATGGTTGTTGATAACGCCCTGGCTTAGGATAAGGAGAATCACATGTAACTTAGGATGAAGAGAAAAATAATAACTCATTGAGTCACAATTGGTGTCATCACGAAAGAAGGTAAAAAAAAAGAACAAAACTCCATTAAAAACAAAGGGAAGAAAGTGAAAAATTAAGAATAAAGAAAATAGAGAGTTATTTAGGGCAGAGTAAGAAGTTTCTCAGCCACAATTTTCTTGCAACAAATGATTGCTAGTGTGACTTCAATTGCAGGGAAGTTTCATTAGGAAAACCCTTTCCCTATTCATATGAGCTTATTTTCAAACCCTAACAAAGACTAGAAAATGAAAAGATATAAAGTAACCCTAATCAAGTTTCTCAAAGAAAGTTTGTTGCAAGGATCCAATCAATTTAAACTTTTGTTGAGATACCCCTTGACATAAGGAAAACAATTTGTTGAAAAAGGTGACAATCTTGTCCACTTGACTTTTTCCTTTGATATATATAACTAGATTACCAAACATTGAAACCAATAGCAGAAATCATCATCTTTGACAGTTGACACACTACTATCTCACTCATTATTCACTGGCCCTCACTTGAAAATAGGTTAAAATTTGATGATAATTCTTTCCAATTTTTTGTTTTCACATTCCAACCATATCATCTTATACAATTTTTTATTACGGAAATAATGATTCTGAATGTAAAATCTTTTATATTAATTACCAAATTTACAAAGGGGATTCCTTTGGCTACATAAAAGTGAATCGCAAATAAAAGTTTTACATTTTAGATTTCCTAATCAGTTATTTTAAAGAGATGTCGACTGAAACGATTGAATACAAAAAGTGTGTGCATGTATGTATATATTACCACTTAATTATTATCATTAATAAAGTTTACCACTAAGGTTTTTTTATAAATTCTATAATTAAATTTCTAACTTTTATATATTATACAAATATGTTAAATAAAGTTAAAAAAGTGAATAAAGTTGTTTTTTTTTTTTCAAAACCACATCGTTTTCATTTTTTATTTATTTTTATAATGTTTCATGACATGTAGGGGTGGGTACACACACTTGTTTGACCATCTAAGATTGTAATTTGAAGTATTAAAATAAGTCTAATCCATCAAATTAATGAGTATACTTTTAGATTTGTATTTGGTCAAAAAATTATGCAAATAAACATACCAATTTACGAAACAAAATATTTTTTTTAAAATTTATAAAACTAAAAGATATATATATATATATATATATATATATATATATATA
>Ga0209700_100704_pt1 | contig 65959 bp, 27 predicted proteins | sample SiratroredBW_FD_187528 | JGI IMG/M metagenome (GOLD analysis project Ga0209700, IMG submission 187528) | Root nodule microbial communities of legume samples collected from California, USA - Siratro red BW (SPAdes) (version 2) | ecosystem: Host-associated > Plants > Roots > Nodule | place: USA... | reverse complement strand
CCGTGGTTTTTACCTTATTAAGAAGGTTTTCCACGCTAAAATTTTCTGGCGTTGTTTTTATATTTACGCTTCCGCAAAGTGCCTATTTTGAGTTCACGGAGGAGGGAAGAAAGAGCGATTCCCAACACTAATCAGAGTTAAAATAATGAAATTATGCTCAAATATCTTTATTAAACAATGTCCTGAGCTGATTAGTAACTAAAATTTGGAGAGAACGTTTCCTTGTTGCTCATTTCCTTGTTCTAACATGTCCTTTTAGAAAAAGAATAAGAGAAAGAACTCTGGCAGTTTCCACAAAAGCGACGTATGAATGAAAAAGAAAAAAATTGAAGTTGGCAAGTACTCGGAACCTAAGCTGAAGGTGCCATGTAATAAAATGTTATATTAAAGAGTCACATGATAGATCCATCAAAAGGATGTGTATACATCACAAGGTATAGTGTTTTGATTAAAAAACCTTGACTTGGATATATGATCTCCTTTGCTCAAATTCAAGCTATTGGCCTTTTCCTTTTCATTCATTCTACTCATACAAAGCTTTTTCATAAATTGCTTTTATTGTTTGAAATATGATTAATTTTATTTGGTGATTATGTAAAGGTTGTAAAGCACTCCAAAAGAAAACGTATTGGAATGCTTTGCAAAAGTAATGTACTCAAGGAATGAAAGTGTTTAATGTTGTGACTTTAATATCTAGAAATTGTAAAGTTATGAATAATTTCTGAATGTAAAAAAAGTAATTAATTTGGTTTTCTCCTTAATACAGTTTCGTCAAGATTAATGTCTCTGTACGCAACATTATTAGTACTAGATGTGCTTGATATGTTGCTTATACAAGTGGATACACCACATTCTTCAGTAGTCAGAAGGACAAATTAGAGTTTTGAAACAAAGACAAAGATGATATTTTTTTTTAAAACATTTACTTCTACCCTTGGCAATTATAGTTGCATTTTTTTTTTCACTTTCATATTTATGTGGTTCTTCTGTCTTCGTAGGTAGTTTTATTTGAGCTGAATATCAAATTTGCTTCTTTTAAAGCCTCAAATATCTTCCTTTCTTTCACACCAAATTTAAATTTAATGTATTTAACTGTCTCTGCATAAGGAATACAATGCTATACTTTTATATTGACAAAGCAACTCATTTCTTTGAAGCCTGAGTATTCTTGAGTTCTTACCTCAAATGTGCCCTTCCATAAAGGTTTTCATTTGAAAGCTTATATTGACTTCGATCCGGGCACCATAAACCCATCATCATGCAAATTTGCACGTTGCTCTAGCTCTTTTGCTTTTAATTTTTTATTGCACTTTGCACCATAAATAGTGTATTCTCTCACAGCTTCCACAAACATCGGCAAACTCCAAATATACATAGAAAAAAATATTAGCTTAGTATATAAGGAAATTATTTGAGGCACCGATGAAACCGATTTCAAGTACTCGATTTTATATAATTTGATTTAGAAAATACTTTGAACTCGACTTATATACTCACTAATTTGTTAAGAATTTATTATAATGCAAACCGATATGGAATATTTATATTATTTTTTATGATTTGAATAATGAAATTTTTAAGTCATACGTCTTCTTGAATTCAACTCGAAAAGAATAATACAAAGACATTCTAACTAAGTTAGTTTTAATATAAAAGAAAAGAGATAGAAACATGATGAGAGGTATCCTCTATTTATAAGAATAGTATTAGATCACTTCACTATTCATCAAATCCAAGATAATAAGCTTAATTAGCAACATAATAAGTATTATTAACAACATAAATTTATATTTAATCTACAGGTTTATTAGATTTATTTTATAGATGAAATGATGGACTGAATTAGTTGATCTGAGACTTAGAGGAATGACGTTAAACCGAATTTCCGTACACAGATTCTTCTGGGCCTAGAGTACACATTTCCTATCTATCAAATAGTGTAGCATTGACAAATTGAGGATAACAACTTTTTTCCATTGTAATCTGCTTCAACATCACGATTGGATACAGACCTCAAATATTCTAATTTTTCTTATCAGCAAGAAGATTAAATATTCCAAATTATAATTATTGTCAGTGTCACTTGAATGTTATTTCTTATCAGCGGGAGGCATGTATGTTTTCCTTGTAAATGACTGGGAAGAAGTTTAGCAGAGAGCATTTAATTTGTTTCTAATGTTTTGTTCCTTAAGTTATTAAATATTCTTCGAAAGATACCAAAGTCGTGCCTTGTGGAATGGTTCTATACCCCGATCAGGCATATTCCGTTTGTCTCTACTCTCTAACTTTCCACAGCACGTATGCATAGATGATACGCTAGACGAAAGAAAGTTGCGAATTATTGCTTTGTATTTTTACATTAAAATTTTCAAACTAAGCAGCGCATTGTCTCACACATCCAACAGCTACAATTTCATCCCATCAAACGGTTATGTTGCACATGCGGACCAAACGATTTTAGCAACCATCCACACTCTATCACAATCTACCGCTAATGAGCACACGTAGACGTGGTGATGACGAGAGGGTTGAGTAAGAGTGCAATTAGGGAAGTGGATTTGCAAAGGAAAAAATGAAAAGGATTAATCATTTTACACATTTTTTCCCTTTGGGATGCTTACATGTAGCTCTGCCTTTGGGTCACCAATTCTTGAGCATCACCCATTTTTGTGCAGTGAGAAAAAAACACCAGAACATCCCATATTGGTTCCCACATAGCTTTCACAACCCATTGGTGGGCCCCCAAATTCCCCCAGTTTTTCAGTGTCTCTCATTTGAGTGTTCTTTGGGATGCATCTTTTTTATTTGATATAATAATTAAGCAGGAAAAGGAGTGCCCTTTATTAATATATAAAGTTGGGTGCGGGACTTTTGAGTCCTCTCAACAAGAAGCTAAGTGTTGGTGACACTTTCCATTGGCTAGTTTGAAGGTTTGTATTGGTTGTGGTGTTAGTGCTATGGGGAGGCAACCTTGCTGTGACAAACTTGGAGTGAAGAAAGGTCCATGGACTGCTGAAGAAGACAAAAAACTCATAAACTTCATTCTCACCAATGGCCAGTGCTGTTGGCGTGCTGTTCCCAAGCTTGCTGGCCTTCGTCGTTGTGGTAAGAGTTGTCGTCTTCGTTGGACTAATTATCTAAGACCTGACTTGAAGAGAGGCCTCCTCACACAGGCAGAAGAACAGCTTGTTATTGATCTCCATGCTCGTCTTGGCAACAGGTTATTAATATTTTTCCTTTTTTCACTACCTCACCTTCAACCACCCTCCTTCCATGATATCTACGTAACACAGGTAACTACATTTTCAGAAGAGGTACTAATAACTTGTCACAACCACATCATGTGCTTTACCTTGGTTTCTCCTTCAAACAACTTTAAAGTCCTACTCATTACATGCATATATGTTCAAGGTACTTACATTTGAAATCTGTTCTAAGCTGGAGAACTTAACCAAAGTGATTAAAGGTTTATTTTTAGTATTCAGACGTAAAACGCACTACAAAAGTAGAGTAAATAGTGCATGCGTGTGTGAAGAGTTTCTACAAGGTTATTATATGTGGTATATTTACAATATAGTTTCTAGTTTATTGATAAAAGTACATAACGTTTAAAGTCATAAAAGTATGATAAATTGATAGCACGCAAAAGTCAAGAAGTTGGAGATGATTGTGGAGTAAAGAATAATGACGTAGTCTTGTTAGTTAGGAGATAAGTCCTCACTTGAAGCTATCTATATACGGTTTGTTTGATACGGGTACTTACCTTTGGGACTAAGAAAGAGCCTTACGATGTGGGACTTAGCTTACGGATGAGGTCATGATTTTTGTTGGATACACGAGTGATTGTTGAAGTTTGTCTGTCTCAGGTGGTCCAAGATTGCTGCCAGGTTACCAGGAAGAACAGACAACGAGATTAAAAATCACTGGAACACCCACATCAAGAAAAAGCTCCTTAAGATGGGCATCGATCCTGTTACTCATGAACCTCTCAACAAACAAGTCTCATCCCAGGATAGTTCTTCCCCTGCAGAGCATTTGCCACAAGTTGATGACATCCATCAGGTTAAGGAAAATGGTGTGAGTCTCAACTCGGACGAGAATTCCACTTCATCACCAGCTGAAAATTCTTCTGGGGAAGAATCCCTTTTGATGAATAGCATTTGCAGTGATGTGTCTTTAATGAACAGCATGTGGCTGGATGAAACTCCTCTTATGGACACATTATGGGACAGTGCACCTAAATTAGAGAATGAAAATAGTGGCATGGACTTGCCAATGTGGGAGGATAATTGTCCTTGGTTGTTGGACTGCCAGGACTTTGGTATTCATGATTTTGGTTTTAATTGTTTCAGCGAGATTGAATCAAATGCACTGCAAACTAAAGCCATGGACAGAAAAGGGCTTTAGAATGCAGTGCATCTAGTAAAGTGGGTTGTCCTTAAGAAACAGGGCAAGCTATAAAATATGTATGTGACAAAATGGAAATAAATCCTCATGTGTCCATGTCATGTTCAAATTTTGTGTTTATATATTTCTTGATGAATGATAGGGTCTCCTTGATTATTTGTCAAGAATGTGATACACAAAAGGTTTGAACATGATTTTGTTTATGTCAAAGTTTGACACAAGAGGATTAACAAAATACCATGGACTTGAATTTAGGTTCTTGGTGTTTAATTTTATCTGGTTATTGTGTTACATAATACTCCTGGAAGGTAGACTACAAACCTTTCCTCTTACAAGGATAGTCACCAACCCAATCATACAAATTATTCTGAACATAATCCCAAATACCGCATTAAGTGGATTCTTGTAAATGATGTAATTTCTTTTGTGGCAAGAAAATGGGAGAAGTCAAAGAACTACTGGATTTTGTAATTGTGTAACTCATTGTTGTACATAGATGTTCAATTTGAAAATACTGTTAAAATCTTCTTTTTATTGTGGTTATAAATTCTGCAATAATTTTCTCATTTTCTGGTTTGTGTCAGAGACATGGATAGACAAAAATATTGGGAAGATGAAAATGATGACTTTCCTTAACCATTGAATCCACCAGTGAGGGTGGGGGGCATGTTTTGTTTTCATGGCAGAATGACATTTTTGACATTCTAGTTCTAAAGCAACACAAGGGTGGAGGCATGTTTTGTCCTGCACATGAGTGGTTTTATTTTTCTTTTGATTTTGTTTTTGTAATGTATCCATAGTGCTTCACTGCTATAATATGCACCACAAGCTGACAAATGATAACATCACCCTCTCTCCCTCTCCCCCTATCCTTGTCGCCCACTCTTCCTCACCTTTTGCTACTTCATCACTTTCCTTTCTTTAATTATGCAACAAGGCAAATTACCTTTTCACAAATACACCCAACAGTTTTCTAAAACAAAAATGTTACCCACACACACCCGTATTAACGAATCACACCCAAATGACATTATGGGAAGAGAAATAGAGAAAAATATAGATGTTGTAATTGGCTAGTTTTTAACACATAAAAAATCGAAATAAGCGGAAAAAACAAAAGAAGAAACTCAATGGAGACCCCACTGTCCATGAGAAAAGTTTTTGACAATTATATTTATTCACTCACTTTGTCATCATTTTGGCAATAAAACTACTAAGAAAAGTATTCTTAACGAAGATGTCAGCATTGGATAAAGAAATTGCACTCTGAGGAACATATTGATTCGTTGTGCATCTCTAAACCTGGTAGTACTCCCATTAGCTTAACTGCTGAGTGGAGTTAATCATTATAACATTTTAGAAAGCAAACAACACCATTAGCCCAACTCACTCCGTAAAATAACCCCTTCCCACAGCTTTTTTTCATTCCACGTCTTATGATATCTTCCAGGATTGTTCCAAAGCTTTGGAATTGGAACACTCAACACCTTATACTTTAAGTATTCTATAAGTCGTTTATACTTTAATTAATATAAGTTAGCTCCTTAAAAAAGTCCTTTTAAAACTAATTTATTTTGATAAGTAAATTATGACAACAATTCTTACAACCACCTTTCATATTTGGATGCAGTTTTTATTATCTTTTGAAAAGCTTATAACAAGTAAATGTTTAAATAAGTTCACAAGCAGGGAATTGAACTTTTAAAAATGGATTGGAACAAGAATAATGTAAATAATTGTATGAAATGGAACAAAATGTTAAGTGTAATATGTGCTTGGAGTGGAAAAGAAAACAACTTGCATAAACTAACAGCTCCCACATTATTCTGAGTTAAACACTTTGTGAGTTTCTACTTCAGAACTCAGCAGGGACCAACAAACTACAGAACATGCTTCCAGGAGTTGCTATTATGTCTTCTTCTTTCCATTTTCATCTGGTCTCATGCCCTTTCCTATGACCCTTCGGCTTCTAAGCCATCAATACATCATCCAAACACTCCCATTCATTCCTACTCTATTATTCACTTTCTCTCCTTCCATTCTTCCCACTACCCCACTCTTAATCATTTCTTTTCCCTTTCAATTTCTTCAACTCACCAACCCCAATTTTTTTCCAACCTAAGGCCTTTGAGCTCCCCCTGCTTTTGTGTTCTGAACATTGAGATCCTCCGGGTAGTTTTTTCTCCTTCATGAATTCAGCATCTTCTCTTATCTACGTGCTTCATTGCCCCTTTCTACTCTTTTTTTTTTTTTTTCTTTTATCTATTTACTCCAAATTTTATGTCTTTTTACTTTTTCAACTTTCGATGTGAACGTATTTTGTCAATTTTGGCCAGTATGTTGTGCTTCTCTACCTGTCGTGAAATGAAGTGTCTCCTATTAATGAATCATGGGTGGTAACTAAAAGACAAAGTTATTGATTTAATTTAATCCTTCAAGATATTGGGCAACTGAACGATTCTTGTAGAAACCCTAGTTGATGCTGAATCTTTACAAGCTATCGTTGTGTTGTTGTAATGAAACTCGAAGTCCATTTTTTGTCTGCTAAGTTTATGTGATCCTGGATCATGTATAATCTCATTTTTAAATAGCTAAGCTAGAGATCTTTCACATTTGATTGCTAGAATGCACAGTATGTTGTGTTGTTGACATGCTCATGTACACGAATGCTCATTGTAATTTTGGTTCCATAGTTTGTAGCACTGCTGAAAATTGTTGTTGATTATCATAGGGCAAGATGAAGTTTGCTTGCGTGGTTGACTGATGTTATGGTTATCGTAAGATTCTGTTTTGCTATGTGTTTTGCGTTATATTACTTATTGATATTATTTTATATATTGCAGGTAATCATCCACAATTTTATTGACTACATCCATCTTGTTGGGCTTAGTTAGTGGTGGTTCGTCTTCAGTAATTTTTTAGTTCTTTCCCATGTTCATATTTTGAACTTATTTGAACATGACAAACTTCTACAACAATCTTATTGAGTCAATGTGCATTTTAAGATAATGGTTCGTGGAAGAGATGCCTGTTGGGAACATTGTGTCCTGGTTGATGCAACTAAGCAAAAGGTCAGATGTAATTATTGTCAACGGGAATTCAGTGGAGGTGTATATAGGATGAAATTTCACTTGGCTCAAATTAAAAACAAAGATATTGTTCCATGCACTGAAGTTCCAACTGATGTACGAGACCATATTCAAAGTATATTAAGTGTTCCCAAGAAACAGAAGGCAGATCAAGCTGCTATTTTAAATGGTCAACAGAATAGCTCATCTTCTAGTGGTGGATTGCATCATAGCCATGGGTATAGTGGACAGAATGGTATCACTTGTCCATCTTTATTATTTCCACATCCTTCGCCTTGTGCCCAGCCAATAGTGGATGATGGAAAAAAGCAAAAGCAGGAGGATGCTGATAGAAAACTTGCCATATTTTTCTTCCATAATTCAATTCCTTTTAGTGCTGTTAAATCCATGTATTATCAGGAGATGGTGGACGCCATAGCTCAATGTGGAGTAGGGTATAAAGCACCAAATTATGAGAAATTAAGGTCTACTCTTTTGGAAAAAGTGAAAGCTGATATTCACAATGATTATAAAAAATACAGGGATTTGTGGAAAGAAACAGGGTGCACAGTCTTATGTGATAATTGGTCTGATGGTAGGATCGGATCACTTGCTGTGTTTTCTGTTGCATGCCCAAAAGGAACAATGTTCTTGAAGTCAGTTGATGTTTCAGGTCATGAAGATGACAGTACTTACTTGTTTGAGCTTCTGGAGTCAGTTGTGCTGGAAGTTGGTTTAGAAAATGTTGTTCAGGTTATAACAGATGCCAGTGCTGGTTATGTTTGTGCTGGAAGGCTTCTGGTAGCGAGGTATAATTTTTTTTTTTGGTCTCCTTGTGTGGCTTATTGTATTGAAAAGATGTTAGAGGATATTGGTAGACAAGATTGGGTAAGCACAGTCCTGGAAGATGCAAAGACAATCACACAGTACATCTATAGTCATGCATGGATTCAGAATATAATGAGAAAGTTTACAGGTGGAAAGGAATTAACCAGACCAAAAATTACTAGATCTGTCACTGATTTCCTTTCCTTGAGATCTATCTTGATGCAGGAGGATAATTTAAAGCATATGTTTTCTCATTCAGAATGGTTGTCTTCCATATATAGCAGACGTCCAGATGCACAAGCCATCAAGTCATTGATATATTCAGATAGATTTTGGAAGTATGCGCATGAAGCTGTGAGTGTTTCTGAGCCACTGGTTAAATTCCTAAGGATGGTTGATGGGGATATGCCTGCTATGGGTTATATATATGAAGGGATAGAGAGTGCAAAAGTTGTGATCAAGACCTATTATAAGGGAATCGAAGAGAAATACCTCCCAATCTGGGAAATAATTGATCGAAGATGGAATATGCAACTTCATTCATCGTTACATGCTGCAGCTGCATTTCTTAATCCTTCAATTTCTTACAATCCAAACTTCAAGAAAGATTTGAGGATGAGGAATGGGTTTCAAGAAGCAATGCTCAGGTTGGCAGCTACAGATAAAGATAAAATGGAAATCACCAAAGAACTTCCTACTTACGTCAACGCCCACGGTGCACTTGGGACTGACTTTGCTGTCTTGGGAAGAACACTGAATGCCCCTGGTATGGCTCTTGTTCAACAATTAAATACCTTCCACTGTGATGTCACATGAGTCATTGTTGAAATGGGTTGTACTTCTCTTTGACACTCCCCTTAGTCCCATATTGTTGCATCATATCAATTGCATCTGTCAAAAATAACTGCAATCTCATACACTAACTTGGTCAACAGTTCTATAGCTCTAGTATTTTAGTGATATTTCGGGGCTTGGAGGATTAGCATTAGATGTTTGAAAGCATGTGTTCTTTTATACATGAGCTGAATTTCTTTTTCCTTTTCTCATTTGAACAAGCATCTTGCGTTTTTGTTCTTCTGAAATGCTTTTGCTGATTTAATATTATGGATGTGTAGGCGACTGGTGGACTAGTTATGGTTATGAAATCCCAACGCTTCAGAAAGCTGCAATGAGGATACTTAGCCAACCTTGTAGTTCCCTTTGGTACAGTTGGAACTGGAGTACTTTCCAAAGTATACATAACAAAAAACAAAACAGGGTGAAGCTGGAAAAATTCAGCGATTTGGTTTTTGTGCATTGCAATCTTTGGTTAAAAACCATTTTCCAACGTAGGGAAGCAAAATCTGGACCCATCATCTTTGATGAAATAGATTGTAGCTGTGAATGGCCCTCTGAGATAGAATCTTTGCCCCCACTTATGGATGATTCGTGGTTGGACGATCTTCCCCTTCAATGTAGAGGAAGTCCTTAGCATTGTGAGGTAAGGACAAATTTAATCTAATCGTGTGCTATAATTTTGTGCATTTGGATAATAGTTGAAATTTGTGTATAGGAATATGCAGATAGTAATTTTTTACCTTTTACTTTCTTTGTATAATATAACTTCCAAAGCCGTTTATTTCTGAGCCGGCTTTTAGGTATTTCTCATTGTATTTAACAATGTACGGTATACGGATACTAATCTTTATTACCAAGTATGCAGCGACCTTTCTGGTAAAGTGTATTATTGCATTGACAAGGTAAAGTCTAATTTTCTTGGGCACTTCGTAATTAATGCTGACAAAGGTTAGAATTTCAGTGCGTAAACTTTTCAAAGAACCTTAAAATTTTCCATAACCGACATACTTCATTGTTTTTCTTTCCAAAATAAACGAAAAGCGGTGGTTTCTTCAGGGGGCATGGTAGCTACAATATTGAATTGAGTAATTATAGATAGATTCCATTTCATCACCAACGTTCCATTATCACTTCTTACGTTTTGTATTCGCATCAAGTTATTACACTTTTCTCTCTCTCTTTTTTAGTATTATACTCAGGAGATATGGATCTCCCTAAATTAGAACGTTCACTCTCATTCTTGTTTTTACTTTGATTTAGACCTTTTATTTATAATCACTCTCAAAGTTATAATTAAGTCTAAATCGGAGGTGTATAATCCCTGATTTCTTTCAGCAATTGTTGATTGTATTAATATGTTAATTTGGTTTTTTGAAAAGTATTCACTCAAATAGAATTTTGTTAACAGTCCACGTTTATCCTGTAATTAAGAGTAATGGTGATTAACGTTTTACTTATATTAAGGTGGCCCCACCTGCGTGTTTCTACAAAGAATCTTTTCTTTCGACTTTAAACATCGAGAAGATACCTCCTCCCATGTTCGACCAACTACCTAAATATGACAACCCCTCCTCTCGAGCGTAAGTGAAAATCTGACAGTTGCATAACGACAGATGCATCGACTAAATCCCTTGCACCACAAGTATTAAGCATTTATGTACCTATTGCATGGATTAGCAATACATACTATTAAGACGATCCCATTAGTTATTAATTTGAATATGTACCCGCGAGGAGTGATTAAAGAAGTATTTGCTTAAATGATGGGTTTCATTCACAAATGCAATGAATATATTTACTTTTATTCGTGGACATGGTTTATACAATATCCAAAAACTGACGATCAATAAATGTGTGCTCCAGGAAATGACTACAGCTGGCAAAACACAAATACCGAGATACTTTTAAATAATTTTTCAATAGTTTAATATATTCCTTTAAAGGAAAACTATAAACTGTAGTTAAAATTGCGTAAAATCATGAGCTGATACAGGTTATTAGTTGCAGTACCAACGCAGTGGAAGTTTCACACCAGAGCAGAGCATTCAACACCCAACTGGCGCAATAGAAAGCATCATACAAACGCTTGTATCAAATATCAAATTTAGACTGTTTATATTCTTTAAGTCCATATTTTCATTGCGAGTCTGATTGCGAAAAGTGCTATTTACAAGCTACATTACGATATAACTTGGTTCTTGAAAGTCATTAAATGAGAGGGCTACCATCCAGACATTGGTTCTTGAAAGGGATGGCCTTTTTTATGCGGTACTTGAATCATAAAATCTCCTACACGGTTAGTATTTCAGATTAGAATAATCTCCTAATATCATGCAATTTATAACTACTCTACATAGACTACAATACGCAAAAACAAATTCCAGAGAATCCCCTAATATCATGCATTTTTATCACTAGTACGCAAAAATAGTACCCAGATAACACCCATGTCCAGACAATTACCTGGTTCATAGAAATACTATCCATAGGCTAGTTTGTTAGTACACTTGGCTATAGGATCATCTATCATCCTTATATCAGATGTTGCCATTCTTACACTTATCAGTCATTCCTAATGGAGTTACTTCACCCAATGAAAGCAGAATAATTGCAGCCTGATTAATTTGAGAAATTACTACATTTCCAGATTTTTGTAAATACTTGCAGAAATGTGACATTATTATTTGTTTTCAAAGATTTGGAAGAGACGCATTAAAGTTGAAAACAGATTTTTATTACGTTCAGTATTTCCTGTACAAAAGACTATTTTTGTAAATATTATTGAAAACAAAAACGTTTCTTAAACCATATAAACCCTAATTAATCTTTTGGATTGCTTAAACCGATTTAGGTTTTCTAAAACTTTAACCAAGCCCTTCGGATACTGAATTCCAAACAAAATAAGAGCTTGGTATTCAAATCAAACACCATATAGAAGTCTACTTCCACAGTCCTCACCACGTAAGTAAAAAGGTATATAGTCATAGCAAATGCACACAATCAAATAAAACATATAAAAGTTCAGTCATGAACAAAAGACAACGGAAACCTAAAATCTTTATAGCTTAAACAATAACTATACCATGAGAGTCAAAAAAGCTTACGAGTTGCAACAGGTAGCCACAACAGAAAATACGAGGGTTGGAACAAATTGCATTCGCATATCAATAACCCGCAATACTCACAAAAGAGAAGTGAAGTGACTCAAAATATGACTCAGCAACAGCAGAAATGCAAGGCCACACAGTACTAGATAAAACACATAATGAGAAATTCACATAAAACTAAACATGCAAGTAGACAGCCACACAAACAAACACATGCATGAAAGTAAGAAAAAAAAAATCAAATCAAGTCCTAGTTCGTCTTCATTTTTCTGGTCACAAGAGTCATCAACAGAGAGTTTAGGAAGTTCTAAAGATGGGCTTGAGCATCTACTTTTGACAATCAGTATTTTCCACTCCAGCACTCAATGATCGAAAGCATCATATTGGAGTTTATCCTGTCATGTTAGACAGTTGTTCAACACTACAATTATATTTAGCACTACTGCTATTAACTTGAAGGTCAACATTTCAGAGTTAATTATGAATTTATCGCTACAAAAAATAGAGGATTTAAATGTCCATTTATACAATTTAAACCCACCACCAATTCCTGCAGAAGGGGGAAGAGGTGATGCCTCACAAATCATTGTCGAACTTCAAACCCAATTCACGAAAGACAAAAATGCAAAAGGCATGCAGACATTTAGACAGTGTACGAATTTTGCACGAACTAGGATTTGTTTATTTGGTAAGATTGTACATTCGCTCAGTCTAATTCATCACTCCACTTCGCTCGAAATCGGAACGAGTTTTGATCCAACAGGGGAAAAAGGATTAGATATAGAAATAGTTGGTCTGAATTACAGCATGCATATATAAATAAACTAACTCAAAATCAGATCTCATAATACAAATAAACCCAAAGCAAATAGGGCAAATTAAATTGAGTAGCCACCGTTTCTTAAAACAACCCTCGGTTAGCTACAAGCACAAGACGGTTAATCGACTGGTCCACTCAAAAAGCAAACACGACAGATTAAACGGAAAAACAGTAATAAAGAAACAACGGAGAAAAGAGAGAAGAACACTTAAAAGAAAAAGAGATTTGGGATTGGGTGCTACTACTTAGCGACCATTCTGGCGATGAAATCCTCGTAGCGGATCTTGCCATCCGGGCCGACTTCGACTTCCCTGATCCACTCGTCGAACTCGGAGGGCTCGAGCTTCTCGCCGATGTTGGTGAGGATGTGTCGGAGCTCGGAGACGGAGACGTAGCCGGTGGAATCCTTGTCGAGGACCTTGAAGGCGTCGCGCAGTTGGCGATCGAAGGGCTCGGGTTTCATGTGTTTGGCCATGAGGTCAAGGAATCGGGGGAAGTCGAATGGGACCGTGAGATTCTCTTCGGAGACGATGGACTTTAGTTGGGCCTGGGTCGGGTTGCCTCCGAGTGAACGCATCAAGATCCCGAGCTCCGACGGCGCGATCCGACCGTCGCCGTCTGTGTCGAATAGAGAGAAAGCCTCCTTCATCGCAGAAACTTGCTCATCGCTCAGATCCTTACCCATTTTCCTTTTCCTTCTCTTCTCTTCTCAGCTACACTGCGATGGCTATTAGACTCAAATTGAAATTGAGAAGAAAATGCTTTTCCTGTTCCTCTCTCTCTCTTCTTCTCTCTCTCTCCTCAGATATGACAGATACGATGATGATAATAATAAATTAATTTAATTCGCTCAGCCTTTACGACGTCGTTTCTAAGCGGCACGCTCTAATTGGGCCCGTGGAAGTAAGCCCATGTAAGGACCCTGGGAAATTGAAATGAAAGTAATGGAGTATTACTTTTTCTAGGTCCTAACAAAAACATGGTGAAGTAGAATATTGAATTTTTGTTTTAATCTCTCCCCATTTGCTTATTCTTGTGTTATGCAATTTCATGTTTGTTTAACGTTATGAATTGTCGTAAGTGCTGCTGGGTTTTTTATAAAATGGAAAAGTAAAAAAAAATTATGATAATGAAATTGAATTATGTTTGTTTGGCATGAGAATTGGATTCATGATGATGTGTTGTGGAGGAAGATGATGAGGGTAGCTAATGAAGCCCATAAAATCGTAGAGACCAAGCCTATCAAACTGCACCCATTACACACAACTATCATCAGTAAGAGCGTGCTTATGATATATTGAACAAGAAACCTGCAAAAACATCATAAGGATTTTTTTTTTCCCCCTAGATTCAATTCTCCTGGATTAAAGGATGCAAATCCTATGTTTTGTTTATAAAAAATTAATGAAAATATCTGATTGTGTAAAGGCTTTTTATATCATTATTTAATCCTATATTCACGTAAAAGATAATTTATTTGTTTTTAGATAAACACTTTAAAAATCTTACTTAGTATCATTTTAAATTAATTCGAAAATGTAAATCTTGTACATTAACAGCATATATTCAACTCTATTTTGAACTTACATTTACCGAAATTTACCGAAATTATATTATTTAAAACTAGTGAAAACAAGGTTATTACCTGTGTTTATATTTTTTATAATAATAAATATATCACATGTTATAGAATGTATATATACTAATAAAGAAAGTAATATAATAAGATTTTACAAAGGATAATATATATATATATATATATATATATATATATATATATATATATATATATATATATAAGTGTTACTACACCCAACTCCTATTATTATTATATCTATGGTCAAATTTGAAAACAAAAATAATTGAGTTAGAGATATTAAGATGATATTTGATTGATAAACAAGTTCTTTCTATAGGAATATTAGATTGATAATCCAAGCTGGAAACTTCAAATTATTTGTTGTGAAACTGATTTAAGTACTCAAAACATCTTGTTGTATTTGATGGGTGGACGTTATCAGTAAAAAAATATTTCATGAAAGTTAGTTAGTGTTTGAGAATAGGGTAAAAGAAAAACAGTAATCATTACTTGTGGGGATATTTTTTTATTTATAAGAATAGTAATGAAAGTTTTTAAGATCCTGTGTTGAGATATTGTTAAGTGAGACCGATACATATCACTCCTTTTAATCATGATAAATGGTACTAATTATCTTAATTAACCTATGTATTTGTAGGTTTAGTTCAAAAAAGTTAATTTGAGAGGAAGAAAAAAAAAATCAATAACGTCAACATTCTCCATTTAAGTTTCTAAAACCTGTTTCATCTAGAAAGTTTAAACATACAAAAGTCATTTATTAAACCTAACTAGAATCAACGTTGACAAATAAATACTAATTTCTTTTGGTGACTTTTTTGTGCCAGAGGGAAAGATAGCAGATTAGTTTGGCTAACAAAGTTTTCCTATACAAAAGCGTCTCAACCAGCTATAAATTATAATATTAGAAAAACAATATATTTCCATAAATATATTTGACACATATGTCAAGTGACATGGTCAAAACATTGAATAGATTTCAAGAATATAATTATCAGAATAATTTAATATTTTAAATATGTATAAATATAAAACTGTAGAATAATCTGACAAAGTTTTGTCAGTAATGCATATAAAAGAGTTTATTATAATTATTTATTATATACTCAATACGACACTATGTATCTTGTAACACAAGGATGTTGTTATAATATGAAGTTAGTCTAGATGGTTGCGAGAGTTATGGATGAGAAAACAAATGAGTTTGAATTATGTAACTGTTTGCTATTTTTTCTCTCAATCAAGTAAACAACGGTGGAAGACTGTGAGGCTCCACCATGCTTCCATCACAGACACCATTTTCAAATTCTTAATGACAATGATGGCACAAAAATATTTCATAAAGTGGAGCATTAATGGACGCTCTTACAGTAAATTAAATATCTCTTGACAGAAATTAAAATTTATCATAACATCAAATTAAATATAACAAAAACATGAAGAAAAGTTCAGCTAGGAGCAATACAATGTAACACTAATCTATTTGTTATAAACAAGTTATTATATAAGTTAAAATATTATTCATTTTTGTTTTTATTTATAAAACATTTAAAAGTACATATATGTTAGTCTTTGATAAGAATTAAAAACACGTTATATATTAAGAAACATAGAAATTAAAAGTAAGGGCATTATTATAAATTTAAAACTAATTATAAATTTAAAACTAAAAAAAATTGATGTATTTCAAGGAAAAAGATAATATCTTTAACCTAAATTTTATTTGTCCTCGATGACAATCAATTCGAAATTTTACCTTTTGGTTGAGGTAGCTATCAATACATTAAAAAGCATGGGAACTAGAATGTTGGTATTTTTCATTGTCTTTTTGGCAACAAACAAAAAGTGAAATACCAAATTGATCCAACCATTGTAGGATATTGTTTGCATGACAACCCAACCTTAGGGTCTGGCATGTGTTGGTAGATGAGGTTGTCAGTGTGTCTTTTCTATGTTGGGGTTTAACTATTGGAACTCGTTGTCATAAATAAAAATAATAATACTTTATAGAAACATATTATATTTCTTATAATTCTACTTATTAGCCTTCATTTATTTTTTACTATTATAAATGTTTCATATTAGTATCTGTTTCAACTAGAATAATAATTATTAATTATTTTATTATATAACTAGTTTTTCTGTGTCTCGTGTTAATCTTGTATTCTAAGGAGAATCCTAGAGCCAGAAACAGTTGTGTTTTTGTCTGTTTGCATAAGCGTGTCAAACAGTTTATTTTAGAAGAGGTTGGAATGCAGTTGAGAGTTGAAAGTTGGAGAGTAGTCTAATTAATCTGTCAACTCTCTCTTCTACAGAGTTCCATTTCAAATTATTATTATTATTACCATTATAAATTAATAACTAATTAATTCTTTATTAATTGCCCGTAGTCTATGGAGATAAGACGAAATGACACTTCAGAATCTTTCATTTTCTTATATTTTTTAAACAAAATTATATTTATGTTAGTTTTAGTATTTAAATAGATACTTACACTCTTCTATAATTCATTCGGGCATTTATATTTTTTAAAATAATATTTACTCTATTTTATTTGAAAACGTCAGACTATAACTTTAATAAAGATTTAAATTTTATAAAAAAAATAAAATTAACACATAAATAAAATAAGAGGAATGAATGTCATATTATTAAAAATATAAAAAACAATATTATTTAGTAAAAACATGGTGGAGATTTATATTATTTAAAAATGACAAAAGTATATGAAGGGAATTTTATTAAAAAAAAAGAGAGAAAAATGAATGTACACCTTAAAATTAAAAAGATGTATATATTTTATATCCAGAAATCTAATTTTTTATACGTAATTTTCTAGAGCTTTTCATTTTGTATTTCCTTCACTGTTAGCTGTAAAGTTCTAATAATAGGTGCCAAAAGTTAGGTTAAGGTAGGTTACTTTCCTTGACCTAGCAACTTTTCATATATATATATATATATATATATATATATATCACCCAGAAAACGAAAAATTTTCATAAAATATATGTAAAAAAATTATGAACTGTTAGTACAAATGAATAATCACTCTTACAAATTAATCTAAAACTTTCACTAATTTAATTTGAGTGGTACTACTTTCTATTTAGATTCAATATAAGAATTACCCTATCTTAATTAAATTTAGCTCGATGTGAATAAACTATTGTATATTATTTAATACAAAATAGGAATAAATAATAAAAAGTAACAAGAGAAACAAGTAATCTTTTTCTGTTAACTATTATTTTGTAATAGGAGAATTTTTTTAAAATAAAAGAATAAAATCAATAACGTAAACCATTTTTTTTATTATTGTCACTTCCTAATAATATTGCTTTTAGTTTCAAATGTAAATATGATTTATATTTTTTAAAATGAATTTGAATAAGGACTGTCCAGTTAAAAAAATTATGTAAAATAATTTGACGATAAATAACTAGAAATATTTTTGGGTAAAATTGATTTATGTTTATAATAAAGTTAGATTTGAATCATTTTGATTTTGGTGCAGAGAAATAATAGTAGGAAATAGTGTTGTTGAATTTTAAAAATGTTGGGTGACGAAATAGTCAAAGGTGGTGGGTCCGCGATACCCACATAATTATTCAAACTTTAATTGGACGATAGAACAATGTTTGAGAAACAAGGAGTGGGGATGATAATAAGTGGCATGTATGATTAAAACCTATTTCCCCCCAAAACCTGCTTCTCTTGCAAGAGTGATTATGCAGTGTGAAAACCCTGCTGCTTCCCACTGTCACCAACTCATCAAAAGTTAGTGAATCAATCAATTAATTATGCACCTTCTCTCAAAATCCTTAATCTCACTAACTACCGAAGTTTCACACTAACAAGTCCACAAACAAAGCTCAAACAAGTTGACCAACATGTTACATTATTTACGGCACATTCAAAACCAAACACAAACTTAGATTATTGAAACTAGACATAAAAACTCACACGGGTGTGAGATCTTTCTCCTTCCAAAGTTCACACTAAAACCAGATATGAAAGTTCCTTGCCTTCTTTCTCTGATTCTTCTGATTTCATTTCTCATTCCTTTTATGGTTGCTGGAACTGCGGAGCTTAGAGCTCTGATGGAGTTGAAGTCCTCTCTGGACCCAGATGGCAAGATCCTAGCTTCGTGGATCAGTGACGGTGACCCATGCAGTGGCTGGTTCGAAGGGGTTGCGTGCAACCAGAACCAGAAAGTGGTCAACATCTCCTTGCAGGGAAAGGGTCTTTCGGGCTGGCTATCTCCAGCACTGGCTGAACTCAAATGCTTGTCGGGTTTATACTTGCATTATAACAATCTTTCTGGTGAGATACCCCCACACATTTCAAATCTCACTGATCTGGTTGATCTCTATCTCGACGTGAATAGTTTATCTGGAACTATTCCTCCTGAGCTCGGCAACATGGCTAGTCTCCAAGGTAAGCTATATACAAGTGTTTTTTGTTATAAAGTTTTTCTTAGAGGTTTTAATGTTACAAGATAAGTTGATTGAGTCTTGAGTTTATTTTGATGAGCAAGATGCTCTAGAGCTGCTAATCGCTAGTGGTTATGCAAGTTTCTTGAAATGAACCCAATTAATAGCTTTGTGTCCTTTTTTTTCTTATTTTTAGTGCTGCAGTTGGGTGATAACCAGTTGGTGGGGAATATACCGACAAAGATAGGTTCCTTAAAGCAGCTTAGTACTCTTGCTTTGCAATATAACAAGTTAACTGGTCAAATTCCTCTTAGCTTGGGGACGCTAGAGAAGTTAAGAAGGCTAAATTTGAGCTTCAACAACTTTAATGGTACTGTTCCTGCAACACTAGCACATCTTGAACATTTGGAAGTTCTAGACGTTCAGAACAATTCTTTATCAGGAATTGTTCCTTCAGGTATGTCTCTCGATCCTCCTTTCCTTGTAGCTGAGTTAACTTATTTCGCATTTCTCTCTGTATCTTTTAGTGTATTGTGTTTACTGATTAAAGTTTTGGTAATGAAAATGAAGCCTTGAAGAGACTTGGGGAAGGATTCCAAGGTGCAAACAACCCGGGTTTATGTGGAGTTGAGTTTTCTACTTTGAGAGCTTGCAACAAAGATCAGAATTTAGACGTTAACCATATTGATACCTTGGATCGAGATCAACCCAAAAGCCATAATTCTTCGAAGGCTCTCCCAGAGCCTGCAAATGTTCAGTGGCATTGTGATCATACCCATTGTTCAAAATCAAGGTTTCCTCAAATTGTCATCGCAGCAGGTGTTATAGTTGTTAGTCTTACATTCATATGTGCTGGATTTTTGGCATTCTTCAGATACCGCCGTCAAAAGCAAAGGATCAGCAATGCATCTAGTTCTTCTTCTCAAGAAAAACTCAGTCCTGACCAGCCTAAAGAGTTGTACACAAAAAGTCCTTCTGCACTTGTTAATATTGAGTATTATAGTGGGTGGGATCATTTGTCTAATGGTCAAAATGCAGATGCTGGTGGGTTATTGAATGATTGTCTAAGTCAATTCAGGTTTAATGTGGATGAGGTCGAATCTGCGACACAGTATCTCTCGGAAGCCAATTTACTTGGTAAGAGCAAATTCTCAGCAGTTTATAAAGGAGTTCTCAGAGATGGTTCTCTTGTGGCTATCAGAAGCATCAGCGTGACATGCTGTAAAACCGAGGAAGCTGAATTTGTGAAGGGGTTGAACTTACTAACCTCTCTGAGACATGAAAACCTTGTAAGGCTGAGAGGCTTCTGCTGCTCAAGGAGTAGAGGTGAATGTTTCCTTATCTATGACTTTGCCACCATGGGTAACCTGTCTCAATACCTGTCTCAATATCTTGACTTAGAGGATGGAAGTGGCCATGTGCTTGAGTGGTCCAAAAGAGTTTCTATCATCAACGGCATTGCAAAGGGTTAGTTGTTGCTATTTACCTACCTATTCAGCAAAACTTAAATGCGCATCACATGTGTTATTGGTCTTGTTTTCTTATCAAAATCGGTATTTCGTTTCAATAAATTCTGCCAATTTTAGATACTGAAATTAAAGCAACAGTTATAAGATGAAATAATGATTTTGATGGGAGAACATCGCACTGGACCTGTATGTATCTAGAGTTTTTCCTTACCTATATTCTCTTTTGCAACATACGGCACGGAAAAAAAAAATCCTGCGAAAAAGAAAGCAAATGAATTACAACTGACGAAAAAGTCCAGCACTGTAATTATTCAAACAATTAAGACAGTTTTATAATTCTTAAGTTCGGGAAAACTGAATGAGATGCTGCATCAAATTTATTAACTGTGGATAATATGTGCTTTCTTTATGATATTTGCTATTCATTTATGACCAGGCATTGGATATCTTCATAGCAATGAAGCAAGCAAACCAACAATAGTTCACCAGAATATTTCAGTGGAAAATGTGCTCCTAGACCATCAGTTTAATCCATTGATCATGGATGCTGGACTACCTAAGCTTCTTGCAGATGATGTTGTTTTCTCAGCTCTTAAAGTAAGTGCTGCAATGGGATACCTGGCTCCCGAATACATTACTACTGGAAGATTTACTGAGAAGAGTGACATATACGCATTTGGGGTTATTATTCTTCAAGTTCTATCTGGCAAGACGACAATAGGTAGTTCAATACGGACAGCAATTGAGTCTTTCAGATTTGATGATTCAGTTGACGCAAATCTTAGGGGAAGATATTCTAAATCTGAAGCAGCTACACTTTCAAAGCTTGCAATACAGTGTACTCTCGAGTGTCCTGACCAAAGACCAACCATGGTGGATGTGATTCAGGAGTTGAGTGTGTCTTCTGCTCATCTGTAATCATTTACTACTGGAAACGTTTGAACACTTCCCGATAGTTGGGTTTCATACATGCTACTATTTCCATGAGCATATATATATACTCTAAAACTAGCCATTGCCAAATAATTGTGGATCTAAATGGATTCCTTTCTTGTTATTACGAACTGGGATAGTTGAAATGTGTTCTTAATTCAGTTCACGGTAAATTACAGTGCTTCCTGAGGTAATGATGTCGGCCCACTCTCGTGGTTTATTGTTTAATAGCTTGAAACAGATTCTTCATGATACTGCTAGAAACTTTCGTTTACAGTGAGCTATGTCTGGTCCTACACATAAAAACTTGTACAATTGAAAAATAAGAAAACATAATCGGTTCTTTTCCATAGGCTCTTTCTTTTATATGTCCTTTTAATCGCATAATCCATTTATCGCTCTCATTTTCACCCATCTCAAGTCGCACAGAGCAGGTGAGTTTGGTAAACATAGCAAGGATATATATAGATTACCGTGTAAGGATACCCCCTCCCCCAAAAGAAATAAATTAATGTTCTGTAGCTTTTCTCCCGCATAATTACTAGTTAATACCTAAACGCACTAATGAACTGTATTTTGTTACGTGTGGTTGAAACAGCTGGCAAGTAATGTTTCATGTTAAGGTTTGTAGAATAGAATGTTCCTTTCTAATAATTAGGCAAATACAAAATTGTTCTATTTTAAGGTTCAATGGAGAGAAAAATACCATGCAATCATTACTAAAATGAAACTCATTCCGCAAGAAAATTCACAAAAAAAGTTCAGTCGTTGTCGTTCCTTTTTTTTTTTTTTTTTTTTTTTTTCTAACTACTCACCCACAGCAAGCATTAGGATTACATTAACGCCCCCATTCACAAATTATTCGTAAATACTTGAGCTTACGACATTGGGCATCCTAGGCAAAGGCAGCGTGCTGTCCATGATCTTGAAACCATTCAGAAGGCCACCAATCTGGTCTACTAGCGACAACCTTCACATCCTCTTGTCCCTGAATGGACAAGGCACTGGACTCCTTTAAAGCTTCGTCTAATCGCAAGAGCCCCAGACCACGACATCCTAGGGCAGTAGTCACTGTACCAGCTTTTTTGCCGGATGCTGTGTTTATTACTTCTGAGCCTGGAATGACTTTGCTTAATAACTCTGGAATAGCAGAAAAGGAATGGCTAAGAGTATATCCTTATAATAATATGCTAAAGAAGCCATATACTCGTTGTAGGATTACCTTTCCCATCTTTGTCCAGAAACCTTAGAGGAACTATCCGCTTCCGAATCACCCCCCTGTGATGTGTACGAGCAATGAGTTCTTGGCCGACATAACAACCTTTATCAAAGCTAATTGCATTAAGGCCTGCAAGATTATACTCAAGCGGTACTGCCTCACCTGGACATGATCACAACATATTTGAGACACAGAACTCATCAAATGAATTCACTGAGGATGAGTTTTCACAAGGAAACAAACACACCTTTTGGAATCTCACTTGATCCTTCTGCTACTCCCTTCTCTATTCTCCACAGAAGGAAATTCTGTTCATCGGTCTCTTTGTCAACCTCAATTAGAGGTGCTGAAACAGGTAGACATGAGGGGAGTCTCAAACTAAATATCTGGAGATTTGTCGCAATAGTACAAAAGATTGCACGATAAATAGACACATTTTGTTACTAGCAGCGAAGGAATAGCTAACTAACGAGTTATATTCGATGGGAAGATCCCTCTGAAACCAAGAGAGGTCAATCTGGGGTCCTTGAACCATTGCCACCCACTATCACTCCCATGAGAAGATGACATTGCAGTACTATCCACACCAGCACCCCAGCCAACAGAGGCTGCTTCTGGTTCTTCTCCTTGTGAAGACTTCTCGGGAAGGCCAGCACCATAACGCTGCCAGCATGAGAAATCACTTGAAACATCATCAATCTCAACCTTTGACCTCAACCGGTATCTGCAGCACTAAAATGTTAAGGTTTCTGCTCAGAAATAAGAACCAATAAATCAACAAGGAATAAGATCAACTGCAACCCAAAACCACAACCAAAGTATGAACCGGATTGCTCTGATCACGTCAAAAACAAAATGCCAAGGAAAGTCAACGATCTACTATGTGCACAGGCTAAAAAGCTAGTTCATCAGACTCTATCGCATGCATATTCAGTGTAACGTAACCACACTTTATAGCATGTATGTCCAATGTAACACAACCGGTATCTGAAGCAATAAAATGATAAGGTTTCTGCTCAGAAATAAGAACAAATAAATCAATAAGTGTAGAAAGAAGATCAACTGCAACCAAAAACCACAACCAAAGCATGAACTGACTTGCTCTGATCACTTCAAAAACAATATGCCAAGGCAAGACAAAGGATCTACTTTGTGCACAGGCTAAAAAGCTAGTTCATCAGACTTTATAGCATGCATACGCAGTGTAACAAAACCACGACAAATGGTTGCAATAAAAGGGTACATGTTTGGGTAAAAATGGAGAAGCAGAGATGGGAATTACGTAACAGGTCCCTACAAAAGAGGGACAGAACAGTAGAGAGGAGGTTAGGCGGTTACCAATTAACTATGAGGCTTGTAAGGAGAGATCTAGGGTGCTCTGGATGTCACCTTTACATCCAATGTGTTCTTTCTGATATTGGTGAATAAGGTTGTTGGGGTGTATCTGACCAGTTCATTTCATTGTTTCTTTTCCCTGATCTTATTTGAGCCTATCAGTTCTACCATTCAGTGTCTACCAGCTACAGCTTTAAGACAAATGCTAGGGCACTAGTTACGGAAACAAAAACAGGGCATTTATTTTATATGGAAAACACAAAGATTGTTCAATGCTTAGTGTGTTTGGGAGAGTCGTTAGCGGTTAGCATGAGTTAAGCTAGGAGACAAGGATTAACCACAAGAACAATTATATATCCTTCTCCTTGTACTTGCTCCTCTTACACATTCACTTAATTAATAAAGAGTTTGAATTCTATGTACTTTTGATCTTAAAACTTATATTCTGTGAATCAATTAGAGATCATAGTAGATACTATAACCTTTTAAGGCCAACGACATATAATTATCTTTCCAATTGGTAATTGCGAAATACTAATAAAAACGAATTACCAAAAGGCGAAAACTGATTGGTTATGGGAAGTGAAGTAACTCTTTCTCGCCTCTCTCACCGTGCATGCATCATGTATGTTTCTAAACAAGTAATGGATAGTCACGCACGGAGGTAAAGTTGAGAAAGTAAGTCCAAATCAAAGTAATGGCACGAAAAGAATCAATGAAACAGAACAGAACAGAACAAATAAACCAAACTAAAAGAAAGAAAAAGTTAAACTCACTTCTTGAAGGTTTGCAACAATTCATCCAACACAGAAGCATCCACGTCAGCAAACAAACGAAAGGGTTCATCGGAGTGGGACTCAGGAGCAGTGCCGGTGTCGTCGAGCTTGGTGTCGCACGTGGGAGGCTTATAGAGAAAGAGGTCGAAGAGGAATCTCCCCTGAGGGGTCAATAGGGCAGCATAAATAGGAGGAACCGACGTAGCAGGCACGTTCGGCGTGGGCAAGTTTTCGGTTCTGTCACCAATGGGCTCACCCAACCTCCGTACATCGTTGGTAAGGAGGCCCTGTAGGAACTTGAGGGTGTCAGGCCCGCGGAACCGTATAACGGAACGGGACTTGAGAAGAGAACCCAAGGGCCCGACACTTTGGACCGGAGTTTCGCAACGGTTACCGAAGCTCTTCCACGTGGTGTGGTGAATGCCTCTGCAACGGTGGGCAATTGATTTGGTCAATGCTACTCGATTCATGGGGATTGCTGATTATGGGGAAAGAAAGGGAAGATGGTGCAGTAGAAGAAGGTGATGGGCACAACAGAAAGGAGGGGCTTGGATGGGTGCTTGGGTTGTTGTGCAGTGGACACGTTGCCAGAGATAGATAGGTGTTCGATGAAAGTCGCGTGAGAGAATCCACTCGTCCGCTTCCGACCAGGCTAGACCCTTTACTCAACTTCGCGTGGCTTCTTACATTTATTTGTTTGTACGCTACTTTTTTTAAAAAAAATATTTTACAATATGAGTTTCGCGGTGATTCTTTTATCGGCTGTCATTTCCACAAAGATGAACAGAGAGGTTGATCAATCTTAGAATCTTGTATCTTCATCTGAATGAAAATCTTGCAAATGTTCTTGTTTCTTCAAAAGTCGAGACACCTCTCTCGAATGATATTTTCAAATGAGTGAAGTTCATGTCCTCCCAAAACATATATTTTATATACGAATATTTTTATGCATAAAATTATGTAAGAAAATGTTTTAGAATATTAAATAATAAATAAAATATAATTTAATTTAATTTTAAAATTTAAATTGTTTGATAATATTTAAGATGGCTAGCTTTTTAGGCTTCAAATAGTTAGACTTGGGCATTGAAGTTGAATAAAAAAAAAAAGATCCAAACAAAATAGAGGTGTGATTAGTAATCTAAATTTCTTTCCTTACAAAAATGAGGCTTCCCTTACTATCCCTCATTCTTTTTCCTTTCGTTCCCTTCTCCCCTTTCTCTTCTTTTCAAATTAATACTCATTCCCCTCTTGTAACAATCCAACATCCAAGCTAGTTATGAATTTTGTGTAGGTTCTCTGAAAAATATTATTTTGTTTACTCCCCTCTTTAATTGCTATTCTTTTTTCCTTAAATGCTAAAATTTAAGGTTTTAGATTTGTGGGTTAACTGGATATTAAGCTTGACTTTAGGAGTATTGGATCCTTAAAGTGGTAAAAATGTTATTTTGTATTTCTCAACTCTTTTCCTTCTCTAAATTAAGCAGTTCCTTGAAAAAAAAAATTGAATCAAGGTAGGAGAGTTAACGTAATTCTAAAGATTATTTTAAGCACATTTGAGTTTTTTAAGTTGTGGATTTTGACAAGATTTTCGTGGAGTAAAATATTTGAATTTGTGAATGACTAATTTTGTGAGAAGATTTGTATTTTTTCTTAATTGAATAACTAATTTTGAGTAAGTTTAAGTTAAATTGAGACTAATAGTAAAATATGATTATTATTTAGGTAAAAAATAAATAAATCAATGTCATGTCATGCATTGAGATAAATTTTTATGAGTTTATATAAGTTTAAGTGTTTGTTTACATAATTTGAGCTATATGTGTATCATTTAAGTGTGATACATGCATTGACAGTGAGATCTCCAATCTTGAAACACTCTAAAAGTGATTAATTTGTATTTTATGAAAAATAATTTTTTTATGCGATTGCTCGTCATTTGTCAATTTTTTAGATAATATTTCTTACAGAAGACATCGTTCAAATAATATTAATCTATATATTTGATATGTTTTAATTGTTTAAGTGATTCTTAAACTATTTAAATGTTATAGAATATTTTATTACAGATGCTTTATTTCATAAAATACTATAGAGCTTTAAAGAATGTAAAATACTATAAAGTTTTAAAAAATGTGTCTAAATAAAATATTATTATAATTAGTGAGATAATGTTTTTTTATAAACAATATAAGTATTAATTTATGAAATATATTAAATGTTCATATTTTGATAACTAAAATCATATATACGAATGTATGAAATAGGAAAATGTGAATGAATCATAGTATTCATTTAAAGGGTAAACAGTGATCAGGGTGAAATAGATGTAAGAGGAGATAGTCATTATACGAGTTTCTAGTTATAATTGAAAATATTTCAATGATAAGGTCGGTTCAAAATATGTAAAGTGATTGAATATTTTTAATAGTTTATATATTAATATGAGAACTAATAACACTTCAAATTCAAACCAACTCCTTCATCATTATCAATGATAATTATGCATTTGTGAGGAAATTTTATTAACTCCTTTTTTATGTTCATACATATTAAAAAATCAACAATTGTAAAATTTACATATTTGAATGGTTGTAAATACGCGTGTGTATATATATATATATATATATATATATATATATATATATATATATATTATAATAATTTATTATTATAAGAAGAAGAAGAGGTTGCAACAAAAAAGAGATAGGTTTAGCATTGGTGGGGCACAAAATTTCTATTTATCTTTTGGACATGAAAAATATTAGGAGATTAATATTTCTTTTACTTTTAGTTACGGTGATCTTAACGTTAAATCTTTGCTCCACATTGTGTTTGTATTTGTATTAGGATATCTTATTATTCAACATGAATGAGATCCACAAGACATATTTATTGGTTGAATTATTATCAGAGTTCTTAAATATAATAATAATAATTATTATAGTTATTAAATATATTTATAATTATTCTCTAAATAATTTAATTTTATAAGAATAAAATATTATTAGTGCATTTATTATTATTTGACTTAAGTATTTGTTTGGGAAAAAGTGATTCTTTCTTTCCCAATGCCTTATTCTGCCAGTTGGTGGCAAATTTAGTAGGTTTGTTGAGAAAAGTAATCTCTGCTGCCCAATGTGAGTGACGCGTAGCATTGTTGTTTCTGTTTGAATTGAACACTATCTTCTTCGCAATTAATTTGATCTTAATGAATATAACCGCGTTCATTGTAGAGGAACCAAAAGAACTGCATTACATGTGTTGCCATGCATGCGTGCCTCTGTCATAAAACAACTGACATACAATAATGATACTAGCTTTGCTACTTTCACAACTTGTTTTCCCTATCGTCACTTCTTGCATAAGCTCCTTCCTTTCAGTATGGATAAGGTACTGTCACAAAATTAAAAAATTAAAATGACATATTTAAAAAAATTAAATATATCAATGAATTTTTAAATAAAATGGTAATTGATTTCAGTGTTGAAATCCAAATTGTTTTGCGTTGAATCAAAGCCACTTTTAAGTGCTACATGGTTTTTAGGTTAACAGATTATAAATATGAACGGAAGAATGGCCGGTTGTTTGAACAGTCCACGGAGTACAAAAAGGTGTGTGCTGGTATCCATTATGAAATTTATGTGAAATAATCGGTTTAGTTATATTTCATTTTTAATGTAATAAAAAAATTATAATATTAGTATAAAACTTTAATTTTTGTTTAAATTTTATTAATAATTGAGGTAATTGAATATTAATTTCATCTTTGACAGTTGTTATGTATGTTTATTAAAGAAAAACTTAAGCTTAATATATAATTAAACTTCAAAAGAATTCTCTATTTTTATTTTTTATTTATAAATTTAAAATATTTAGTGGTTTTTTAAGATGAATTGTATATTACTATTATTAAATTTTTTAAAAATATATGATAAATATTAAAACCAAATGTTACTTAATTATATTAACCATTAAAAGTTCAAACAATCCTGATTAATAAAATTAAAATTGTTGAAGTAAGACGGTAATTTATTTTCATTGAAAAAATAATACGTCAATAGTTACTGAATTAATATTTATGTTAAATTTGTTATAAATATTAAAATTGATACTTTTAATGGATAAAAAAAGTAATGGTTATAAATATTTTAATTATTCAATAAACATATTTAATGCTTGAATTTAATTTTGTAAATTTGTCTTTTTAATTACTTATAAAGCTTGTGTTATTTTTAAAAGAAAAGCTATTTTTTCATTTTAAAGATAAGAAAGTAAACTGTGGATACTTTTTTTAGGATAATCAACAGATAATTGATGAGAACATATCTTTTTGGGTGGTTGAGAGTGGGAAAGTTGGCCACCATTTATTGTGTCTCAATCGTATGCAGGTCAAAGAAACCCTTTTCTTTATTCAGATTATTTTTGTTGGAATTGTAAATATTGAAAGAGCTATTTTGTAAATATTAAAACATACTTTTCATCTCAAAAGAGTGTTATTTTGAAAATTATTACAGTAATTACATAAAAGGAAATAATCATTTTACACAACAAACCTTTCTTATTAATATATAATAAAATTAGAATGACACGTTCTCTTATATAAAAATTAGCGAAAAATAATTAATATGTAAAATTTATTTTAGACTTACTTATTTCTTTCACATTAACAAGAAAAATAATTATTATTGACACTAATGTTTTTAGATAAACATTAACAACAAATTCTCATACTTACACACACACACACATATATATATATATATATATATATATATATATTCGGACTTTTAACACGTTTTTAACATTATTTTGCTATTAATTAAAAATTGATAAAAAAATAGAAGAATGGGTCATTAATTAAAACTAAATACATTGAAAATTTTAATTTTCAATAAATTCAATCAATAGGATAAAAAAAATTAAAAACAATATGACGGTAGCCTCTTTGAATTTTTATATTTGTATTGTAAAATTGTAATTTTTTGAAAGTTGTAATCTCTTTATATTTTCATTATTCTCATGGAGGTGAAAAATGTTTTCTCTCGACAACATATGAAGTTATTTTCTAATACATTGCTCACTCATATTTTTACTTATTTTTAAATTCTTTGTTTTTTTAAATAAAATTGAAATAATTTCAAAGAATAATAAAATATAACTAAACATATTTTTTTTTATATGTAACAGAAATGTTAATATTTTCAAGATTCTTTCAGCTGCAATACGATACTTTTAAGGAAATTATTCCAAATTATTAATTACTCTCTCTGTTTTTTTTTAAAGTGTCATATTTTTAGAATTTTTTTATTTTAGTTTAACAGTTGTTTTCATAGTTTAAAATGATTATTAATTATATTTTTGTTATTTATATTATTGCATTACACTTAATTTTGTATTAAATTATATATATACATATATATAGTAGTGTAGAATAAAAAATCTTATAAATATTTTATTAATATCAAGAAAATTTATTATATTTTTTATTTCATAAAAATAACTTAAATTACACTTAAAAATAATGGAAGGAGTAATTTTTTGATACTATAGCATTAAATAACAGTAATTAAAAATATAAAGAAGAAGGAGAATTAAAAAATGGTAATATTTTATTAAGTATCTTTAACTAATTGATTTAGTAAATTTAGGCCAACCGGTCAAGTAATTGTGATGACAGGAAGCTAAGGACTTATGTGAATTAATTAACATAGTCAAACATTGACCTTTTTTTCTCTATTACCAGAACTAAAAGAATTTTTTTTTCTAAACTGAAATTTAATAAAAAAAAAACTATAGTTTCTATGTTTGTACTTAATATTTAACAAGACACTATTCTATTTTATAGTTTTTGTAAAAAAATTATGATCAATGGTAAATTTGTTTATTCAAACTAATGTAGTAGAGAATGTGATGAACGCTCCTGAGTCCAAAATGGCAATTTAGAAGAAGGTTAAACACGCTTCTTCGAAGCGAGATTCAGTGAGGATGGTAGTCAGAATTGTTTATTAGAAAGTGGTGGACACATTTGAACAAGACTTGGGTCTGGATTCATCTATTAGATAATGGTGGCTAGAGAAGTTATATTTTGATAAGTTTTTAATAATAATAATAATAATATTCAAATATACTAGTCCATTAGTATTTTTTTGATAAATAATTAAGTAAATAGTTATTAACCAAATATCATTTACTCAATTGCTTTTTCTTAGTTATTTATTACGGATGCAGTTATCTCAGATACAGTTACAGTTTCCTTCTGGAACCTATATCTCTGTTTCTGTTTGCCTTTCTTCTTCTGGATTTCTCATTTTTGTACGTCACGTCCAGATCTTTTTTGACCTTGAGTTTGCATTCTTTTACTTTTACTCGACTGGTACTATTTTATAAAAAATTTAGTAAATGGACATATTTTAAAAAAATTATCTATAAAAAATAAGTTGTATCATTACATAAATTTATTGTAAAAAATATATATTTTAAAATAATAAAGGTAAAGTCGTAAAAATTGTGTTAACTCACTACTTTATTTAATGTTAATCGAAGATGATTTTTTTTTATTTAAACAGAACTTGTATTACGTTGAAACGAATCCATCTAAAAAATAATAATTAATATGTGTAAAATTTCATTTTCAGAAATTTAAACTATGCTTAACTTTTCTATAATAAAGGCATGCCATGGTATCACGCGTTACTTGTATGAATTTTTTTCTTCAAAATATATATGTTTCGGTAATTATTTTACAAAATTGAACCAATTTACTTAAAAAACACTTTAAATGTCTTTTTCTTTCAAGCCTGTAAAGCTCAACTCGCTTTCTCGTCTAATTACACTGACAAACCTTTCTCTGAAAAGTGGATGACCTTCTTTAACGTGAACCGAACATATTTAAAGATAAAACATTTCTTTACATTAGCTAATAAAAACATGAATTAAAGCGAAGTATTTTTATAACATTTTCTGTAAAAATATCTTTCAAATCCTCAGATAATTTTTCAAAACTAGTCTTAAATATTGTCGAGCAAAAAAAGTTCCATCTTCTTGTAAAAATCATTTTACTGATTTACAATGAGATATGAAAATAAATATCCACATTAGTCAAAGTAACAACAGTTTATGTATTTTAATATTCGAATCTTAACATCAATGTAGATATAAAATTATACTAGTTACATATATCAGTAATTTATGTTGTTTAATTAAATATCCTAAAATTGCAATTTTAGCGATGCCATTGAATCATGTTGAAAAAGAAATATATCAAGTCACACGTTTATATCATAAAGTTGAAACAGAAAACATAGGACAATATTAATTATACAACAACTCGTTAGAGTGCTTTTTTGTTTCATATATTTTTACACATACTTTATTATATCTAATAATGATTAAAATAAATAAAAAGTAACATAAAACAAAATATTACATGTGCAACACACCTCGTGTATGAACAGAAGGAAGTTTGATATTTTTGTAACGCGGATATTATTGATATGTGTAATGTTGTTGAACGCGGATATTTTTGTTGCATGACCAATGAGCAGGGTCGGCTAATCAAATATTTGGATGCTAGTGACTCCTTTTGTTCCCTAGACTACTTTTTATATAATATCTATTGACCTTTTTTTTAATTTTTTAAAATAAAAACATTTTTTCCTAAAAGAAATAGCCACGTCATACACCTGAGGAAGAAAGCACCAAGAAAAAGATGTGAGTGGAAAAAGGGTCTTGGTCTTCGCCTCCAAACCCCACCAACACACACCAACGTCGTAATCCCATACGTTAGTTGAATCAGCAATGCATGAAAAGTCAACGGTCTTTGTCCACACCCAACCCTTATCCCCTGCACCTATCCTACATAAATTAAACCCACACCCCTAATCTTCTTTTCCAAATTCACACTCTCACCAAAACCAACACCAACACATCACACCCAAAATGAAACTAACCTGGTCACCGGAGAGAGCATCCAAAGCGTACATCCATACAGTTCAATCTGTAAGCATAGATTATCAAAACACTTTCAAACGTTGTTTCTTGTTTTATTGTTTTATTAATTTATTAATTTATTAATTATTGATTACATCGAAGTGTTGTGTTCTACAATAATTTTTTTTCCGTTTCGTGCAGTGTCGGGTTTTCAGCGAATCAGGAGTGGCGGAGTTTATTTCCGCGATGGCGGCGGGGTGGAACGCGCAGCTCATAGTGGAGACGTGGTCGCAGGGAGGACCTATTGCCACCAGCATCGGGCTCGCCGTGGCGCGGTCGCACACGTGCGGACGGCACGTGTGCGTGGTTCCCGACGAGCGCGCGAGGTCGGAGTACGCCGAGAGAATGGGCGAGGCGGGCGTGGCGGCGGAGATCGTGGTGGGGGAGGCGGAGGAGGCGATGCGGGGCTTGGTCGGCGTGGACTTCCTGGTGGTGGATTCGCGGAGGAAGGACTTTCCGCGCGTGCTGAGGCTGGCGAAGTTGAGTAACAAAGGCGCCGTGTTGCTCTGCAAGAACGCGAATTCAAACTCGAAGGGTTTCATATGGCGGAGCCTGGTGGCGCAGGGTTCTTCTCGGCGCGTGGTCCGTTCGGTGTTTCTTCCCGTGGGGAAGGGACTGGACATGGCACACGTGTCTGCCTCTGGAGGCAATAGCACTGGACGGCGTTGGATTAAGCATGTTGATCAACGATCAGGGGACGTGCATTTCATTCGGAGATGAACAGTATATTTTGTGTTTTGTTCAGTTCTTCCCTTTTGTAAATACATATGCATATGTATACACATATTACAAAAGTAAAGGATCCATGTTTAAACATGTTACAACGTGAGAAGGAGCTAAAACTAGTTGTTGTTTTTATCTGGCTTCTTTCTCTCTGGTAACATGATGAACTTCCCCTGTATAGCAAATCATTGCATTTATTTCTTTAGAAAATTATCACCATTCCTTGTTCCTCTTTCTGTTCTTCTCCCTTATTTGCAATAGCCTTTGGTGAAATAGTTCTTGGATCCTCATTGGGATCGGATTCTCATCTTTTTCGCTTGATAGTCTCACAATGCTCTGCACTTGAGGCTTCGGCCTAGAAAAATGACAGTTTTTGTTTCAATTTGTTATTTGTTATTGGATTGAGAACTAAAAATTATAATTAATATCATGCTAATTTTTTTTATTTAAGAGTGTAGTATCTCTTTTACCACTCCTAACCAAGGGAACATCCTTATTGGTTTACTACCTAAAAAGTTATAATTATAATAGCCGCTTTTTAATTAATGGTAAATAGTTAGCAATGATGAACTTACAAAAATAAATACAGTGAATTGTGATGTTTTCCATAGTGTATTTGATTGACATTAAGTGATTTGGCAGACATTCTTTTAAATGAGGACAAGCATAAAAAAATTAGAAATTAAATAAAAATGTTCTTATGATCAAAATTGATAAAAAAAAAATGCTTGTACTTTTAGAAAAATAAAACAAATATTTGTTAGATTTTCAAAGCTAAATCCAAGTTGTGAGATTGTATTTATTATACATGTTATGCAATGAAACGTTAAAAAACCTCATTAATTAGGATATTCGAATCCATTATCTCAGTAAGATTCTCCTGGTTCCATCAAGTAATCATAACAAGTCAGAAAATTATAATAATAATCAATAATTATAATCGATAACAAAGTAGCAATACTACAAATTAGTTTTTAAAATGATAAAAATCAAAATTTAGTCCATGTCATAATTTCACACTTGTTAATTAATTTAGCTCCCATTCCATTTAGTTTTGATGTTTCAAAAAATCAAAACCAGTTATAGTTTTTAGTTTTTTTTTTTCAATCTAAAAAGTTTTCGCAAAATAAAGATGATTAAATAAGTGTGAGATCTAAGTTTTATTTTAAAAAATTAATTAATTAAATATTTAAAGTTCTATAAATAAAATTTAATGGTCATTTTTTTATTTTATTATAAAATTGTATCTATTTATTTTTTTTAAACTCACTAATACCAAGAATTATGTTGGACTACCAAATCATAACATTACAAACATCACAAGCCAAGGAGAATTCTAGAATGATTACAAAAGTGTGTTTTAGTAAATAATTTAAACTCTAATATTTTTTTTCTTATTCTTATTGGATGATTGGTTAAGAAAATGTTAATGATATATAGTTTGATTTTGAGAGTTTATCTATATTGTTTTATAATTTTGAAAGTGTAGAAAGAAATATCTATTATGTATCTTTTAATCAAAGTAAGAGGATGATAATATAGATTGTCTTGATTTGTTTTGACTGGTCCTATAACAGTTAAAATCAGGATAATATAAGTTAATTGATATAAGACTTGTGAATTAGTAAGTTTAATGTGTCTTATATAACTATGAATTTGTTGACCTATGAGAAAACTTGCATAAATAAAAAATATATTTTTTTATAATTTTTTTAATCCCAAATTTGAATATCTTATAAAAAGTAAAAATTCAAGCAAATATAAAATTACAAAAATACTTGAAGACTATTGATTTAGTATTTACTATAAGTAAATAAATAAATATATTATAAAAAAATATTCAAATAAACCATTAAATATTATCTTTATTTCTACTTGTAAATATATGATATTAATGAAATAAATAATAAAAATATCTAGACATATTCAACACACAAACAAATGATACTTAATAACAAAAGAGATAAAAAATAATGATGTGAATTGTAGGGTAAGACAAGCTATACGACACATACAAACACATACGCTCATTCACCCACCCATCCACCGCTCACACCCATAACCCACACACATACAACACATGTACCCCTACACACACAGAGATTTATAGCTCATTCACCCACCACTTCTCACACAAATAGCCCCACACACATACAACACATATACACATACACAAAGAGATTTATAAATAAGTCTTAAAGTATGTGTTTAAAGTACCTTAATCAAATGATATATGTATAATTATTTAGTAAGACATGCTTAATATAAATATGAATTTTTGAAAAAAATATTATTTAGTAATTATATTATTAGGATATGATTAAGAGAGTTTAGAGTCTTGTGATGAAAAATTAAGTTATTTTGTTAGAATATTATAATACCTTCATTTGGTAATAATTGCTACAATATAACTAATTACAACTAATTGTGTTATTTTTATTATGTGTAACAACTATTTTAAATTATCTCACCCTTATATATCTATTTATTAACGATGTGTTTTTCAATAAAAAAAAAAGTATTCATGTATTTTTATAATATATGTAAATATTTTTTTAGTACTTAATGTTTTATAATTATGTAAATAATGCTTGTATTATTTATATTCGAATTAAAAATTGGTTTGTTACAATAAGGTTCTTTATTTTTAAGCTATTACCTCCTATCACTATCTATTAATTAAACATATTACCAATAAATTTTACTATAAAAATCTTCCTTTTTCGTTACTTGCAATATAAATTTACGTATTTAAGTCTTTGTGGAAAAAAATGTTAAAACACCTTTAACCAATGTTTATTTATCATATTTATTAATTTTTTGAAGACATATTCACAATTACATAAAAAAAACAAAACAGAATTTGCTAAGTCTTACGTTTTGTAATGAATTCCAATTAATGAGAAAAATATTAAAAAATAAATAAAAAAATATTCGAAAAAATTGTTTGTAATATTTTATTTATAATATTTTTTTGTGAGAATTTTCTAATTTAGACAAAAATATCATTTTAATATAAATTCTTCAAAGTTGAAGTGAATTATGCATATAAGTTTTTTTTTTTAAAGAAATTCATAGTTATAGAATTTACATTATAATAGTATTTGTATAACTAAAAAATTCTTATAAATAACTAAATATGCTCTCATGAATATTAGTAAAAAATTTTAATGACAGAGGTGGGTGGGTCCTTCCATCTTATGGACGCTCCACAAACTTCTTCCAACTTATCCGCACATTGGTTGCTTGCATGTAATTTGCTAATTTCTGGAGTATATTGTTTGCATTTTTATAGAATAAATCAAATTTCTTTAATTATTATTCTTTACTTTTTCGAGGACAGAGGTTCACCCATCTTTACGAAAGTTTTTCTTTTTCAAGGATTTGAGTGAGTAGAAAATATTTTGATTTAAAAATAAGCTAAGCTAACATAAATATACTACAAAATTTAAAATTAATCACGATTTCAATAATTATTTCCTAATTAACCTTCTAATCACATTCCTCTCGCCAAACCCGGAAAAGAAAACTCGCCGGACGGCTAGCCATTTGGAGCTTCCATAGATTTTTGACAAATTTTGGACGCGTCATGATTAGTCATTGATGTGTTTTTAATTTTGAAAATTACAATTAAAATAATTAAATATAGTGCATGGGTATTAAACTCTTTTCACATTCAAATTAAACTAAATCCTTTTCTCTCTCGGTTCGTTCTTCGTGGAAGCGTGTGTTGGTGTTGGTAGTGGTGCGTACGCTTTTTCATCGTGATCAATCAACGATCCGTGGCTGTGCTCGTCGTCTCCGAAGCGATCAATCAAGCGTGAGAGGGCGGCGGAGCAAAGCAAACATGTCTATGTCCGATTCCGATTCCTCCTCTTATCTCAGCGATTGCAAAAGTTTCAAGCTAATTAGCCGCGAGCGTAAGCCCTCTTTTCTCCTCATAATTTTTGTCTGTTACGTTACTCATCAATGATTTGTCACGCCTTTTCGACTTGTGGCATTTCGTTACTATTTTCAACAAAATCTTAGTGTTCAAGTTTGTTATTATCGTCTCTGGCGCGTGGTTTCTACTGCTCTATCTTTTATCAGCTACATGATAAGCACGTTAGGGTAACTAGCTTATGGTTTCGTGCGTTGAGTTTGGACTTTGGAGTGTGGCTTTTAGGTGCATATGGTTGGAATGGAGCGATTGAGTTTTCTGGATGATTTTGGTTCCGTTGCCTATTCCGTGGGTGCTCAGCTTATGATTATTTCAGAGTGGTGTCATTTGTATGCTCCGCGATGGAAATTTCATTGCATGCCTTGATCAATTTTGATGCAGACACTATTTCAATAGCATGTTCCGTCATAATCTATCTAGAGAATTAAGTTAGATATTCGTGTACCTGGTGTAATGAATGACTTCATCTTTGTCTTTGCATTATTGAGAGAATTCCTTCCCAAAGGTGTAAGAGAAAACACCACTGAGAGAAACTCTGCCTTTTATCTCACAAGCGTACATTCAGTGTATCATATTCACATAGGAAGCTCAGTTACTTAAGTTCAGCATTTAAGTACCAGGATATCAATTTCTGATAAGTATTATTCAATAATCTAATAATATTATATAATCAAATAACGTCAATTCACAAAACAAAAAAGATAAATTCAGCATAGCAATCAAAATGCATGTATTCCTCCCTCCCGTCCCTTTGTTCCATAGGTTATATTTTTGTAATTCACTTTGTTTTTTTCAATTACATCTTTTGTCTAAGTAAATAGAAAGAAAAAGAAGAGGGAAAGTTGCACGATGGATGAAATCAATCCAAATCATTTAATAGTTATTTAAAGACTCATCAGATCAATATGTTACTGTACATGCCACGACAAGTTCTCTACAGTTAGTATTTAGAATTTAGCATGATAGCCAAATTCAATGTGGCACTGTTTTGTAATATGGAATTGCTTATTTTTGGATATATTTCCTAACCTTTTGCTAGTATTGCAATCTTTATGGTTTTCCTCTTGTTCCTTTTAAATTTTAATTGGTTATGATCAGATAAACTTGTTTAATTTCTGTTTACTGACTTATTTACAGGATTATTACATGAAATGCTGAGGTCAACAAAAACAGGGGATTCTAAATCAACTTGGAAGGTATATATGATGTTATTTAGTTAAATGAATCCTACCTTGTTTCATTTATCTATCCTTTGGGTACAGAAGGAATGAAGGACCCACCCTTCTGTATTATTTATTTAAAGTTTGTAGTCTACACTCAATTATATACTTCACATTACATGTGTAAAGCGCTTGCTTAATTCATTGGAACTGGGATCATCATGTGTAGTATTTCATCAGTTCTCTCTAGATATCTATAATAGTATGCACTATACTTTATGGGCTAGATTCCATACAGTAAATACAGGTAAGATACACAATGCATGTTGTAGCCCCAAGTATAAATGCAACTGGCATAGCTGTAGCTCCAGGTATAAACATATTTTACATCTGAATGAAGCATTGAAAGTAATTAAAGAAACTAAGTACAAGGAAAAAGTTGAATTTCTTGATTACCATCTCATACTGGTTCATGGGTTACTTGCCTGCAGGTACTAATAATGGACAAACTTACTGTAAAGATAATGTCTCACTCGTGCAAGATGACTGATATCACCGATGAAGGTGTTTCATGTAAGCAATCATTTTTATTTATACTAAAACCATTGAGTCGTTTTTCCCATAATTTTCTCTTATTTTAGTATGCCATGTTGTAACCTCAAATTTCCAAAGCAGGGTAATTATTCGCATCCCATCCTCTTATTAACTCTTCCGAAAAGACCATAGGAGTATGTTTGGCATCCATTTTGTCTTCGAGAATTAAATATTCTCAAGAGTTTGATGCTGGTTTTCTTCGTTTTGAATACTAATTAATTGTTTTCACACTGACTAAACTTGAACTGACCATGTTTATTAGCATGTCCTTGGTATGTCAGAAGTTTTAGTACGTTCTAATTGTTCTATTAAAATGAATAATTTTCATAAATATTAATAATTTAATATTGAATTCAGTCCATATGGCAATAGAAGGAAATTAACATTTGTTGTGGGTTTTGTACAATTAGTTTTATTTCTTGTATAAAGAGTGAGCCTTTGCAGAATATAAGGATGCTGCATTGTGACCTCGTCTTCATAGGTTCTAGTTGTGGAAATAGCCCCTGTGCTCACCTAAGTGAGTAGGCTAGTAGCAGATTAGGTTGTTTTGTTTTTAGAGGAGGCATAAATGTAGATAATTTTATATATAGATTACTTAAAACCCACTACACAAATCTACTGCAAGCATTTTTAAATTACCAATTATCTTGTTTGCTTTTGTCTTGTTTTATGGATTTGTTAAAGATGCCGTATCCTCTTTTGCTCATTCTTTATTACTACTAATTTTATCAATATAAAACTCAAAACTATATAATAAAGTAGAACAACTTTATGCATTGATTTATAATCACCTTTACAAAGTAAGGTTATTTACATGATGGTGGGAGCCTCGTCATTAGGCCTCCAATTTTTAATTTCTTTGTTGTATGTTGTGAAACTTTGCTTCTCTTTTTGTAGTGGTTGAAGACATATACAAGCGAAGACAGCCATTGCCCTCCATGGATGCCATATATTTCATCCAGCCAACCAGAGAGAAGTAATATATCGGCTCTTTGTTTTTGGTCGTATTGTAATGCAATCTGTTGTTAAGTATGTAACTAAGTCATGGTAAATATGTAGTTTACACAAAGCATTTTGTAAATCTATAATTTGTTGCTTTTCTTCTAACTTTATTTGCTTCGACCTCTTAAATTCTCTATCAATTAGCTTCCCTTTTGTTTTGGTTTTATTAAGCTGTTTATTTAATTCAACCTTATGTTTACTTTCAAAGATGTCATGAATTATTTAAGTACTTTTTATTTGTATTACTTTTTGCCGAGTACAATTTACGTGATGATGCATTAGTTTGTATCTGTCTCCCCGAGTTATTCATTTATAATTTAATTTGGTGAGTAATTAGTATGCTGCATCCGATGACCATGGAACAATCTCATTTAGCTTTTTGTGGAATTTAGTTATCATTCCTTTTTGATTTGGGTCCATATTTAGTGATTTTCTCTCCATTTTTATTTGCAGTGTAATTATGTGTTTGTCAGACATGTCTGGAAGGACGCCCTTATACAGGAAGTACGTGGTGGTCATTATAATATCTCCCTTGTCTGTTATTCATCATGGCTTCAACAACTTATTTATTTTCAAGTCTGTTTCTGTTATCTTGTAGGGCATTTATTTTCTTCAGTTCAAGTATTTCCAGAGAATTAGTTATGGATATTAAGAAAGATACGAAGTTGTTGTCTCGATTAGGTGCACTGAGAGAGGTGAACATGTTTTTCGTTTCCAAGTTATGTTGTGCTTGAATTCATAATTGTGCCCAATTGACATTTCTTTTGTGCTGTCCCCCCTCATTTGGATGACACATGCAGATGAATTTGGAGTATTTTCCCATAGACAGTCAGGTCAGTGGCTGCCCACTTGTACTTCAATTTATTTCATCTTCCATCTATAATATGTCACTTTTTTTTTATTATGAATGTAATCATATTCCTGAAGCTTTGGTTTTTAACCGTGCCAAATAGCATTATGTTACCAGGCAGGTTGATAATAAATCTCAAAACTTACGGCATGTAGAAGTGTTACTTGTTTTGGTTCAGTTCCACACAGCCATGAAATTAGTTTCAAGTTATGAATCAAAATTTCCTTTCCGTTAAATTAATTAGAATCTATTGGCTGTTGAAGGAAATCTTCCCCAGGTATAAACCAAGAATGTGCTTGAAAAGACTGAATAGACTTAGCTTGCAATCTACGCTGAATTTGCAGATTTAGAAGTTTGATGTAGAATAAATTTAAGTGGCATCCAAGAAATAAAAATTTAACAACCAGTATGAAGATTAGGAAGTCCATCTTTGCAAATGGGCAATTTTGACCATTCATGTGTGTCTTCTATAATATTTAGGAACTCAGCATTCATGAACTGGGTTGTTGAGATCTTTCCTTTTTGAAAATCAATTTCCAATTATGCTTGTTAGGAATTCTTTATTATTTTTTAATGCCATCATCATTCCATTAATGGATGCTTTCTATTTTTTTTTTTGTCATGTTAATACAGGGTTTCATCACAAATAATGAAAGGGCGTTAGAGGAACTATTTGGGGATGAAGAGAATAATTATAGAGGTGTTACATGTTTGAATGTGATGGCAAAACGAATTGCTACAGTTTTTGCATCTTTAAGAGTATGTGAATAGTGATCTTTGACAAGGATACAAAAAGTTGTCATTGTTTTATAATTTTTCAAACATGTAATTATGAAGTCTTACGAAAGCATGTAAATATCTTTTAAGGAATATCCTTCTGTTCGCTTTCGTGCTGCCAAGTCCCTAGATGCAACCACAATGACTACTTTCCGTGATCTTATACCTACAAAGCTTGCTGCTGGAGTATGGGACTGCCTTATGAAATATAAAAAATGTATACCTAATTTTCCTCAGACAGAGACCTGTGAATTGCTAATTCTTGACAGATCTATTGATCAGGTATCTTAGCTCCATTTTTTGGTCATCAACTTCCAAGATTTTATTGACTCATGTTGTTTACATTGAGGATATTGTTCCAACTTTGTAGATAGCTCCTGTGATACATGAATGGACTTATGATGCCATGTGTCATGATTTGCTGAACATGGAGGGAAATAAATATGTTCACGACGTAACATCCACAATTTCCCCTTCTCTTCTCACTCTGAATTTTTTGTGTCAACTCACGTGCCTAAACACAATTCTACTGTATTTTCAAGGCTCCTGGCAAATCCGATGGTCCACCAGAGAGGAAAGAGGTTCTTTTGGAGGATCATGATCCTATATGGCTTGAACTTCGCCATGCTCATATTGCAGATGTACGTCCTGCTTTTATGCCTTCATGACTAAACTATATTTAAGCGACATGAATATCTTCTGATGTTGATGACCATGCCAGGCTAGTGAACGGCTGCATGAGAAGATGACCAACTTCATTTCAAAGAACAAAGCTGCACAAATACAACATGGTTCAAAGTGAGTGATTATTATCTTTTGATTTCTCAGCAATGGCATTGTTAAATAAGAGGATTATTGATGCTGAACTTAATGGTTTAGTCATTATCAGACATTAATTATTTGCCTAATTTTTTTAATTTGTAGATTTTCTTTTATGTGAATGTATGGTTTGACTCAGTTATATTCCACACTGCGATATGAAATTGACACTTTGCCCATTCATGGTTTGCTCCGATATTACATATTTATGTACTCAAGTTTTATCATCCATTTTGCAACTGCTATTTATCTTTGAGAAGACTTCCAACACTTTCCCTCCTGGTTTGAACCATGAGGATGAGTCAAAGGAGCAACTCATTGATGGAAAAATGTTGATTTTTTGTTCCATGGAACAAATTAATTTGGATCAAACTATAGTCGTGAAACTGAAGTTAAATTTAGCTTCCACTGCTGCTTATGTGGTTTAATATAATTTAAAGGAAAAAAATTTGAGGCCTGCTTTATGATAGTAAAGCAAAAAACCATTTGAAGCCACTTTTGTATTTACCATGGGGGACAAGTAGAACATGGGTTAAACTACTGGGTGGGATACTGTAATTACCCTTCATAAGAGAATCTGAATTTAATATCCATCATGGATATTTTAGTTTTTATGCTCAACATAGTATGATCAATTCCTCATCTTTAATATTGGCCATGTTGGAAAGAAACTTTGTTCCCCTGGATGGTGAGTCAATAATTTTGTTTATCTGTGGCTATTGGATATTTTTTCTTTCTCTAACCTCCACTTGCTACTTGAACTGTCACAAATATCTTAGTTGCATGCCATGTCTACTTAGTGTATGTCCTGCATAGTGTATGTTAATCAGTTTGAGCTTCTTTAGCTGCCTGGTTTAAATGTAGCATAGATGTTCAAGCTCACCTTTATCCTCCTACTTGATCATCCAGTAAGACATTCAGCTTTTGGGGAAGATTTTGCCGTAGTAGTTAAATTTTTTAGCACTTACTTTGGGAGGTAATTTTTTATTAAAAAAATACTTTTATTTACCCCTGGGATTTATTCTTAAAGGATTGCAAGGATGCCATGTAATGTTTTAAACTCCCTGTTTTCTATTGAATCATTTAAAACCAGTGCTTTTGTGTAAATTATTTAAGTCCTTGATTGGTAATTAAAGTTATATTTTTGCTGTTTAGCGATGCCTAGATTTGCTGTTTGGTGAAAGTGTTTATCTATTCATCTAGTTTTCATCACAACAAAAATTATTTAACTGTGTCGTATGTATAGAGGTAGCGGTGATATGTCAACAAGGGACATACAGAAGATGGTTCAAGCACTTCCACAATACAGTGAACAAATTGACAAGCTCTCCCTCCATATAGAGGTAGTTCTTTTGTAATACAATTCTTATACTGCTTGTTTTTCTTATAATGATTATTTGATATGGTTTGCACAAATAAATGTGCTCTCTGTACTATGATGATGCTGCCTAGAAGAGGTGTTCTACAGTTAGAATTTGTCCTCTAGGAAAAGTCGTTCTGTAATCTGGTAAGGCCAGATTTTGAATTGCCTGATTGGGTAATCATTTTAGTTCTGTTATCCCTTTTCATGACCTCCCTGCTTAATTATGCAATATTATTGCTTCTGTCATGATTCTTTCTGATAGATGATAGAATAAATGAGATTTTGCCCTTGAGTCTGTTAGATATTTCTGAAAGTTAATTATTTTTTTTTAGAGTTGATTAAGATAAAAGTTAATTGTGTCAGTGGATATAATAAGGTTAAATTAATTTCAGGTCATGACTGATTAAAAACTACTATCAATTTTTGATAAACTTATAGGATAAAAAAGGAATCAAACTTCTCTAGTGAAATTAACTTTTGTACCTTTACTTTTGAATAAGTTATATCGGAAGGCTTCTCAAAAGTTGAGGTGAATAGGTTTATTGACTTAGGGGGGAAGTTTAATCATATTGTCTTCTTGTTTTCTTCTCCTGTAGCTGCTATTTGAAAAAATTATCCAAACTAACTTTATTCTACATGTCCCTGTATGCTTGATGGTACCTGAATCCAGTGTATCATTTGTTTCATATGGCTTACAGGGAACCAACTGATTTAAAAACATTGATTAGAACATATTTACAGTTTTAGTGGATAAGGGGGCTGTTAAACCCTCAAGTATATAGGGACTTGTAGAATAATATAACCATTAAATAAGACAGTGAATCTGATTATCATCTGGGTGCCAATTTCCGCGTAGATATAAACAATAGCTTCTTCATACAGATTGCAGGAAAGATTAACAGAATCATCAGGGAGTCAGGATTACGGGAACTTGGCCAGCTGGAGCAAGATCTTGTTTTCGGAGATGCAACAACAAAAGATGTGATCAAATTTTTTACCACAAAAGAAGTAAGAAATTCCAACAGGGAAAAGAAATTAGGTTCCATGTACCTAGTCAATGCTTATTTCGAAACGAGAAAACTTTTCAGTATTAGATGAGTTGTGTAATTAGACATGCAACTTTTGCTCTGTTTCGTCTTTTAAATTTCATATAAATGATGCATTTGTGCAGGATATAACCCATGAAAATAAGTTGCGCCTGTTAATGATTCTTGCATCTATTTATCCTGAGAAATTTGAGGGAGAAAAGGGCATGAATTTGATGAGGGTATGGTTTCTTTCTTACTGGCTACAACTCTAATTTCCACTTTCTGTTCATTTTTTATTTTAAAGATATGCTATTAAATAGACTATTCCTAACAACTGCAATGATGTTATCCAATTTTGACCTTATGTGCTTCTCAGTTAGCAAAATTGACAGAAGAGGATATGAGTGTTGTGCATAATTTGAGAATGCTTGGGGGACAACCAGTTGCCAAAAAAAGTATGACATCTGCTTTTGGTCTTAAGTTTGAGATCCATAAGGTAATGGTAGTAATTTCTTGATGAACAAAATGTGGTTTTTCAACGTTACGTTTTGTATGAAAAGTGTTCTTTTAAGTTGTCAGAAGAAGCGCGCTGCAAGGAAAGAGCGTCCTGGCGAAGAAGAGAAATGGCAGTTATCACGCTTTTATCCAATAATAGAGGTACAAATTGGGTTGATATCTGCATAGAATATGCATTCGTTCACTGATGACAATTCCACCGATTGGATAGCATTAAAATAAAACTCGAGCAGTAACAATTTCAACGAGAGTATACTTCATTCCCACTCTGTCGTTTTAACTATACTTCTCGCAGCAAATATGTGAAATAAGCAGACAGCTATTTACTATTCTTTCTTTATATAATTATGATTGTGCGATGTAAAGAAAAACAAGGCAAACTCCATTTTCCATATGCTGACCTATGTTTAATTTATAACAATCTCTCTATTATGATCCTCGAATGTGATGACTGGATTTTTATTCAGGAAATCATTGAAAAACTATCGAGAAATGAATTATCAAAGGAGGATTATCCATGTTTGAATGATCCAAGTCCATCTTACCACGGCTCACCTTATTCTGGGCCTGTAAACCAAAACCCTCACTCGATGAGATCAAGACGAACACCAACTTGGGCAAGACCGCGAGGTTCTGAAGATGGATATTCAAGGTATAATTTTCTTTCCTCATTAGTAACCAGTAATCTAATTGCTTCTGATGAGATTAGTTTGTTTTTCCCTTTGGCTCTCTGGTTGGTTATTATTGCCCTCACTGAGTTGTGTAGAGACTTGTTTCAGCTTGCTATTATTGTAGATAATATGTTGAAATACCCGTCTCTGTTGAATTTGTCAATCCCTATGTGACTTTCTCACGTGTAAATTTTATATTTTCTTGATGGCACACAGCGATTCGGTGCTTAGACATGCATCGAGTGATTTCAGGAGGGTGGGGCAACGAATCTTTGTATTCATTGTCGGGGGAGCAACCAGATCTGAGGTTTGATTTGCATATAAAATGAGCTTGTATCATTCATTATCACCCCCTTGCCCCTCTGTTTTTCTGGTCTGATGCGTTTTTAATTTGAATCCTCAGCTTAGGGTTTGCCATAAGCTTACAGAAAAGCTAAAGAGGGAGATTATTCTCGGTTCATCAAGTATTGATGATCCTGCACAATTTATTACGGTATTGAAGTTTTTATTTTTTATTTTTCAATGCAAAATGTAATGTGTTTCTTAACCGCGAATTGCCATAACCATTCTTCCGTGCTAATTTTCCTCTTTTTGCAGAAATTAAAGATGTTAACGGCGCATGAGCTTTCATTAGATGATATCCAGATATGATGTTAAGGACTTGAACTAGAAGATGAGCCTCCCCATACTTGTAAATTATATTTGTGTTGTAATCACATAGTTTAACCATCATGTCATTATTCTGTCAAAAAAAAAATCATGTTATTACAAATTATTTGGAAATTGGATATTGCAGACTAACATGAATAATCTTCATTGGTTACTGATCAGAATAACTAGTGAATAGACTTATTTAGACTAGAAACTAGCTAGAGAGCCTTTTGTTGTAAATAATAAATACTTTCAACTCACTGGATTGTTTTAATGTTGGAAAGTTTAAGTTTTGGGTTAAATTATACCGTCCATATTGTAAAAGAATAACAATAAAATGTTTCCAACTATTAATATGACGGTGAATTATTATATGAATAAGTCATGAATTTGTTCAAACATGTTTTTTTGGTTTTTACTTTATTTTTCTGCTGCTTAAAACACTACTCAATTCTCAATTTCGATATACTAAATATTAAAAGAGGCATTATTTTCTGTTACTGACCAAAAATCACTTTTACATCAAGCATTGCAAGGCAAAAAGTATCTACTACATTAATTGTAGCATTAGTAGTGAATAATTATTATGACATGGTAATAAGTAATAATAATTATGTTCTTAAGTGTTAATAATAATGATAATGATAATAATAAATCATAATTATAATCATTAGTTAAAAATAGCATTACTGCATTCAAGATTTAAAAAATAATTCGAGCTATTGTTATATATTATTATTAAAACTTATAAAAAAAATATTTTTAAAATATATGTTAATCAATCTTCTCTTTTGTACAATACATAAGATATTGAAAAATAAAATTTAATATTTATATTAATTTTAATCCATCTATTCTTAAAATATATAAATTATTATTTTTGCATTTGGAGTGTAATTTATAATGAGTGAAAGTAATATTAAAAAAAATACAGATTGGAAATTTGTAAGGAAGAGGAAGAAGAGATAATCTTATACTAATCAATTATCTTTATTACTTTTTCTACTGTGGTATTAGTATAATATTAAATTTTTCTAAATATAGTTAAGGAGGGAACAATAACGTCATAGGATGAAAATATCTAATTACATAGATATAAATGTCTCCCAAAAATATTAGAAACAATGCTACATATTTTTTCAAATATTAAAATATTTTTCAAACTAGCCTCTCAAAGCAAAAAGTAGATATGATCGCTGGGACTAAATATATGAATTTTCATTATTTTAAAAACTAAGTAAGTTAACTACTTTAAAAGACTATTAATACAAAAAAGATAGTACTTCAAAAACAAAATTAATGGTTTATTCTTTCTTCCCATAAAAATTATTCTGAAAGTCACGTCACCTTGAAAACACAAAACAAATCAAGAATTGTTTCAAAAATTGGAGAACTTAAAAAATGTCAAATAAGTATTATTTTTAAGCGAGCTGTCCATACAGCAGGCTCCAAAGGAATTTCCCGCTCCATCGTTTAGTCAGCGATATTTTCTTGATGCATGCCCCTTTGCTAACTTCAACAATAACATGAGATGAATTACCAAAAAATTGAATTAAAAGTAAGACGAGAACAATTATATAGATCACTCACCTCAATGAAGAAAACTAGAGTATACCCTAAACCCTAAATCTCAAAATTACAGGCAGATTAGAAGATTAGAAGAATACTCCTGCTTCAAATATCATCGCCCAAACGATGAATGCAAAATGCTAACTACATACTCTTTAACAAACTTTTCTATACACTATTATTATTGACCAAGATTTATTGAAAATCATCAAATATTTTCTTATAATTTTATGGTTTCCAATAAATCTAAACCAAATAACAGTGTTAGAAAAAGTATCTTAAAGAGCGCAGTGCAATCATTCCTGGCTACATACATAATATGTCTAGCATGCTTCTTCAATCTTTAGGATCACAACTGCGTAGAACTTTCTCCTTTTGAGATAGCAAGTTTTCAGCCTTTCTCTTTTTAAGATCACGAACTAATTTATTGACATATGCAATGTATTTATCGACATCAAATTTTCTTTTGCAGCCTGCATAGTTCATATAACGAATTTTCCCAAAAATGGGTCGCTCCTTCCACCCCTGAAATGCATCATAAGAATGTAAATGCCAAATCTCGGAATTCTTGAAGAAAATTTAACAACTCTGCTAGGTTTTCATGTGATCAAGCAAACACCCATATCTCAGTTCATTCGATTTTCGGGAAGATAAAAAGGAAAGATAAAATCAATTCTGTTGAACAAGTAACAGCCTCCAGGAACAAAAACAATGTACCAAAACCACTCTTCCTCGACGTCTAAATTAAATTGTAACGAATGAGAACAATGCAATCGAACCTGATCATGAACCCCGCATATTGACCACATGCAGCCAACATAACCATTTGGATCTCTACCATCTAATTCATACTGCAGTCAGTCAAAATAGCGGTCATTTTCACAAATTCTAACAACCTTCATTTCATGAAATCACATATGTTTAACCAAAGTTATGCACGTTACCTTGTCATTTAAATATAGAGATATCTCAAGGGCTTCTTCAGGTCCTCGTGTCCACTCAAGTATCTTCTTTGCCCAATACATTCTGCACATGAAGTTTAATAATTGAGGAAACAAAATAAGGCTCCCCTTGGAAGCTAGCGTTATACTGCAAGAGATATGGTGAGTCGCTGATAAGATATCATACAGCATTATGCGAAATTGGTAATAAGATTCCACCAATGAAAGAGAATTCCAGGAAAAGACTAAGATAAAATATTTCTTAGATCTGAAGGATTTCAGCATATCTGTGAAGATATTCAGCATATGTTGTAGCCTTTTTAACGTAAGAAATCGTTCATACTATTTCTCTACCTTCACACATGCTACACACACAAAAACTAGGAAGTGGTATAACATCAGTTAGTAAATTTCATGACATACGTTATGAGTTGTGCTTTCCTTTTTCGGTCTATAATTAGCTTTCAAACAATGGCGATCATATTTTATTTAAATTTCTATTTTCGATGTACTGAAATCACTCTTTAATATGCACGACTCACATGTTTCATCTCTCTATAATGCAGGCTTATTAATCAAAGAGAACCTATAAAGAAAACCTGCATGGGAAAAACGAAAAGAGTTGATGGATTGTCTTCTTTGCATGACAACATGTATAACTTAGAATCAGAATGTGCAACGTAAGATACTTCGAAAAGCAACAAAAAGGAGACAAGAATTCATCAAGAAGCTACACACCGCATAAAACCGTGCATTTTCCCTTTGTGAACCATCTCCAGCTGAGAAGCATTCCAGAGCTGATGTTTGCGAGAAAACAGTATAACGAATATAAAACTTATTTAGGCAAATGACAATAAAAAAAACAAAAGATTTAGAAAAGCTGAAGCGTAACAACGCATCAAATATTAATATAGAGGCATTGAGAAACTTAGAACTTGGGAAGTAGTAAATTATTATGTGAAAGAAAGTGCAAGAATCTTTGAAGGTTTCAGGTTGTTCAGTTGAGAATATAATTATTATCCATGAAACGTTGGCTTACAGGATCAGCAGTCTGTGCCTTCTCCAGTTGCTCCCTCCTGAAAAAGTCCTAAAACTATTGGAGCTTGCAAGTAAACACAAACAATAGAGTTGGAAACAGAACAAAGTGACTCACGAGTAAATATGTTCACGCTTATCAGTGGCATGTTCGATTAAGGTGTTCTGAGCCCAACCCCATGCTCCTTTTATTGAATCATAATGGGGCTCGTAGAAGCAATAGTTATCAGCAAGCTCTCTCCGCACAATCAACTCCTCCAAGAAAGCATCAATTGCCTTTAGATCACAAGTTAACAACAGGAAGTTATACTAAACATGGGTATAAGTTGTTTATCTATTATCACCATTTTAGGGAAGAAAAGAACATCGAGAAACAGAAAGAATCTAGTGCAGGGCAAGTAAACAAACTTGAGGATGTGAATTTCGCCGCTTACGTGCTTCAAGAGCACATCGCTGAGCAGATATCTGTCCAAAATGCAGATAGGGAGATAAATCAGAAAGTGCATTGGGGTTGCACGGGTTGTTGCGATCTACGGCGTAACCTTTCAACCTTTTAGTCAAGAATCCATTTTCACTTCCCATCAACACTTCCCTTGCCGCAATTTCCCCCGGCTCACACCAATCAACTTCAGGAACCTCAGCTCCTCTCCTAGTAATTTGACAAAAACAATCATCAAGCCAGGGTCATCATATCCACATGATTTGATTAAGTGCATACAACACTAACCTTAACACATCAGCAATGAGATCATCCCAGTCAATGGAATGGTTCTCGGGAAGGACCCACTTCCTAGTTGGTAGATTTGCTTCGATGTCAGGGAAATCCACGAGATACTCAGAAAGCCTTTTGTTTATCTTTGTCCTGATTGTCTTAGCACTGTACTCCAATTTATCAGAGGCAACCCAAATTGGCACAACGTTGTGAGCGTCCACTTCATGCACCGCAACCGAATCGCTTACCCTCTTGCAAATCTCTTCCTTACACCTTCGTACTTCCCGCAACGGCGAGAAATCCGTTACCAAAAGCGAAGCTCCACATTCTCTAAGAAACTTCGGCACGGTCTCCTCCGCCTCTCCCTACAATAGAGTTTGAAAGTAGAAACAACATCTTGGAAGAGTTAAGACCTTATTTAGTTAAAGGTCTCTGACAAGAGGTATAATGATTCTTTCGAATGGAATGCAGCTAAACAACTTCTGCAGACGGAAAAGTGGTACATAAACTAATTCTAACTTAAGTTTCATTTGAGAGTTAAAAAGTTGATGGAGACCTAAATATTCTTTGAACAAACTATCCAAACAAAAGAGAAACTGGAATAACTGTGCAAGTTACCTGGAACAAGAAAAATGGAATTTGAAGAGTGTGTTGCATACGGTGGCACAATTGGCGCAAGCCCCTGAGCATGAACCCTAGATGACGGGATTTGGCGCCGAGAAAGCTGTGGAAGAGGTTGAAAACAACGGCAACGGGAACGTTGGCTTTGTTGGCCTCTGCAACGGCGTGAATCAGAGCCCAGTTGTCTCTCACCCGTTGATCTCTGAACATCCAGTACACGACGGGACCCGAACCCGCTTCTCCGGATGAACGGTTTTTCAGGGTCCGAACCCGACCTGCCTGAACCGTCATCGGCGACGCTAATTTGGAAGCCATCGTGTTCAACCGTGCGCCTCTACTCCACAAGTCTTGGAGGGAAATTCAACAGTTCTATGTGTGGTTTCAAACAAACCTACGTGGTTCCACTCTCTCTTTGCCACGTGTGCAATGCTATTTATTATTATTTTGTTTGCCATTGCACCTAGGCCCAAATCAAAGATGGATCTCAATCTTCAAGGCCCAGCCAAAAAAATACGATTGCATTGTTCTGGCCGAGAAATTTTGTTTTTATTCAATTAAGCTAAATATGTATATACGGGCATATAATTTTTATTCAATTTTTACATGAGAGCTAAAAAACTCTAATACTAAAAAAAAAAAAAATTAACTAGTAAATTTTAAATAAAAGATAGATTATTTATTTTAAAAGGTTTCTTTACCTTTTAATAAAAGTTGTCCGTTTTAATTTTGTCATAAATACAAATTAGGTTATTTTTTATTTTTTGTTAAGATTTTAGTGGAACCTTTTTTTTATAGTGTAACCTTTATTTTAGTCTTCTTTTAATTTTTTTTCTTGAAAAATCAACCAATTTTGTTAAGTGAGTTGAATCTTATTAATACAGTGGCCGACTATCGCTTACTATTTATATGTTACGCATCAATGCCATGTTAGTTAAAGTAGCTAAAAGTTTTGAGAAAAATTGACAAATAAAGTATTAAACAAAACCAATTTTGTTTTAACAATAAGTTTTTGAAAGTTCAAGAATATTTCCGTTAGAAAAATTATAAATTAAAAACTTTTTATTTATAAATTAAAATAATATTTATAATTATAAAGTATAAATTAAATTTTTCTTTTTCAAATTGTTAGTTCAAGTTAGTTGATTTAAACAACCTAAATCAAATTACACAATGAATTTTATTTATTTATTATTTTTAAGTTATATCTATTTTTTAAAATGTAAGTAAAAATCTTTTTTAACTGTTGATTGAATTCGATTTTGATTTAACTTACACATAACATATATTAGTTCTTCTAAAATCAGTGTTACGATGTTACAATTGATTTTTCAGTTAATTTAGACTTGTCAATATTATTATTTTATTTTTAATTTGTGATTATAATTATGTAAATTTTTGCTTTAGATTCGTAGTTGATTGCTGATGTTTTTAGCCAGAAAAATTAACAAAATTTGTTTTAAATTGTAAAAATCGAACTAACTCAAACTAAAAGAATGATTTAATTTAATTGAAATTATATAATTAATGTGAACCAAATATTATCAAATAACTTAAATGTTATTAAATTGGGTGAAAAATAACAAAATATGTTGCAGAATGAATGATGAGTAACTGAGATTGGAGTAGCAGGAGCATAACAGCTGTGTTCTTCTTTGTGAGGTCAAGAATCAATGTCTGAATGTGGTCTTGCTATTAGAAGTGGACAACATTCAAATAAAATCATTGGTTAAGTAAATCCAACAACAATTAACAGTGGAGAAGAGATGATTAGGCCTTGGAACAGAAAAAGATTCTTCTTGTATAAAGAGCTTCTCTTTTGCTTTAACCCAACAGTGTATATGTAGAGAGGTGCAGTGCATAAGCATATCAACCATCTACAGATAGATAGAGACAGATATGAGCTTTTGGTTGGTGAGTGACCAATTACAAATCATTTCTGTCTCTCACTTGTATCAGTAATTACAACAACACCCACCTAACTCTCATCATTCTTCTCTCTGTTTTCAATAATTTTAAATCATCTTACAAAATTTAACTTTACATTATTAATAAATCTGTAAAGTGAGTAATTTTGTTTGTAGACAGTTAATAATATATAAGTGTAATTTGTTTGTAAGTAGTCGTTGAAATACTAAACCTTTACTTTTAAGTAAAAGAATAACTGAGAGAGTTTTGTAACCTAGAAAAAATATTTAAACTGATTATTGAGGATGGTTTTATAAATACCTGAACGTTCATATGAAAAAAAAAGTCAAAACAAATCCATTACAAGATCATTGACTGATATTCTAAATATAAATCATTTTGTAAAATAAAGATCTATAGCATAAGGATAGATTCTTGTAGAAGAACTCTAAATGTTTAAAAGTAAAATTTGTTTATATTTTCATAGTTAAAAGTTAAATAACCTAACAAAACGGGATCCTTTAAAAATAGTGTAAAATTTCATTTTGAAATCTACTGTAAAAATACTCTTATATTTTAAACGGAAATTAGGAAAAAATAATATATGTATGTATATATATTTATTAATCACTGCGCATCTACTTTTTTAAGGATAATAGTAAATAAAATACATATAATCATTAAAAAATAAATATTATAATAATTATTAAAATAAGAAGTATCATGAAAAAAATTCTAAAATATATAATAATTATATAGCATTTTAGATCATTATTATTTATTATAAATAGTTTTTATAAACAATAAATTCTTATATTAATAAAGATAAAATAAATAAAAAATTGTATATATTAAAAATGGTTGCAAAATGTTATAGAAATAAAATTTATTATATATTATAGATAGTTATATCATTCTCTAAAAGAAATATAAGGCAGGTGTTTCCATTTCTTTCTTTCAATACTTGAAAAAGTTGCTGCTTTCTTTAATTTTAATATACTATTGATTTTCTTACCATATTAATTAATTGAAATTTGTTTTATAAATAAATTTAAAATCAATTTCTTACTATATTCAATTATATTACCATACATATATAATCATTATACAAGTATAAAAAATCAGTATATTTTAATCAAACATTTATTTTAAATTATGAAAGAGAATTAGAAACTTTCCATATCTGGGTTGAGTGGAAAGGGTTTGACGCCTTAATTAGTCTCACAAAAAAGGAGATTGGTGCAAGGGTCCCCATAACCATCATCAATAGCACCATAATTGCCACATGTGACCTAATAAGCACACTATCAATTAAAATGACTCATTACAAAAATTAAATTATTTAAATCCACAACAGAATTTAGAAGAAGATGATAAATTATGGTGAAAATAAATGGTATTGTTTTGCTTAACTTGTTACTGCTGTGCAAAAAAGTAAATGAATTTGTTTGGATTTAATATCTAATTGAATAAACTACATATACTAGAGAATAAAATGTGTTTTTAAGTAAAAATTAATTTAAGTAAGAAATAAAACTATATATTTAATGATTTAGGAGAGTATTTTTTAAAAAAAATATGATTAAAAACTTTCATTTCATAAACAACATACAAACAAATATATTTCAAAATATTACACGAAACATCCTTTAAAGTATGAGGGAAGATCATATATCATTTATTTGTCGCATTAGATAGAGTAACGTATTGTATACTCATTACTTTCTATCGAGTCTTAAGTTTTACAAAAGAAAAATGTAACGTTTGTGAAGAATAGTTTATTTATTTATTTATTTATTTTTGCATAAAACTAAGAGAAATAAATTCAAGGGATCAGAATTCCAAGTCATTTTTCCCAATACTTATCAAGTTAATACAAAAAAAAAATAAAAAAATCGAGGAATATTAGTATATTAGAAAAGGTAACTTAAAAGAATATAATGTGTGGGTGAAGTTAACTTTCAGTTTATAAAGAAAGATTGGACAATTTATTTCATCTGAAAATCAATTATATAATTTATCACCAATTGATCGACTTGTTACCAAATTTCTTTTAACCAACACATTTATTGTAACTAAAAGTTAAAGGTGCTAAAGTATGTGCTGTTTATTTCCTATCCTCTTTGAAAAAAAAAAATTCAAAAGTAGTTGCAGGAAATACTGTGTTAAACTGTTTAAGACTCCTTCGAAGCAGCTTCTTCCATTTAGAGGCAAGTATTTGTCCTAATTGGACACTGCTCGAGATTTAGCAAGTGTCTTTAAGAAAGAGTTAAAGTTCATATAAACTACTTTATCATAATTAAGTTCATCAAGATAAATGCAATAAAATTCTTAATTTTAATATGAATATGGTTAAAAAAAATGCTAAATGTCTAAATGCTTAAGATGTTCAATTATTCATTTAACTTGATTTGAATGCTCTCCTCTAAAAAGCCCGAGATATTCACATGTTTAACTTAATAACGTAAAAACAAATGCATTTTGTAGTACTTTTCTTGATTTTCTTCATGTTTGTTCTCTATAATGTTTGATATTATTTTAAATATTTCTTTCATATGTTTAACTTAATGATGTCAAAACAAAATGCATTTTCTGGTACTTTTTTTTTTTTTACTTTGTTTATGTTTGTTTTCTATACGCTTGATATTATTTAAAATAATTATTTGTTTTCAAAATTTTCCTTAAAAAAATGCTTTGTAACATAATCAAAATAAATCAATTCAAATACAAGTTATACAAAGATAGGCATACTTAATTATTTTGATATTTATGAAAAAAATATCATTTTTCACGTGTTGTTCCAAAAGCGTATGATAACATTATTAATTATTATGTTATTGACTGTATGTTTGTTATCACTTACTTTAATTATTTTATACATTTACTATAAACTTAAAGACAACTGAAATATAAGAAAACAGACAACACAAGAAAATTAGTTAATAAGATAGGCAACTGAAATTATAGGAAGTAGATAATATTTTTATAGAAACGAAAATATTAATTAATTTTTTTAATTCATACAAAGCCACTAAATGATATTTGAAAAAGAAAAAAAGTAATGGTTTAAACAGTACATTCAAATCTAGTTTAGGTCACTTTCCGACATAAAAACTTCGAGGTCTGTCATATTGGAGCTTAAACTGCGTGTTATTTTAAAGGGTAGGGTGGATTAGAATGGTACGAGCAAGATAAGAGAAATATGATTAAAAAAATAATAAAAAAAGATATATGTGATGAAGAAAACAAATAGCAAAAAATATATGAAAATAAAGTAAAATAGAAAATAAGTATGAGATTTAAATTCTGAGTCCTAAAAAATGTTGTTGAATAGAAGGAAGAAGGCTTTTGTAATGTTGACGTCAGGTTTTGATAATATGAGTAGGACCTTCCCCTTTGATGTGCAATATATAATTACAAACTTGGAAGCAACTTTGCTGTTACTTGAACAAAGTGTTCCCTGAAGGAAATTAAGACATTGAACCTTTTGCGAATAAAATGAATGTTAATAATTTAGTTTCAACAACCCCTTGTGAAATGGGGTAAAGCTTTGAAAAAAGAAAGAAGTCGGTTGAGATTCGTTGTTGAAGAATCACTCTCTCCACCATTTTCTGTGCTACTTCATGCCGACACCCTTCCACATCATCACTACTATTATGGTAAAATTTAAGTTTAATATATGCAGATAAAGTTAGTAACTGAAATTAGATATTTATAAATATTTTTATCAAAAGTCTACCAGGTTTATTTTACATAGTCTTGTGTATATTTGATCTCCTACGTTACATAGGATGTTTAGAAGTGAAGTTAACTAAAGTTTTTTTTTTTTCTCATTGAATAAAACTTTATTATATATTTGTATTTATCGGCCACAGCCAATGCTTGGAAAAAGAGTTGCACTTCTTTCATGATCCAGTCTCTACTCACCAGTTTTGGAATATATTATTAATTCCACACTTGACCCGCAGTGAACTTCGGGTTACTATTTTCAATTTCAACCCATTCCAACTGTCTCTGGCCCTCTTACATAAAGACATCTACAAATTCAACTAATACTTTTGCACATGGGGAAGAGGGAGTGAGAGTGAGAGTTCCTAGGTTTGTAGGTTATCTATGGTCCAAAATTCCACAAACAACCAACAATTTCATGGCTTCATTACCACTCCAATGATATCACCAAAAACATGAATTTAACGTAATAACAATTATCGGATGTCTTGTCTACATACATAACAGTAAATAGAATTGTTCTGTACCTGTACAAAACTGAAATTGAGGGAAGTTTGAACTAACTAGAAGGATTAGAGTTCTATATTTGGCAGCACAAAGCGAAAAAGAATTGGGACCCCATAAGTTAATTTCCATGTTTGTGTTGGCTAACAAACAAAGCCCATGGGGTAGGGCGTTGTTTATATTCTGCTCAACTTGAAAGCAATGGTCATTTGTAAAGTTGCGTATTTGACGTGAGTTGAAGAAGACTTTGGGATGATTAATGCACGAGTTTGACTTTAGGAAGAAAGCTGAATGTCTTTGGACTCACCAATCTAGGAGTGATGAAAGCGGAGTAACACCTTAGTTTTTTTTTACGAATGCATGTCATGTGCCCTTCAAGATTCTCTAGAACATAAACAATATCTATGTCAGATTCCATTAAGACAATTTCTCGTGCCAAACGTTACACATTGAGAATAATTGCAACTGTTTGCGAAAGATATAAAACCGAACAACACTCTTTTGAGCACTCGAGCCCCCAGAAACTAACAACTTCCACGTTGCTCACTCCTTGTTATACATTCCAAATTGCTGATAAAAGTTTGAGCAAAGATTCGATCTTAGATTATAGGAAAATCGATATAAAAAAAAATCCCTCTACAAATAATATTATTAATTCTCAAAATTACTACAGGAAGATTACAGCATACATTTTCTACAACACTCTTCTGGCCTGAAATAAGGAATAAACAAAAAGACACAAAGAGAAAGAAGAGAAGGTAGTGGAAAGAATTGAATGAATGCTAAAAAAATAAAATTCCTAAAGAATTGTCACGCTGAGGATGTGTCCACAAAAACCTCGTTTAACACATCGTCCTCGCCGTTTGCCATGCTGAACAGCTCTGCCTCCTTCTCTGCATCACCCGAAAAATCCTTTCTTTCCAACTTGGAATGAGCTGCAGTAAAAATTAACTTGTGAGCCCTATCCAGTGCTTCTCTGGAGTGTCCTTGCGCACACACCCATCTCCAGGAAGACCAATTGCATTTGAAGCCAGGCGAAGTTGCCTGAAGGAAAATCAACCTAACCGCAACTCTTCCCAAGGACTTAAACTCTGTGAGATAAGTTTCCCACACAAGTCTACTGCTTTGGGGATTCACAATCCTCATTTTCCCAGTAACAGGATCCCTCTCCTTCATCTGCACAGCACGAGCGTACACAGGGTCAAGCCCTTGCGTTCTCCATTTCATGAGCTCCATCAGAACAATATGAGCCTCGTCCCTTGAAACAAGCCTTGTTATGAGTTTATCCACATCCTTCTCTTGTTCCGGCGTCAAGTACTTAAACGGTGGAAGGTACTTCCCACTGCTGTCCCTAACCAAATAAAGCGGGTCAAGAATGTAAGCTGCGGCCCAAGCAGGGTGGTAGTTTTTCATGAACCGTTTTTCAATGACCTTCTCCACCTCTTCTTCCGCAACCTGGGATTTGGAGCACCACTCCTTCACTCGTGCCCTTAACTCACCCCAGAGTGGAAGGCATTGCCCCACAAGAGGCCTTTCTGTCTCAATCTCCTGAACCATCTCCTTCACCAACTTAACCAACGAATGAACCGCCTCCAACTCATTCCAGAACCCCACATCTCCAATCATTTCCCCAACTTCCCTCGCATTCGGGTCTTCAACGGACGCCATTTTCAAAGACTCGTCCAAAAGTACCAGCTGCAACGCCCCAACAGAACTCAACAAGTCCTCCATCATTACATATACAGTGTCAAAAGACTCGAACTCCCGCGAGGGCAACGGCATTCGGAGCAGCCACGCGTGTCCGTACTCCTGCTGTTGGTACTTGTGAAAACTGTTCCTCACTTGAGTTTCGTAGTTGATGAAGCTCGCGAGCTTGACACAATTCTGAGTTACGGTGCTAAAGAAAGAGAGTTCCTTGTTGAAGTCCTTGATCAAACTGTTGAACGCTTGGTACTGACAAGAAAGGTTAACCATCCACGGGTTTCGATTCTCCAAGTTTCTCAACGCCTTCTTCTTGAAATTATCCGCAACAACGCCGACACATTGTTGCACGACATTCCCACAAATGCCGGTCACTGTCTCCCAAATAACTTCTTCCGCATAACTGGAAGGAGCAGAACCGCCGACAAACAAAGTCCTTCTGTGCAAACTGGTCCCATTGGGGAGATTCACGCTCATGTTAACCAACTTCTCTTCGCAGTACTTCGTCCCCTTCCATTTCCACCCGTCCGAGGCTACTTGAAAGAACAAAGCGTCTCTGATTCGCGCTTCTGAATCTACTTTAGCTTCTTCAAACTTCGCATCCAATCTGCTTCCAGTGAACTCTCTGATTGGGACTGAGGGTAGCCCAACCTGATCAAGAAACGCTCTGAACTTGGGGTGCTCCAGAGCGGAGAAAGAGACAGAACCACACGATTCGTAGACCCAATCAGCGAGATAATCAAAGGCGCTATCGACTTGAGTTTTGGTGAGTGTTGGACCAGGTGAAGTTTTGGGACTCTTTAGCTTCTTCACACTGTCTTCCAACATAGCTAAAGCGCCCAAATCCTCCTTCCCTCCCGACAGCATCAAATGCGGTTGCTGCGGCGGCGCATACGTCAGCTCGCCGAAGAATCGCGATGGATCCACCACCGCCAGCGGCAGCGCTTCGGAGGAAGAAGCGGGGACGGAAGCTGAGGTTCTCTTGCGGTGGTTGTGGTTGGTGGGGGAAGATGGTGGAGAGAAAGCCATGGCGGCAGCGGCAGCGGCGGCGGCGGCGGAGGGGGAAACAGAGGATATTGGTTTGGCGGCGGAATTGAAATTGGGGCATGTTCCGCGCTTTAGATGCTCGGAGGCTGTGCGAGAGGGATTGGAAGCAGAGAAAACGGCGTCGCATAGGGAGCACCTGAGTTTGACGGCTTTGGGGAGCCCCGTTTCGGTGTTGTGCAGCAGCATGGGTTCCAGGTGCGCCCAATACCATGCCCCTTTTCCCTTTATAGCCTTGGTTCGAACCGTCAGCAACCCTTCGTAGCGCTTGTGCGCGGATTTTGCAGTGAGTTCATCGGCAGAAGCTGAGTCGGCAGAGGGTGCGGTACTCGCCATAGCAAGTGGGAAGTTGAAGAAACAGTGATGATTTTCAATAGGAATTGAAAGTTCAATGAAAGTTGTAGTTTTCTTTAGTGTGGATGGATGGTTTTATTCAATTACATCTTCAAAGGCATCAAGTTCTGTGCATTTAGTCGGGAAAAGCAGGCGGCGGCGGCGGCCGGAATTTGAATTTCCGGTGGGTTGCCATGGACCTAAGCGGCCATCTCCGTCGGGAGTTTTAAGGGGGAAAATGGGGTTTGTTATTTGAAAGATGCGTCTTATTATTGTACAAAATTTGAGAGATTTAATTTGTTGAGGGAGAAAGAAGGGAGCCAGAAATAGCAAGGCAAAGGAGGGTGAAAGAGAGAAGAAGAAGAAAGTCCTTGAGCTTCACGCAGAAAGTATCTGCGAGTGGGGGACATTCTTCGGGAATGTTGATGAGAACTGCTACAACGAGGTAACGCTGGAATAACACCTGTTACGCATCCCACGGACGAAACAAAGACCTGATGATGGCTAACGCAGCCCAATTCCCACTCACTTTCACGTGACATCACGCGCCTTTGGTTTTTTTGAGTTTCCACATCTGTTTCACGTTCAATGGGTTCGTGTTTTTTTAAACCTCACTCTTTTACTTAATACTCGAATTTAAATTAAATAAATTTCAATTTACTAAATTCTATTAGTAAATGTTTATTTTCTAAATATTCTTGAATATTATTATTTAAAAATAATCTTATCTTTAAATTTAAATATATTTTTAATAAATATAATTTAAAGATAATTCGGAAAAAATATCTTTTACTATATCAAAAAAATATATTAGACTCATTTAACTAATATTCTTAATCGCTGTAAAAGTAATTAGATTTACTTATAATAAAGTGTGGACATATGTTTCTTTGTCCTTTTCCCTTTTTGCTTTCTGGACCCTTATTGTGGGTCTGTTGCCTGTATTTTATTACAATTTAATCTAAGGCTTAATTTTGATAAGAAAAAAAAGGGACCTTTTAGTCTTTATGTTTTATGGTCTTTATTCATATTTGTTAATAAAAATACGGAAACAAATATATGCTTCCCTTGAATGCATAGTATCACTTAATTCTGAACTATTTTAGATGGGATTTTTAAGATAACTAATACAAAATAAATTATTTATATTATCCGCATATAATATAAAATTTCATTTATAGTTTGCATTACATGTTTTTTTTTTAAATTTAATAAGAAGGAATTTATAATAAAAAACATTTTAGCACGGTCATTTAATAAAAAAAAAGATATATGATCATTTAATTGATTTTTCTAATATCTATTTAAAAAATATTTTTTATTTATTGATAATATAACATTAATAAGATATAAAACTTATCAAATAGTCTTTTTTTTTTGTACTTGATATATAAGGCCTTTAATATAGTGTCTAAAAACATCGCAATTTAAAATTGGTATTCGAAGTAAAAATTGTCTTTCGCGTTAGTATTTCTTATGAATGACTTTAGCTGGTATTATTAATTTATTGACATAACATGTTAGTTTTCATCTTATGTTAGACGTGACATGCCAAATGATTATGGTGTAAGCACATAGCAAAGCAAATATGAAAAATATGATAATAATTGAATTTTGTTGTAATTGATTAAGATATCCATGGTCGCATCTCTTCGTATCTGATTAAAAAGATATTATTATACTTTATTTTTTCACTGCTCTACATCTTTCCTCTACGGATTCCTCCCGAGTAAATTGGTGTTTATAGTTAACATCATTCATTTTAAAACATTAATGTGAAAAACAAATTATAGACCCCAATTTTAAATTTCAACATTTTTAGGGTTTATATTAAAGCTATATTTTTTATCAGCTTATATTAAAGGTATATAGATCGTCAATATCATGAAGTCGAAATCTTAAAAATATTAAAAGTATAAAGAGTATATAATAAAATATCTTGCATTAAATTTTTTTATATGTTTAAGAATATAATAAAATATGTATAATTATATTCAAAATTTAAAAATAACGTAATTTTATAAATAGATTAATTAAATAATTAAATTATTCACTAAAAGTATATTCCATCATACAAAATTAAGTTATGATAGGATAACGCATGTGGTGAGTCCATTATAGACAAAATTCTCACCTTTCAATCAATTAATTATCACGCCTACTATCCTCGATGAGATTAATGTAGATTTAGCAATAATTTGTCTCTTAATCCATAGTAGGCAGGGGAGTTTTCATCAGTGGCCTCCTTCTTGTCCTATCCTGTCAACAAGTAAGTTCAGGTAATTTGATTTTAAAGGAAACGTTTAAACATAAGAGTATTTTGTTAGATAATTAAAATTTGCTTTTATTTAAATCTATTAAATTATTCCCCTTATATTCAAGTGTGAAGGAGCAAATGATTTTCAAGCATTATTAGTATGAGTAATACTATAATATATATGTTTTGTTGGAAAATACATGAAGTTACATTCACGTTACGTGGAAAAACGTGGGTGAGAGGGAGCTTCAAACCTAAAGATACCAAAGCACTAATGTAGATATTTCATATAAAGACAGAAAGGCAATATTGCCCCACAGAGATCATCATGGAGATAAGAGGCCACTTCTTTGAATAAAGTCAATTAATCATACATGCATTTATCTGGAAAACCCTCAATAAACATCACCATAACCAAATCAATGCACATAATTACCAATATGACATGCTTATAATAATACACATTACCATAACAATATGTTGCATGGACAAATTCGGTTCAATACATACATCTAATTGCCTTAGGAATTAGAAATTATAATGTGTTTATTTAGACTTTGAAGACATTTAAAACTTAGGTTAAGTGATCATATGGTTTTGACACAACCATGGTTCTGATGGGACTTTCCTATTTGGAATAAGAAATTGAAGAAAAAAGAAGGGAGAAAAGCAGCAAGATATGCATCTTTTTAGGTCTCATGATCTGAAATGCCAAAAATGGATAAGGAAGGGAAGAGGGGTGTAGTTAGGACTAAAATGGGAGCCCCATGATCACCACGCGTACGGCAAAGATTGAAAAACTCATTCCTAATTATTCCATCCAAAAAGAAAGCCATAAAGTCTGAGGACCAATGAGAAAGCAAGATATGGGCCAACAAATTCATCACAAAATTTGGAAGATGAAATCTTGGTGTATGAGATTAGATTTTATAAACCACATAATTAGTGGATAATTAGTGGTGACTGAAAAATGTAAAACAAACGCCCACCGTGGGGCTCGAACCCACGACCACAAGGTTAAGAGCCTTGCGCTCTACCAACTGAGCTAGACGGGCTTCTGATATGATTTTATTGTTATCTGATAAAATACTACACTAACTTTGTTCTCAAATTGTAAATAGTAACTTCATCGTTTAGTTTTTTTAGAGTTATTCTTCTATCAAATATCGATTTTAATTGCTTTAAAAAATTATTTCATTTTTTTTTTACCAAATTTCATTCGGATGAATTATTTTAATTTTCGAACAATCATTTAAATAAATAATATATTTCTTTTATATTTACAATTTTTTTATATGTTTCTAAATTAACTCATATAGTTCAGAATACACAGTTTACAAAATGTGACTGTCACATTTCTCATTCTCTCAATATTGTTTCTCTTTTGTCTCTTCAGTTCAATGTACATTTCACATAACTCTGCAATTCTATATATGTAGGCACGCTCTTTATTATCCAATTATTTCCTTCTATCTCTCTTTTTTTTTTTCTTTATATATACAGATTACATTTTAATACTTTGGAAAGGAAATTTTAATTGTTGAACTTATATCATATTTTAAATTATTTGTATTAAATTCAAAAAATGATTTACATTTGAATATAATTTTTTTTACGAGTTTCGTCATAATGCTTTTATGAATTTTAATTATAGTACCATTATATATTTAATTATTATAGAAAAATATATTATTTCATACCATACTAAGATGCAAAAATACTAATTTTTCTTACATAAAACATTCTATAGCAATCATTTTATTTATTTGAAAATATGTTTAAATTATGTATAAACCATTTTTAGACTAAGTAAAGAAAGTTTAATTTATTTTAAGCTGTTAGTTGGAGTACTTGTTGAATAATTTATCTGAAGAATGTCCTATACCTTGTATTAGATATATAACCAATTAGCCATAGTTGTATGACGGCATAAATTAAAAATAACGAACTTTTTAATCAAATGAACAAAAACATTTGGAAAAAAAATAATAACTTACATTTATATAAGAAAAATACATACAATTTATATATATATATATATATATATATATATATATATATATATATATATGTATATATAGTTTACACTTTTAAAATACAGTGATGAAACTGTTGGGCTGGGTTCTCTCTAATTGAGGCCCAATAACCCAAATGGTCAAACTCCAATTAGGGCAACAAATGAAATGTTTCTTTATGGTAGCTGCTGCCTCCCTTCTCCCTCCAATTTTTTCGAAAATCTAGAGTGAAGAAGTGAGAGTGAGGTTAAAACAGTTTTTGTTTTCACAAAAAACAGCCTTGGATGTTCTAACGATCCGACGGTGAAACTTTGTTCGATCAAGTTGAAATTTTATCCGGAGGTTCCTCTCTTATCTTTCTTCATTTTGTTCTGTGGGATTGCTCATCGGAGTTCTGCAGAAGAGCCAGAAATTTTGTGAAGTGCTGCTAACCACAGCAAATTTCTGCCAGCGTGAATACTCGTTGTTTCAACGATCCAACGGTGAAAACATCTCCGATTGCCCTGAAATTTTTACTGGAGCTTTGTGACTCATGCTGCTTCATTCTGTCCGGTGCGATTTGAGATTGGAGCTGTAGTTGAATCGCAGAAAATTCGGGAACAGAGAGCATTCTTGAGTAAAGAGATTCTTGAACTCTTACTTTGTTAAATTCCTAATTGTTGATTTGGGCCATTGTTG
>Ga0209700_100703_pt1 | contig 66048 bp, 32 predicted proteins | sample SiratroredBW_FD_187528 | JGI IMG/M metagenome (GOLD analysis project Ga0209700, IMG submission 187528) | Root nodule microbial communities of legume samples collected from California, USA - Siratro red BW (SPAdes) (version 2) | ecosystem: Host-associated > Plants > Roots > Nodule | place: USA... | reverse complement strand
ATGTATGACTTTTTAAAGCAAAAGAATTTTAGTTATATAACTAAAAGACCACAAAAAAACAAAATTCACAATTACCACAATGCATAAGCTTTGCTCCTGGTTCTTTTGTGAAAAAAAAAAAAAAAAGCGTCTATTTTAACACATAATTGTTCTGACACCATTCTCCACCACATCATCATAACTGCATCCCCACGTACCCCATCACTATAACACAAGAAACCTCCCAATATTTTATGGAGGAAAATCTCCATTGTTGGTAGACAAACCTAAACAGCCTCTAGGATTCATAATCCGGTTGAAAGAGAATAATGAAAACCCTTCATTGCGTTATTACATTCCCGAGAGTGAAACTTTAAAAATTCAATTATAACTTCAATTCTAGAAAGAGAATAATCACATATGATTTCTAATTTTATAACTCCATTAATTATAAATGGATAATTATATTCATTTGTTTTTAACCACTTGCAAAACAAAAATTAACCATATGTATATACGCACAGCTAATCACTTATTCATATTTCACCAGATAAAGAAAATCACTCATGTCTGTATCTACCATAATCTCTTTTCCTAATTTGTCATACCTGGCAGAACATGACATGTTCTTTCGCGGAAGCTCTGAGTAAAATTAGTTTCAAATTAGTTTTTTAAATTGAAAAAGAAAAGAACTAGGCAATTGTAATCCATACATTCCTTCCCCTTTTCGAGTAAAGAGATTAGTAGTAAAAGTTCATTAGAACAGAAAGAAATATTGGTTATAAACATACAGCATACCATCCAGGCAAAAATAGCCAAACATGTTCCCATTTTTTTCATAATTTTATAGCATGAATCTTTCTAACGCAGTCAAACTAACGGTTAAACATGAATTTTATAGTATCTTCTGAGTTATAACACCTTTTTTTCTTTTCTATAGTTAACTTTTGACGTGTGATACTCTGTTCTTGAGATAAGCCTATAATTTATTCGATTCCCTCGTATTTAGGACACAACATATTTGTCTTTTCTACACCGCTAATTTACCAAGCACATTGTCTCTGATGTAGCTATATGCATGCATATATAGTTCTCTGTAGTCAAATTCAATCTTGACTTGCACGCCGCCCTCATTTTTTTCCTTTTTAATATGCATACATACATGACCATCACCTTTTGTTCATTGTGTGTGTATATCTATATATATGTATATACACATATCACTTTGCTACACAGCTTTCTACATAACTGGCCTACTTTTCAGTCAATGGAAAAATACCGAGTGATGCTCCCTACCTCTTCTGCATCATCAATAGCATTATCATCTCATGTTAAACATGTTGAGAAAGAGGTTTCAATATCTCAAATGAAGGAGATATCATCTCAGAACCAAAGTGACAAGGAAGTTAAGCAGCACCGATATGCATTTCAAACGAGGAGTCCTGTTGATGTTCTGGATGATGGGTACCAGTGGATAAAATATGGGAAAAAGATAGTCAAAAACAATATTTTCCCACGGTTAGTATCATACTGCTACTTTATATTTTAAGTGCTTTGTTTTTGTCCTTTTCATGGTATAATGTTGATCCTGTTCATTTTCAGCCAACCTGTAAATCTTAACTGGAACCTGAATTCTTCATAGTCTCTTCTTCAAGTTCTTCACAGTCTCTTTTCTTCAAGTGTTGAATTATTCTAATGAATATATTGAAAAGAGTATTTTTTTTTTCTTAAAATATTGTTCATTTCAGTATAATACTAACTCCACTCTTTCTTTACAATCTTTTCTTCAAGCATTGTGTTCCTTCCTTGGGTACCAAATTTCCGATCATAAGCCAACTATACATAAGAGAATATTACGGACCCAAAACTTAATACTCATGACTTTATATTTGAATTTTTTTTTTAACATTACAATCAAACATAATCAGTTTTATTTAGAATTGTCCATTTTTTTTCAAAAAGAATTTATAATTATTACTTTTATTTTTATGTTTTTAATGTTAATTATAAGTTGTTATGAACATGGATATAAAAATGAGGAGTCTGATTTGAAATTATTGAAATGAGAATATTTTATTATCTCATTGGGAAAATTTTCATTCACCTTAAATTCCTAAAATATTCCCCGAATGATATTAGCTAGCATCTTTTAACCAAACAATAAACTAAAAGTCAGCATTACTTTTGAATTAGCAATTATATATATTGTCGTTTATAATAGATCTTATGGATCTTTGCACACATATTTAAGTCCAATTTTATTTTGGTTGTTCAGAAGTTACTACAGGTGTGCTCATCCAGAGTGCAATGTTAAGAAACAAATCCAGCGCCATGCCGAAGATGAACAGATCGTGGTCACAACCTACGAAGGGACACATGCACACCCTCACCCTGTGAATAAGTCAGAAGAAACCTTTGACCAGATCTTGGGCAACCTACTCAATATTGCTCCTCCCACATTGGAATAGAACACTAAGGGATTATTAATGAAAGTTAATCATACTGTCTTCTTAAAGCATGGCACAATGTAGTATCTTCTGTTATCTATTCAATAATAATAATAATCTGTAGAAATCTTGAAAAACCAAGTCATTAAGTTCTACATAGCATTTGCACATATGCATATACCTAGTTTCTAATGGTATACACACTCAAATACTATATAATAATCCTAAAAACAGTTTATAACATCATTTCATGTTGGAACCAAAATCATGTCACAATCATCTCCACCGAAACTCTTGGCCAAGCGAATGCACATGGCAATCACGAGCAAGATAACCCCACATAAAAAAACAGCATACCTCACTCTTCCATTGCCATGCATACCACTAAAACTAGCAACTCTAGTATCTATTGTTGCCATCAAATGCGTTATTTTCTCCATGTCTTCGAGGTGATTGTCATCTCCGGAACAAGACGAAGAAGACGAAGACAAAGATGAAAGCTTGCTGCGGGTACAATAACCATGCATCCCTTCACTTCCGTTAGATTCATCCTCCAAATTACAGAAAGACATTGATCTCACTTCACAATCGCTACTTTCACCTTCCGAAGTTGTTGACTGAAAAAGTCGTCGACCCTTCAACTTTCCTCTTTCGATAGCCTCCTTCCGCTCTTGGAGGATCTCTCTGACTTCTTCCACGTTCTTCCATGCCTCTGGGGTTGACGGAGACTCTTGTTGAAGGTTGAACATGAGTTCCCTGGGAGAATATTGGTGTAGCTTGTGAATGGTTTCGTTTGAAGGAGGAAGGGAATGTCTGCGTGATGTTGTTGGCTTGGATTCCTTATAGGCTTTCCACTCTTGTTCCAGCTTCTTGAACAGTTGGTGGAGTTCTTCTGTTCCTTTTCCCTTTTTTTGGGAGCTTTTCATGGTGGGGGCACTGAACTGTTTCTCTCTTCTTTGTTATCTGTTCTCTTTTAAGTTTCATTTTTTTTGAAAAGATAACTAAAATTCAGCTTCCTTCCTTTGTTTTGAATATGATATTGTAGAAGAGCATAAACTAAGTAACCACTTTTTGTTTAAAAGACTGAACTGTAAGATTTTTGAAATGATCAGAAATAATTAGTTTAGATTATGAGAATCTGTCTAGATTTACTTGTCATGAATAGGAAATTCCATTAGGATCCTATTTTAAAGCATGTTACGGTTATTGCTTTTATTATAAGATTTAGGTTGTTAAATTTCTAAGAACTGTTTTTGGTTTATTTGTATATTTGTTGACATAGCAATTTCATTATTTTTATTGTAATTCAATTAATTAATACTAGTACTAAATTTAATAGAAGGTTAATTTCAAATGGTGGAAAAGATAAAGCATTTTTTTTTACTCCTTTGTATAAAGTTTGGGATATTTTAAGTGTTAGTTTTTATATAATTTGTTTTCTTGTTCTGTTAAGATGAGAAAAGAAAATATTGATAGTATCTCTTACGAACAGAGTTAAGATATGAGAATTTTACTATTTAAGTTGTGTATTGTGATTTATAATATAATTTGTTAGTATTTTAGGTTGTGTATGACATAAAATAGATATTCATTTCATTTAATTAAAATTTATCATAAATACATTTGAAAATATAAATTATATTATGCTGAAAATTTTTAAAAATATATTTTAGATTTTCAATATATAATTCATATTGTGATATAAATTATTTTAATTGTTGATAATTTTTAAAAAAAATTAAACTTTAAATAAAAATAATGATGAGTGAGAGATAAAAAATATAAAGAAAGTGTCTGTGTGCCTTCTCAATATGGAGTGCTTCTTCATTGACCTGAGAAATAGATTGAAATGTGCATACTTTGTAATGAAATAAGATTTTGAATTTGGTACTGGTGTTGAAGATTTTAAAAAGTTTGAAGAACGTAGTTTGCGGCTATTCAAACAGCAGTCCAAGGCGACAGTTGAAGGGAAGTAATGGAGTTCGATCGGCGATTGTGGGGTGGTTCTAAGTTGAGGATGGGATATGGGTGGCGATGTCAATTTTGTGGTGAAGGTAAATTTTTTTCTTTTTTTTCTTTTTACGGATTCTATCGTCCAAAAATAATGATAAAAAATTTTAAAATCAGATTCTAGAATCTCTAAGACTTTGTTTGGTCGGGGAAGTGGATTTGAGAAGATAGATTTGAAGGAATTTGAATAGATTGTGTGTGGATGGGAGAATTGTTTGGATTAATAGATGGATGGTAAGATTTGAAGGGATTTGAAGGGATTTGAGGGGATTGGTTATGAATGTTTGCGATTGATTTGATAGATATTATAGATTTGTTTTTATTTTTTTAATTGATATATTTCTAATTAACCCTTGTGAAATAAGATGGTAAAAAATTAAAATGAATTGGATTAAATTAATTTTAATATAAAAAATATAGAAACTGAATCAACTAACTGATATTTTTTAGTAGGTTGATAATGATTTTATCTAATCGAACCTGTGAACATCCTTACTTTGTGTTTTAATAATTTTATATTTAAAAGAAAATAAAACTGTTTTTAAGATAAATTAAAAATATTTTAAATAACATATTCTCCTCTCAATTCCATCATAAATATTGAATCAGATAAGGAGATAAAAATATGTTTTTTCTTATTTACTTTAATTAAACATTAAGTAAACAAATTTTCATCGATAAAAAATAAAAAAGAAGAATAAATAGAAAATAATATAACATGTATAATATACTTTTTATTATTTCTTTTATAAAGTAAATAATTTTTATTGACTTAATTATTTTACGTCAATAATATAATTATGAATGGATAGATTCTATTGAGTATGGATAGATTGAAGGAAGATTAATTATATTATAGCTGTCTTGGAAAAAATGAAAGGAAAGTATTATGAATGAAAAAAAATATATATAACTATTGGAATCAATTATTTGATGAATTAGGTATAAATTAGTTTATTTTTCATATAATATATATATATATATATATATATATATATATTGTTACAATAAATATATATTAATGCTAATAATTGTTTCTTGTTTATAATTTATACCTTCCTTACATTTTTCTAATTATTTTAGTGTGATAAAATTAATAAGGAGTGTTTTGTAATTTCCAAAGTCAAAAGTATTTTGTAATTTCTACTTTATTTACCAGGAATATTTCGTAATTTTCAATTTCATCCTTTCAAATCTCTTCATATGAGCAAAGATTTGCAAATCTTTCCTTATCCATCTCCCAAATCAAGTCAACCAAACAATCTTCATCCACTCAAATCCATCCTCTTGAACAGTAAATCTCCTCAAATCAATTTAACCAAAATACAACCTAAGTGATTATAAATTTTTTTTTCTACACATTTTATAATTATCTTCTAGTATTTAAAATCTGTAAGTCAACCAAATTTGTAATGATTTCTACATTTTACCATATAAAAATTTAAAGTTTTGGATTGAAACATGCACCTTCAATTCAAAAGTTTTAAAATAATTTAATTTTAATCAAAAATCCGTTTCAGATTGTACAATTTAAAAAGTTAAATTTTATGATTTTATTTAAATTAAGCTTCTAAATTCTGTAATCCAAAATTTTTTTCTAAATTATAAAATTACAAAAATGACACCCCTACTCGCCATCATCGGCTACCCAATCCAATAAATTATTTGTACACAAACAATAAAAATCATACAAGAGACCTTTTCTTTACTTCAATCCCAAATGAAGGTGTATAATAATCCAATCTTAAGTTACTCAATGAATTCGTAAAGAAATAAATTTAAAAGAATAAACTTTGCTGTAGCAAGATACCATTTGATACTATATTTGGGTGAAACAGGTGAAGGATAGTGTTAAGTTAAAAATTTAATTTTAAAGATAAAATAGTTTTTTCATATTTAGTATAGAGGGGCAATTTAGTATAAAGGGGAGCGGGAAGATTCTATGGAGGTGGAGGAAGAAGGAGGAAGAAGCGTTTTTCAGTATGCCGTCACTATTTAGGCCTAGCGGAATGGTCATTTTGGACTTTCTCATTACATTTCACCACCATATTGGACTTTCTGAATACATTACACCACTATGTCCTGAATTGTACAGTTTGAGAATATATTTCTAGTTATATAATTTAAAAAATTATTTTAAATCTAATACAGGATAAAATAATATGTATTTTAGATTATATAATTTAGAAATATATTTTATTTTATAAAATTTAAAAATTTATTTTAAATTATCTCCATTTTCGGTCTAGACCGTGAATATGCTTCCAAGTGTTACAATTTGAAAATTTGGAACATGGATATTTTAGATTTTTTAAAAATCCCATTGAGCTGCATGAAGAAACCATTGAGTACAAAGCAAACCAATTCCACTTACTTTGAGTCAGGTTTTTCAAATTTTAAAACAAAGGTTATTTCAGGCATTACGGAATTGAAAGTTGGTGAATTTAGTCATTTTAGAATGGACCAATTCATTCTATATTTTAGTGATTCATTTTAGGAGGTGAATGTCTTGTGAAAAATTTACTCTATCAATTGAGGTTTTCTAAAGCTTGTATTATATTATATGATTATCCTAGTCCACTAATAACATTTTTTTTTATTTTAAAAAAAATCTCACATTAATAAAAGATAAAATGTTTTCCACTTGTCATGCTTCAATTGCCAATAAATTCAGATAATGAAAATTGAATGTTTTCCACTTGTCATGCTTCAATTGCCAATAAATTCAGATAATGAAAATTGAATATTTAATGATACTATGTTCTAAAGTCACAATGAAAAATTATTATCTCTTTAAAAGACAAGAGTCAAAAGTAAGTTTTATAATAAATGTAATTTTCTTTAGAAGATACAAGAAATACAATGTTAACACAGGTATTATTCATTTAAAATTGCATCAAAACCTAATTAATATCTTAAAGTAAATGTAATATACTCTTCTAACCTAAAGTTTTTTATTAAGAAAAAAAATAAGAAACAAAGATAAAAAGTTAGAAAGTAAATAAAATTCAATATTTAAAAAAATATAAGAAATAAAAGAAAAATAGAATAAATATGTAAGTAGATTACAGGCTTTTCAATCTCTATATCACTTCAGGGTAAACAACATCAATGCGCCTATCTCACCAAGTAATTTAATTGTTGTAATAATTTTATTATTTTATAATTTAATATATATATATATATTACCTCAAATTTAATATATGTGAAAAATAGGAAAAACAAAAGATAAGAGAGTTAATAGTTGATACAATAGTTTTGCTGACAAATAATCTAGTATCGGATTTGTCATTTTGGGTATGACTCATGAGTATAATTGTAATAGGTATTTAAAATTCTTATTGTAGATTTTTTTCTTTATAAATGATAATATCATATAATATAAAAGAAATAAAAAGAAAAAATAACATATACAATAATTTATATTAGTTCATCTCTTTTAATATATTACATTTAGTTCTTAATCAAGAAGTTAAATTTAAATAGACACATTATTGCTGTCAAGTACACGCTATACAGGAGAAGCAAATAGTGACAGTCATATTCATTTTAAAAAGATGCTAATATAGTAAAAAAGTTTGCATTGACCAAACGTACTTTAAAACTGACAAAAAGTAAAATAAAAAAGTCGACGTAAAACTAAAGTAGATAGTAGTATCAACTAAGCCAATGTAAAGCCAAACACACCTATATATTTATTAGGGATTCACTTTCCAATTTCATTTTGTAATTTCGTCCTTCTTCTAGATCTCGCGGAGCCGCTCGTCTCCCCACCTCCATTCTTCAATTTCTTTGTCTTATTTTTCATTCCCTACTCCCTACTCACACAAAGTTCTTTGCCAGCGGAAATTAGTTTCCACCAATTGAAATTGGTTCTTTGGCTTCAGAAATTGCTTCTTTGCTTGCACAGTAGTTGACATTAAGTGGGTAACAGCATCTCCATTGGTCTCCGATGGCCATTAGCAAGGTACATTCTAAGCTAGGCGATTGGTAAGTGACTGTGATTTGCTATTTTGAGCTGATTTTGGTTCAACATTTTTGTTATATTTAAATGTTAAGATTTTTGTTCTTTGTAGGTGTTTCAGGGATTCTATTCTGGTGTGTTGTTCACTGTAGTGATGTTGTGGTATGGAATACTGTGGTTGTTGTTGAAGATAACACTCTAATTTTCTGAACTGGTATTACTAATTTTTCTTGTCATAAGTAAGTTTTGACCATTAATTGACTATTGAATTAATTTTACCTTATTTATACTATCATTTATTTTGATAAGTGATTGTGAATTGCTATTTTGAACTGATTTTGATTTAACATTTTTGTTATATGTAAAGGTTAAGATTTTCTTTTGTAAGTATTTTAAATATTCTATTCTATTATGTTGTTCACCGTAGTGATGTTGTGATGTGAAATACTGTATGGTTGTTATTGAAGATAATACTCTAATTTCTTGTAGTGGTATTACTAATTTTTCTTTTCCTAAGTAAGTTTTGACCATTAATTTATTATTAAATTAATTTTACCTTATTTTATATACTATCATTTATTTTGGTGTTAGACCTGTTAGACGGTGTACCACTTTGTCATATAATCAATATTGAATCGTTAACAATTAAAACCCCACAATATAGTCCGGCCACATTTGACTAAATAAATTTACGAAATACATATTCAAAAAATAAAAGGAATAATAATCATTATTGAAAACAAAATATCTAATAGAGAGAAATTAGATATTAGAGAAAGCAAAAGTTTTGCATTGTAAATTTCTAATTTACATAAATGAATAAGAACAGATGATGATAATGAGAGTTAGTATACAGTTTTTGTGAAAACTACTTATCTGAATAATATATCTGTTTTAAAAATTCCAGAAAAAATTATTTCAAAAATAATATTTTGAAAAATAGAAAAAATGAATACTGAATCAAAATGCGTAAATAAACTCAACCTCTAATAAACTACTGTAATTAAATTCGTTGTTCTTGTATTTTGTAGCCCCAGTTGGGCCCCTAATGGCAATCATAGTGCAAAATTATTGTGTCTTGAGAATCACTGACAAGCCTTTTCAATTCAGGTTATGGGGTCAACCTTCTATGATTGTCTTCTTCCATCACTCCTTTTAATTAACTTTAATAGGCACAAGGACCCTTTCAAAAACTTCTCCAAACAAAGCTTCATTTGGTTATGTCTCAATAAGAAATCATGTGGCATACCAAAAGTAGCGGGATATGAATACTATTTGATATAACAAAGATGAAATCAATTCTTCTACTACTATTTCATGTCATTGTTACAAGGTCAATCCCTAATAAATCAATAAACTTAAATAAAAAATTATTCCACCTTAAAGAGGTCAATAAACACAAAATCAAGAAAAGTTCAAATGCTAAACTCAAACAGAGTGAAGATGTGACCAACTATAGTAAATAAATTTAAAAGACACAAATCAAGACATTAAAACTAAAAAACAGTAGGTACTCAATTTAAATCCTAAAGATTGATACTAGAGTTGATTATCAAACAAAAACCAATTTTTGATTAGCTGTTGTCGTAATGTGATTTATGCAATCTTTTTGGTAACTTTTCCTATGCTGAAATTTTAATCCCAGACTGATATCTCAATATATGAAATGACGGTAACAAAATTTTATCCAAAATCGACTGGAAAAAAATTTAAATAAATACGTGGAGTTCACTGTTCTTCGCTGCTGTAATTCGCGCTTAGTGCGAGGAACTAAACATCTAGGCTTTTGCATTTATCATTTTTTTCTGTTTTTGAATTTCGATTCGCCTTTTTAACAAAATTTTAAAGACATATAATACTGTCTAATTCAAGCTCTGTGTTGTGAAATATGTGTATTGCGTTTGTAATAATTTTTCAAGCATAGACTTTAGAACCATAGAAATTCCAGCGAATTAAAACCGAATTTGAAAAAATTGAACAAAACTAAAAGACGTAAAAGAAACCTAAGTCTATCCTCCTTGTTAATCATCTAAAATCAAGTAATAGAATTTAAATTGCAAATGAATAAACAAAAGTGAAAAACACACTTAATTTGCATTATACAAGACACAAACACCTTGTAGACACAAATTAATGGAGTTTATAATAAATTTGGAAATAAATAACTTTTGAAAACAAGAAATGAACATAAAATCAAAATGACTCAAATACAAATTGTTTTAACCAAAAAAATTGAAACATGATTCAAAAATTTTAAAAACTACACGTTTACATCAAATTAGAACACCTAAGCACAACACATCATGGTTCAAGTATAAACAAATTAACTTGAAACAATGAACAAAACATGCACTACATGTAAAAGGTACAAACTCAATCAAGACATGAAAAACATATAATGAACAAAATAATAGAGTATCTTTTCCTTATAGAGTTTGCACATAATAGAGTAGTCTATAAAACTACTAAGATCTCTCTTTTTGAGGTTATGTATGGCTTCAACCCTCTCATTCCCTTGGACTTAGTATCCCTATCGAATCCACATGAATTTATATATAAGAAAGGGGTATCTAAGGATGAATTTGTCAAGAAACTTCATAAAAAGGTAAGGAATCAAATACAAGAACAAACAAAGAGGTACAGAAACCATAATAATAAGGGGAAAAGGGAAGTGATTTTTGAGGAAGGGGATTGGGTTTGACTTCATTTGAGAAAACACAAATTTCTTGAAAAGTGAAAGTCTAAACTCAACCCCCAGTGTGATGGTCCTTTTCAAGTCCTCGATACAGTCAATGACAATGCATGTAGGTAGGTATGCCTAAGGATTATGGAGTATATACCACTTTTAACATTTGATCTTATTCCTTTTACATGTGGTACTCATGATGGGGCAGACCCTCTAAATTTAAGGACAAATCCTTTCCAACAGGGAGGGAGTGATGGAAGATCTCTTACCAAGGAACTAACCACGAGAGTCATGGTTAGAAGAGTAGGATGACTAGAACTCAACTAACCTTAGCATGCCCGCCCAAGTTCTTATGATCATGGGTCAGGCTTTAGTTTGCAAATATTATACAAAGTAGAATAGGTTTTCATGGGCCTTGTATTGGTTCAAGTAGTATAGAATAATTGAGCCTTGTATTTAGAGCAAGTAGTCTAGGATTTTTGGCTTGTATTTGGGCCCTGAGTAGATTAAGTTTAGATTAAGGTTTTTATATCCTAGCTAGGACGAGTTCTTCCTGCACCCTAATACGTTCTTCCTACACCCTAATAAAAAAATTTAATACCACAATTGCCCTTATATGAGAACCGGATGGCACCCCCATCTGGTTGTCATTTGAAAAAAAATTGACAACCAGATGGTCTGCTCATCCAGTTGTTAATTTTTTTTCAAATGACAACCGAATGGAGATGTCATCCAGTTCTCATATAAGGGCAATTGTGGTATTAAATTTTTTATTAGGGTGCAAGAAGAACCTATTAGGGTGCAGGAAGAACTTGTCCCTAGCTAGGGTTTCAATTGGGATTCCAAAGGCCCAACAAAAACCTATGTTGGTCTAAGGTTAATGAGAGGCACATACTTGTCATGTTTTTAGCACATGCTCAAATGTGGAAAGTATTAGTGGACAAGCGGTACTTGACCCACTCCATGTGCCACTTTAGAAGGGTTTTTTAATTCAAATTTTGCTCTCATTCTTCCCTTTTCATGGCTGGCAAAGAACTCTGTAATAAGGGCCTCTATCCATTGTAATTTCACTTTTGAATGAGTATTGAAATGTTGCCAAATTTTGGCATCACTTGTTTCTGAGTCCTTTCTAAGTTAGTCTCCTAGATTTGGCTACAACACAACCTTCTAAAAGAGTTGGCCCAACCTCTCTTCTAAAAACACTGTCACTAATTCACATCTAAAACTTAAATTCTCCCTCCAACCAAGCTTATAAAACATCCTTTATATCTTTTCCATTGAAGAACACCCAAGAAGAAGGAGTTTATCATACCACATGTTTAGACTCTATATATTTCGTGATGATCATAACAAGATTGGAGTTGCATTTTATGTCACATGTACAAACAGAAATGAGTCTCAAGAACTCAAGTTCTTTCCAAAGAATCTTCGAATCAGTGTAATTATTTGTAACACTTCTTTCACCTTGCTTCATTACCAAGCATAAAAGTCGGATCTTCGCGAGCAGGTTAAGTAATATATCCATTGATGAACTTCACCTTATTCTTGGATAACAATATGTTTCACTCATCTACTCTAAGAATAATAGTTTTCCCCATTCAATTGTGGAGCAAGAACCATCCCATGATTTTCTCTCTGGTGTAGATAGAAAGAACTTGAGGGATTTTATCGCACATCCATGTCATTAATGTTTATGGTGAAATAAAACAACAAAGAAAAACAAGATTATATGAAATGAATAAAAAAAATTATTAGAGGCATAACGGAGCACAACAAAATTAACCCACTATAATTCCATATTGGGACATAGAAGATGCAGAAGGAAAAGAAGACAAAAATCAACGAAAAGAAAGATAATGGATATTAAAATACAAAACTATTATTATTTTTGCATACATAATTACAAACAAAGAGAGAATAAATAGACTCTGAAAGAAGGATTGGGCTGAGGAAGATAAGTTGACCCAAACCTAATAAACCATACAACCAACTAGACTGTCTATTATAATATACAACATACTAGGTTATCTAACCTAATGAACCATTTAAAACATTCAATATATTAGATGGTCCAACTTGTTAGACAATCCAATATGCTAAAGAGTCTAATATAACATACTAAATAGTCAATCCTACTATATTGTCTAGCATAAACTTCAACCACCTCTACTTTGTTTTTGAAGACTACATAATCATATTATCATCTTTTTATCTCTTCATATTTTGACGACATGATAATTAACGGATATCATGTAAATGAAATTATAGAGTTAAAATTGTAATTGATAACATAATTTGAAATAAAGGATTTTGATTCTTTTAATGTTCCTTAAAAATTGAAGGTTATATTCTTTATTAATCTGAAGGTTATATTCTTTATTAATCTAAGTGTATTATCACTATTTTAGACAAATTTTTGTAATACTCACTTTTGACGCTCCTAATGAGTTAAGTCATAAAATTATGTATTATTAAAAGTACATAATAATTAACAATTATGAAATTTGTTATGTACTTTTTAAAATAATTAACAATCATGAAAATTACATAAATACAAACAAAAAATAAAAAAAAAAATAAGATAGCTAGATTTATAAGGACAATACAACTCCAAACAATATCTACCAAACAAATAATAGACGAAAAAAAAAAGACAGCTGGATTTATAAGGATTAATTAGTATAATAGTATTTTAACTTAATTAATAATTTTAAATTTTAATTTTGAATACATGACTATATTAAATATTTTGAATAAAAAACGTTTTACTGTGTAAAATAAGTTTTATTAGACTCTCAAAAACAATGTCATTTGATAAGAAACAATTATAATTTGTGTAAGAGAAAGTCCAAATAATTAAAAGGAAAATAATTGTAGTTATTTCTGGCGTTATGTTTTTAATTAAAATTAGGATTCCGCTAATTTATGTAATGTAATTAAGCTAATAATAAAGATTGACAGATAAATTTCAATTTTAATATATAAAATGTTACTCTTAAGTTTTATTCTCAATTAAATAATTGAAGTATGTATAAATCTATTAAAGGATTTTGATTTTCTATTGCAAATATTTTTCCTCCCATGTTTCTTTTTCTTTCTTCTATTTTATTGGACTTCATTTTTTTCCTTTTTTACTTTTCGCTTATATCACTTCACATCTCACATTAAATATAAAGAATAAATTAAATTACATAAAAATATAATGGTAGGGATAAGATTTTAGGGCCACCGGGCTATATCTATCTTATGGGCTTTAAATGGCCTACTACAGGCCCTAGTCTACTCTTTCACTTCCGGCATGATTCAAATTTGTTCTATGTATGGAATTTTTCTTTAGATTAGCTCTTGAACCGGACTATTTTTTCTTTTATATCACAGAGTAAATTACAAAGTTCTTTTAATATATTAATTACCTCTCCTATAAAGATATAACAGTAATTTAAAAAAAAAAAGACTTAAAGGGGGTTAATTGCAATGTGAAAAGGGTTGCATGTATAATGTTTTTTATACAAATGAGAGATTTGTGTAAGATTTTAAAAAATTTTGGTGTACGTGTGATCTTAAAAGAAAAATCAGGAGGCGTTAAAGTAATTCACTCTGAGTAATTCAGTTTATATCATAGTACTCAGATGTTGTACACTTTAAGAAAATTAGACTCTTATGGTTTTTTTTTTTTTTCTAATTACATTTTTTATCTACAATATTAGAACTCAACATCTTACTTCATATCAAAAAGTAGAATTTAAACTTAACTCAACCTTACAAAATCGGTTTATAAGGTTCCGTGGGATCTCTAACACACCTCCTCATGTTGAGACTGTGTTCAACTCATGCGTGAGACTAAGGGTAGTCCAATATCGGTCTAATAGCGGGTGGCCCAAGAATCGTGATAGGATAGGCTCTAATACCATATCAAGAAGTGTAATTTAAATCTAACTCAACCTTACAAAACCGGGCTTATAAAGTGAGGTTTGTACCCACATTATAAATTATTGAAACATCTCATGTCTAATAAATGTGTGGAATTTCCAATACTTCAAAAAGGAAAAAATATGTATCATTGTACTACAAAGTTCCTTAAAGAAAAATTAATAATATTTATGGAAAAAAAGAGAAGTACAAGTGAATGTTACGATGGAAGTAGCATCATTTGTCCTATTCTATAAACAATTCAATTAGGAATATCTATCTACTCTTATATTTCTTATATTATAAATTCTAATATATAACTTAAAATTTAATATTTCAATCTCTTCATTCAAATAATTAGGTATTTTCAATATCTTTTTAAAAGCATTCTTCACACATTGTTAACAGAATTAATTAAAAATAACCATATATATAAAACAAGAACTAATAATACAAAATATAGATTATACAACAAGATATTACGATAATTAAAGGTGAATTGTTATAAAAAAGATATTGTGATATTTTTCTAATTATTCGAAGATATATTATACTGTTAAAATGTATAACTAATGTAAAAAATGTTATACAACACCAGTTATAGTCAATAACTGATGTAAAAAGTGGTATAGAAAAATTCATTTGAAAAACTATTAGATACGATCACTTATTACATCTTTGTTATATAATAGGTTTAGGGTCAATTATATATGTTTTTTGTGCAATATAATATAAATTGGGCTCTCAAATCAAATATCGTGTTCCAAGAAACGTTTTGTTCTTCATCATGAGTGTTCTCACCAACATTGACACTCTTACCGCCCCAAGTCTGATAGTGTTTCACAATATTACCTTCAACAACGTTTCTTTTCCAAGTGTTATCTTTTCTAACTCGCCATCACCGTCATCATTGAAATTGAAGGTCTCTTTCTATTGCAACGACCTTACCTCATGCCCTTTACCACTTGGTTCACTTGGTTTTACCCCTGCCCCTTACTATTTGTTGCTTCTCTAGGTTAATGATTTCTTTGTAAAATTGACTAAAAATAGTTAAAAATTTATTTTTGATCTAAATTTTTTTAGTGGTAACTTCTTTTGGTGTATATTTGATAGTTGAGTTCTTACATTACATATAATTATCATAAATTTTGGGTTGTCAAAATTTAAGATGAAAAAACTTCAAATGATCATAACTTTTGATAAAAATATAAGATTGAAACGCATTAAAAATAAAAGGAAGAAATAACATTATTATTTTGTACTGAACTCATTTCATCCTAAGTCTAATAATAATAACATGATTTAGTCTTGAGGGATTCTTCCGTACCTCCATACTTTCTTCCTAATCCTCATGCAAAAATGATCATTATACTCTTAATAAAAATAAATAAATAAACCCTACACTCCTTTATCTCTTAATCTAAAATATAATTTTTAATCTAAAATAAAAAATTATATTTTAAATTATGCAATCCAAAATAAAAAGAAATTATATTCTAAATTATATAATCTAAAATATAAAAATTATATTTCATATCATACAAGTTTTTTTAGAATTATACGATCAACGGTTTAAATGAAAAGTTGCATTATGAGTTATACTATCTAAGATAAAACAAAATTAATTTTATATTTCACATCTGAAAAACCAAAATTATATTCTAGACTGTAGAGTCTAAAATCAATATTCTTAATATTTTAAACAATATAAAGATGCAGAAAGACATGGAAGTGCATGAACAATTACTCTTCAGCCCTTAGTTGACTTAATGAGGCCCAACTATAAGCACAACGTAATACTCCATCGAAACAACATTGTCACCATATGGCATCTTCATTGGCCATTGACCAAGAACATGGAAGATTCGAAAGAGCTTTGAGCAAAGGGTGAGTTAATGGAAGCAGAAGATAATACGTGGTTTATTTTCTTTCTTTCTTTGTTTCAGTTTCACCCTTCTCTGGTTACAAACTGGAACCAAGTACTCACGTTACGTACCAACCTGGTCCTACGTTGCTCCTACACGTCTCGTCTATCTTTCATCTGTTATGCCCACTTTACCCTTCCACCCTCTTTCTCGTACCAATACAAGCATGACAATGAACATGCTCCCGATATGACGTTATTGGACACTATTAATTCTACTTTTTTTTTTTTCTCTCAAAACTCAACTATATCCTTTTATTTATTATGTATTTTATTTCTTCAATAAATTTATATTCCAAAAAAAATAGTTATTGATTACATAAAAGTTTCATTATTTTGAAAAAAAGAAAGTGTATCTCTTACACTATTACAACTCGAAATAGCGACTTGCATTGAAGTATGAAAACGAATTGCGCGTTGCAACTTGGGACAATTTTGGTTCCTTTAAAAATTTAATCGAGCGTTTAATTTTCCAAATTTCAAAATTAAACAGCTTTATTAATTGCTAATACGTTATCAAGATTTCAATAGATATTCAACAACTTTTATCTGCCAGTAACAACAATTTTAGTTACTTTTTATGTAAGTTATTAATAATAATGCCTAATAATAAATTTTAACATTTGCTATCACTAAACATACAATAACATTTTTTCATTAACAATTAATTTTGTACTAAAATTACTTAATTTTTGAAAGAGTAAATTACATTTATACATTCTTAATTGTTTTTCAAATTACATTTAGACTACAATTTTAATAATATTACGCAACTCTTTTTTGTCTTGAAAACGTTACTTTTTCATCCCATTCTACATTATACATGCATTTACCCCTAGTGTATTTGAATAACAAAAAATTTAGAGAATAATTTATTTCTAATAAAATCTCTATAAATATTTCGTGTCAAAATATGTTTTTGAATATTTTTAAAAATAAATTAAAATTCTATAAATTTTTTAAAGTGATTTGATAATTTTAAATTTTAGAATTTCGATTCTAACCGAAAATTTAGAAATTAAAATTATTTGTTATCTTTCATTTCTCACAATTAATGTCTACATTTCTCTGTTAGCCAATTGATTTTTGGAGTTATTTTCTTTTATATATATATATAACACGTATGTATGTTGTTTTTCGAACAATATTTCTGATATTACTTTTTATTGATTATAGCTTTTTTAATATTAATTAGGGTAGCTTTTTTGACCAACTATGAATATGATTCTTTCTGACTATTATAGCTGAAGAAATTTCTAAGCCGATAATGATAGAAAAATGTCTACCAAAAAGTAACTCGTACCAATTATGTGAAAAATCAACTCTAATTAAAATGTATAATATTAGGTCTATCCAAAAACACTTTCATTTAACATTAATTAAAAAATAATAACAAAATCTAGTAAGAAAGTATAGAAAAAAACCACCGAATGCCATTTTGGACTCACTTAATATTATTTAGTTTCTAATATTAAAATACTTTTATATTTAACAATATTGGAATATTATATCCAACTTGAACCATAATAGAAATATTTTAAGTGTAAATAAAAAAAATTAAAAATATCATTATAATTTAGTCTTTTGAAAAATTTGAGCACCAAATATGTTAATAAACTTTTGTAAACGTTAAAATTACACTCTAACAAAATTATAAGAAACAAAGAAGTAATTCAATTCATTAAAAATGTAACATTGATTCAAATAAATTGTAGAAATTGACATTTTCAAAAGAAAAAATTGACATTGTTGCAAAAATTTAAAAGGTACGCTCTAATAAATACAGTCTCTCTATAAGCCTATTTTTTACAATATATAAATATATATATTTCTTACATGTAAAATATTAAAAATAATAATAAATTCAAGTTATATATATTTTAATTTATAACATAAGACTAATAAATAACTTATATTAAAAAACGTAAAAATACAATATCAATATAATAATTGCATTATTCCTAAAATACTATCAATTTTATTATAAACTCAATAGAACAAGGTTAAAATATATAATAAAAAATAATATATATATATATATATATATATATATATATATATATATATATATATATGGTTATTATCGCAAGATCAACATTTATATTTATAACATATCATTACATTAATCACAATCACAAGTATAAGGAATAGTTATTTAAAAAAAATATTATTAATAAGTAAGCATTGAAATTTAAGACGTTCAAAATATGAATTTATAGTATGTCAAATGTATAATCAACTTATTAAGTTTCTCTTACTAACTTATATCTTAATTTGTAGACTTAAACTATCACTAAATTTAAGGATCTTTATAATAGGTTTTAATACTTAATAAAAAAATTAAATAATGATTCATATATCATCCTACATTAATGACTTTGAATTTCATATATTTCATTCATATGTATCAAAACATATATTATATATATAATTTTATTCATATGTATTCCAACTCAATTTATATTTCAAGTTTTATGAATTATTGTCAACATCAATGTATACAAATTTACTTTTCACAAGTCATTGTTCGCAACTTGCAACACACACACATTGATGCGAAAATATGGAGGAAGGACCATTTTTTATATCCAGTTTGGGAAAGAACAGTTTGAGAAAGGATATTGACGCCACACACTCAACAAAGATGAGAAGGTGAGTGATAAGTTATGGGGTTGATCGCCACATGATATCCTGATAAGATCAAATTTGGGTTCTTCTAAATCAGAACGCCATAAATTCTCAAAGAGAAAAACTCAATTCTATTCCAAAATTCATCTTCTTGTAGTTTTCTTTTTTCATGTGACTCATTCAACCACTTAATTAAAATACATAATAAAAAATATAAAAGAAAATCCTAAATTATATTTGTCTCTTAAAGATTATATCATTCCATCCTTCTTCAAGGACATTCATCCTTAAATGTCATGAGTACACTTCTTCTAAGAGAAACATAATTTCAGGATCAAAGATTATCCTTTTGTTAATTTGCCATTCCAAAACAAGAATCCTTGCAAACATGACTGATTGGTTGATACCAAATGATACCAACTGATGCGAAAATATAGGGGAAGGACCATTTTTGATATCCAGTTTGGGAAAGGATATTGACACCACACTCAAGAAAGATGAGAAGGTGAGTGATAAGTCATAGGGTTGATTGTCACAGATATCCTGATAAGATTAGATTTGGGTTCTTCTAAATCAGAACACTATAAATTCTCAAAGAGAAAAAGTCAATTCTATTCCAAAATTCATCTTCTTGTAGTTTTTGTTGATCTCCCCCGTGTTTTCCCCCTTGGATATCCTAATAAGATCAGATTTGGGTTCTTCTAAATCAGAACACTATAAATTCTCAAAGAGAAAAACTCAATTCTATTCCAAAATTCATCTTCTTATAGTTTTTGTTGATCTCCTCGGTGTTTTCTCCCTCGGATTCTCCCAACAAGTGGTATCAGAGCCGCTGGTTTACGGCTTGGGCGAGTACAGTTTAACCCTGTATCGAAAGTCTTCCTGATGGTGATTTCAGGCAAGAGAAGGCTTCCGCTCGAGGGGGAGTGTATCAATGTGGTGGAGGAGTGACTCTCACTTGAGAGGGAAATTGTTAGGTATTCAAGTGTGAGTCTAAGTCTCACATTGGGTAGAAATGAGAAAATTGAGAAATATATAAGAAAAAAGACCCATAAACCCAACGTCTTAAAGTTTTGGGTTGAAGGTGGCGTCATTCCCTTATATGTTGGCTCATGTCTCATTCTTGTGAGATCTTCCCGTTGTTTTCTCCCTCAGATTCTCCCAACACCTATCTTAAGGTACACATATTGGTTTGGATACTTTGTGGTTAATTTTCTTTCAAGGTTCCTTTTTTAGGACACCATTAGATGATGTACTTGCAGACAGTTTATATGATGCTTGATTTTTTAATTTTAGTTTCTTTAATCGTGTGATTAATAATTTAAATTTTTTGATTGATAAAATTGTAAGATTATAAATTTGTCATTGTCGTTAAAAATAATTGAAAATGAAATATGATTAATTTATTTGATGTCATTGATTAAATATTTTAAAAAACCTATGAAACTAAGATCCTAATTATTTTACAATCCTAAATAATTATGACATCATACAAGAATTTTTAGTTAAAAATTTTATTCCAAAATTTATTAAACAATTAACTAATATTCAAATTGTAAATTACTAATTATATTTAATTATAAATATTTATGACTTTATAAATTAAATAAATTGAAATACTAAATATTTCACAACCTTGAAAAATTATATCATCATGCATAAATTTAGTATTATAAATTATATGCCAAAATTTTTGAATTAATTAATTAATATTCAAATCCTAAATTATTAATTATATTTAATCTTAAATTTTTATGGCATTATAAATAAAATTAACTCCTAAGTCAATTAAAATCTTAATTAATTTACAATCCTAATAAAAATTTTATTCCACATTTTATTAAACAATTAACTAATATTCAATTTCTAAAGTACTAATTATATTTAATTTTAAATATTTATAACATTATAAATTGAATAAATTTCTAAATAAATTAAAATACTAAATATTTCACAATCCTAAATAATTTTAACATGATAGATCAATTTAGTATTATAAATTATAATCCAAAATTTATGAAATAATTCATTAATATTTAAATCCTAAATTACTAATTATATGTAATCCTAAACTTTTATGGCATTAAAAATAAATTTAACTTCTAAATAAACTCAAATCCTAAATATTTCACATTCTTAAAGAATTATTATAACATATATCAATGATTATAAATTATAATTATGAATTTATTGAATTCGTAAATATATTCAAATCCTAAATTCCAAAACTATTACACAAATTCAAAATTTTCTATCAATGCAGAAGTTAAATAGAAAAACTACAATTCTATTTAATATTTCACGAATCATCATAAAAATGGGCATTGTAACAAGTGTCCTACCTTGAAAACCTTAGGTTCCATGTCAGTAACAACCATATCCTGTTCATCCTTCTCCATCCCATTGGAAAATTCCAACCAAAACAAGCTTATGAGCATGAAACCTTTCTCCACCTACACAGAAAGTAACATTTCATCCCTCTTCATTCTCTAACAACATTCCAAAATGTGAACCAATATCAGAGCCCGTTTAAAAATCTCTTATAAAACACCTAATACACACGATTGATCACTCCATAACGCACATCACAGAAATGGATAAAACAACTAATAACACAGCATCACACCCTGAGCATATTACAAAAACCACAATGATCTTATTAGCATGTTAGAATATCCTAACCATAAACTAAAAGCATCAAAATCATTATTAAGTTTTTAATCTATCTTTTAGTTCCCTGAAAAAGGGACTAAAGTCATATCACTCTAGGTAAAATCTAGAAAGTTAAATTTGTGCAGGACCTGAAACCAAATTTTGGCAGACGAAACAAAAACATATTTTACCCTTTATTTTTTGAAGGGAGAAGTCATGAAGGAAGAACATATATCTGGATTCATCCAACTTTGGAAAAAACTCAATACTCATGGGTGCATGTTGGAATCTCCTAATTCGGGTAGTATTGGGTCATTGGGTTCAAAACTTTACTGGCTATATTGGACATTATGATATTACATTGGCAGAGCTCATAGGAAGTAATAAAGGTCTTCAAGCTGTTTAGGCACTCCTCTGGGCATTCGCCGTGAAGTGACCTGGTTTCTTATGAATGAGAATCAAATCAATATAACACCAGTGCTCATGTTATAATTCCATTTTGTATTTTTGTTAATAAAATATTATATATAAACAAAACAATAATATATATTAATATTAAATACTGTCAAAGATGAATAATAATATTAAAATAGCACTATTTTATATAAAAATAGAATTTATCTTTCCATTAGACCTGTTATCCTATTATAATAGCTGTAAAATTTAGAATCGGCAAAACAGAGATGCAAATAGTGTAAGTTAAATTCAAGCTAAACTGTTCTAAAATAATTAAAGAAAGTAGAGATGACCAGAATGAACCATAAAAAAACGTAACATCAGAAGAAAATAATTTTTGAATTAAATTAAATAAAATGTGTTAAATTTCGTTCAATAATAATGTCGGTCTAATTGAAAAAAAGAATTATTACTTTTGTTAGAAACATCGATCATACCAACACGAATTCGTAAATGTTAATAAAAATTAATTGGAAAGTCCAATTCATTGAGTAAATAAAAAATTAGTTTTTAATTTTGGGTGAAAATGGTTGAAGCTATTGTCGATTAATTAAGTTCTCTTTTTACCGGAGTCGATTGCTCCAAAGACGATGAGCTTGGGTGTTGTTGGTTTAATCTAGAGATAGTGGTTTTTACTGAATGGGATGGTGATTCTTCGTTTTCTTTTTTGTTTTTTGAAATGCACTCTTCTTCTCCTCACCAAAGTCAATTGTCTTTGATCCAGAGATGAGTAGCTTTGGTTTGGGATGATGATTCTTCGTTTTCCTTTTTGTTCTTTGAAATACACTCTTCTTCTCCTCACCAAAATCAATTGTCTTTGGTCCAGAGATGAGTAGCTTTGGTTTGGTCAGACGATGGTTTTAAGTTTCCCAAGTGGTGTGTTTGGACTGTGGTTCTTCATTTTCAAACCTTAGACAATGGTAAGTAATTTCCTTCTTGCGCTTCTTTGTTTGTTTGTTTAGGTTATTTAGACGGTTCGCTTGAAAGATGTTTTTTCTGTGTTGTGTTCATTTTAGACTGTTTGTTTAGTTATTGATTGCAAAGTGCGTTTGTTATTGCATTAAGGTGAACTGCGATTTTGATATTGTTAAATTTGTTTTCCATGAATCTGATTGTGTTAATTTCATTTGGACGTTCATATCAAATTGGTTGTGTGCTTTACATTAAACATCTGAAATTGGTTATGTACTTCGCATTAAACTGATGAAATTGGTTAGGGGTAACCAATGGTATGTTGAATTGATTAGGTAATAGTTTTTTTTTTGTATTAGGTCGGTCTAGGTAACACATAAGCTTAAAAAAATATTATACATATATATATATATATATAAAAGAGCGTAAGCTTTGTCGACATATCATATATAATATTTACAACGTTTTATTGTTAGCTTAATTGATGTTTTTACATCCTATATATGAAGGTCGACTAATTATCACAAATCTAATATTCACCATCTAGCTATGCTAAACTGATGCAAAAATATTGATCAGTTTATACACTTTTGTATCTATTTTTAAACGACTTTAAGTTCGTCATTGTAGTAACCAAATCAACTTTTTTGTCATGACATTATTATTATTATTATTACTATAATTTCTATGATTATTAATATTAACATTAATAATATTAATAATAATAATAATATTAATAACAATAACCTTAATAATAATATTAATAATATTATTAATAATAACACTATTAATAATAATAATAAAATATTAATAATAATAATATTATAATTAACATAAAAATAATAATAATATCCATTATAACATTATTAACATAAAATATATATACACACAAATGGATGAGAAGTTACCTTAAAAATCGACGAAAAGAGAATGCGTAAATTAAAAGGATATGTCTAACACCTAGTCCAATATGTTTGAACTCAATACAATCTTTAATGCAATCCTTTAGTGGCTGTTGAATCTTTTAATTAAATTAGATTGTTTGGTTTGATACAATCCTTTAGTGGTTCCTTTAGTGGTTGTTGAATCTTTTAATTAAATTAGATTGTTTGGTTTGAAATCTTGATTGGCTATGAATTCTAATGATCATTTAAAAATTTATGAAAAAAAGTTGATTTCGATGGGTAATTAGATTTTTTTTATGATCATAATACATGCAAAATATCATTTTATTGATAGTAGATAAGATACAAATTTTATATAAATATAAGTGTAAAAAAAATCATTATATGAATAATCCCTACCGTTTAACGTAGAATGCCTAACTAATGTACTAACTCAATAGATAAAATATTTATTAAAGTATATATACTAAACTACTAATTAATTTCTAATTTATGCATTAGTTATACAGATAATGTGTGAAAATTATAATAAATTAAATTGTCAAAATCTACCATATTAAATTTAGAATTTGATTTATATAATTACAAAGTAAAATCTTTTTATGAATACACCCAATATGAGTTCACAATTTTGTCATATTATTGTGGATAACCGCACCACAGTGAATTCAATCAGGAGGTCTGAAAAAAAAAATATTCCCTCCATTTCTATTTATAAAATTATTTAAACTAGTTCACACCTCTATAAAGAATAATTAAACTAGTTAAAAATAATAAATTATTCAACAACTTGTATGGTTCCAAAATTACTCTTATTATGCGCTTATTAAAGTTAAAGTAATTAAATAAAATTTTAACACTATAATATCCGTAAGTACTCCAATTCCCAAGAAGAAATGTATTTCTTAATCATAAATACATACCTTAGTAATGATAATTGTTTGTATTGTTGTTTATTTAAAGAGACACACCACTAGAATAATTATTTTAGTAATGATACTTATTGTATTTCTATTGATACACCATATTTACACTAGACAAACTAACAACTTAATATCACTTTTCAAATAATTCATAAAAAAAAAAACACTTAAAAGTCTCAATCAATAAATTACAGGTCAAACACATAATAGAACATTTCAACACTTTCAATTTAAAACCTTCCCAGATTTATAAACTTTTCTATCTCGTATAAAGATAACTTATGTATAAAAATACACAGTATCAAAAAAAATGGAGCTTAAGTTGAAGTGGAAGAAAACCCCCTCCAACTTAAAGTCAATGCTTCTCGTTAATTTGGATTGATTAAGGCAGGTCCTACAGGAGGACCGTCGTGTTGTTGCCATCCACACTTTTCTTAATTTCAATTTCAATCTTAATTGCTTCCAGAAAGTGACACCCAATTGCTAAATTATGAGGTTTCAGATGAGAATGGGTTTAACAGAAATGTTGCAATGGTAATAAACGATTACTTGAAACGGTATGAACAAATAATTAAGTGCAGGAAACACGCACCACATAAGATATGTGATCCATGCAGAAGCACTTTCCGAGAGCAGCATAGCGAGCAGTGATGTTACGTGACGAAGAAGATGATGACAGAGGAGACGTTATTAAAGAACAAAATATTGATTTCATTGGAAGCATGTCTAGGGAAAAATGGGAGTGGGGAGAGAAAAAAAAGAATGGAGAAGTTTGACTAAAAAAAAAGTATGTATATGTATATATGGTGGTGAAGTAGTGAACAGACGCAACATGGATCCTCTGAGGATGACAATAAATGCTACAGTCCCCACAGCAGAATTGACATGAAGATGGGAGAAAGGGTGGAGATTGAAGACAGAAGGGGTAAAAATGATCACATGGTGGAGGGGTTATGGCATATGAAGGTTTCATGGGGTGCCATGGTTGTTGTGGCCTAAATCAGCAAAGTATCAAACCCTGGAGCCCTCAGAATTAATAGTGGACGTCTACTACAAGGACCCACCACAACCCTCATCATTACCAACAAACTCAAATTTACAAATTTTTACCACCATCACTCTACTAACTACCTTTTTATCATACTTCACAAGGTTAACCATAAATTTCTCTTCTTTCTATTCAACACTCTCTCTCTATCTACCTTTCAAATTTTGACCGTTTTGGGTTAATTATTGTATTGCTTCACTTCACTTCAGCTATGATTTTGAGTTTTGAATTTATGACTAGGGACTTTTGCAACGTTTTTGTCGTCCAATTTTTCCAAACTTTTAAAATTATGTATATTTTTGTCCTTATATTCTTGGTAAGCATTGATGTAAGACAGTGAATACTAGGTGATTTGGATGTAGTTTAGTGAATAATGAGGTAGAAAGATGGTTAATAGTAAGTGTAAAATGATGCAAGAGATTAGAAGAGAGAAAAAAGAGGCGGGGGAAAGACATGCCATGAAATGTGAAACATAATGCCACATGCCTTGTCTTGAGCATCCATTCTTTGTACTTCTTTTTCCTGACTCATAAAAGTTGAAAGCAACCAACAGGCTGTCCTTATTATCCAGCTTCCTTTCTTTCTCTCTCAACCTACTACACTCACTGGATGAGGGGAGGAAGCCCCCTATATTTGGCAACATTAAATATTAAAATATTTCCTTCAACTTCTAACACTGGGAGCATATCATCCAGACCTTTTTCCCTCTCTCCTCCTTCTTCACTATCAACTTTCAATACATTATCCACTCCACTCCCTGCATCACACCCTTTAACTCTCTAACAGGTATGGTTTTTGGGATTCCCTCTCACCTAACTCATAAAAAAAATCTCCCTCATTAATCCATAAAATAATCAAAAAATCCTTTTTTTTTATTGTTCACTCCATTGGCTACTCATGGAATCCATGTCAGGCAACCAGTGGTCGGTGAAGGAAGAAGTGAGCATCATACTGCTGCTGTTGTCTCCCAGTGCAAGTACTCTCTTCCTTCTTTCATTCACTGTTTATTTATTATTTATATATATATATATATATATATATATATATATATTTGCTTTCTACTTTTATGCTTCTAGTTGCTTCACTGTGCCTTGTTTGGTAACCTTCTCAATTTATGGTTCCATTTTCTTTGGAACTCTTCCTACTTCATTAACTGTAGCCGGTCAAGTCTGTGTTTTCTTATTTAATTCTGCTTAATACTTAACCCCTCTCATGCTATCCTAGTACGGACAAAAACTTGTCCAATGTGTTTGTCTTATAATTGCCTGTTTGTGTCTGTCTAGTTTTTCATGATTTTCCTCCTCCTCCTCCTCTATCATCTATCACTTTCTATTCTTTTTCAATTGGACTTTTACCCCTGCCCTTTTCACTTGGCTTGTTAATTTAAGTTTGCCTCTCCTTATTGTCTCACTATTTATGCAATACAACCTCACTGCTTAATTTTTTGCTGATCCTCATGCAATTGTGAACCTATGGTATATAGCACATAGAGAAGGTAACCATACAACTGTGGAGAAGTAGAAGGGTGGGGAGGGGGGTGGAATTTTATTTTTCTCTCTATTATTTTGTTATGGACTGGAATTTGAAAGCACCTTCTTGGGATTTGGTGGATGTGGATAAGGCAATGGAGGAGCATAACAGATTTGGAGTTTATAAAATGGAGGGGGAGTTTTCTGTGGACTTGAAGCTTGGTCACGTGGGGAATTCTGGCACTGAATCAGCTTTAGCCAAGTCCAAATATGTTGCTACTAGTGCTGGAGTCTCCAAAGTGGCATCTTCACCTTCAGGGTCTTCTAAGAGAGCTAGAGCTATTAACAGCACCACCCTGACCGTGTCATGCCTTGTGGACGGGTGCAATTCAGATCTTAGCAACTGTAGAGATTATCACAGGCGACATAAGGTGTGTGAACTCCATTCCAAGTCCCCAGAGGTCACAATCGGTGGCCTCAAGCAAAGGTTCTGCCAGCAATGTAGCAGGTTTGTGTCATAACATATCATATATACTGAGGGTTTTGTTTTGTTCTTTTGTTTGAAATTGAGTTCTGGTTTGCTTGTAAGCTGTGGTTTGTCCTCTTAATTATTGCTTTTCTGTGTTTTTGCCCCCCTTTTCTTTTCATTGTACCTCATGGACATTTAATTTGTGTCGTTTGCATTGCATCCGTATCCATTATTCATGTTAGCTTCACAAGTACTCATACGCCACCAAATTACTTTATTTTGCTTTCCCCTACCATTAGCATCTTCACTTAGCGTTCTTTAGAAGAAGCAGGTTTTTATACTCTTAGTATTTACTTCCTTTCCCTTGATTTTTCTAAAGATAGAAATTTTTCTTTATTTTTACTTTAAAAATATCAAGGAAAGAGAACGTACTGCGAGAGTATTACAAAAAGATTCGCTGTAAACTTATTTCTTAAACCAAAACGAATCTCAATTCATACCAAACCTGTTGAATTATGAATGATTACTTCAGTTTACAAATAATAGTTCTAAACCCTGGAGTTTGTCGTTATGTTTATACTCTATTTATATGGCGCTTTTTAAGAACCAAATTCCTCTGCTATATATATATATGGCGAATTAAGCTGAAAATTTATCAGAAGTTTACATATAAAATGAGAAAATGACTTGCCTGTGTTGTTCTGTTAATATACCCTGAGTATAAAATATATTGCTTGTAGTACTTCTGGTAAATCTGTGGTAAATATTTTTCACCGCTTAGTTTCTTGTGCGTTTGATTTTATATTCTTGATTCCATTTCCGTGCCATATTAGCGTGGCTCAGTTCGCTCAAATTCTGAAACTTGTCTTTTTTTGGAAGGTTCCATTCGCTGGAGCAATTTGATGAGAGGAAAAGAAGCTGCAGAAAGCGTTTGGATGGGCACAACAGACGGAGAAGAAAGCCTCAGCCAGAACCTCACACGCGACCCGGTAGTTTTTTGTCGAATTACCAAGGTAAGCTTTGTGGTTGTAGTTGTTGTTTGTTCTACTACCACATTATCTGAATGGACCCATGTGCATATATGCGTGGACTTCATGCAGGTATTAGCTAGAGATACTTATCCCATAGGTACACGAGTCTCAAAAGAGTAAGATGTTTCATGTGGAAACAATGCACTTAGCTAAATGAGTGCGCTGCCCACATACCTGATATGGCTGATTTGGTCCATTTATGTCCACGCTCATGACAATCTAGTGGCCACTAGTTAATATGTCACTACATATAGACCCGTTAAAAAGGAAAAAAACATTTTCAGTAAACTCCCATGTGCTTCAGAGTCTATGCATCAATCATTCTGATCTTTGACTTTATATAATTCTTATTTTTCTTCTTGGTTTTATGAAAAGCTGTCCATTTTAATTTGTTTCTCTATCATTTTACTTTATACAGGTGAAAACTTTATACAATAATACTTCGTGCTTACCATTTTCATAGCTAATATAGGAGTTTGTTTTGGAGATGTTCCTTTCTAGAGATGGATCTAGACTGTCATCCACAAGAAATTATCGCTGAAATTATAAGATCACATCTTTGATGCCTCTCTTGCGTCTTGGTTTGCAAAATTTGTTCATACACAATCAGAATTACTATATGATTTCAGACTATCATATTTCTAAACTTCAAATTACAGCTAATTTTTTATGTTGCGTGTGGTATAGATACAGGATTATACAATACAAAAATTTGTCATGTATAAGACTACAGTTTAGAATTTTATTTTTTTTTTAACAACCCTTTGTTCCGAATTTTGCATCCATGTACTCCCATACAAATTCTCATTCATGTACATCATACCGCATTCATCTTTGTCTCCCTACCATATTTTACATTCCTGATAAATATGGTTAACGCAGACATAATGATATATTCTGATCCAGCATCTACATTTTCACGTTTACCATACTTTACATTCCTCATAAATATGGTTAACACAGACATTTTCACATTTTTGTTGGCATCCCTTGAGATAAAGTACAACACTTAAGAAATTCAAGATTTTTCAGGTACTCAATTGCTACCCTTCTCAAATCCACACGTATATCCTTCCACTGCCATGATGAGCCCCCCTTGGAGTGGAGGACTTGTGACTTCCTCTGCAGATGCTAGGTTGCACAACCAGCACCACCATCAAGTACACTTGGTTGATAAACAAGACTTTTTTCTTGGATCTTCTCACAAAGAAGGGAAGCAAGTGGCATTCCTACACGGTAACCATCCCTCCACAGGTGCACTCAACAACCAAACCCTTCCCTTTCCCTCTCCTTCTGTGTGCCACACGCATCTCAGAACCAGCCCTTTATCAGAAACTTGTGGAGTGAGAAGCAAAATGTTCTGTGAAAGCTTAACAACAACAAATTCAGTGCATGACACTCCTTGTGCTCTCTCTCTTCTGTCATCATCACAGACTCACACACCTGGGAACGGTTTGAACCAAATGGTGCAGCCTCCCTCGATGTCTCTGATGCAGCCCTTAGGCCTGAGCCTGCAGGATAGCAGCAACTTAGAATCTGTGGAGCGAGTGTTGGTTCCCAATGGGAGTGACCATTGTTCTTCCATTTATAGCCTGGGTTCTGATGGATCTCACTGCAATGAAGCCCCTCAACTGTTTCCCTTTCAATGGGAATAGAGCTTTTCATTTAAGCCGATGATTCTTAATCACACTTTGTTTTTCATTCCTAATGAATTCTGATTTTTATACTAAGCCAGTCATCCTGATGAATCCTTAAATGAAGGCACTGCCAATGAACAATCATGCTATTTTTATCAGTATCTGCAAGAAAACAAAACAGAAACAATTTTACATGTCATTCATTATGTTAACTGCAAAAAGAATATTACATGTATACCTTTTAAGAAACTGTGACGTGTGTGTGTGTCTATATATATATATATATATATAATTACATCTTAATTAATTTCTCTTATTCAATAAGATTATTTTCAAGATGTTTTGATCTTAATTCAAGTTTTACTTTCAGTGATCCTTTTACATTTTTTATCATTTAAAAATATTTACTTTTAAACAAGATTAGTGTGTTGGTTGTCTTTAATGGGCTTTCCTTTCTAGTCAATCTTTTAAGCATGAGTGAATGGTTTGTTACTTTTTAGTTTGATTTTTTTATTATATATTTTTCATTCTCCGAAATTAATAAAAAATTAAAAAAAAAAAGAACAACATGGATTGTATATAATTACATATTTATTTTACAAATAAATGAAACAAAAAATATATTATATTACATTGTACAATACAATATGATTACTTATATTACATACAATTAATCATATTACCTTATATAACGTAAAATTATTATAATTCTGTTATAATTAAATAACGGTAATGCAATTTTCTAGTACTTTTGTGCAAAACATCTAACTTTTTACATTACTAGGTTATTATCAGTTTGATTTTGAATGGAGAGTACCACACATAACATAATCAGCCTCCAATGACGTCTCCAACAGTTTCCGATAAAAGAAGATTATGGAAAGAACACGTGAGTTTCAAACTCTAGGGGGCAACCATGGGATCCATCTGCATTAATAGACATAACAATGATTCCTCAATAGTGGAGCTCGTCAATCGGGTAATTCTTCATCGGATAAGAGGAAGCACAATGAAGAACACGCCAGGGTCAGGGGAAGACTTACTGAGGGATCAAGTAAAGACCCTTTTGCTTAAAGTGGAAGAGGAAGTTGAGGTTTCCAAGTTCTCGCTTGAAAGCTCGGAACTTCTTGCACCCACGAATGCGGCTCAAACTCAGAATCTTTCTGGTTTGGCTTCAGTCACCCTTTCTGATGTTTCTCAGCAACCGCTAGTTCCTCAGATGGTGAATCAAGAGAATTTTGAATCTGAAAAGAGTGTGATAAGCAGGTTCCTGTTACTTGATTTCTCAGACAAGTCTCGAGATTCGAATTCACCAGAAGAATGTTTCTCGGATTTGGTTTGTAGCTCCTTCAAGAGGGTGATGATGCTTCTATCTGGCCAATGCAGGAGAATGCAAGCATCCAAGATAAAGAAAATAGCTGAAGATAAAGAAGATTATATTGAGGACATTTAAGGAGGGATAATACTTGATGAACTGTGTGAAGTTTTGAACAAGATTAACATAAATGAAAGGATACATCCCAAGTTTGAAGGTGAGGACACAAGGTTTGTATAGGACAGTAATGATGAGATTGTGAAAGAGGACGTTGAAGAAAACTATGCTCAGAGTGCTTCTTCACCTAACATATTGTGTTTGAAAGGATTGTCAACCCAAAAGGGAAACACTTGTGCTTTTATGATGAAAAAGAAGAGGAGGGAAAATCTGCTTTATGATTCTTGGATGTACTTTTTCACATATTAGTGAACTGCTACAATGTGAATGACATCTCTATGAGGGAGAGAAAGTTGATTTTGGTTCTTGTTGTTTTGATGGAGTATTATTTGGATTTTGTTCTCGAAATAGAGAAGCTACTGACCACAGTTTAGTGGTCAAGACCAAAAACTCATGTAAAATTGTGACTTTTGACTGAATTATTTTGTTGTAAGCTTCATATTTAAATGTTATAATGGTATAATATAATATAATTGATTATAATATAACATAAAATATAATAGTCAATTATATTATATATTTACAATAAAATATAACCAATTATGTTATGTAATTGATTATATTAATTATGTAACATAATATAATTAATTCTACTATATAATATAATAAAATAATAATTATAATAATAAAGAAAATAAAAAAAATAAATATTGATAAAAATAAAATTATTAATAATTAAAAGTTATAAAATAATAATAAAACTAATACTAATAATAAAATGATAAAATAATAATAGAACTATTAATAATATAAAATTATAAAACAATAATATTGTTCTTGGACTAGATCTTTATGATGTGGAGTATGGTTGATTTTGATGGAGTCAGGGTCCTGACCAAGCTGGATTTTCTTCTATAATGGTTGTTGAACTTTGATGACGAGATATCTAGTGGATATTTACCTGCAGAAGATTTTCCAACACTCAAGTTAGTAAGAGCATAAAAATGTTATAACGAGTAATAAATGAGTAAATATGAGATTGAATGATACTTCGAGAATGTGTTAATGTGTTTATAGCGTTTGAACATGTATAGGTAGTTATAGGTTAAGCCTGATAACATAAATCAGTTATGGGTTAATTTATTATTAGGATTTGTAGGTGGTTACCCAATATTGTAATTGTGTAATATTATACTAAAATATTATACCCATATTTGTTGGTTATTATTTTCTTCCTGTGTTTTGGGTATTGGATAGTATACAAGCCCCCTGTGCTCAGAATCCGATGTAGAGGATGAATGAGCTTAAAGTTGAACTTGGTAGTTCAGAGGTGTTTTAGGTGACTTGTTTTGGCCACTACAAGAAAAAAAGCTATTTAGAGGCCAATTTTTAGCTATCAAATAAAATAGTTATTAATTATAACCAAAATAATCACTAAATTAGGTTTTGGTTGCTAAATAACTAAAAAAACAAGACTTTATTGTGAATTTATTATGAACTTACAATCCGCTTGGCAATCTCTAGTGATTTTTGAGATGTCATTTGCCCTCTTGCTTTAGTTCTAGCCAACTTCCATTTCTCATGTTGACAAGGAGGAAATAAAGGACAAATAACTTCTTCAACAAAAGATGATGATTCTTTTAATCTCTTTAACTTGATCTTCCATCACCTTCTTTCCTAAACAAAGCATATCCCACCTAAGATAATCGACGGGGGTAACATTCCTTTGTTGAATGTCTTGTACTTTCTTCATCTTTTCCTACCAAATAAATAATACAAATTAATTGTGGATTTCATTATATGATTTAATAGTGTGATAAAATGTTAACAAACCTCTACCAAGAGAGATCCTCTCGAGTCTAAACAAATTGTTGCCAAGTCTCTTCATCTATACCATATTTTTCATAAAGGTACTTTCCCTTGTATTTGCCATATATTTAAAAACCTGTCAAATTGATCTTAAATTGTATTTATTTTGTGGTTACATGTTATGTATCCAGGTGTGAGTCTAAGTCCCACATTGAGTAAAAATGAGATTGTTGAGCAAAGAAAGAAGACCCACAAACCCAATGCCTTAAGGTTTTAGGTTGAAGGTGGTGTCATTCCCTTATGTGTTAGGCTTTTGTTCTCATTCTTGTTTTATTTATCCATGCATCGAAAGTCTTCCTGACGGAGGTTTCAGGAAAGTGTCTCCCGTGTTTGAAAATGCTTTCGCTCGAGGGGGAGTGTATTAATGTGGAAGAGAGACTCTCACTTGAGGGGGAGATTGTTAGGTATCCAAGTGTGAGTTTAAGTCCCGCATTGAGTAGAAATGAGATTGTTGAGCAACATATAAGAAAAAAGACCCACAAACCTAATGCCTTAAGGTTTTGGGTTGAAAGTTATGTCATTCCCTGTGTTGGCTCTTGTCTCAAACTCAAAGTTTGTCTACAAAATAAAATAAACAAGTCATTAAACATAAAACATTTTCAATTTCTAAATTACATAACCTCTTAATAAATTATTTACACAAATATCTTGTCAAATAAGTTTTTTTTTTCTGTTTTTGTGACAAGATCTCAGTCAAGTATCAAAATAGACACCTTAGAACGAGTTAGGACACTCACATAACTAACTAAGTGTAATTAGGGCATGATGTCATGCCAGTTTGAGGATTTATGTCAACTAGGACTTTAGCATTACCTAAACATCTAATGATAAAATGTCTCAATCGTATAACTTCTCTAGTTTGTTTTTATGACTTAGCCATGTGACTTGTAAAAAATAAAAAACACCTTTAAGATATAAATTCAAATTACATAAAATCAATGTTAAAACTAAAATGGAAAAATAATAAATAAGCATAACTTATTTATATTTTAGAAGTGTTACAATGTAACTTATACTTAATTAACATCATTTTCCTCATTTTGAGAAGGTATTTGTCTTGAAAGTAAAAGATTGTTTACAAATTGAACTTTTGAGTCATTTTGGTGATCAACATCATGTTCAACACTTTTGAAGGGTTATTATACACTATTTAAACCTCACAAAAATTTGGCAACATTTTGGATCGGTCTTTAGGTAAAACAAGATGAAAGTGGTAATGTTAAGTCAACCACAATCAAATATGCACTCAGAGATCAATATAAAATACAATGAATCAAAATTTCATAAATTACAAATAATGTCATTAATTATATGGACTAGTGAATTATGAAAAAGTGTTTAATCTTCCAAAACTATTCAAACTGGCAATTCAAGTTCAATATAATAATTGTTATTATACCTTTAACCTTCATGTGTTTTAAATTTAAGAAAATAATTGAAATTGGTAGTAATATTCAATCTTTATATTTAATCTCAAAAGGAAAACTGAGATTCACTCAATGCACAACATAAAATACGCATTGTTCAAGGATGACATTCAACAAATAAGATAACAACTTGTAGTTAACATTATTTTCTTGTTTAGCTAATTTTTAGGTTAGGTTAGATTTTTTATTGAACTTTTTGTTGAAATGTTTGACTTTATTTGTATGTAATATGTGGATATATATATATATATATATATATATATATATTTGCATTTCAAGTTTTGGTTTATAGTAAAAAAAGTAAGCCCTAGAAAATAACTATAATAAAAATGTAGTAGAACCTAAAATTTAGATTTAACAAGTAAGGTGAGATTAGAATATTTTATTATTAAATAGAAAAATTCATATAAATAGAAAAATCGGTATTTTTTTCTTTTTATAAAAATTATTATCTCTCTAAAATAGTTGTCCTTTAAAGTTTTCTGTCTTCACTCTATATTTTTTTTTGACCTTATCTTTGATCAAATTAACTATCAGATATTGCTATCAGATTCGTTGTGACAATTAAAGTAAAATTGTCAAATTATAATCTTAGATTGAGTAAGTTCATTCTATAATTTTTTTTTCCTTTGAATAAAATCATTTTTTGTAAAATGCAATACACATATATAATAAATAGAAAAAAGATTAAAAATAGAAAAAGAAAAATGTTTTTCAATAAAATTTCACATAATAAAAAGCATTAATTTAGTTATAATACAATTTTATATTATCATCTAACATATATATGATAAATTTTATAATTTGTATAGAAAAAAGATTTCTGGTGGGCCAAGGCCCAATCGCTGGCCCATGCAAAAAATGTTTCACCATTTCCTTCCGGTTGTGTTCGGTTGGGGAGCGATGTTCACGTAGATGGTGTTGAACCGCCATGGAGAAGCCATCGTCGTCGCGAAAATCGAGCACGAGGGTGAAAGCTTCAAGCGATGTGAACACAAGCTTGAGTATGCTGAATGAGGATCTTCTTCAGAACATTCTGGCGAGGCTTCCTGCTCTACCATTCGCTTCCGCAGCCTGCGTTAGCAAAGCCTGGAACTCTCTCTGCAATCGCATCCTCTCTCGTCCCAAACTCTCTTCCGCTCTTTCTCTCAACCCTTCACTCCCCGTACGTCTCTTTCTATCTCACAATTTCCACATTTAGGGTTCGGTAATACACCTACGGAACGACGTCGGTTAACGCTTTACAATCTCGAATAGGATGCTGTGAACGAGGTTGTGCAAAAGGTTCTATCGGAGCCAATTCGACCACATTTTGCTATTGCTAATACTGGAACTGGATTCTGCACTTCCAAAACTCTGCGGCTTGTAAGGAATTGACAGCTAACACCTTTTTTTTTTAATTTTTTTTTGCTTTATTGTGTTTATTATGCAATTGACTTAATGCTTATGTTGCAGATTAGGCAGTCTTTGGGATCTAATATTCCTGTTATTGTTACCGTGGCAAATGGTATTATTGGAAGGGATGCTGCTACTGATGAGTTTAAAGAGGTTGGGTTTTGATATTTGTTTTCTGGTGTGGTAGAGATTTACTGAACTCGAGTAAACGCAGGGTGATTTATGTAGGTCAAATGGGGTGCCCTTTTTAGTGGCTTTGGTGAGGAAGCATATGCAAAGTTTATAAACGAAGGCTTAGTTTTGACTGTTGGCTACTTGCCTGGATTGAAAGTTGAAGCTGTGCCGTTGCGGCGGCCACCAAAGGTAGTAAAATCCCTTTTAAGAATTTCGACTTCTGCATTCTCAGAAATTGAATATGTAATATGAGAGAGATTGAGGTAGTACGACATTTTGAAAATGAATGCTTGTATAACCCAAGTTAAGGGGTTGATAAGATGGCTCATCGAAGGGAGGTATTAAAGAACATTAAAAGAACGTGACAGTAAAATATTTGTCTGTCTTGCGATGGTTTTTCATATTATTAACTACACACTTTACAGAACAGAGGATTCCCAATCTAAAGACTAACATTATGACTATTTGATCCTCGTTTAACATCACAGTTACCATATTAGATGGGTTAGTAATTTGCTTTCCCTATTTTTAAATAAGATGTTTATAAATGTGCTTGTCTAAACTCGGAACAAGAAAGGCATGTAAGGCCCTAGAAGTGTGTGGTTCAACCAGTGAGTCACTAGTCTTGCCTCACCTCGGTTCCTTAGTTGCACCCTTTTGCATCTTTATATTGATTGGTTTACATTTAATAAGTGTACTTTATTCTTTTTCATATTTTTTCCACCAGTCATCTCAAGCACCATGGGTTGACAATTTTATTAAAGATATTAAGGAATATTCAGCCATGGTCTCAGGTCGCCCATTCCCTGTTGGGATCATATTGTTCGGAGTAAGTTTATAGCTGCACACTAATTTACTATTTTATTTTATTAACTTTTAAATTATTTATTTAATTCTTTGATATTTTTCTAAAATTCAAATTTGGCTGAATAGGAAGCAAGCAGTGACATGAAATTGGTTCTGGAGAAATTGGGTGAGTAATACTTATATGCATATAATTTGGTATTCCTGTATGTATTATGTTTCTTATTTATGCTCTTTTGTTTCATATTCTCTTTTACTATTTACTTTATCAGGAAAATAGGAGGGGGAAATTGGTGTATTGACTATGAAGTTTATCGGGTTATCTCCTCATATTTAGTGTGTGTCTGTGATAAACGACCAAGGAAGGAAATTATTTCTTGGGGTTTATTATGTGCACAATGCTTTTATTTTACTTAAAGATATAACTTCCTGCTTACTCTAATTTTTTTTTTTTTGTAAAATGTCTATGGGATACACTATGGTGATTTGATACTTGACTTTAGATTGGGCAACGGTATTGTACCAATGTGTTCTGTAATTTAGAGCATTATTTTAATTTCTACCCTTTTGCCTCAAGCTTGTGCTCTTCTTGATTTTCATTATGTTTTTCAAAAATGATGTCTTGTTTTTATTTCAGATTATGCCATGCCTATGGACACAGTTGTTGTGGGTGATGAGAGAGGCTCCTTTGACTTTGTACACAAAAGTGGGAATGATTCTAGAATCATTTGTAGTAAAAAAGGAAATGTAGAAGCTGTTGCTCTCGTATTTGCTCAGGATAGAGACAGGTCTTTGGGTATGTCTTGTTATTTTTTTGGTAGTCCTTGCTAAGATGCATGATATAATCCATGTAACTGATGCAGTGCATACTGCTGTATTTCATTGATGAGGAATGCATTTTCTTTTATTCCTTGAAAGGATCACAGGGGTGATAATTGTTGTACTTTAGTGAACATATTTATTTAGGAGAAAAATGTACTGTTAAGAAGAAAATAAATTTTAAGAAAAGACAAGTTTGATTAGGCATGTCTGTAAATTTCAATTATTTGGCTCTATCGAAATAGTGGTGTGCAGTGTGCACAAGTTGTTGGAGAGAGATAAACTAAAAATAGGAGTTTGTAGGGAAAGGGGTGGTAGGATGGAAATGGAATTGTAGTCGACTTGGAAGAGGCACTCTCTAATTTGCGCCCTATTATCATTTTTTCTCTTCTGCCATTGCTAATTGTATTCCCAGTTCAAAATCTTATTTGATTTTGGCTAAAACCGCCATTATTAATACAATTAAAGTTATTATTATCACATCTTCCTCAAGCTTAGTAATGGACCTAGTGGGTTCTATACCATTCCCAATTGAAGGGTCAAATCATTCCAGCGTCAAACCTGTCTTCCTCTTGGACTATGTTGAATTTGAATTATCATTCGACCTGAATGATCCAAGCATTAGCATTGTATTGAACTCTCCATCTTCCTTCCTCTAGAATTGAACATCGGATATAGTCTCCCCTCCCTACTCCTTGATTCTAAACTTGTCCATTCAATGCAACTATATTCATCCTCTCCCTCCTCAACTCTTGCAGATGGCTTTCAACAGTAAAAATGGCCACAAATGTGGGTTCCTTTCTCTTTCAACAACTGCTTAATCTCATTCATCTGCAATTGGCTCTCTACTTGCAACTTTTAGATGTTGTGCTCCAACTCTTCAACTTGAGACTCCATTGTGGTGCATGTAGAGACCATTCAAGTTGCCAGAACGAATACCCTGATACCAATTGATAAGAACCAACAAAATATGATAGAACAACCAACTCTAATTGTGTTAACAATAGCGGTGATTTGTTACTTTCAATTGGGAATGTGTTACACACCTCAACAGCCAGGAAGACCTAGGACAGATTAAGAAAATCAGTCCCTTTCAATTTACGTATAGGAGGAGAGGCAAGGAAAAAATAACAGAATGAGGTCTAGAAAGTAAGTGGGACCGAGTTTTAGGAGTTTGTTAGAGGTGAGAGAAGAATATAAATAGAGGAGAGGAGCAATTAGGAGGGTAGAGAAAAGAGTGGGAAAGAATTGGGGAGAGAAGTGGCCTATTGAAAGCCACATACACTTTCTGTTATTTCTTAATATGCATGCATATATTCTATATACAAACTTCACTTTGTGAATTGTGCATACTTATATCTGTAACTTTGGGTGTGGATTCTGTTTAAGTTGCTGTTCTATTTGGAAGTCTTACAGAATGTTACAGAACCCACTAGATCCATTATTGAGCTTGAGGAAGATGCGATAATAATGGATGGATCACTCACGAACAGAAGAGATGCTGTATACTCCATAGGTGAATACTGATAGTTGATCTTAAAAGGGGCAAGAGAAAAAGTTGATATGAGAATTGAGAATGTTAAGATGGATGTGTGGTCACACAAGAAAGGACAAGATACGAAATGGAATGCAAGGAGATATTGTTTTGACACCTACTGGAGAAAAGATGACAAAAAAATCTGTTAAGGTGTTTTGGAGACGTGTAAAAAAGGACCATTGATTGGGAGAGTAGTTTGCAGGGTTTTTAGCCCTGTAAAAGGGGTTAGAGGGAGACCAATGACAGTGGAGGAAATTGTTAAGAGGAATTTCGTAGTAAATAATATTTCTGAGAAATTGGTTTTTTAATGGTGTTCATTTGGCATTGTGTGATTTGTGCAGCTAACTTCACATAGTGCGATAAGACTTTTGATGCTGTTGTTATAAAGTACAATAGCAGCTATTAGTAAGTTATTGATAAGAATTTATTGAATAAAAGCTTAATTAAGTTGTTTTACCTAATACAAATTATCATTATTTAATACAAATGTCACCAATTTTGGAGTATCCATGCATCATAGGATAAGAACCCTCATTGTTTTTCTTTATCATTTTTCCTCTTTTTTGTTCTGCCTTTATATGTTTGAACATGTTGAATAATAGTCTATCTTGTGCATTGTGTACTGTTGTGATCGTTTTCAGTCACATGGCATGATTTACAAGTCTTTTAACTTTGTTTTTTACAAGTTACTTACCTTTGCTATGGATTGATTTCGCTGCAGGAACTATTAGGTTTCATGTTGCATTGTCAGATGGTGTTTCAACTGTGGGTCCCAGATACAAGGCAGTCTCAGTTAGACCAAATACCACTGATTGTGCAACATGGCTAACTGCTAGGAGGGAAGGGCAACAGGAACTTCTTGATGGTCAGAGGATTCTACTTGATATCAATAATTTGGTGCGCAATTTATGCATACTTTTAGGCAAAATTAAAATTTCATTTTGTTATGGAAAAAATAAGTTTAAATTATTTAGAATTATTAGGAGCTAGTCAAAACTTACTTTTAAAGAATGACTCGTCTAATAAATAATATATCCTTATGAAGAAATTTGTGAGTGACTGTATGGATCCAATTCCTAGGTATGGGAATTGGAACTATGGGTTCTAGTGTGGGGTTTATAAGGCTCTGGGCTTTCCAACAGAAACAGTTTTTTGGTGTGGTTCTCCTGAGTTTCTTATACTATTGCATGTTGATGAATTGATTATTTGTTCTCCCTAGGTGGTTAGTAATTATCAATGAAGTTATTAGTCACAAAGTTTTGAATACTTTTTTGATGTTCTATACTAAATGCATAAAACTAAGAACGAATTTGGAAAAGTCTGTTCAGTGAGTCTCTAAATCCCAACAAACAAGATATTGTTGGCTTCAATTTCTTGGAGCTCAAAACTACTTTGAAGTTAAAAATAAGAGTTTTAAATTTAAAGTAAAATCTATTTGGTAGTTCTATAAATTTATAAGCTTAAAAGTTAATAAGTTAAAATTTCTTGTGTAGTGATTTTGGATCTTGAGATTTCAAATAAAGAAAGAAAAAGAGAAGCAGCTTTAATCTTCTAAAACTATGTTTTTAAAAAGCTACTTTCCTAAACTTTTTTTCATTAAAATGACTGCCGTTTTAAAATCTCCTTTTTCCTAAAATTCTGTTTGGCTCAAATTCTACTTCTTTGGAGAAGTGAAGCCCAAAATATGTTAGGTTAAACACTGCATAAGTGGCTAAGAACAATAATAATATTCTTTTGTATGGACGTGACATTATTTTGCAAAAAAAAAAAAACACTTTTTTTTGTTAAGTGATTATTTATTTTTTATTCCGAGTGGATTTCTAGCAATTATAAATGAAAATATTTTATCCGTAGAGTTTAGAAGAATTTTTCAAATGGCAACTGTTGAGTGGTATTGGTCATTACTTTCATTACTGGTATTTTATTCATTAAGCAAAATATAATATAACCGCTGTCTCTAAATAAGTATTTTTTTGTTTCAATAATTAAATTCTTTGCATCACCTGTTATATCTATACTCTTTTCTTTCTCTGGGTCTGTCGACTTGCTTCGGGTGTCCATGAATCATTTTCCTTTTCTAAATTATTGATCTGGCTAATGCCACAAGGGGACTGAAAGTTTATTAAAATTTCAATTCCAAAAAAGAAATAAAAAAAGCAAGAAAATGAATTGATACTGTTTCTTCACTATTGGATTTGTTTGTAACTGATCTTTTCTTTAATGGTGATGCTAAAGTTTATATTATGAATTATGGAATGTTATCTTCTTTTGGAGTACGATGGGATATTTTGGAATTTCCCATCACAAGTGGAAACCTTTTTCGAGCGGGCAAATAATAAAAGGGAAATGTACCAAAGAAAGAAAGAAAAAGAAAATCTTCATTGACGATTGAATATATTTCCTCCAAGGTTTTCCCCTTACAACTGAACCACTGCTTTGTTTTCTCACTGCTAACAGCTTTGACACTCCATTCTACCCCTTCTTGTGATTAAAAGCTTAAACCGTCAAACCTCTCCAACTAACCAATTGTTGTAACGTTCTCTCCGGCTGGATTGTAACTGATAATTGGGATTCGGTATTCTATAGTAAAACAAACATTGCATTTTGTTCAATCTTAAACTATTTTCTTTTCTTCAACTTCTATGGGGATGATAATGTGAGAGCTGAATATGATTTTTTGTTTGGAGGAAATTGAAAATAAATCTTTTGCATCTGCTTGAAATAGCCTAGTTAAGCATCTAAACACTCCCAGTCTACCTGGCTTCCTTGTATTTTGTCAGCGTATTTTTCGTGAAACAGTAACAATCTATATGTGTTGATGCTTACTGATGATGATGGGTCATGGAAAATGTCATGATGCTCTTGGGTATTAAATTTGATATGCTTATTTTTGTAGAAAAGAAGAGATAATGTAGGCTGATGCTGCTGTTGTTTTTCTTTGGTTATCATATCAACTTGAAGTTTTGTGAAACTAATTTGATATATATTTTATGCTTGTGGTTATTTTTTTTCTTTATTTCTTCGTGTATATGGTTTTTATATTCTTAACTTTAAAAAATGTTGCAGCTGGACAATCATATTGAATCTCCTGATTTGTACATTGGGGTAATTAAACATAGGAAATTCTCCACGGGAGCAGAGAAGCCAATGCCAAGAACTTGCGTTGCCTATCATGGAATTGTAGGGTATGATTTAAACTACTCTTTCTAGATGTTCTACTTCCTCATCAATGTCTATTCTTCAGTCAATCTCTGGATTTGTTTGAAGATTCTTTTTAAAAGAACTGAATTTTGCTACATCTACCTTTTAGTGCTATATCTTATAACCCGTTGTTCCATCACTGTCATTTTCAAGTGCTGATATTAATTTTGGTTTATCAAAGCTTAGATAATAGGTGATGAATAACGATTCTTATAAGCAACTCAACTAAAATATATAGTGATCTAATTTTAAAAATTTGGATAATTGTTGGACTTGTTGTCAGTCTTAAAAAGTTGTTTCACCCTTTTGGGGAATCTTGTGCTATGTCGAAAAATCATTGTAGGATTGGCAGTGTGTAATTGTTATTGTACATCAAATTCTTGGATGTTGAGTGTATGGAACTAGAAGAAATCTTCTAGTTTATTAATTGTTGTTTAGTGTATTTAAATTGTAATTGTTAATCTGCTATCAAATTCTTTGAAGAAAGACAAATGCATGACTTCCTACATTCTTTTTGTACGATCCTAGATGACATAATGAAATACGGATGCACACAAGACTTTTGAACATAATTGAAAGTCTAAGCAAATTTTGTGTTTTGATAGATGGTATTATTTTATTACTTCCATATTGAAATCACTTCAACATTAAAAATGGTGCCCGGACAGAAAAAAGGAGAAAGATGCTTCTGCTGACATTGGAAATGAATCTTTTATTAGCTTTTATGACAGCCATTTGATGTTTTTATACTGGTTTCTTTTCCTGTAATTTGGTTAGATAATCAATTTTGTTCCCCTTCTTTTACGTAAAATTATGGGTCTAGCAATCCTAGGCCTTTAAAAACGTCTCTATGGTTCTCCATAGCCTAAAGCGAAATTGTCACCGTTGGTATCATGAGGCACACGGCCATGTGTTTCTTTTGCTCTTATGAGACCTCCATTTCCGTAACATTCTCCAGTTTAATATAATCAAGCAGGTTGTTGTAAACAACCGTGCTCTTAATAAAAGAGGCTAAGTTTTTGTTTTTGGACAGAGGTGATGAAGAGTATCTATATGTTGATGGCATTGGCATAAAAACTGGAGATTTCTTTCAGTTCTACTATTCAGATCCCAATACTGCCTTAGCTTCATTAACCAAGGTCCATGATGCCCTCAAGAATATTACACGGGAAACAAAATCTAAGAGTTCCAAGGGTGATGGAGACAAAGCTGCCAATGTTTTTGGGGGTTTAATTTTTGCTTGTTACGGCCGGGGTGAATCGTTCTTTGGACGTCACAATGTTGATAGCTCCCCTTTCTTGGAGAATTTTCCAGGAGTGCCAGTTTCTGGAATATTTTGTGGTGGAGAAATGGTGCGCCCCTGTACCACTGTGATTGGTCAATGTGAAGGAGCAAGCCCCGTTAGTTGTTGTCTGCATGTTTACAGCACTGTCTACTTGGCAATGTCTTATACTCCTCTCTCTGTGGAGGATTAGACGTTCATATTTTCTTTTTGAAGTGTAAATTTCTTAGTTAAGTAGGATGCCATTTTACCCTATGCTGTGAACATGGATTTGTTTATATTGGGGTTTAGTGGTTAATGGTTATGGAGTTTATGTTTTTGCTATATACTGTGTTTTTGTTTATCTATATCATAATAACATTATAAACTGTCTCGACACCTTCTGAAGTCCTTCCACAGGATTGCAGTTTATCGAAATATCTTGGTTTGTTTTTACTCGGGAGCCAAAGTTCTAACTGTGCCTGTAATAAAAGAGAGTTGTGGTTTACTATGCAATGTTCAGTGGCTCCTTGAAGTTTGCTTTCACAATTGAATGTTACTGATGTATTATTATGCAAGTTCATCCACCATCTGTAGATGGCCTAGTTGGAGGATTTCAGATGATTCCCTTAATTGTCCTTCATGGTATTCTGTACCCATGTGTTTGTTTTCCTAAGCACTTTTGCCTCCCCATTAGTTTTGGGTAACCAAAGGTTTGAGGGTGTGTGGGCTTAAGTATGGACACATCTCATTTAATCTAATAAAAGAAATTTGAATTGGGTTGGATTGAAATTTTCTCTCTTTTTATTCGATAACCTAATTTAATCTTAAATGAGGTTCTTGAATTTATTTTTTTGTTTTTAAAATTTGTAATTTCACAACTTTTTATATTAGATTTCTAAAATGTTTTATAAAAATAAATTATATTATTGAACATTAAATATTGAATAATTTAATATTTTAAAATATATATTTAATTAAGAGAATAATGAGGTAAATTAAATAATCGTGATAATATTATCATTGTTATTGGTATCAGCATTATTAATAATTTTGTTTAGTTGATTTATCAACTTACAGAATTAAGTGAATAACTTGATATATTTAAGTTGGATTGAGTTATAAGATCTAATGCTAATGGGCTTGACTTTATCAAGGCTTTCTCATGGACTCGTTAGCCGAGTTCAAACCTTAGTATAACGGGAAGGAAAGGCCTTTCATAATATGAGCGAAGGAAAGGTCTTTCATTTTCTTTTTACTCCGTTGCACAAATCGTAATACAATTAAAAAATAAATACATTGTGGATTATACAACATGCATCTTTTACATTGCAGGTTATACAACCTGCAATATATTTAAAAAAAGTTTTGTGTTGTGGGTTGACAAACCTGCTAGTGTGATGTAATGGTGGTTATTAATAAAAAAATATTACAAAATTATGAAGGTTACAAAAATTTTTTTAAATGTATTGCGGTTTATACAACCCGCAGAGTGAAAAAAATACATTGCAACACAATTTTTTTTAAAATACATTGCGGGTTGTACAACCCACAATACAAAATTTTTTCTAAATGTATTACGGTTTGTACAACCCGCAATGTATTTAAAAAATTTGTATTGCGAGTTGTACAACCCGCAATGTATTTAAAAAGAGTTTTATATTGCGGGTTGTACAACCCGCAATGTAAAAGGTGCAGAAAATATAATTGCGGGTTGTACAATTCGTAATATATTTATTTTTTAATTATATTACGGTTTGTACAACCCGTAAAGTGAAAAAAAAAATATGAATTACAGTTATCATTAACGAAGACTATTTTTTTTTTTCAAAATTAAAACTGGAATATGTTAAAATTATGGAGGTGGAGGAAGTCGGTGCAAGAAGAATCACTCTGTGAGGGTAAGCTTCATAACTCCAACTTGGACAAGGCCTTTCTTTTATGTTCTTTCCTTCCACGTGTCTCATCTAGGTAAGAGTCTTTATGCCTTCTTTGATTTGAGAAAGAGAGGGGTAAGTACTAGAAAAAAAAATATGAAGCTAAAAATAGATATAAGGATAATTCAGCAAAGATATAAAAAATCGTTTGTCTTTCTCCCTCCACATGAAACAATGGAATATAAAGTGAAACATAGTTGTCTCTTTAAGGTATTAAGCATCTCTCTTCTTATACTCTAACAAAATACATAAACAGATGAACATGAGTTAACATTAAGATAAGCAAATATGAAGTGAAACATAGTTGTCTCTTTAAGGTATTAAGCATCTCTCTTCTAATACTCTAAACAAAATACATAAACAGATGAACATGAGTTAACATTAAGATAAGCAAAAGGAGCAGTCCAGATAACGATTTAATATACCGTTATTTTAGAAATAGAAAAAAAAAATCCAATTTATGGCACCTTACTATATGTTTGGTTAAGAATCGAGAATAATGAACTCAACATTTTTCTCTCACGCTTCTTGGTCTAGCTTTTGAGTATTTTGTAGTTTGGCTTTTAGGAATAACGAACACATAACAGATGAGACATGATCCGAAACATGCACCTAGAATTTGTTACTTCAAAAATGCCCGAGTCTTCGGAAATTTTCCAATCCTCCTTCAACTTGTGAAGAATTGTCCATCCATCTTATGTTTCCCTTGCACTTTTTCTTCAGTGATACTTGTCTTGTGTTTTAAGTGTTTTGCGGCAATAAAAAGTAGTGGTCTGATTAACAGTAATAAAACTTATGAACAAGAATTATAGCAGTTTTAGGAATGAAATGGTTATGTGCATTCCTCTTAAGGGTTAACGGGCTACAATGCTAATAATAGTATAAGTGCACAATGTCGTTTTGCTCCAAAAGAGTTGAAAGCAATGTGATCAAACTGAAGTAATGAGAACTATAAAACATTTCTTTGATGTAATTAATATTGCAGTTTACAATGACTCAGGTAGTTACATAGTGAAAACAAAAATATCTTAATAAAACATGTCAAGAAGAGACGCGATTATCAAAATAAAATCAAGTATGCATTTAGTCATAACGTATCATTAGATATAATAAATGTAATAATGAAAAAAATAAAATTTATTATAAAATGTAGAAAAAATAATGATAGAAAAACTCAATTGAGAAAAAAATAGACACATTTGTCAAATAAACCATTTTTAGATCTATTATTTGTGAAATATGAACACTAGAAAAGATTCAATGCTATGTTAGGATGTTAAAAGTTGAAAGATAAAACTTTTGGAGATATATGCAAACGGGACTTGTCCAAGAGAAAGACAGTCTTCAAAACATTTTTTTTTTTGACAAAGGTAACTTCGAAAAAAAAACTTGAAGAAAAGAAACATATATACTAGTATATAAGAAAGGGGAGTTAAACGTAATCGTTTTGTACTAGTTTTTAGGGTTTACAATCCCTAAACGTAATCGAGATTTTACATTGTCACTCCCTACTTTATTTTCCTAGTATTTTTTATTATGTTACTCCTAACTTTCATAAAGTAATAGAGTTTAATAAGAATATATTCAATATTTAGAGAATATATTACAATTAAGATAAAGCTTTAAATTATCAAAGTTCGATATAAAAGATCAAAGTTGTTAGATGTATAATACTGAGTTACATAAAGATTTTATATATGAACAAGTCATCCAATAGTTTATAGAGATTCAACACTTAATATTCATTTGTAGTTGTTGAGTTTGTGCTTCCTCATATTTATAAGCGACCAAAACTTTCAAAATTACAACATAGTTAAATACAAAAAATGATTGTCTTATTGATATTAAATAATGAATACGTTACTTAAATAAATTATATACCTAAAAATATAGGTATCTTAAAATATGTTTTAGTCTTGTTTATACTAATTAGTACTCTTTAATTTTAATATTAAACTAGTTATAGTTAATAAAAAAGACTAGAAAGAAACAAAAAAACACAACGTCATATTTAAATCTAACAAATATTTTCCCAAGAACTATAACCAAATGTCATATTTGAAGAAATTAAAAACATATTTAAATATTTTTTATACTTACTTTTTACTGTCCATGTAATTATGCATATTTGTTCTTAACTATTGTTAAGAAGACACCACAGCATAAGCATTGCACAAATTTATTGACATACAACAAATACTCATCACACAAAAATATCATTACTACCAATAAAATCAATTCTGATCGATTGATATTATGAACTCATAATGTCAGAAAAAATGGACAGAGCTATTTGTTATTGTACACAGTCACCATGGTTGATGAAGCTGCAATTCCTAAAATTACAAGTATACAAGCAGTGCAAGGGATGACCATCCCAATCAATTTTCAGAAAGCACAACAACACCAGCATGAGAAAAAAATGCTTTAACCTTTTCCTCGTATATATGTAGCGAAATTTAACAAAATTTCATAACATCAATAAAGATGGCTAGCGGACAGCTTGCCCTTCAAAATTCAAGCTAAGCTTGGCCACTTTTTACATAACTGGTTTCTTCATTTAATCAAACTCGCTTCAAGTACGTTAATATGCCTAAGCCAGCAACAAGTGCAGCTCCAGCTGCAGCAGCACTATATGCAGAGGCCCATGCATCTGAATAAGCATAACTTCCTGAACGAGAACTTTTCACATTACCACGTGGTCCTCCGTAGTCTAAATGCAATTTCAACCCCTACAACATTCATCCATCTCAAGTCAAACTCTTTACAAGACACACGTATACTTTATAAACATCTTTACCATAAATGACAGGTCCAAAATCTACATCACCGGCATTCTACATTTTAGTCCCAACATATACTTTTGAACTTTTGGTCCCTACCGACCCGTCCCTAACCTAGGGGATATTTAGTCAAATACATACAAAGTGGCATGTAAAGGTGTTGCCTTGTAGGAATGCCTTAAGGCTCACCAAATGGACGAGTCCATTCGAGATCACCTTTCATACAAGATGACATAGATCGCCCTCTAAACTAAACCATTATTGATCTTAAACTTCATTCCCTAAAGTTTCAGGTCTGAGAACATAATTCTCCGGATGATATACACACTAGTAAGGAGTCATCCATTGGATGATGTGGGTATTGGGTGAGAACATTGATCGTTCACTAGAGAATGACGTGTAGGTTCTTGGATGAGAACATTGATTGTCCACTAGACAATAACATGGTTCGTGGATGAGAAAATTGGTCACCCAATAGACGATGATGTGTCGTATTATTTCTGCGAAATAAGCAACTAAGTCCAAAATAGTAGTAACTGATTCTGGGAATATCGAAATCCGACCTTATCGGTACTTGGTACTTGAACTATCAGTTTGGTACTCAGTACTTGAATATTCAGCCGCGGGAAACTTAGTACTCAATACTTGAATATGGTTCCTAGGCTTGGAGAAATAGGTTATAAATAGGGTAGACCCCTCAGGGGAAAGGACAACTCTTATTTGAACTGGCTTGAAGTGACCTAAGAAAAAATTTGAATAAGAACAAATTAGCTCCTACTATGAAACAAGGTAAAACTTTTCCTATCCCCACAAGGTAAAGCTCTTGATTTTCCTAAACATATATTTGTGACCATGAGGCACCCACTACATGCAATACAACTAGAGAAAGATGGCGGCATTCCAACCTTTCAGAATATAATGCAAATCATCATGGAGTTACAACGAGACAATGCAGAGGTAAGGCAGGGAGCAAAGGAAGTGCAAGCTAAGCAGAATCGCTTAAGCGCAGCACCCCAAGCAGAGTAGGATTGTTTACATGCAGAGGTCAAAGCAAAGTAGGATTGTTTACGTGCAGAGGCCAAAGCAGAGCAGGAGCATTTATGTGAGGAAGCACAGGCAGTGCAGGAGACGGGAAGACACGGAGCTATCGCGTCAGTTGATGGAGGAAGCTCTAAAAGCACATTAAGAACTTTAGAAAGCCAATGAAGATTTACAGTAAGCCTTGCGAATAGATGTCTCAACCAAGGCATGTTGATCCATATCGGATATATGTTCCAGCTCATCCTAAGCCCTTTTCTCAATCTATTACGGAGGAGCAGATCCCGACACATTTTATGGTACCCAAGGTTACACCTTTTACTGGTCTTGAAGATCCTAAGAGCTATTTGAAAGCTTTTAGGGCCCATATGTTCATTTCAGGTGGCTCAGATGTTATCCAATGCAAGATGTTTCTGGGAACTTTCACTGAGATCGCTCTACAATGGTTTGGTAGAATTTCCCATAAGACGATCAATGCATTTCAGGTTTTCTCCCAAATGTTTCTGGAGCAATTTAAGGCTAATAAACTTAAACCGCCTCGGATAGTTGATCTCTTTACTATCAAGCAGCAGGAAAGCGAGTTACTAAAGTTATTTGAACAGTTTTTGTGATATCTCGGTATACATCCACCCGCCTAACGAGGATATGTTTGTTGATGTGTTTATCCAAAGGCTTAGGGCTAATCATTTCAATGAATCCCTCCTTTGAAATAAGGCCGAATCCATGGATGAAATCCGAAATAGGGCTACAATTCACATAGATGCAGAAGGAGTGATGAATCGTAAGACAGTAGCAGAGAAACGCTCCCACCCATTAAGACATAAAGATGTCAGACCAAAGTGGAGACCGAAGAAGTAAGGTGATCACTAGGAATCGAGACACAACGATCGACGATACATGTCGTAAGTGACTCAAAGACCACATCAACAAAGGGAGAGATTGAGGTGGCCAGCCTTCACGGTTTCTCATAAGCAAACCTTCAAGACAACAATATTGCTCGCCGACTCCATTTTCCCTAATGACGGATCGGTTGCTAGGGCACCTTCGTGACGCTTGGTGTGAATTCCACCAAGCCCAGAGACATGACACAAAGAAGTGTTACACCTTGTCAAATCAGCTCACCTATTTGGCGAAGGAAGGGCACTTGACCCGATATGAAAAATTATCTCAAGAAGTTGTCCCCGAACCATAATGTCACCCTCATGCCGACACCTTACATGAGACTCCAGTGTTAGGAGATTTCAACACCATTGTGTTTGTGCTATTTCCACTTGTGACAATTTGCTGGTGGGGTGCCAACAGTTCCGGCCAAAAGCATACACAAGTCGTCATTTCCATTATGGCCAGAAAACAGCATTGGCAGTGGTGATAATAGCCCGAAGGCTACGACATTATTTTTCAGAGCTATATTGTCATCATAATGTTTGACCTCCCCATTAAGCAGGTACTCAAGAAGCTCGATATTGCTAACAGGATGGTGAAGTGTTCAGTCAAGTTATCCGAATTTGATTTTAGGTATGAACCAATAGGACCTATCAAAGATCAGATTTTCGCTAATTTTATGGTAGAACTTTGATCATCCCAATCAGATTAAGCACCAAATGGGTCTTGCCTGTAGATGGAACATCCAATTTAAAGGGTAGTGGAGCAAGCATAATCCTGGAAGGACCAGTGGACGTGCTAATTAATCGGTCACTCCGATTTTCTTTTAAAGTGAGCAACAACCAAGCTGGGTATAAGGCTTTGATGGCACGAATGTTGTTGGCAAGGGAGATGGGGTCTAGAATCCCTGGGCTAAAAGTGATTCAGAGCTGATAACAGGGCATGTAAAAGTGTCGCCTTGTGGGGATGCATTAAGGCTCGCCAAATGAGCGAGTCCATTCGAGATCACCTTTCATACGAGGTGACATAGGTCACCCTCTAGACGAAATCATTATTGATCTTGAACTTTGCCCCCTAAAGTGTCAAGCTTGAGAACATAACTCTTAGAATGATATACACAATAGAAAACGGGTCGCCCATCCGGGATATGTGAGGTCGGTTATAGGGCGAGAACATTGGTAGTCTACTAGACAATAACGTGTAAGTTCTTAGATGAGAACATTGGTCGCCCAACAGACAATGACGTGTCATGTCATTTCCACAAAATAAGCAACCAAGTCCGAAATAGTAGCAACTCGGTACTTCAACGATCAGTTTGGAACTCAGTACTCGAATATTCAGCTACTGAAAGTTTGGTACTCAGTACTTGAATACGGCTTTTGGACTTGGAGAAATAGGTTATAAATAGGACAGACCCCTCAAGAGACAACTCTTATTTGGACTAGCTTAAAGTGACTAAGACAGACTTTGAACAAGAACACTTACATAAAAATGTCCAAATACTTATAATTCTATTAAACAAGAGGGACTAATTTGTAAACAATTTTCATATGGTTGTAGTCTTTTTAAAGTAGGGATTAAAACAAAAAGGTAATATTGAACATGGATCTCAATTTATAACTTAACCTAAATTAGATAGTCGTCATCTTTCTCTAAGATTTTCTCAGGTCTACAAATCTATTTCCTTTTTCAATATTAAAAAAAGGAGACAAAACCTTCCTTCAGGACTTCAGACCCACAGACAAACCTACCATACCTTCAAACCAGCTGTTTTGGCGTGATCCACAGCAGCTACAAGATCACTGTCTGAAGCCAATACAACTTTATCGTGATCTTCATCTTCATACTAAAAAGGAAAATACAACCAGCTTACCTTAGAAGAGAGTAAATATACAATCAATCTCAAGAAGAATATAAAATAGTGTCTTGAAAAAGTACCAGAATTTGAGGTATGTTGTTAGGATCAATATCATCACCAAGTCTCTGAAGGATTGAAGTGATAACGTCTTTCATGCTCCGGGTATCTGAACATGCAAGCAACCATACAAACAACTCAACTGACAATACAAAACATAATTGTCTTGAAATAAGCTATTGCATGCAAGTTACTCGGAGAATGTAGGCATTCCTTGAAAACAAAAAGTCAAGCAGACAAGTTTGCCTACCAGTTATTACTACAGAGCTAACTGCCAATACGTACATGCAAACCAATCACATTCAAGTGAAACTTATAGAAGGACTATATACAAGCATATAATGAAACCATCAGCTATATGCCGTCAGAGATAGAAGGAAATTGCGGAAAAAATGTTAATCGATAACATGTGATAGTTTGCATACCACATGTGAATCTGTGCATTCTGCCCTTTTTATCTTGTATTTTGAAGGAAAATGTATTAGCCATGCTTGATGAATGATAAGGAGTGGACCTCCCCGTTTCTCCTCCATCAGAAGCCAATTTGAAGGAATTGTCACTGGTGCATAATCAGAAGTGTGTAAGTACATAGCAAAATACGAAATATTCCTTGCAATAACTTGGATGCAAATAACCTTCGTGTTTCGTCATCATCATCATTTGGAGTTAAGGCCATGGCTGAATCCCAAAATCTTTGCATCAAGGTGGTTGTAGCCTCATTATTCCCAACCTGTTAGTGGAGGAAAATGCTATCATCATTAATTCCAACCTAATTGTACCCATCACCAATTTTTTTTAAATTTGTTAGTCTTATTCCATTAAATATTGCAGATGTTTTGGTCCATCATATTTTATCTCCCTTTTCCTCATCTTCCAATCCTATATATACTCTTGTGAAAATTTTGTAAATGAAAGAATAAAGATGAAAAAAATTGAGGGTGAACAAAATCAAAACTAGAATTTTAACAATTTCAGGAAAAAAAAGGTGGACAATCAAGAACTCATAATTTCTGTTGAGATATTACCACTTCATGAACAGTAGATAAGCCCACGTTTAAAAATATCAACAAAAACAAATCAAGAACAAGTCACAATATTTTATTGACAAGAATCATTCTAAACGCTGTCACGAATAAAGCCATTTATCCCATCTTCATGCAACATAGATTTAATATTCTAGTCAACAACAGTATAGTAGTAGATTCCAAAGTCTAAGATAGAGAGATAATACACCTGACTTACTGTCGCCACAGCAGCATGAGTAACATGGATCACATCGACCACAGCAACTACACTGCCATCTGTTTTCAACCACCTAAACCAAGTTAGAAAAATTGTTGAAGCATATACCCATTAAATCTTCCCCGTCCCATATGTATTGCAATTAGCATTACCTCTCTCAATCACAGGAAGATGCAAAAATTTTCCATCATGCATAGTGTGAAGTGCATCAACAATGGGCGTATCAATTACTACACATTCTGGATTTGGAGTCATGACCTGCATATTTAGCAAATGAGAGCAACAAGAAAAGGATGAACACTCAAAATGACCAATTTTTCATCTAACACGATAGAAAATATAGGATCTTAAACATTACTAGATATAGATGCTGCAGAATCAAAGAACGCAAAAGGAAAACTAAAGTAAACTGCTTATTCTAATCAATGTAAATAAAAAGTACCTTCTCAATGGGAGTTGATTCAGGAGAAAGATTTTGTGCAATTACCCGCAACAAGATATCTTTCGAACTGAAATTTTTAAGCAGTCATCAAAATTATTCTATGGGTACATAATGAAAGTTGGGGGAAAGGCAAAAGTTTTTCAGGAAAAGAGGACTACTGGTCATGTCAGTCCACAAACTTACGTAAAGATGCCACGAGGTTTGTCATTAACTGTCACAACAGCACAACTCTCATGAAATTCAACCATCTTCTTTGTTGTTGTCAGAACCGAGTCTGTTGGTGATACTGTTACAAGCCTAAAAGAACCATAATCTGTTAAATTACTAGGATGGAAGCAAAACAAGCAGACAGTTTAAAATTTATATAATTTTTTCAACTCCAACAAAAGAAGGTATTACCTACTTTGAATTCTCAGAAATGATTGTAGACAATGATGGCTTGAATATTTGCTCCCGAAGAGTTTCAATGAATGATGTATTGGACTCTGTGCAAAGGCCAAATTAGCATAAAATACAACGTAACATTAAAATCTGTGAACATAACTAATCTCTAACCGTTTTCCAAGTAAACTACCATACAAATCATAGAAGAAAACATGAAAACAAAATGGTTTACAAAGCAGAACCTGATGTTCCCCAGTGTTTTTCAACGCCTTCAACGGCTGCTGCAATTGCTTTTCCTTTCTCAGCTGCCCTTTCCATACGGGCAATGGCATCATGCAAACACTTTGCTATGTCTAGTAAAGCCAAAACTTCTCCATTCTCCACCACAGGTAAATGTCTGAATCTCCCTGTCAACAAATATCAGCCATGTATTCAAAAGGCGAGATATAGAACAATAACTATCTTGAAAAGTTGAGTGTTTCTCCATATATACTACCTTGCACCATCTTTTGAAGGGCTTCCGCAGCAAGAGTTTCAGAAAGGACAAATACTGGATTCCTAGTCATGACTTTGGAAACTGGTGTGTTTTCAATGTTAATCTCTTTGGCAATAACTCTCGTTGCTATATCCTTTATTTAACCACAAATAGAACATGTAAGTTAAAACTGTAGAAGCCCAGGCATGGAGTCAACTTTATTTTTTTCTTGTTAAAAATTGAGAAAAACAAGTATGCATTATACCTTGTCCGTGAGGATTCCACAGAGTAAAGCATTAGAATCAGTTAGTAATAGAGCATCCACTCTACGGGCAGCCATCCGACGACATGCTTCATAGATGGTTGTTGTTTCAGGTACTGTCAGGGCCTTTGTAAGTCGCAAGGATTTCACTGTCCGCTCTCCTGCTAATGCCCTGATCCAATTTCATGTACAAACGAGAGAACATCCCATTATTTAAATTGATAGGACTTTCAACTAAAAATCTTCTGTTCTTAGATACTTATGAAGGACCTATCATAATATTGCTTAAAAATAACTCTATTTGAGTGCATTTAACAACTCCTGAAACAAATTCAATTTTCTCTAGTCAACCTTGTAGGGATCAACTGATCTGTTATGAAATATGCAATTAAAGAAAAAAGATTCTTATCTATATAGCCATGTCAAGATCATCAACCTATGCATAGGACTCAGATTTATAAGGCGGAAGAGGAGAAATTCTTGTATGGACATAAATGTCAAGGCATAAATCATAAATCTACTTCCTCTAAAAAAAAAAAGTATTCTAGAATTCAATTTGTTTGTACTTATTTTACGCCTACCTAGACTTTAACAAAATGATACATTAAAAATATTTTTTAATCAAGTAAAGTTGATGGTACACTCATAGCAACCAACCTCAAACCAGTATATTACCAAATTCAAAGTCCTTTATTTTCATTATTGTAAACCAACCACTCAGCCAATCAGGCAAGACTTTGCAAAGCCAAATTTGTTTGACGTAGACACTTTGAAAATACCGAGTTTTACAATTATTGCAACACATAACCCAAATAGGTGCTCAGAAAGCGATAATCATCGGCAGACCACAAATATAGCTACAGCTATAAAATCCATAATATTTCAAATTATTACAACGTTAGCACTTTAAACAATAAACACAGAGCAGAAGAAATCAACAAGCGTACGCAAAATAAAAGGATTTTATTCTCATAAAAAAAGTAAATAATAATAATAATAATAATAATAATTTAAGGAAGATTAAAATTCAAATTAACGATTCGATAAATTTGGTCATGGTAGCGAAAACACATATTATTAGAACCGCGGAAATTAACAAGAAAGATAGTGAATAAGAACAACATACACAGGTCGCAAAGAGGTAAGTGATTTTCGAGATGTAACGGGAGGCACTCCTGATTCGGAGGCTTTCTTCGTCGAGGAAAAACTCCTTCGAGAGGCACCGCTTTGACTTGCCATCGTACCTCTGCTCCAATATCGCTGCAACAAAGAAAAAAGTTAAACAAACATTAAATCGGACACAGAAAACAAAGCGCTTAAAAATCGAAGTCTAAGAAAGTCGCACAAGCAAGCTACAGCTCCGAATTGAAACAGATTGATTGAGTTCGAATGGCGAAGTTGAATTGGAGGCGGCGTAGGTTTTGGTGGCCGGAAATACTGCCGGCAAAAAGGATTCCGCCAAGCGAGGAAAAAGAGGGGAAAATGAGAGGAAGAAGGCAACCCTACAGCGAGAGGAGAAAGGAAGAGAAAGGAAGAAAAACAGAGTTAGAGATGGAGAAGAGAAAGAGAATTTCAAAGATACTGGTATGTAGCCAATTGGAAGCGTGCACGTCAATTATCCCTTTTTTGTTGGAAATTGGTAATAGTAAGAAGTAATAAGTAATAAAATAACCTTTGACTCTTACAGCCATCACTGCCATGAATTTTTCACGTGTGATTAATTATTTTTCGTTAAAATGTGACTGCGAAATGTGGAGTCCAAATTCCTTTCAAGACAAATATTTAGAGAACTGATTAAGGATAGAAAATACATTTTTCATTAAAAATGCATATTGATATCCATTGACATTGAGAAATAATCAAATTATTCTAACGCATTTTTTTATCAATCAATATCTTTAACCAATGTATACCTTAAAAGCATATAAACCCATTTGTTAAGCTAATTGGAGAGAATATCAATTGATCTTAATTGTAGGATTTTTTAGGGTTGACTTTGGTATTATTTGAGTAAATTCATTATATAATTTATTAAGAAATATTAAATTAATTGAGTTGAGTTATAATTAATTAAAGAAATATCAAGCTGGATTGACTAAATTTAATTGGATAAAAAAATTTCCTTTTTTGTGTTAGAAGTTATAATTTTTAAGTATTAATTTAATTAAAAAAATAATATAATTTTTTTAGAAAGTAATTGAAAAATTTCAATAAAATAATAAGTTAAATCATAATAACTTTATTTAAATTAATTCAAAATTTGTTTATAAGAGTGAATCTTGTTATGATATAGAGTTATTTATATTAAATTTATCATCCAACCCATATAAAACTCAATACATAAGTTGAGTGTGAGATTAATTATCTTATCTTTATTCCTGAAATCAAAAATTCATTCCCGTCATCATTCTTATAACTATAGGGTATGAATTTTTTATCACATTCATATCTCGATTAATTTTTTGTCACATCCATATTCCAATAGAGAAATAATATACTCAAATCTATGTATATACTTAAACTCATTTAAATATTAATTAAATAATTTTTTATAAAAAAAGGCACACTAAAAAAACATGATATTTAAGTATTAAATAGCAAAAAGATATATATTTTCTTTTATCTAATATCAATTTTTAAGAAGAAATTAATATAAAATATGAGAGTATCAAATAATAATTCATTAAAAGTGAAAATAATTATAAAAAAAATAGAAATAATAAAATATTATGACTTAAAAATAAATTATAAAACTTTTAAAACAAAAAGAAAAGTTAATATAAACAATTTAAAAATATTTTAATAATTTAAAATAAAAAATATATATATACATTCCTTATATCTAACTTAAAATTAAATATTATCTATATCCATAATATTTCTCATGAAGATCAAGTTTGGACACTATCGGAAAAAATAAATTCAATTGTTATTTTTATTCATATTCATATAAAAACTGAGTTAGATTAGATTGAATGTAATTTAACCAATTATACACTCAAGTATGTCAAATTGAAGTATTGGAAAACTCGACCAATCGACGTTGCTGTTAAATGAGACATAAAATGGTTATCGATTAATTTCGTATAATATATTTAATTGCTTTCGTTGACGTGAGTTAGGTAATTCTGTTTCATTTCCATTGTTATGACAGTACGATTTCGTCAATATATTAATGCTGATTTCAGGCAGAAATATAAACCAGTCAAACAAATTTAAGATTAGCTTACGAAAAATAATACTTTTAATTAGGTTTGACGGGTTTATTTATATAGGTCAAAATTAAAGTTTGAATTTGATTTGGTTGTAGTGTTTTAGGAATAAGGGCGACTGACTTTCCTTTTAAAAATTTTTAGTGATCTTTTAAAATTTATTTATTAATTACAAAACACACTCATATGAGAAAGTGAAGTAAAATAATAAAAAAAATATTTTTTAATTAATGTAGACGTTAATGCCGGTGATAACATCTTTGATGATGAAATGGTATTTGAAAAAATACTATTAATTTATTTTAAATGGTAGTGTTGCTGAAGGGAAAATAGGGAAGGTTGTTGGAGGAGGAAGTGGAGATGAGGTTATTAATGAAAAAAGAAAAAAGGTGGTGGAAAAGGTTGCAGGTGGCATAGTCTTCCAAAGTTAAGACTTAACGCATCTTTGTAGTTCGAATAAGTGCTCCATGATGGACAAATATGATACTAAAAAAATATTTGATACAATTTCTTTAAATATGTATTTATGTATATATATATATATATAGTTTACTAAATAAAATAAATGTTATTGTATTTTTTTAAATCATATGAAAGTTGAAAATCATGATTAAATGTTATTCAAATTTAACATACAAAATATATTCTTCCTATATCAAAATTCTTTATCGAGAATTCTATTAAATTATTAAAAAAAATATTAATAACATACATTTATCCAGAATTCTAAGAATAATTATATAATGAAGATATGTGTAACTTTTAGTGTGCATAAGTATTAGTATAATATAAACAATTTCATAAAATATTAATATATTATTTCTTCTTTTTTATGTTTATATATAATTGTCTTTATTTTTTTTATCATCGTATCTAATATCTTATGCATTAAATAAAATGGAAAATTATTTAGATCACAAGTTTTTATAGATAAGACATGTGAAAGTTAGAAATATGTGATTTTCTCTCATCATATATCATTCAAAACAAAGTCTTTAATAACTTAAGTCTTTTTGACATCGTCCTCTTTATAAGAATTTTATTTTTTTTATAATCATGTATTACAATGAATATTTCAAAAATTTAAATCTTCTATTTACTATTGTAGCATATGTAAAACATGTATTTGTAGTAACAAGAAACTTCAATGTGAGAAATGATAAAAATAGCCAATTTTTATGGAGTGATTCATGATAAAGTTTCTAATAAAAGAAACATAATCAATAATCTATGTAATTCAACTACATTCACCGTAAAAAATATCATTTCCTTTAACATTCTTTGTTACATATATGTTCTTCAAGGCAACATTCAATGTATGCACAACACAAAATGTCCAAATAAAAACTTTAGAAAATGAAACTTCAATAATCACTTTTTACTATAGAAAACATTTCCGTATGTCTTCTAAGTAAAGCTAATTTATTTCTTTTGACTTCTTTGATCCTCCGTGTGTTAGTGCGAGAGTCTCTCATATTTCTTTAGCACTTGAGAGAGCATAAACTTTTGCAATTCCTTCTTCTGATAAACTACAAATCAAGATAGGTTTTGCCTTGTAATCTAATTGATATCTTTGTTTCAATTCGTTAGTCCAAGTATTCCTTGCATAAATTTCCAGAGGTATCAAGTAAAGAAGAAACTTCAATTTCAATCACTTCTAATAGGTCAACATTGCAATACTTAAGAAAATCAACCATCTTGAGTTTTCATAGCTCAAATTTTTCATCTTTATATAAAGGTGGATGATTGATAGATTGTTCCTTAGAGTCCATCAAGTCATCCAAGATCATTTCCTCTTGTCTTGTTAAGATCTAACCCTAGAGGTTAACTCTGATACCAAGTGGATGTGCAGTTGGCTCCAAAAGAGGGTTAAATGGAGCCTATAAACTCGATTTGCAGTGGATAATAAATAAGCAACGACAAAATTAATTCATAGGCACACATGACAATTGTAAAATTTAAATTCAAGTAAACAACATTTATCTTGGTTCACTCAAACTTAAGCTAAATTTAATCTTGTTAAGCAACTACTTCAACACTTTCACTAATCAACTTATTAGAACAAGAATTATCACCTCTCCAGATAACATGAGTATTCTCTCCTTTCCAGGAAACATGGATATTCTCTCATCTCTAAAAAAAACACGAGTATTATCTCCTCTCTAGGTAATGTCTTTTTGATCTCCCCCTGAGACTAAGAACTCTAATAAATAAAATAAACACTCTCAAAGAGAATAATAAAAGCGCAATAGGTATAACTTTATAAGATGAAAACTAATTTAAACCCTAAGTGCAAAATATTTTTCTATTCTAGATGCTCATTATCCAAAGCTCTTGATTAATCTTTAACTGTTTGTCTTGCTTTAGTACTTCTCGTTATGCTCTTCTAGCTCCTATTTATCAATGCTGAAATTGACATGTGCAACTTGAATCTGTTTTCAGCACAATTCTAATACATGAATTTTTGAATTTGTTGCGTGAGTATATCTTCAATCTTTCAAGAATTATGCTTCCATCTCTCTCTAAATTTTGTTTTTATTTAAAATAATAATAGAATATGTCAACATATATTTTTTAGATCTATGTGAAGTGCCATAAATAATATCACATATGGGTGCAATCTCTTTTCTTTTTTTTTCTTTTTTCTTTTACCAAAGATAAGGACAAAATACCTTTCCTAAATTCATGGAAAAATTAAATCTAATTGTGTTATAACTAGTGCTACACCTTGAATAAAAAATTAAATTTTATCTTTATCAAATATCAAATATCAAATTCTATCTCTATCAAAAATCAAATTGTATATTTATCAAAAATCAAATTTTATCTTTATCAAAAATCAAAATTTATCTTTTAAATAAAATTTCACTTTAAGTTTATCTATGAATAATTTTTTTTTCAAAAATTCATTTTCTCACAAATAATCAATTAAAAGTTTATGCATGTTAGTTATCATGTATTACTTTGACTTTGACCGTTTAATTTGACTTTGACCGTCTATTATGACTTTGACACTCTAACACATTATTTAATTTTTTCTGCAAACATTATTAAAATAAATAACTAAAACATAAACTTGATTTTGTTATTATCAAAGCATAACATCAAAAACCATGTAATGAATGAGATCGTCTAATGCATGAAATCAATTAGACCATCTAATGACTCAACAACCACTAGGGAATCCCATATCCCTTTGCTGCCTTTTAATCTGCACACTTCTTGTATTCATTTTTGAAAAGTGCACAAATAAGTGTATACATTGCTTTGTTGTTAAGTTGCATCTTGTTGTAATCTCCCTCGTCCAAGTCCTCCTCTAGAGATGTGATGTTTACATCCCTTTGATGGTTATTTGCCACAGTTGATGGTGTGCAAATTTTATATAATCCTCATTTTATCTTTCCAATATGGAAAGTCTTCTCCAAGGAATATAGAAGGTCTAAAGAGAAAAGCTCCTAGAGTGATTAATTGTAGTTTTGTGCTTGCTATAGGATCTTTTTCCTTTAGTGTTGTTAGACGTTTAACCCTCTAAAGATTTAGCTATGATACTAACTGCGAAAAATAGAAAACACAAGAATGGATGATTGAATTGTGTTTAGAAATTTTTTGTAGTTTTTTGCTTATATCGTTTGTATAAGTATTGTCAAACGATATGAATATTAAAAAATGGTTTAAAGATTTTTGCAATATTGACTTGATTTTTCCTTCTTTCTTTAGTTATTTAAATAATTATATAGCATGTAACGTAAAAGATGAAAGTATAGAAAAAAAATACTCAGTATTTTTATATTGTTTGTCTGATCACACAAACTACATCTAGTTCTTAACCAATTAGTCAAGTTTCACTAAGCATTTTACTGCTATGAAGTACAAATGAGTATTATTTGATCAAGTCACTCCTAGATAACACTGGGTATTATTGACACTAGTCACTCTTAGCTCAACACTAAGTGTTCTTGACACTAGTCATTATTGGCTCATCGCTGAATATTCTTGACATTTGCCACTTTTGGCTCAAAGTGTCTTGATAGTGACTACTATTGACTCAAGACAATTACAAAGTCTGAGTGATTAACAAATAACTAGTTTTCACTCACTAGATAGGGTAATGTCTTTTGACGTATACAAGGTTTAAGCTTTCTCTACTAGTATGTTGGAATGAACCTTAACAATGTTCTTACAAAGCTTTAGGGCACGAAATATTCAATAGAGTTTCAGCACTTGCAAAATATGACTCTCTTTCTTACTCTCTTTGAACCATGTCTTCTTATTAGCTTCTGAAAAGTAGTTGTTGCATTCCTTTTCTGGTCGTTAAATGCTTGGCATGGAACATTAAATTCTCTACTCCTCTTCAGGCAAGCTCTTTGATAACTGCCTTACATATCTTCCTCGGTAACAGATCCTTATACATTACATAATAGTTGAAAGTGCACACCGTACAGGATAGAAAACTAAGCCAAAGTTGAAACTATTTGTGCCAAAGAAGTTGGTGGTCATTGTAGCTTTAACTCATATCTCAAGAGATTTTGAATGTTGTTGTTTGACACAGATCATTTTAGGATATATGTAGAAGACACTTTCTATTTCTTCAAACTTAAACTTTGGAATATTCTTCATGTGTGTTAGCTGGAACTCTTAATCAATACTCATCATCTGAATAATCTTCAATTAACTTATCAAACGAAGTGAAACTTGACTCTATCGTTTGTCAAATGAAGCATATACATTTGTGATCTTGTCATCGTCTAATAGACATAACCACTTCATCTATTTTTAAACTTTCAACTTGTCGTGTTTAAGCACATAATCAATTCATTTAGGATGTTGTATTTACGTCATTTTTACTTTTGTTAACCCTCCTATTTTCTTTTATGTTGTTTAAAATATCAAAAAATTATCTACTTGACGATTTATGTTGGAATGAGAGGTTTCTCTAAAGGGGATAAATTTCTTGTATTTTCCGTCACTATCTTTTTAGGAGGTTAATTTTAGGGAGATGACTCATTCGATGAACCTCATAAGCTTAAAAAAGAAATTGAAGTCAGTGTTATTTAGATAGCCTTCAATTTGGCACACTCTTTAACTTTTAACACTAAAGACAAACTCGAGTTTAACATTAAACCTTGTAAATATAAATAAGAAAAATAAAAGTTCTTCTCATGTAAGGTCTCAAGATCACTTAACTTGATGAAGATCATCTAACATTTTATAAAAAAATACTAAATAAATAAGTTATACGAGTGGGTTAAAAATCACTAATTGTTTAGTTAAAATATAATATATTAAATGTCTCAAAAGTCAAGTCTAATCCAAATAAACAAAGTAAATTAAATATTAAATTACATAAAATATATTAGTTTTTTTCTTTATGTCATCTAAATATAATTTATTATTTTCATCGTTATAAGATTTATCCACTTCATTTGAAATAATTTCATCAATATATTAAATGTGTTTAATTTAAAGACTCTTCTTTTATATTTCACTTTGAATTCAATCAACCAATTTTAAATTTCTAAACCTTAAAATTTATGTGTTACAACTCTGCATGTTAAATACTAAACTAATAAAATACACATCTAAAATACTAGCCTAGTAAAATACACATCTAAAAGTTATTCAAAATCAAAAGTCTATGAAAATTGATAGATTTACCGGGAAGTCATAACCAAAGTCTAAATTGCGAACTTTGAGAAAAATAATGTCAAATGAGAAAGATTAATACAAAGGAGAAATAAAAAAAATTAATATTGTTTCCAATTTCAATGATTTTGAAAAAACTGAGTAATTTTATAAATTTAAGAATGTTAACTAATTTCAATAAAGTTTGTAAATATGTGTGAATTAGTTTACAAAATTTTATAATTAAATATAAAGAGAGGTTAAACCTATGGTGACCGTGAAAACTGACCGCACGAAATGGTCTCTCAAAACCCATTGACCCTCTAATAACCACTCTATGAGGCATTCTTCATGCACTACCACCAGTTATTGCATTGCTGCATCTCAATATTTTTTATAATACTTAAATACTTTTTTTTATAGTATAGTTCAGAATATACATTTTATATTTTATATTTATATATATATATATATATATATATTTTAAATTTTGGATTATATAATTTAAAATATAATTTTTATCAAAAAGATTAGGGATGTAAAATTAATTTAATTCTTTTTTATCAAGAATATAATTATCATTTTGTTGAGGTTTGATGGAAACACTCCTTCTTCGTGTATCCAAGTACTTTCGTTATGCACTTCCATAATCAAAGTAAAGGTATCATTTTATTCTTTTCATTTTCTACACTCTTTTTCAGTTATTTTTACTCCGAATTTTATAATTTGAAATATAAAAAAATTATTCTAACTCTAAAAATTATATAATCTAGAATATAAGTTTTAAAACTAATTTTAATAATTTTGGAATTATGGAGGTGTAGGAAGAAAGGTACGGAGGTGTAGAGAGAAACAGTCTGAAAAAAAAAAATCATCTTCACTTTTC
>Ga0209700_100702_pt1 | contig 66107 bp, 23 predicted proteins | sample SiratroredBW_FD_187528 | JGI IMG/M metagenome (GOLD analysis project Ga0209700, IMG submission 187528) | Root nodule microbial communities of legume samples collected from California, USA - Siratro red BW (SPAdes) (version 2) | ecosystem: Host-associated > Plants > Roots > Nodule | place: USA... | reverse complement strand
ATACATCGTTTTTAAATATATATACAAGTTATGGGATTGGTTCGTCAATAACAAAAATAACAAAAATAACACAAGAATAAAACAAAACTATCTATCATAAGTTTCTCTACACAAATATATATATATCTAAGACATGATTTAGAAGAGAACATCAATTGACACTAATAGAAAATATTTTTTATTTTGTATTTATTTAAAGATAACATATCACAATCCTTTATCTTAATTATAAATAATAGAATGAATGAATCAGATAAGCAATATATAAAAAAAACAAAACTCAGAAACTTATTATTTTAAAGTATTAGGTTAATGGTTGTGTGAAATCTCTTATCTAAATTGAATATTAATAACTCTCTTTTGTTTATCAATCAAAAACGTGATAATTTAAAAGTATTTGTGGTGCTCATTTGAAAAGCACGACATGCTACAGAAAGTGATATTTTCTCCATAGATGCTCCATTTTTCTCCATTGAAGCTGCATCGAAGTCAAGTAACCATCATTCACCAACTACTTCGGAATTTTATAGTTGATAGGTATAGGTAGGTCGCGGAGCTGTGCGAAGAAAACTAAAATGGAAGTTAAATTTCCTGATCTCACCTTTTTCTTTCTTGGCTTTCAATAATAGTAACTGGGCATTGAAAACATAGGACCATTTCAGTGTTTATAATTAGCAAGTTGCAATCACAGCTAAATGGAAATTAAGTAACGAACGACGTACCCTAGGTAAGTACCCTGTTCTTATACCAAAACAACTTGGTGTAAGGTCAATTCCATTTTGATCAAAAGAGATAAAGGTTTTTTGATGGCATTGGATGTAGATAGATGCATGAGGGGTATTAGAATAGAATATTGATGGATTGAAAAATGAAATATTGTTGGGGTGTAAGGTGGGGTGGGGTCATTGAGGAACCCTAATTCTAGATGGAGTGTGACTTTTGTTTTGACCAACCAAATTTGCATTTTGGCTAAAGGACATGCACTTCACACCAGCCACTACCACCATGCTTTTGCTTTTTCCCAAGCACTATACTACTCCTTCTCTTAATCACGTCGCTCATCACGGACACTCCTACTCATACTGTTATTCACCATTGTCGTTTTCTAACAATGAGGATTTCATATTACAATATTACAACATGACAACCTACGACTATGAATTCAACTTTATGTTTTGCTTCTCCTTTCCATCACATTATGTTTCTCTCTTGTATAAAGAGTCATGTTCATTTTAATTTTTGCTATTTAACAAGTATAAAATTTGTATATCATTTTAATTTATACTTGCCTTCATATCTATCTACGTATTTTTCAAACATATTTGCTTACAAAAGAATAAAATCATAAAAGAATGAAATTTTAATGATTTTAAAAATAAAACATCAAATAAACTAAGGGTATTTTATACTTTAAAAAGAAAAATCACAATTGTTCTGTTACGTCCAATAGTCTCACCTTTTTTAAAAGTCGAGATCAAAGTTAATTTAAATACATATTATTTTCTTAACTTCTTGGTATGTTTTTAAAGAGAAAACTGTAATGGAATTTCGAGCTCGAAACAGTCCAAAAGTCTCACATTATTTTCTTTTCTTAACGAATGGAGTTTCAAAACTCTAAAATAGATAATATTTTAGATAGGGAGGTTGAGACATTAACGTGTAGTTATACTAAATAAAGAGGTATTTTATTTAATGTATTTTTTAATTTAAATATATTTATTATATTGTTTTTAATATTTAGAAAAAGTTATCACATATTAGCTAGAAAAAATATTAAATATTAAATTGTCTCTAATATTACTGTAGTTTTTTATTTAACAAATAATTTGCTTTGTTATTGTACACTAATAATATATTTAGTTGCTACTTTTAAGCCTAAAATTTAAGCCGTCCTTTCTATTTATGTGTGGACCGTACCAAAGTATTTATAAATGTTTGAGCTATCAAAATTTACTGGACTTGTGTAGAAATAGTGCTCTATAAATCTCTAATTCAAACGCTGTCGAACAAAATTGGCTTGTAGCAGTATTTTTTTTCTTCCAAAAATTATCATGAATTTAAAAACTAGATTAATTTGACTCGATTCAAATGTTTAACAAGCAAAAATAAACGTGACGAATGATAACTTCTATCGTTCAATTAGATCACCTTTTTTCATCATTTAACTCATGAACAAAGAAATCAGTTCATCCCATTTAAGAACTCTAGTAAATGTTAGAGGGAAGTTTATGAAAAGTAGTATATTATATGTTCATAAATTATTTGAATAATTTTCCTAATATAAATAGTATATCTATCTTATATAACCTTCTAATATATTTGTAGTATCTAAGATGTCGAGATAAAAGTTTCGGTATCTCAAAAGTATTCTCAAAACAATGAATATAAATAGATAAATATAAAAAATAAGAAATTATTATTATTTTACTTTTTATGCACTATATTTGTTATGATCAATAACTGAATCGTCAGAGTATATTTACATATATATTTTTTAAGATTGCAAACTAAAGATTAAAAATAAAAATAAAAATTAAAGGCTAAAGAAAAAAATTAAAAAAAATTAATAATATCTATTCTTACTTGCAAAATTCTACAAACATACTGCAATGAACCTAATAAGACATAGTTTTGTTTATTTTCAGTGTACTCTTTTCATCTATCTCATATTTTACTTACTTCTTTCGTTCTTATGAATCGGATGGAATGGGAAAACTACTACAAATGCTTTGAGTTGAGGCCTTGATATTAATGTTTGCTTACACAGTATAGGTTGAGATTTGAGAATTTGATAACTATAGTTTCCATTGCCAACGGTAGCCTCTAGGTCATTGTCACCTTCATTAATCCAATCATCTTTTCTATTTTTTTTTTCTTCATCCTTGGATTTTCAATAATAATAATAATATAAAAAATACACGAGCCCACGATATTATACCAGCAAAATAATTTTTTTTACTCATATTTAGTTTATTACAGTCAAATGTTTAACATAACTTAAAAGAGTGACTAAGGATACTTTATATATTTATAAAAATATGAGAAACACTTAGATCATCACTAGAGTGAGACCCATTTCTTTGAACTAACGGATAGAATACATATTAAAAACACAAACAGTCTAACATTTAAGTGAATAACGTTGAGCAATTAAAGATAGCATCAATCAAATATAAACTTGATATCTTTTCTATTATAATAAACTAGATGTTAACCATAAATAATGAAGACATTCTCTCCTTAAATTGATATTAATTCACAAACTCTCTTTAAATTTGTAAGACATTATCTTGATTTTAACTAATAATAAAGTTATTTAATAGCAAAGAACGCAGTCAAATATTATCCCCAACCTTTAATTAAAAAAAATTAGTTTACTAACATTTGAGTTTTATATACAAGTTTCTCCTTTAGCTCTCTCAAAGACATTTTTGAAACAATATCTTATATACAGTGAACAATATCAGCAAATTTTGTAAGATATTATCTTGATTTTGTAATTGAAAAAAAGGTTATTTAAGAAAAAAATTGTTCATATCTCATGTTAAACTCTTTATTCAAAAGAGCCTAAATGATATTCAGTCTTGTAACACCTTTTTTCTTTAATCTTCTCAACAAACTTTTTCGAAATAATATATATAGTTAAAATGCTAACAAACCTTCAAACAGTATTTATTCTATTATTGTTATAGTAAAAGAATATTTTGAGAATTCTCACCTAAAAAAATTGTTGAGTTTAAATTATAAAATGTTGAGTTGAAGAATGAGGGTATACCTAACAAGGAGTTAAGATCTAACTAAAGTTGTGTGGTCAATTCAATATGCCAAAAAGAAAATGATTGAATTGGCTTTATTGCATGATAAAGAATAATGAAATTTGCAAACTGAGACATCTTTCCATGTACATGGTTTGATTGATTTGGCAGTCTGACAAAGATATACTCTTCATCTTTCTTCCTTTTGTATTGAGGACCTGTTTCCAACCCATGCTTCTTATGGAAGTAACCTCACCTCTAAAAAAAAGAATAAAACAAAATCTGCTCCAAGGATGAAGCTGGCAAATCACAAAAGAGAAAAACAAAAAAACTTTGAATTAAGATATAGAATTAGAGAGACTTGTGATGGTGTGTGTTTGGATTCTCTCATCAAACATGCTTGGACTTGGATGGTTGAAGCAAATATATTTGTTTTTTTATCTCAAACATCAAATGGTTTAAGAAACATGTTTGACAAAAAAAATTAGAGATTTTAATTACTTTTTAATGAAAAAAATGTTTACAAATCCAGCTGTATACCTAAGACAAAATCAGAAATTCCCAAAAGGTTTGTTACTTTTATTTTTGAATTATGTAAACTTTAGATTATGCTAATTTTTAACTATTTTTTCTTATCATTTCATGGAAATCAATCCCCACTAATTATTATATCATTCAATAACTATATTAAACGAAATTTTAATTTATTCAACATTTGAATTATAAATATATAATATATAATTTCTGTGTGTAATGTTTTATAAAAGGAATAATAATGAGAATAAAATGTTCGAATGATTTATATTTTAATACATTTTAGAAATACATACTTATAAAATAATGTTGGATCAATGGCATAATCTATATAAAAGAAATTTTCAGTTTAATTACGAGTTTTGAAAATATTTTTTTCAATTAAAAGTTATTAAATAGTGTAATAATTAGTGTAAAATAGGCATGTACCATTTGATCTCTTCCTTAGTTAAGTAATAATATATACATATATAATTTTACCATATGAGAAAACACATAACCAAAGGATATTAAGTACATTGAGATTTTTCTTTCATTTTTCCAGTGTAAAGACTATCATTGCAGAATGTATTACAATCATTACTTTGGAATATTTATTTTAGAATACTCTGAAAATTATTATTGAAATATTATTTTGTTTCATAAAATATTCTTTCTGTATCAATTTTGGTTTTCTTAACCATTTAAAATGCAAAAAAAGACATAAATATGTTCCGTAATATTATACCTTTTAGAAACTAGTACTTTCCAAAAAATATTTCTAAGAACACATTTTTCTTATAAATGCACGGTTTGTTTGAAAGAGTGTTCTGAATAATTATATTGCAATGGAGTGCAAGTAAAGAAGGGGATAATACTTGTCTTATTTTTTCAAAAGTGGCTATAAAATATTTTTATATATAACATTTAAAAGGAGATAAAATTTTGGGGTCTCAAGTAACAAAAAGAAAGTGCGAATAAAATAAGGAAGTGTAAATAGCATTTCCTTAAAACTGTAAGATCGATCAAGCAGGCCCAAGCCCACTCCGTAGATCATTAATTGTTAATATGAAAGATTGGTCCATGTTATTCTCATTCCTTTTTTATTCTATTTCCATTTCTTTTTTATAAAATTATATTTGACAAAGTAAAGTTATTTTTTTTTTAGTAAAACATAATTAAACTGAAATAATTTTTCATATTGTTATTTTTTATTGTAAAAACTAATATGTACTTGTTTCGTTGAATTAAATTTTTATATACAGAACAAAAGTTTCTGTTATGTATTCATACATTTTCTGCTTAGAGGAAAAAAAATGCACTCGTACATTTCTCATTAAATTGAAGAGAAGTGGAAAATTGAAACAAAAAGTAACACGAGTGAGAGAAGAGAGAGTGAGGTGTGCTATCAGAAAGACAAAAGTTGGGACAAGAGAAAAGAGAAAATGGGTTCAAATATTATGAAACCTGGTTAGTGAGATTAGGAAAAATGATGTAAATAATATCGACAATAAAGATTATGTTAAAACCAAAAGAAAATACAAATGCTTTTTGGGTTCTTTCCTTCCCTACTCGTACTATTTCTTCATACATATATATGAGATGTTGAAAAAATCTCAATTATCGATAAATCAAACTTTTGAATTATGCAATGTGAGAATGTATTTTAAATTATATAATTTAAAATTTTGAAATATATAATATATTATGAATAAATTCGAGAATCAATTTACTTTAGTCTCGTCTTTCTTGTTTTACTGTTTTGAACGATAATAATTTTTCCTTTCATTATTGTTTTTTCTAGTTAATATTTTTTTTTAACTGATATATGAACATTGTTTTATTGAGTTGTATTTGAATTTGTTGAAAGACACAAAGGTTAACGGACCATATCCATGCTTAAGTTATGTTGATTTTTAACGTAGCATATAATAAATATGAAACATCAAACTATCTAAGAAACTGTATTGGATAGTCTATACTCATACTAGTTTATGTGATTGAAAACAACAACAATAAAAAAATTCTTACTCGATCCAATATCATGCATGTCAAATAATGCTTAAAAATAAATGATAAGAAATATTTTCTTAATTAATTTATCATACGATAGTAATTTGACTTCAATGCATGATGAAAAAAATGTCAATGAAAAATGCTTCTACGAAATTAGTAACAAAATGAAAATTAATTAAAATAAATCTGCAGACGTGCATTCAAGTTAAAATATTTGTCAAAACAAAAATGAGAAAAATAACTGAAATTTCCTTTAACATAAGTTTTCTTCTTGCATTGCACCAAAATTGAACTTCTAGTTGGCAGTGGCATATGAAAGATCAGCTTCCAAGTGGCACATGCATATCTAGGCCCAACTTTGGCTGGAACTTGCATATCAAAGCCCAACTTGGTTGGCACCAAAATACAAAAGCCTAGTTTCCTGCCTAGCACCTGCTTTTGATTTGGATCACGATGTACTTCATTGATATCAATAGTCATTGTCTTTGTTGTTTTTATCTTTTAAATTGAGACCCATTTCATTCATATAAATATTTATTGAGTTTTGGATCAATACTCAATTTATTCATATAAATCACTATTGTTTCTATTATTTTTTTATTTTTTTAATTGAGACTTTATTTATATGAATGAGAATTACTTGATTCATATCAATAACCATTAACTTTGTGATTTTTATCTTTTAGTTTAGGACATGTTTCATTTATATCGTCACCTATTTTCATATAAGTGATAATTGACTTTATTTTTATTTTTTGAGTTAAAATTTATTTCATTCATATGAATGGTTATCAAATCCAATATTTTTATTTTGAATCAAAATCCACTTCATTCATTTGAATGGTTATCGACTTAACTGTCGTTAAACTTGTCTTTAGATTGATGGTCTACTTTATTTATACGAGTGACATATATATATCTTTTTCTTTTGTCTCAAAATTCCTAAGTAAAAGAAAGATTCTACACCTATTTCTTTTTGGAAACCTAAACAAAATTAGTGTTTATATCTTACCTGCATAAAAACACAAACTTTTTACATTACCTAGTAAAAACTAAGTAAACAATACTCAGTTTCTTCCAAATAAATACAAAATAAAATAACTAAAATGCTAAATAAAGAAAATAAGAATGAAAAGTTAGGAAAAAATTATTTTGATACCAGTGTATCTATAATTTATTATTCATCGATATTTATATAATTTACGTTTTTTATCAACATCTCATTCATTTACTTAATAACAATTAAATTAAAAATTATACATATTATTAAAATGGAACTCTACTTCTAATTAAGAGAAAATAAAACAATATTTAAAATATTATATATAAAAGTTTTCTCTACTAAATAAGAAAAAGAGAATATAAATAAAATGGTAAATATTTAAATATGAATTTAAGTCTCATATTGATTATAAATAAAAAAAATTAAATAACATATATAAAATAGATAAATCATAAATTTAATATTTTAATATTTCTGTTGAAATTTTTAGTTAAAAATGATGTTATTTTCTTATATAGATATAAATATTGTCTAATTATTGTTTTATCTTCTCATTATTTCTTTCTCGATTATAATATTTATTTCATTTTTTCTAATGCAAATTACAAATAAAAAAAAATCCTTATATTCAATCCCAATGAATTTGATCTCCTACAACTAAAAAATTAACTGCATGACTCTTTCAAATATTTTATCTTATAAAAATAAAACATAAAAATTGCTTTGAGAATTATTTACCAATTGGATGCAGAAGTGCATCTCATAGTTCCGTCGCAATCATTTAGAATCAATAATTTTTTAACCAATTAAAACGACATTGACAAGACAAGGGATGTTTATCTACTGTGTTTTTTCTTAATCGTCTTGTAATTTACCTCGCCTGTATTATAATGCAAATAGATAGACTTTTTTTTTTTAAGATATAGTGCAATTTTTTTATTAATTATTAAAATGTGTTTTTTAAAAATCTTCATTTAAATTATGTTTGTAAACACAAGTTTATTTACAAGTATGATTTCTATTATTTTTTAAATTAACTGAAATTGCATTATGTAATACGATTTTAACAATTACATTTTTTAAAAGAATGACATAAAATTTTATCACAATGATATACTTAAGTTTTTCACTCAAACCAAACTTACGAGCAACTCTAGCAAGATCTAATTTTAACTTGTTCCTTTTTTATCAGCACTTGATCTTAAAAAAAATTGTGTGCCTAAAGTTTTTGAATGTAGAGACGTGGAGAGTAAAAGGAATTTGTATTGAGCATAGACATTCAACATTCAAATTTTGATATAAGGAAAAAGGATATTAAATTCTTTAAAAAATATCCGTAAATAAAGGTAAAGTAGTAGTATTTATAAGATGAATTTTAAGTAATTTATTATCAATGAAATTAAGATATTAAAATTAAGATTTTAATCATAAAATTATAAGAAGATATTAATCATAAAATTATTCACTATTTCATTCAAGATTTTTTTTAAGATGGTTAAATAAAATAGTAAAAAAAACATGTGATAGTGATTTAAACTAATTTTAATTAAAAATTAATGTAATTAAAATTATATTTTAGTATGTGTTATAAACAATGACACCATTCTTGGTTGAATATGAGTTTCAATTTCAATTAAAATAAAATTACCAACCAATTAAAATATTTTTACTATTTGTATTACGATTTAAGAGATTTTGTAAGCCAGTCATAATCTTATTCATAATCTCAATTTTAACTATTTTATTGAAATACATTTCAACCATTATAGTCTGAACATAATTATATAAGAAACAATTTCCTTACTTGTCCACAAGAAACAATTAAAAAAAAGTCACTATTATTATTCTAAAACTTTTACTTTTAGTGCTAGAGAGCCTTTTATGAAAAAAATCTTCATTTGCTACTTACACTTGAAAATGATCCTTATTCACTGAGAACATACATGAGGTAACATACTTTATGCTTATTTAATATTTTAAAAATTATTAAAATTCTAAATACGAGTTAAGATAAGTTTATATTTACACATCCATTTCACCATATATGTTTTACCAAATGAATATGAAAGGATCCAACAAAAAATATCTTATGCACGACAAGATTGAGTATTTTAAGTACGGTGTTTAAGCCACAGATTGAACTCAGGAACCACAAAATATTAATGAAGGAAAACAAACAAAAGTTGCTTTATTTTCTGTTATATATGTTTGTTGAAAAGAACACAAAAGGAAGAGTCCAATTCAAAACTAGGGGTGAACTAAGACTACAGAAAGAGAGACACATTGAACTGGCAAATTTTGTACTAAATACTCTAATAATGAAGAAGGTGGATTTGGTGATGGAGGCATATGAGGAGAAGGTAAAATGAATTGGGCAATTGGCACCGACACATTATTTAATATACCCAACATAGTTTACAAGTAAAGCAACCATAGAATCCTTTGGTGGATCCTTGCTCTCTTATCTATGTAGATCTAGAGACTTCCAAAGACCAAAATTGCACCCATGCCATTCCATGTCCTACCACTTCCACTATTACTACTTTAGTACAATTACAAATCCATAACTTTATGGAAATTCTGTGTGTATAATGATACAAATAAGTTAAAGATATGAATTTTTTTTTATCTTATTAGGTTGAAATTTCAAAGTATAAGAGTCTAAGATATAAAATTAGAGAATTTTACCCAATACCCAATAGCCAATTGATCCAATGATTTGTTTTTGTCATGCCAACAAAATATTTGAAACTAGAAAAGTTATCTTTGTTAACAATTAAATAAAAAAATCTCAGAAATATGTTTATTAATAGGTTAGAGACTAATAATATCTTCAATTTAAATTCTTAATTAATATGCATATTGAGTTTTTTTATGTATACATTGTTTAACTTGTTAATTTCTATATATGAGATGAAACTTGAACTTATATTTAAAGTCTACTAATTTTTGCATTAAGCATATTGATAAGGTTTTTCAGGATTGTTAGAGTTATAATTTAAGTTGAAATTTCATATGGTATAAAAAATAATAAGTTGAATAACATTATTTTAAGGTTTTGAATTAAAATTGTGTTAAATTTTTTTCTATTGTTAAATTGTAATATTTTTCTAGTGTTTCTTTCTCCGAATTGTGGATAGTTTTAGGTAAAGATTTCTCTCCTTAAATGGTCCAATCTCAAAATTATGTTTTGCATTTCATTTTATTTTTTTTCTTGCCAATGGATACTAGATAAGATGTTAGGTTGGTTTGAGACATGAAACTTTATAGGTTGACCATCTATATAATACGGGTGTGGGTTAAATTGGTGGGCCAATTAAGATATTCTGTGGTTCATAACACAATTCTAATACGATGTTCCACTTAAATAGTATATTAAATAAGATATTTGCATTTATAGAAGTATTTTACTTATTTTTTTTAATTATAATTTTAATTAAGGTGTGTTTATTACTAAGCTATCCTCTTTAATACGTAGTGATTTACTGTTGATTTTAGATAGAAATTTAATTAAGCTTAAATAAAAATAATTTGTACATGTAACATGAGGGAAAAACTTAAGTGTGTGTCATACATTGAAAAAGGAGGTTTTAGGGTAAGAGCAAAAAGTTAATAGAAAGATTACTGTGAATTTTAACTAGATATACTTTAGAGAGAATTGTTATAAAATATGAATTTATCTAAACAGCTTAAAAGTCTTAATTTAAATTGTTTTTATTTAATTAGTATTTATTGAATTCAAACTTTATATATGAAAAATGTATTAAATATTTGGAAAAAGTGTTTTATGTTTATTAAAATTAGCAAAATTGGTATCACTCAATGATTCAAATCCTGATTGAACTCTTAGGTATCTAAACAGACCTATATTAATTTGGTCTGGTTCAATGAACTAGATACTGAAATGCAAGCTTAAAAGCTACTCATCTTATGCTACCTACTTTTTTTTTATTATTAAATATATCTAAATTTATGTGTAATAAAAACGACTCAATCTGGCTTAGCATGTGGTAATGTGTAATTTATGTTTAAGTTGGATCACTCTAACAATTTTTTTTTCTTACAGTTTAATCACTTACAATTATATTACTTTTAAACATAATTGTTATCCTTTATGAAAAAAGATAAAGTAGTAAAAATATTAAAACGTTCAAATTAAAGAGTTAATTCTTCTTTTGATCAATTAGTGGAAAGTGATGAATAGAAAAATAAATAAAAAAGGTAAAAGTTTCATTATTTGAATGAGAAGAAAATCATCAGAAAAAAAATTAATGAAAAGTTTGTGTCCAATGTGATCCGAAAGATCATTGCCTCAAAGAAGAATATTAACACGAAAATCACCTATCAATAATACAAATATATATATATATATATATATATATATATATATATATATATAAAGTCTATCAATCAAATTGACTTTCCTATCAAATATAAGAGTTAAGTGTGAAAAGATTAAGTAATACCGTTTAAGTATTGACGGTGAGGGTATGTGTAACACCAGTTCTGTAAGAGATGTGTCTTGAAATTCAATTGCAGTCACGACACAATGATTTTGTTTTGATTTATTTATTTGTTAGTTGGTTGATTGTTGTTTTGATTATGCAGAGTGTAAATGAGACGAATTTACAAGCAAATGTTTAATTGTTTTACAAAAATTTATAAAAAGACTCAGTGGTTTGATGTCGTTGTTTTGATGTTGGAAATGTTTTATGATCGTATTGGTTATTTATTAAATTATTTTCTCATGTATATGTGAAGAGTTAAGTTAGATATATTGAAATTTTTTATATGTTGAAAAATTCTTTAATTGTGTGTGAGTTTTTCTTTTTTAAATAGGTTGGATAACCTTATTATTAAAAAATGTGACAACTTTGACAACTCATATAAATTAACCTATGCAAATAACCTTACATTTATGCAAGTTATCTCTTCTCCTCCTTATACAACATTCCATCCTTTGATAAAAAGAAGAAAAAAATAGAGGCATTTGGCAGTAGGACAGTGATAGTTTTAGACACCAAAGATTATGCTTTGTTTTCGTGATCTCTTTTATACAGAGAAAGATAACACATGATCTGCAGATTCTGTATTGTTTAACCCTACTTTTTATTATATTTAATTGTATCTTTCTGTAATCAAAGATCACATTTGTTTATTTTGTCTATTTTTTATCTTTCTCCTCAAAGTCAAAGTGTGAACCAATCATTATCCTAAAACTATTTAACCAAAATCAGTGCCACCGTAACATTATCATTACCATGTGCTTCATCCCTTAGCCAGTGACCATTTACTGCATCAAACAGTTACTAATGAGGAGAAGAAAATAGTTTTCAAATTGGATTCTTAGAGAAACTTTGTAGATGAAGTGTTTGAAATTCACGAAGCATTTACTGCCACAATCTGACATTCAAATAGGACGAGTGACCCTTAAAAAGGCCCACCTTACGTTATCACCTTAAAGATTTTTGAAGAAAGAAAACAAGAGAGAGAAAAAGTAGGGTGGAGGGACCAAAGTGTAGCCACGTAAACAAAGGCATAGTGGTGTTTCTTGGAAGAAAGAACAGCTCATAGAAAATGCAATGAATGTGGCAAATTGCCAATATCAACATGCAATGCTACGTCCATGTCCATCACACACATATATAGGGGACAAGTGACCCTTTAAATGTTTGAGGTTAATAAAGCCAAAGGGTACGCAGATTCCACCCAGTATGCACCAAAACCAAAATCACTAGCCAGCTGTGTATTTTGAAGTCTAGTGATTCAACTGGATCAGGCTAGTAACAACTCATAAATTCTGCTTCTAATACTTTTCACCTACCCTTAACTTTTCTCACTATAAATACCCCCACTCTTTCGTAGCCTTCAGATCACAGCTTGTAGTGTGTGCCACTCTAATCAATTCTCACAGACCCTCTTCATCTGCACACACTTTTTCTTCTCCTTCACTGTCAAACCAAGATGAAGCTGTCATTTGCTGCTATGCTACTTCTGTGCCTTGTCCTCAGCTCCTCCTTGCTCCAAGTCTCATCTGCAGGTCAATTTGTTGTTTAAGTTTTCATCATCGATTAACTATATAATGATAGTTTTAATTGTCATGCATTAACATCTATGATGCAAGTTCTTTGTGTAAGATTTCTTATTGGAGGAGGTTGACATGATTTTCACTTGTAAGAACTGGTTTTTGTGTAAATAATCGGATTTTCTAACTAAAAATTAGAAATCATGAATTTATTTCCTTAAAAATATCTTATTATTATATTTTCAAACAAAAATTTAAATTAATTTCCTTTAAAACCTCTGTCAAGTTAATCTTATACATGTAAACAATTTGAGATATTTGAGTTAGACTAATACACTTTTGATACAAATTAAGACTAAACACTCTTTAAAATTTGTAATTTAAAAAAAATCAGCTAACAGTAAAGAATATGGTGAAAAGAATTATATTATTAACAGCTCTCATGTTTTGTTGAGCAGAAAAAAAAAGGTATAATGTGTCTTTGGTTGATCAAAGAAAAATGGAAGAAAATTAAAAAGAAAAATTTATTTTCAAAAACAAAAAGTTAAAATTCTGTCTTCTACTTTCTATTAAATTGAAATTTAAAGTCGGTTGAGTAATATAAGTTTATTCATGATCAATTAATTCTAAAAATAACTTTATTACAAAAAGTAACACATTTTCATGCAAGATTAAATAACAGTTTAAACTACATTAATTCAGGTATTTAAACGTAATTGTATTGTGATATGTCCCTTTTGATGTTGACTTAACCTTGGAACCAGGTTTCTGCGCCGCCAAGTGCGCGCAGAGGTGCTCAAAGGCAGGGATGAAGGACAGGTGCTTGAAGTTCTGCGGAATCTGCTGCAGCAAGTGCAAGTGTGTTCCTTCTGGGACTTATGGCAACAAGCACGAGTGCCCTTGTTACAGGGACTTGAAGAACTCTAAGGGCAAGGGAAAGTGCCCTTAATTTTCTTTTACCATCTTCGAACCTTCTACACACCGTGCATGTATCTCCGTCTTCAGAGATATCAGTACACCATGACCCTTCTAGTTGATTAGGTTTTGGTTCTTTGTGTGTTTGTGTATTGTGTATAGAGAGAGAAATTTGGTCACTGAAGTTGTATCGGGTGTTTGTGCATGACGAAATGGGAATAAATGGGTCCTCTTTCTACTTTTGTGGATTTTGTCTCTCTCAATTAGGTTTTGTGGACACTTAATAAAAGTGAATTCTCGTGGTTGTATTTGTTTGTAAATTTTGAAAATTCACCTTCTGGTTTGTGAGAAATGTTTTTTCGTTATTTATAGGAATCCAAACACGATTCTAATTAAGTTTCACTGGTTAAAATTAAAAAGTTGAACACTGTATGAAAAATAACGCATAATTCACATAAACACATTTTTTTAAATTTAAAATTGATGTCAATATTAATCCTTATATTTCATAAATATTTCATAATTATCGAATTTTTATTGTGTATCAAAAGTCGCATTAATTTGAAGCAATTATGTTCTTGGTGATCAGATAAAGCATGGAGTAGATGAGCTTCTTGTCTACTGTAGATAAAGCTTCATCTTTTACTTTATATATAAAACTACAATGAAGGAAAATGTTAGCGAGGATCTTTAATTTTCTTAATGTGTTTTATAGAGATTTTGATTAAAAAAATTCTCCATTTAAATCTTTGGTTTTAGTTATGAGAAACACAAATTTAATTTTTTATATATTAATTGTTGATTATTTTTTGTATACCCTCCATTTGTATTATTAGATATTTTTATGGTAATTAACATATACAAAAATTAATAATATATTGCTTCACTTCTGACAATTCAACAATGATTTTCCAAAACCTTAGTCCTTTTTATGTTAACTCATAGGAATACTTCAGTCTTATCCTTTTTATGTTAACTCATAGGAATACTTCAGTCTTTTCCTTTCATTGATGGGATGCAGAAAATAATTGGTGAGGTGCAGGAAATACTTGTCAAAAGGCGTTAAATTAAAGAAATGGATTGGGTAAGGCCCAACTTACATAAAAATAAAATAAAATTGGGAAATTGCTTCTTTCACTCCCACATTTGCTTTCTGCACCTCATCAGTTTTTCATATCCTTGTCACTGCACCTCATCAGTTTTTTATAATTCCACAAAAATATCCTTGTCACTGCACCTTATCAGTTTTTTATAATTCCACAAATATCCTTGTCAGAATGTACAAAAGCAGAAATGAGGTTTGTTGTGGTTTTGTGAAAATTGGAAAAAGCGTTGGTGAATGAGGGTGGAGGAGCTATTAATGGTGACAACAACGACATTGAAGGGCAACAACAACAAATAGTGAAAGCGGAGGAGTGGGGGCGATAAAAAGTGGGGACGATAAAGAAATGGATTGGGTAAGACCCAACTTACATAAAAAGATATAAAATTGGGCAATTGCTTCTTTCACTCCCACATTTGTTTTCTATACTCCATCAGTCTTTTGTAATTCCACAAATACCCTTGTTATAATATAAAAAAAAAGAAATGAAGTTTATTATGGTTTTGTGAAAATGGAGAAGAGTGTTGGTGGATGACGGTGGAGGCGTGAAAGAATGTAATACGACAAAGATTTACTCAGACTATATTTTTTTTTTACCAATAAACTTAGTGTAATATTATTTAATTAGGTATTTTGTAATTGCTTCATGTATTTGACTTGGAAAAAAAAATAAGTGGATGCTTTAAATTTGTAATCATCAATCAACAAATTCGATAAGTGGCTTCAATTTGTAAATAACTACTAAGCATTATGACGAATTGTTTTTAAGAATTGTAATTTTTTTTTCTAAATAACTAGTTACATCGTAATTCTTTTTCCTGAGAAAGTTAAATGGACTAAAATCAACCTGAAATGGCTTAAACAAATACATAAAACAAAATTAAAATATAAAAGCTTTTATAAAACATTTATCTGGACACATACTATTGTCATTCCTGTAAAACTATTATATTAACACCAAGGAAGCATACTTGATTTTAGTTTTGAGATCATGTTTTTATTATATTAAAATAATAATTTTATAAAAATTGTTTAAAAAAATGTAACAGTGATTATTTTTAAGTAAAAAGTAATATAAATGGTATAACTGCATATTTTATTAAATAAAAATATTTTTATTTGTTAAAAAAACATAAAATTATTTAGTTAAGAAATATCATCAATATAATCATAAAAAGTGTATCATCTAATATAAAAAGAAATATAAGGATATAGATTTTTTTTAAAATCACCAGAGTTTTGGTTAAATATTGAAGTGTTATTCCTCAAAAAATTAAAAACAAAAGGGGCAAAAAAAAAAAAAAACGTTTTCTTTGTCTTTCTCTCTGAATTAAACCCCAAATGGCATCGCTCTCAGAGGACAAAACCAACACCACGCGTCCCCAGCGCGAGGCGAAGAAGATTGCTGCAGCTGCCATATGCGAACTGCTCGGAAATGCCAAGAAGAAACGCGTCGTTTTGGGAGACCTCACAAATGTCTCAAACGTCGCCGTTTCGGAAGATATTCCGAAACGGAAAAAAGTTAAACTCAAGAATATCGATGAAAGAAGCGACCCTCAACAATGTGGGCCTTACGGTTCTGATATACACCAGTACCTTTGCGCATTGGAGGTAACACTAGGGTTTTGGGTTTTTCGTATTCAGTTTTTCTGATAGCTAAAACTGTGTCGTTTTGGGAATGATGTGAGGGTTTCTTTTTCTGGCTCAGGTTGTTCCTAATTTCAGACCCATGCCGGATTATGTTCAGAAGGTTCAGAACGACGTGGATGATAACATGCGCGGTGTTGTGGTGGATTGGTTGGTTGAGGTTGCAGAAGAGTACGAACTGGTTTCGGATACATTGTACTTTTGTGTGGCTTATATAGATAGGTTTTTATCGTTGAATGTAATTTCCAGACAGAGGTTGCAGTTGCTTGGGGTTGCTGCAATGCTCATTGCTTCGTGAGTTTTTCTGATCTGGATGTGAGTTTTGGGTAGTGATTGATGATTTTTTAAGTAATTTTGTTTTTGTTGTGTTTTGCAAATAGGAAATATGAAGAGGTTAAGCCACCCGCGGTGGAGGAGTTTTGCTACATTGCGGATCATACATACTCTAAGGAAGAGGTGGTTCTTGTGTTTTGTGTATTGTTGCTGTTACTGCTTTTTTTGGTTCTGGGTTTTGCTGATTTTTGCAATTTTTTGGTGGTGAAGGTGTTGAATATGGAAGCAGATGTATTAATGGCTTTGAAGTTTGAATTGGGTGCTCCTACAGTGAGGACGTTCTTGAGGTGTGTTTATTTGTTGATTCTGTGGCCTTGTAGCATTGATTTGTCTTGTTTTTGTTGTTTTCTCCTGGCTTGTTGGTTCACTCTGTTTGCTTTGCGGTGGTGTAGGAGATTCTGTGGAGTTGGTCAAGAAGGTGTTGATGTAAGTTAGCTATTGTTTCGACCCATTTGTTAAGCTTATACACGGGCTTAAAAGTGATTTTATTAGCAGCTACTAACTCTATATTTGGAGAATTGCCAAGAAAACAATTTTGCTCAGTTGCTCAATTCAATAGAATTTGGAAATCTTTTTCTTAGATTCCATCTCTAATGTACGCAATGGTGTTGTGCTTGCAGAACGAGTTCTTCATTCTGTTGTCATTTTATAGCAAGTCTTTGACCAATTAAGCTTTTTAGTTAGTATTATGCTTATTTTATGATTTTTTTAAAAATTTGTATACAACCTATTCTCTTACAAATATAGTTGTGTTATATTCATGATTTAAATTTGTGCACATTATAACTCAGCTGTCAATCAAGATTCATATGATAATAAGAATATTAAATCACTTTTTATCTTGCAATATGTGAATGGATTTGTATTGTTGATACAGATTATATACACTAAGCAATTCCCATGTAGAAGTTTGGAAAGTTGTATAAACCTAAATTGTCAAACGGAAAAGATTTGAAAAAACACATTTGAACATATCTTATTTAATTTGATTATTCTCTTACTTTATTTTCTTATTAGGATAAATATTATTTGACATTACTATTTAAAAGATATTACATCTGTTTTTTTAATAAAATGTTATATTTTTTATAAAATAATAATGTTTTGAGCTGTAAAGGGAATGTAAAAAAAGAGAGAAGTCAGCTTATAATCACTTTTCTTACCAACTCGTTCATGCAGTCATTCTATTTGGATAATTTATTGCTTCACTTTTATTTGAAATTTCTTGCATTAAATGCTGTATAATCTATATGACATATTTGAAGCAATTTTTTTATTGTTTATTGAATTTTATGATTTACTACAAATTATGATTGATGATTCAAAAATTAGCTTTACAATTACAATGCACTGATTGAATCTTGATTTCGGTACCTGATTTTATATACCGCTATGCATATGACTTCTGTTGTTTGCCTGTGACCCACTCTGCTATATGGTGTGGCAAATTATTGCTTTATACCTTTTGCTGCTATTGATAAGACTAACAGACACATTTTAATTTATTGTGTGTGAAAAATGTGTTATTCAAATCGAACCGTGTCTTACCCGAAACGGGAACTATAGCCGGCTGACTGTTTGTATCGGTTATGTAGTCGGTACAGTAAAAAATCGATCATCCGGAACAATTGGTTATTTCACTTGGCTGGTCTGCTCGCATTTTACTGTGATAAACTGGCTACTGAACTAGGCCTGCGTCAACCTGACAGCTGCCGCTACTCTTTTAATTTATATAATTTGATTTTGTTAAAACTGTGACTTTTCATTTTAATTTATTTTGTTAAATCATTAAACCTGCACTGCAGTCTCAACTAATACAACTTTGTGAAAATGAGTAATTAGCATATTGTGTGTGTATCTTTAAAATAAATATAAAATTTATAAATTTAACATTTCTTGGTTTATATAGTTCAATCAATGACTTACCGGATCAACTATTAACCTAGTACCTTGACTTGACTAAAACTGTTTGGTTTGGTTTTCATAACCGTGCTTTCATCATTTGGCTTATAAGCTTATCCCACTGTGCAGACTTCTGATCTCCGGTTTGAGTTCCTTAGCTGCTACCTTGCAGAGCTCAGTTTGTTGGATTATTACTGTGTAAAGTTCTTACCGTCTTTGGTGGCAGCATCTGTTGTATTCTTAGCAAGATTTATGTTAAGCACAAGGAAACATCCTTGGGTAATAATTTTGTTTTAGATGTGTATTTGAAATCCATGTGGACTGTGGAGGATGTTGCTAAATTATTTCTTTACAGAATTCGGCCCTCCAACAACTCACTACATATAAACCCGCTGACTTGAAGGAGTGTATACTAAACATACATGAGTTGTGCCTAAGAAGGAGGGGGTCTTCTTTGCAAGCTGTGAGAGAGAAATACAAACAGCATAAGGTAATGCTTTACACTTTTCCTGCTACCATATATTATTTAAAGGATGTAATATTTTTTAAGTCACTTTTTTTAACACAGTATTAATTTTCATTCTCTGTCACAATGGAGAAATATGCTGATTCTAGTTGCATTGGATGTTTTGGTACAGTTCAAATGTGTGGCAGCAACACCATCTCCTCCCGAGATACCCCTTTCTTTTTTTGAATTTTCAGGGGTAGATTCTTAGACACTTGTGATTTGGCAGAAGCGTATTTCCTAACACTAACACTAAGGACAAGAGTTTCACAATTTATGTGGCACTTGGTTATGTTTAGGGAGGTGCTTTTTCTTATCGAGCCTGTATAAAAATGTGGTAAACCCCACATGTTGGGAATTAGGGATTTAGGCAGTTAGAAGTTCTTTGTAATATTCATTGAAGTATATGCAATTTCTATGTATAGGGAAGTTCTATGCGTGTTCACTGTGGTTTCATTCTAAGATGTACAATCCATTACGTTCAGAAATCAATTTTTCCTCCGTAAACAAATGTTGGATTTCCACTTTTTTTATCACAGCCCTTTTCTGAGAGTGTCTGTGCTGTCTGAACCAAATATCTGTGATAGAATATAACCGGTCATTTGTGCTTAACCTTCTGTCTATGTTAAATAGCACGCTATAGCAGTGGGGTTAGTGAAACTAAGGCTCCCACTATTCAGAGGTGGTTGTGTTCTACATAAAGGTTTGGCCATGGTGTCCACAAATTTGTTACTCGTACTGGTTGATTCCGCAATTGTACAACCAATAAAGATTCCATTATAACAAATGCTGCATGTTAAAATGTTGTGGCACTCAGTTCTGCAGTACAGTGATCATAAAAAAAACTGTGGCTTTGACAGGAAGTTTCCTTTTAGAATATATTACAGTTTGGAACAGGGTAATTTTGGAAGAGGATGTGCCTCCAAGTTGAGTGAATGCGAACACCGTTGATTTGTATTGGAGCATAATCCTTTTTTATAACTCAAGGCATGCTTCATTTCTGAGCAAGTGTTACATTACAGACTTGAATTAATGGTATGGTATTCGTGAATTGCCGACTCTTTGTACATTTGACTGTATTATATATTTTGTTTTAACTAATTTTAAAAACAATTACTATTTTTTTTTTTGTTGGGAGAAACTTATGAAAAATAAATGATTACTTTTTGCATTTAAGCATGGTCTTGTAGCTTGAATTGCCCATCTTGTCAATATCATAGTGAGGTGTTGGCAGCATATGGAGTGTATCTGGTTGTGGTAACAGGCGAGTTAAAAAAAGTTCTTAGTATTTGTAGTAATGGGCCCAAAAAAAAAACTGTATCTTAAAAGTGTTGATCGAGTTAGAGGCAGAAATAAATGGGGCAAAAGAAAATTGCCCCAACGATATATAATAAAATTTCAGAGCAACATACTGAAATTCATTATACCAATTATAAAATTTAGGGCAAAATGATTATTAGGCCTTTAAAGTTTAAATATTATGTTCAAAATGGTTTTATATTTTTAACTTGATTTAATACTTATATTTTAATTTTTTTTTAACTTCTATATTTTTAAATTGGCTTTAATTCTTATGTTTTGAACTTTGTTTCAATATTTAGTTATTTACCTTGTATTTCATTTTGACTTAATCTGGAAGGAAATCTATCACATTTTCGAAAATATAATCTTTTAAACTTGTTTAACTTTTTTTTATCAAAATTTTAAGGATCTAAAACGCATTTTATTATAACTTTTTATATCATGTAACCTAGTCAAATTATTAAATTTGCTAACCTAATGAAGCTTTAGCGACCAAAATAAGTTGCGTAAAACTAGTGTCCTTAAAATGCTAATTTAATGAGATAAAAGCCAAAAAAATAAAAAGTCAAAGCAAAAGAATTACTGATTCTCCATAATGTTCTAAAGAAAAATGGGGCATAATAAGTCCTCAGTTCTCCACATCGTTATATGAAAATAAAATAGTTCAATATATAACTGGGGATTGAGATCATAAGTGCGTATATTTTAGTTTGATCTCAGCTGGAATGACATAAATTTGTTTCCTTTGAGAGTTTTAATTTATCTCGACCAAAAATTCTCACATTAGCTGGTAGATTTTTTAAAGTAAGTATAGGGATATTATCTATTTTCGTCGATAGTCATCTCAATATTCATTCTCGTTTATACTTATTTCTATTTTAAATTATTAAAACACGGGTAACTTAAAAAAACTTTTATTAATTTGTCTTTAGTCCTTAGTTTCATAATTTTTTTTAAGTTATACATATGATTATTTTTATTCCTTTTTATAATTAATTAACCTTTTATCTAATTTCTTTTTTGATATTTGACAATGAAAAAAAAGATGGATATCTTTTTAATATTAAATCTTTGATAATATCATGTTTATTTTGCAATGACTTTTATTTTAAAAAAATAGTTAATTAATAGTTGGGACGGTAAAAGGATGGCTAAGAGTATATCATTTTCTTGATAAGGATGAGACAACAAAATTCGTACCTATTATAAGAATGAAAATGAATTTTTACTTCAAAGATGAGATAAGTAAGTTAAACTCGCACATGTTTTATCTTTAAAGTGTTGAGAAAACATTTATGACATTGTTTTTACAGACAGTGATAATTATGACATCCTTTAGATAAAACAACACATCTGTTGTCATTTTCAAACAAAAATACGTTGGCAAATTTAGATATTGCTTAAGAATTGGGGTAGCATGTGTAACACCCCACAAAATTAAAGTTTCTATTAAGGCAACTAAAGTATTAACATCATTGAATATCTTACAGTACTTCATAGTTAACATGCATTAAGATTACAAAATTAAAGATCCATCTGCAACACTATTTGCTCCCGTGTCAAGACACGATCATCACAGATAGAAAATTAAACACAATACAACCAAAAACAAATGGTAAGCTAACCAAATTTTAACAATTCAAAAACATTCAATTTCATGTATCATTACAATATAAGAATCTAACACACTACAAACATGACTCTACTTTCGGAAGACTCGTGCATTGAATAAACCTCGAGATATGCACCTGTCATGCATCTCCACGCTGTGAATCCACACAGCCTCCACATAAATGAATCATCAATCATGTATCACAGGGTTAGTCCCCCTGAGACTTTTCTGACCAGCTATGTTTTAAGCTGCAGTCACCCAGTTCAGACCTCCTTCGACTCTTACCACCTAGTAATGATCATCTATTTGATTCCTTCCTATTACTAGTAGAGTCAGGATATCAATCGTTATTGATCAGATCCTTAGACAATGCACTTTCTAGTTAACCAAGACACGGGTGTTTTCTTTCCTGAAACCTAGGCTTTGACCAACTTTATCAACACTTTTAACAATATCACATCACAATATAGATCTCTACTCATGCATTCATTCACTTTCAAATCTCAATTTTCACTTCAATCTCAATATTTCAAAGAAGTCACTAAATCATTAATCTAATTAAACTTAAATTATCAATTAATCTATTTTATTAAATACATATATTGCATTCTAAAAGAGTTAAATAATCAAAAATAAAAAGCCAAAAAAAATTTTTTTTTTAGCTTGAGCTAGACCAATTTCACCCGAGTGAAAATATCCCTCGCCTGAGCGAAAATTTTATCGCTTGGGCGAAAATAGTCCAGAGAGCAGGGTCTTTTTTCGCCTTAGCGAAAATACTCTCACCTGGACGAGAATACCTCATCGCTTGGGCGAAAGATTTCTCGCCTAGGCGAAAACACTCCAGAGAGCACACTTGCTCCAGGGGTTTTCTCGCCTGGGCGACTGTACCCTTGCTTGAGCGAAACTACTTTCTCGCTTGGGTAAGGAACTTCCCACCTGGACAAAAACAGTCCAGAGAGCACACTTGCTACTCGAAACCATTCTCGCCTGGGGGAGATGATGTCGCCTGGGCGAATTATATAGAAAACATCGGTTATCAGACAATTTATGCAGTTTTTACTATCACAAAGCTACTACACATGTCTGAGATGACTAACTTAACTAGAAATTCAACTTGCATTCCATCAATTACCGCATACTCATCATACATACCAGAATGAATAAACAATCTAGAACTCAACTTAAGTTTCATGCCAGCACGTAAACCATCACAGATGCATTCTGACAAACATATTATAAATGAAACCTTAAATCACAAACAAACTGAAATCAAGTAACATGCAAGTCTGTTTCTCTTACCTGAATTGAACTAGAAGTTCTCTCAACAGCCCCAAAGCCTAAGATCTTCAAAAACTCGAATCTGCACCAAAGGACTTCTGATCAACTATCAGACTAAAACACTAGGAAACTGAGCTCACAAAGGCACTATCTGATAAGTCAGAGGCCACATGCAAGCTTATAAGGGAGAGGAAAACGAAAACCTAAAAATGGCTCTAAGGGAAGAGGGCAGAAAACGAACTTACTCTAACAGAGATTTTGATCGGGTAGACTTGCTCTATTCTCCGTCACGAGTCCAACGGTGAGCTCCGCTTGAGAAACTGCTGAGGTACGGAAGCGGAGACTTAGAGAGAAGGCAGAGGAAAAAGAGAGTTAGGATCTTTAGAGAGATGATGACTTGAGTGAAGATGAGACTTGACTACTTACTTTTTCTATAAATACGCATTTTCAATTTAATAATATAGTAATCAAGTGCTCATTCCAGTTCTACCATTTCTACTCAAATGACATATTTTATAGGTTGTTACAACATGATTCAATAATGGAATTTGTCATTTCTAAAATGAACTATGCATGGGATATTTTAGAGGAATTTGGACCAATAAATTCCAAGTCCATTGACTCAACTATGGATTCCAATTTTCTATCTAGTTAGGGGAGCCATTGACTAACTAGTCCTGGTAAATATAGAAAATTCATTGAAAAATTGAATTATCGCATAGTTACAAGTCTTGACATTTCTTTTGCAGATAATGTAGTAAGCTGTTTTCCAAATCATCCATGTATAAGACATTGGAACACAGTAATTCACATATTTTATTAAAGGTGTCCCTAGAAAAGATTTGTTATACGACTATAATAATCACACTCATGTTGTCAGTCATTCAAATGCATATTGGGTTAGGTCATTGTCTGATAAGAGATCCACCTCTAAATATTATGTCTTTATTGGCGACAATTTGATCTCCTAAAAAAGCAAGAAATAGGTAGACTATAATAACAAGATATAATGCAGAAACATAATATAGAGTTATAACCTCTGTCATCCGTGAGCCCATCTGGCTCAAGTAATTGCTTAAAAAACTGAGATTTAGAGATTTCACACACATGACTCTTATATGTGATAATCAAGTTGCTATACTTATTTCCTAAAATCTTGTATTTCAAGAGAGGACTAAACATATTAAGGTAAATTGTCGCTTTATCTGAGAAAAGATTCAATCTGGAGACATCACCACTCAATTTGTTAATACTCCAATGATTAGTTAAGAGATATTTTGACTAAATTATTGTGAGGTCCTAAAATTGATTATATTTGTAACAAGTTTAATTTATATGGTTTATACACACAAAATTGAAAGAGAATGTTAAATATAACCAATATATAGACCTTGAGTCGTCTTTTTGATGTTTTGGGTTTTTAGCAACTATGTTAATATATATTCGAATAAGATATTATGGATATTTTAAATAATTTTTTTTTGTTTGCTACACATTTACTTAAATGTTTTTAACTAATTTATCTTTTTGTTTTTAGTTTTATCTATTATGATCTTTCTATAAAATAATTTTTTTAGTTTTTTTCACCTTTATCGTGTTTTTTTAAAAAATGATGCTTAAATTTTGATATTTGTATTTTTTTTTATTTCAACCACTAAGAATGTTCATTAAACAAAGTATATAAATTAAATAAAATTATATTATATTTATAATTATCTCTTTTAAGATTATATTAGACATCGTTCACATTTTTAAGGCAAAAACAAGTCTATTGATGATAAGAAGCATTTATTGATGATATAAGAAATTAAATCTTGGTTTGTCTATCATAGCTACCTAATGTGAAATAGGCTTAGATGAAAGTTGAAACATGATAGGTGTCAACACCCAATTTCGTCCTGTCAAATAAAATTATTTCAAAATAAAAATATATAAAATTAAAATAAAAAATTTGTGTTAAGTAGTTTTTACCATACTTTGTTATTTAAATAAAAAAAAGAAAGTTTTGATTTTATTTTTATTTTAATGAATAAAGTTTTGAAATAAAATTTATAAAAAAAGAAAAGGAAAAAACAACAAAGTAAAATAAAAAAAGAAAAGGAAAACAATAATAAATAAAATAGGAAAATAAAATAAATAAGTAGTCAATAAAATAAAAATGAAAAGTATAGAAAAATAAGAAAAATAAGTGTTGGGTGTGTTTTAAATAAACTGCAGAAAAATAATAAAAAAATAAAACTCATTAAGAGATTTAGTCAGAAAATAATTTATCTAATAAAGTCCAAATTAATACAGGATTCATTTTGAAAAAATAAAACAAATTAGTTTGTTGAGGTCCAATCCATTAAAAACGTGTTAAAAAAAGAAAATAAAATTAATATTTTGCACCTCTTGTTGTCACTTTCTCTCTCTATTGAATAATCTGACTGTCTTTTCAGGCACCCATTTTTAATGCACGAAAATTAATTTAAAATTCAAATTAAAAATTTTAATTAATGAAAATTTGAACACATGGCTCGGGGAATCTGATGATAATAATTGGTGATTATTCTGCTTAATTGCAAATAATAATATTAATTGGATATTATTCTTGGAAATAAAGGTAATAATGGGTGGTTATTGTGCTTAATTGCAAATATCTCTGATTGATTAGCATCAAACTAAAATTAGGGGCAAATTCATTGAATTGATCTAGTAGAGCAATTGAGGGGGTCTCAGGATTTTTTATAAAGGAAAAAAACCAAAATAAGGAAGGGAGAGAGCACTGGGATTACACACAAAAAAATAATTGAAGATCTGCATGCTTGAATTAGAAGAAAGAGGTGAATTTTGTTAAAGCTGATCTTCAACTTTTGTGTCTTGATCGCTCAGCCTGATGTGATTATTCTGTTTGTTTTTATTCTGTTTGCGCTGGTTTTGTTTGTTTTGACTTATTGAAATTTCAATATCATGATTATTAGTATTTTGTATTGCTAGTAAATAATTTCGCATTATATATTTGTTTTTTTATAATGGAGATGCTGCTCTAAACACGTCTCATACTTGTTTTTGTTATACTAGAGATGCTGCTCTAAGCACGTCTCATACTTGTTTTTGTTATACCGGAATGCTGCTCTAAGCACGTCCCGTTGTTTATAATGAAAACCTGAATTTCAGTAGATCATGAAAGCAATAACATCATAACACTCAAAAGAAATCCTAAATCATTTTTTTTTGTTATTATTACCATTGTTTTTTTCCTTGGTTTTCTTAACAAATCAATAAATAATGTTTTATTTCAAATAAATTTGTGAAAATATTAAAAAATATATAAAACATTTCCAAATTTAAAAAAAAAATATGAAATGTTTTCTAGAAATTAATAAAATATATAATTTTTGAAAAAATATATAAAATATTTTCTAAAAGTTAATAAAGTATCAAATTTTCGAAATTAAAAAATATAAATTCAAAATAAAAAGAATAAGTAAAACAGTTTTCAAAAATAAAAATGTAAAACAATTCTTAAAAATTAAAAAAAATAAAATAGTTTCAAAAGAAAAAATATATAAAGATTTAACAAAATTAAAATATCACCAATAAATTCTCAAATTAGAAGTACGTGAACCCTGATTTTCTATCACCTATATAGATCCCTGATTTTCTATTACCTATATAGATACCTAGGACCAAGGTCACTCAAAAATAAAAAATAAAAAAATATGTTTATTTGTCTTACTTTTGCTTATTATTTTGTTTTCATAATTGTTACTTATTTGTATTATGTTTATTAACATGTTTTTTTTCTTGTTTATATATTTATTTTGGTTTTTTTAGATTTGTTTGTTTTGTTATTTTATTTGTCTTTTTTATATTATTATTGTTATTATTTGGAAAAATGACATTTTTGTAAAACCACACTTATTTTTATTCATTTTATTAAAGGTACCGTTTTAGGACAGACGTTGTGGGGTGCTAATACCTTCCCACACGTAACGGACTATCGAATCTTTGAATCTAGTTTGTGGACATTTTTATTTTTGATTTTTCTATGGTTTTCCATAATAAATTATGGTGACAACTCCAAACTCTAAATAAATATTTTAAAAAATAAATTTTTGATCGTCCCGTTGTGATTCCAGTTGCGACAATAGGATATGTAGTAAACAATAAACAAAAAGTTTATAAGATATGCTTAAATCTTATGTTACACAAGATGTGTTTAGAGCACTAGATGCAATCAATCAGATAACACATGCATACATATATACATGCATACATATCGACAAACATACAAATTATGTTTAATTAATTTCTAACTATACTAAAAGAGCTCAAATCTTTGAATACATCTAAGTACATATTATCACATTGACAAAGTACCTTCCAAGTATAATAGCATTTAAATGAGTCATCGGACAATAACATAACTCTCCTTCCAAAATATTTCGCCCAGTATGGAAAAAGAAAAAAAGAGTATAATATATATTTAAAGGGATATAATATATATTTAAAGGTATATATTTAAAGGGATATAATATATATTTAAAGGAAAAGCTCGCAACAAAAGCAAACTCTTATGGTAACTTGAAAAGATCTTGAATACAGAAATTACCACTTATGTTTGATAAAGACTTAGATTTTTTTACTTGCACTCTCTTATTAAAGTTTATTATGTACTTGTTTCCAACTATTCTATATTCTTTGAAGCTCGTCCAAAATAAAAAAAAAGAAACAACTTTTCTATCTAAATAGATTAAAAAGTAATATAAGTTGAGTTTGTAGACTCATTTTCAAAAGAAAATTTATTAAAAACAACTAAGCAACTAAATAATTAGTTTAAGAGATTAATAGACAAATTTAAAATGATCAATTCATATTTTTAAGACAAAGAAAAATAATCTCTCTTATTTTATTAATATAAAAACTTTAGAGTACAAAGTTTTTGAAGACAATAATTTTCAAGTATTAGATTATCTAGTTTGAAATACTTCGAAAAGTGTTATCCTTAAATGTAAAAGGTGAATTTTTTTTAGATTAAATCATTTAAAGAACTTTTAAACAAAAGAGGAATATTTTGTTAAAAGGAAAAAAAAAACAAATGTCATATATCTTTTATATTTAAAAATGAGGTGCATTTAAGTCCTTAAAAACTAACCTAAAAGGATCCAAATTCATATAAATAGCCAAAAATAAGGTTATTCTAGTCAGAGATATTTTGAATTCTAAGAAAAAGACACCAAAGATAGACATTGAAAATGGGTACTTACCAAGCATGGGAGAAAGAATGTTTATGTATCAAAACAAACACAAAAGAAAACCAAAATTTAAGGAAAACATGCATTAGTACATAACCAATCTTATATATTGAATTTTCCTTGTTTGTGTTTGTAACAATATTAGGATTCTTAAATCCAAGTTTTCTGTAAGAATTTTTCTTTGATAATTCAATATTGTTTGAAGTCTTGAGAACTATCTCCTAAAAGCTACAAAACATTAAAGGATTAATCTTGTAAAATTAAATAACTATGAGCTTGATAATAAATGATCAAAACAAAAAACTTGTCTCCTCTATATAGGTTATTAAGGCAAGACAAGTGGAGAAACATTCTAGATAAAATGTCTAACGAAAAATACCGTGTAGAGGTATTTGGAATTATAATAAAAATACTTAAATAATGGTTTTGATATATACTAAAAAAGTAAAAAATAATTATGAAATTTATTAGAAAATTTAAAACAAAGAAATTAATATTTTAAAATGATTTTAAAATCCCTAAATGGATTGAAAATAAACTTATTTAATTAATCATATTGTTATAAATCTTATTTTTACTACATAAACAGATACTACTTGAAACACAAGATAATTATTTTCGTCCAAAATATCACTAATCAAATCAGTTAATAAAATTATTTGATTTTATAAACTGTAATAATCAAATTATTTAATTTATAGAATATTTTCTAGAAATAATACACTAATATATATATATATTACACATTAATGAAAATTTATCTACACGGATTAACTATAACATCATATTTTCGTTTCTCCTCTTTCTTTCCACAGTGTAAAATGTAAATTCTAAAATTCTCATTCTAAGATAAGTTTACCTCTTAAGTTGTTATATTTATTTATATTTCTTACACAAGAAATGTACATTCTAGAACTTCCCAGAACACTGAACACTCATTCTAATAGAAGATACTGAAGGTAGATATTTATTAAATAAAAAAAAATTAAACTCTTGATTTAATTCTTATTTTTAGTCAGGTTTCATCCAAACAAAAGAAGTTGGACAAGATTTCGGAATCACTTCTTTATAATTAAATATTCACTGTTTACAATGTTTTAGTTTACAAAATTAAATATAAAAATCTGGTTTATAACTGTTTCTTAAACATGTGAGGAGTTCATACCTTTTGATAAGTACATAATAGTCAATGATACTAATGAAAAACAAGGTTTTTAGCAATAATTTATAATTTACAATTTCTTTCTACAGTTTTTAAAACAAAAAATAATTCATTTAAAATATTCAGTATATATGACTGTATAACATAAATGGTAATATAAATTTCATAACTCTCTGAGTTTTAATTAAATCTTTTGAAACTTTAAAATATTCTAACAAACAATTAAAACAATATTGAATGACTGATTTTATGGCTTATTTTATTTTATCTATCATCATCAATACAAAATTTTACTAAATCTCTAACAACATCAAAATATTTATTCCAAACACACCTATAAATAACACAGATAAGGAAGTATTAAATTATTGTCTTTTTTATTTTATTTATACTTCATGTTATGAATTTAAGAGATTCACCATTCATCATCAATGGTAGGTACTACTAATATTGAAGTCTTAATTAAATCATAAGGCGACATTAAATAGTTAATTTTCTAAACTTGTTATTATTTTTTTTAATAATATTTTACTAGTCACAGTGGTAATAAGTTTGAAATTTGGTTAAATGTTTTAACCCGGGTTCAAAGTTGAAAAAGTGTGAGAGAGCTTAAAAAAACCAAAAAAAGAGAGGGAAAACAAGAAGAGAAAGAGAAAATGCTGTGAAAATAATTAAGAATGAAGAAAGAAAGAGAATCCAAGAATCAGAAAGAGAGAGTTAGAGAAGTGCCCAATGTAGCAATTGCGCACGGTTTCTGAAAAAATCCCAAAATGCGCAGCGGGAACAAAACCTACCGCAAAAATTTAAAACTAACCCAACGCCAATTGCAATAACGCCGCTCTCTCCTGTTCTTCTTGTTAAAAAGCCCTCACTATTCTCCTTCTTCCTTGTTCTCTTCTCATTCTATTCTCCAATGGCAACAGCCTCAGGGAAGAATACCACCACCACGCTCTCCCAACGCGAGGCCAAGAAGAGAGCCGCAGCTGCCATATGCCAAATGCAAGGAACCGCCAAGAAGAAGCGCGTCGTTTTGGGAGACCTAACTAATGTCTCACGCGCCACCGCGGTTGCCGTTTCAGATATTCAACCGCGGAAGAAAATCAAACTCGAGAAACCGGTGGCGACGGTTGCCACGCCGGAGAAAGTCGACGAGAGAAGCGACCCGCAACTGGGTGGGCCTTATGTTTCGGATATATACGAGTACCTTTGCGGAATGGAGGTACTAGGGTTTTGTTCTTTTTTTGTTTCTGTTTTTCTGGTGATTGAAACTGTGTCGTTTTGGGAATGGTGTGAGGGTTTCATTTTTTGTGTGACTCTGGCTCAGGTTCTTCCTAGTAAAAGACCGTTACCTGATTATATTCAGAAAGTTCAGAAGGACGTGAATGCTAACATGCGCGGGGTTCTGGTGGATTGGTTGGTTGAGGTTGCGGAAGAGTATAAACTGGTTTCGGATACGTTGTATTTTTGTGTGGCTTATATAGATAGATTTTTGTCTTTGAATGTATTGTCCAGACAGAGATTGCAGTTGCTTGGGGTTTCTGCAATGCTTATTGCTTCGTGAGTTTCTCTTAATACACTTCTAATACATAAAATTGTGTTTTTTTTTTTCCTACTGTCTTGTGTGTGGTTTGTTTAGCTAATGTTGTTTTTATTGTTTTTGAAAATAGGAAATATGAAGAGATTAAGCCACCTGAGGTGGAGGACTTTTGTTACATTACGGATAATACATACTCTAAGGAAGAGGTGATTATTGTGATTTGTTTGTCGCTGGTATTTTGGAATGCTTTGGCTTTGGATTGTACTGATTTTTACAATTTTTTGGTGAAGGTTGTGAATATGGAAGCTGATATATTGAAGGCTTTGAAGTTTGAACTGGGCGGTCCAACAGTGAAGACATTCTTGAGGTGTGTTTTTCGTTGCTGATTTATGACTTTGTTGCATTAGTTTATCTTGTTTTAATTGTCCCATTCTGGCTTTTTGTTCACTCTTTGCGCTTTGTTGTGGTTTCAGGAGGTTCTGTAGAGTTGGTCAAGAGGGCATTGATGTAAGTTAACTCTTCGTTTGACCCATTTGTTAAAGCTTATTCGTAAACTTGGAAGTGGTTTTATTAGAAGCAAATAACGCCTATATTAGGTGAATTGGCTAGAAAAGACTCAGTTGCTCAATTCAGTAAAATTTTGAAATCATATCCTTAGATTTTATCTATAATGTTGGTAGTTATCTTCAAATGATTTTGTATCTTACAATATACGAATTGATCAATGCAATTTTCTATAATATTGCAAATTATTGCTATCCACCATTTGCTGCAACCTGCAATTGATAATACTGAACTTTTGTTGCTGTTATTAAAACTGAACTGACCTGTCTTACAATAAACTGGAGTTATAGCTGGCCGGGTTGGTTTTTTGGATTGTTTATATAGTTGGTACCATAAAAACCTATTAATTGGTAGAATTAGTTGTTTCACTATTTTACAACAGCAACAGACGTTTGCTGCACTGATTCCATTGTGGAACATCTGTTACCAGGCACCTGTGTTGTCTTTACTCTCGAGTTCGATTTTTGCTGTACTAAACAGCCTACTAACTTAGGCTTGCATCAATGAGCACATAAAAATGAACACTATTGTCTCTGCATCGTCATAACTGCTTTCTCATGTTAGAAGTTCAAAAATTTTCTCAACTAATACAACTCTGAAAATGAGCACATAACATTATATATATGTATATCTTTAATATAAATATAAAATTTATAAATTTAATATTTATTGTTTATGCAGTTCAATCCATGACTTACCAGATCAGCACTGACCTAGTACCTTGACTAACTCTGACTAGTTTGGTTCTAATAACACTGCTTTCATCATTTGGCTAATAAGGTTGTCCCATTTTGCAGACTTCTGATCTCCAGTTTGATTTCCTTAGCTGCTACCTTGCTGAGCTCAGTTTGTTGGATTATAATTGTGTAAAGTTTGTGCCATCTTTGGTGGCAGCATCTGTTATATTCGTAACAAGATTTATGTTAAGCCCAAAGACACATCCTTGGGTAATCTTTTTTTAAATGTGTATTTCAAATCCAATGTTGATTGTAGAGGATGTTGCTAAATTATTTTTTTTACAGAATTTGGCACTTCATCAACTCACTAGATATAAACCTGCCGACTTCAAGGAATGTGTTCTAAACATACATGATTTATACCTCAGTAGGAGGGGGACTTCTTTGCAAGCTGTGAGGGAGAAATACAAACAGCATAAGGTAATATTTAGCACTATTTTCCCTGCCATTTATTTAAGATGTAATATTTTCTTGGTAACCAATTTTTTAACTTGAAATATCAATTTCATTCTACTTGTCACTTCGGATAAATTCGCTGATTCCAGTTGCATTGTGATTTTGTACAGTTCAAATGTGTGGCAACAACACCATCCCCTCCCGAGATACCCCTTTCCTTTTTCGAATTTTCAGGATCAGACTCAAAGGTGTTTCTTAAAACTGAAGATTAAAGTTTCACCCTTTCTGTTGCAATTGCTGATGCTTAGGGAGGTGCTTTTCGTAAATGCGGTGACAATGTATCTATACTGGCCTCACTGACTCTGTGATCGAACTTGTATGAAAATGTGATAACCCCATTAGTTCAGAATTAGGTTCCTTTTTGGCAATTAAAATTCTTTGTAAGAGGTCATTGAATGATTTGCAGTTTCTATGTATAGGAAATTTCTATACGTTTTCATTGTAGTTCTATTCTAAGATGTGCAATTCATGATGTTCGGAAATCAATTTTCATCAGTACTTCATACGGCATTTTCTCTGATTATCTGTGCTGTCTGAACCAAATCTGTTGTAGAGTATAACTGCCGATTTGTGCTTAACTTTGTGTCTATGTTAGTTGTTTGCTAGAGCAGCGTGGTCAGTGAAACCGAGGATCTTTTTTTGGAGGTGATTGTGTTCTAGATAACGGCGTGGCCGTGGTGGCCCTATTTTGCTGAGTGTCTGAACAAGAGTTATAGAAATGGTATTAGTGAGCGTTTTGCCAAGTCTTAGTACCATTTGACTATTTGGTATACCTTGTTTACAGGTTACCTATTTATCATTTTGTGAAAGTTTAAGAAGAATAAGCGATTACATTTTACATTTAATTAGCATTGTCAAACACGCCCTTAGTCTATTCTTCATGATAAAATTGATTGCTGAATCCTTCTGGTGAAGATTCTTCTTAGTTTGTTGGTAAGTAAGTCTCTGCCTTTCTGAATTTTAATTCTTATAGCCTTTGATTCTTTTACCTTGCTTTTTATTTTAACTTGATCAGGAATCAAATCAATCACTTAGAAAATGTAATGATCAATTAAAACATTTTACTCTAATTTTTTTACATGCAGCCATCACAAATTACAAAATTCTGATGTCCGTATACAGAAACACATGCAAACAAAGGGGAAAAAATGTGTGACCATAACAGGGTAAGTTTAAAACATTCTCATCCTGAGTGAGAAATTAAAAGAAAAGGGTATAAAGAAGTCAAGAGTTTGATTCTGACATTTGTGTGTACTAAAAATTATTGAACTTAATTCCCTAACAGGGAGAGAGAAAAGTATTTAAATAAATTAAAAAGGTTAAAGAAGAAGATGCAATTTCCCCCAATGATTGAGTTCTAATTATTTTGTTGGCCCACATGTGGCTCTGATTACTTTGACTTCTTAGGTTAATTATTATAGTAGACAAAAAAATGTGTAGTTCATCAAACATTCAAGAAAATTGTGTATCTCAAAAATGGCTTTTAGCCAAGTTTCCATCATATTTCTTGTTTGCACCTCATTACCTTCTCTACAGCCATTACCTTATATTTTATAAAATACGAAATAAATGTGTTTTATCATTATAAGTGTATGAATAATTTTTTTTTGTTTTTTTATTATTTTAATTTTTTTGTATCTCTACTTTAAAAAATTAAGCAAAATTGGATAGCTTTTATATTAAAACGAGTCATTAATTGATGACATAATTGCAAATTCTTTCAATATTAAATTACTTAATATTTTTGTTGTGTTTCAAAATAGTGAGTTGTTTCATAGTAAGAAATGTATTTTATAAGTATTAGTAAGTTGTTTAATTATTTTTTAATATTGATTAATATTATTTAATATTTAAAATTTTTTATTTATTTTTTCAATCTATTTCAAGTATTAACTAACAGTACACACCTTATAGACGATTAATCTAATTTCGCAATAAATCATTCCCTCAGGTTATGAATTACAATGTTCTTATTTAAACCGATTGAGATTTTCAAAACAAAATCAAATTATTGATTTTATCATTTATCTTTATAAAGAGACTAATATTTTATTTTAGCCCTCATAACTTTAATTATATTTTTCATTGTATTTTTATTTTCTGTATGAATGAAATAGCACGACTATCAAAATACATTTAATCATAGCTAATGAATTTAATGTCACTAACCATTTTAATCATAGTTATTTTAATTCTTATTAAGTAATTACAAGATCATACCAGATCATCCACTAAATAACTAGAGTCCTACTTTAAATATTGAAATTAATCGAGTGCAAAATTTTGAAATAGAGCTACCATTTGCCGCCAAAAAAACAAAAAGAGCCACCGCAAAAAATTCAAATGACCGCCGCAGAGAACCACCCGCGGCCAAGAGGAAAGCAGCGGCTGCAATATGCGAGCTGGTTCGCCCCGCCAGCAAGAAGCGCGTCACGTTGGGAGACCTCACCAACGCCGTAGACACGTCGGAAAAACCAGTTTCGCGGATTCTCAAACGGAAAGGGAAAAAGCTCGACAAGCCAAACGCACCGCAACCGCGTGAGGCTATTAGAATTTTTGATTTAATCTTATTATGACATATGAGAATATAAAGACAAAGATAAAAAAAAAAAATTAAAATTTGAAATAAAGAAGAATTTTGATTTATTATTTATTAGTTCTTTCTTTGTTAGTTTTCTTCTTCGTGATGAAATGAACTCTGTAAAAAATAAAAGAGAAAAGTATGTATAAACTACTCTCAAGCTTATATAATTCTTGTGTTAGGATTGTTCTTAATTAGTGTTATTAGTTCATGATTTGGCTTTGGATTTTGCTGATTTTTGTAATGTATTTTTTTGGTAAGGAAGGTTCTGAACATGGAAGCTGATATATTGAAGTCATTGAAGTATGAATTGGGCGGTCCTATAGTGCAGACATTCTTAACGTATGTTTCTTTGTTCATTCTTCTATGTACTTGTTGCTTCAATTTTGCTTGTGTTTAGTTCTTTTTTCTTGGTAATAATAATAATAATAATAATAATAATAATAATAATAATAATAATAATAATAATAATAATAATAATAATTTGAACTCTCCCTCACATTATTAATTAGAAATTAGGATTCCAGATTCAAAATTAGTTTTACGATTCACTATTTGAATTGTGATTTCATTTTTATTTTTGAATCGCTATGCAACTTCTAATACTTGTTTGTGAGGCTATCTATTATGTGATATAGCGTATTACTGTCTTTCCACCGTTTTCTGCAATCAACAATTGATAACCATTACACGAGACACATTTTGTTTCTTGTATGCGGGAAATAAGAGAAATTTCATCATTTGACTAATATTATTGTCCGGTTGTGCAGGCTTCTAATATCCGGTTTGAGTGCCTTAGCAACTACCTTGCTGAACTCAGTTTGTTGGATTATAATTGCATAAAGTCTTGCAGTCTTTGGTGGCAGCATCTCTGCTGTATTCCTAGCCAGATTCATGTTAACAACAAAGATACATCCTTAATGGTTTGTTTTTGAAGAAATATATTTGATATCTAATGTGGATTGTGACCCAGATAAATGAAGTTATTCTGAAGTATTAGAAATTTTGACTAGGATAAATGAAGTTATTTTAAAATATTAAAATTTTTGAAAAAGATATGAGATTTCTTTCAGTGCAAGTGTTATTGGTAGCTGACAATGGTACGTTGTATATAGTACACATGGCAAGGAAAAATGTCAAGTGCTAATGTTTTGTTGTGCATAATATCGTCCAACCTAAAATGGTTGAACATGATCTAGCATTGGAAGAGTCCGCAAGTTTGGAGAGTAATAGATTGAGATTTTGGTTGTGGATGATGAAGAGATGCAAGGGTCCCACATTTGTAATGTGCTTATGAAGAATATCGGGGTTCACATGCATAAGGTGTCTAAAGTATAATTGGTAGGAAATCTATAATGAGGCTTGTTGTGGACTTTGTAATTGATGAGGAAGGGTATTTAGAGTATATTGTGAATAAGCTAATGAAGGTTACAATAAATAGCGAGAAGGGTACTTAAATGGGAAAGTGGAAGGTGGTGTAATTGGGGCATTGAGGGTATTGTAAATGAACAAGAAAAAGGTAGTGTAAATGGACAAATTGAGCGTGTTGTGTATGATCTTGACGAGGGTTGTGTAAATGGTCTAGCTTAAGGTTTTGTCAATGGTTTCAGAAAGAGGTGTTAATAGGCCAATTAAAGGAAGTTTAAACATACCAATGGAGGGTTACGTAAATATTGAGAGTGATGCAATACTTGTAAAGTTTGGATCAGTTATGAATAATAAAACTCAATAGTTACATGATGTTCACATGTTCAATGATTGTTTGATCAAATGCTTATTATTTGGTTAGAAATTATAGTTGATAGATGAAACACCACTCTTTCTACTTAAGAGCATAGTAACTCAATTGACATAATTTGATTATGATATGACTTACCTGACTTTCAGCACTAGGCAATGGACGTACTTTGTAGCAATCTCTTCCTTAGGAGTAGTTCTACTAAGAATTAAACTCTTTATTTGACTTAGCTCACATAGCCTACACTATGGGATAATTGATTTAACATGTTGCAATGAAAACTATAGGGAATTAGAAAAAAAAAAACATTTTTGAAGGAGTTGTACAAGTTGAAGAGTTGATTATTGGTAATGTGGATGATGATAAAAAATAAGAAGGAGAAAAATGACTAGACAATTATATTTCAGAATCATTTATCACCACATAATGAGGACAAACTTGCTTTTAAGGAGGATCTATAATTATTAATGAAGATATTACCAACGAACTTGAGATATAGAAGCTTTTAGATATTGAGTATAAATATAAAGAGTTAGAGAATGTGATTGAGACTGACGAGGAATATACAAGTGAGAAATTTATAATTTTTAAAATGTCAAATTACAAGTGAGTGGTGGACATTTTTTGTTGACAAAGATACGAGAGTAAGAATTAGGTGCAAAGGAAGCCAAAGATAATGTAATTAGAATACACATAATAGGTTGCTTGCTATTCAAGCCATTCCAACCTTGTGGCTTTGCAAAGGTCTTAACAATTGAGAATTGTTAAGAATATTCATACCCATAGTAGAGAATATAGGATTGATTCATTCAATATTAAATGGTTGAGTTGCAAGATTGAGTCTTGTTTTAGAAAAAAAGATCTAACATTAAAACTTAATGATATTATAATAAGACTTTAAGAAAATGAAATTGAGCATAAGTAGGTGCATGAGTCACAGGGCAAGATAGGTTATAAAAAGACAGATCAAGGGTTTACTTAAAGGAAATTATAAAAGAATCTTTTATTATGAAAATGAATTATTAAGGTCAAACATTGACTCAATAGTAAAAGTCAAATTGAAAGGAAAAAAAAAACAATGCACAAGGTGATATTAAGGCTTACCAACCTTCCAAAAGTTATATGTGTCTTAAAATGTCTGTAAAGATAGTTTTTATAGATGTAAACTCATCATTAAAGGGGGAATATGAAAAGAAACCCGATGAACATATTTCCTATTGTATATGTTGTTGTGGACGAAAACAAGACTTCATGATGTTAGTTTTTTGGAATTATTAATTGAAGATCTTGGTAGTATCACGAAATATGATTTGTATATATTTATCTTTAATAAATAAAAGGTATGTTATTATTGAAGAATGAACTAAGTCATACTAAATTTTGGATAATAAGATACTTTACATGATTTAACTTAATGTGTACATTATTTAATCTTTAATGGTTTAATTTTTTTGTTCAACAGTTGATTTTATAATATGTTTGTTTGAGATGTGACATGTTGCTCAAATAAAAGATTAATTTATGATCAACTAATAAATCAATAAATATAATTATAAATATTAGATATTAAATGATGTTCTTTGTTACCATAAAGTTTATAAACATGGATCTAATTGAATACAATCCAGATTATTATAAAAAATAGATTTATCAAGAAATTTATACTCCATTAAAATTGTGTTTAAATGAAAGTGTATGTGAAATAAAAAGTCAAACAAACATAGAAAAAAAAATTAAAAAAGTTGAAAAAAAAAATAAACTCAATTCAAAATGATTGAAATTATAACAAATGCAACTTATGTTATGAAACTAATAACAACAAAATTACTTATCCCAATCTAACACAAATATCTTAATATTCTACAACTTCACCAGCTAATTCATATAACCTCATTACTACAAATAGACCCCTTTCACCATATTTAGTTGTACCAACTCCTACGAACCTACCACCACAATCAAACTAGTTCCACTACTTAATAAAACTAACTATTTACATTCATCAACCAATTTGTCTATACTAAGTCTCATAACACACATTTACTTATTTAATGTATATAAGACTATTAACATTCATGTGAACTCCTATTTAAAGATCATGATTCCAACTAAACAATTGATATGGATGTCTTTTCCAAGAATTCATTCAATCTTAATTATATTTACCTTTATTGTATCTTGGAAAATAAGTTTATAGTTTGTTTCACTATATTAATGTTTTACCTTAAATTTACAGATTTTAAAAGTTTAACAACCTTAAAAGTACATCATGAAAGCCCATTTAAGGCAAACTACACTAACAAAATGATATTTGATCCTTGTTTACTATACCAGTTTTCTTAAAGGGTGGGTCAACCCAACAGTGTAGAATAAAAAATGACAGGCAATGGTAGTAGGGTATAGACATAGGATGAGAATAGATCCAAAAGCTGCTATAAACAGAGAATAGATCCAAAACCTGTGAATTTATTTGCATAATAATTGTTTAGTTCAGAAACATTGCTTTGGGAAAAGAAAAGTAAAACACCCCCTGTCACGGAATCACACGAGAAAATGAAAATGTCTGAGAGCAATACCCTTTGGGTTTTATCATCCACAATCAAGCCACTTATTCAGGCATTATGCTGAACCCTCTTAGTTCATTGGTTTACGCATGACATGACTACTCAAAACTTTCACAACTTTAACCAAACATCACTTACTCACATTATTCACTCTTTGTTTTCACATTAAACAAATCCTTACTTTCAAAACACTTTGCAACATTCCAGTAATTGCCTTTGCATTCCCTTCCCAACAAGCCATGCAATGAAAATTAGTTTATATTCTTATAAAAAAGGCATTCAAAGGATGAGACGGCGATTATGGATGAATTCTAAATGTTACGTAATCTTAATTCAATTTTACAAAATTAATTTATAAAAAGCAAATTTTATATTTATTATATGTTGTAGTTTTGATGATAATATCTACCGTCTCTTTATGTTGTGAACTCTTTATATTGTGAACTGAAAATTTAAAAAATATGAACAAATATGTAGATGGATGGTTAAATAATGAGGTATATAACTAAATATGTCTAGTTTATTAGAATAGACCTTATTATTATTATAAAGAGTGAACTTTAACTTAATTTTATAATATATATATATATATATATATATATATATATATATATATATATATATATTCTTTATGTTATTCAATTTTGTTTGTGATTCTTTTTATTTAGGTATTAATTATTTTTATTGTGATAATATTTAAAAATTTAAATTGCAAAATCACATTATCTTGCACTTTATTTAATTTTTTATGCATGAATATTTTAGTATAATACAAATTTTAAATTTATGTTTAATATATATAATATATTTTTATTTGCTTAATATAGACTGGATTGAACAATGACTCGAAAGTTAAAAGATGACGCCTATTGTCATAAGACTAAGAACAATCTCACATATTAAAGAGTAATTTAAATATGGAATCAAGAATATTAAATAAATTTAATTATAATAATTTTAAAATTATTTATCCAATTAATTACATATAATTGTGAATTTTCAGTATTTAAGTACCAGTATGGAAACCCTACCCTTCCATAATAATAAATAAATTGAATAATTACAAATATTAAAAGTAAAACTAAAAATGCTATTACTGATACAAATTTATTTTCTACATTAAATAATCTTAAAAATGATTCTCAGTTAACTTTTATATTTTTGTCACTCAAATTTCATTTGTCTATTTTTTTCTCTCACACAATTTCTGTTTATAAAGCACACCACAAAACTTTCTGAGAAGGACATAATCACTAGTCAGAGACACAAAAGGAAACAGCTAGAAAAAGTAATTTTGAATTTAAAAACTATTATGTTGGTGTTTGAGCCCGTATTCAAAGACCAGAAGCCCTCCCCATATGCTACATAGTGTAGCTTTTACGTTAGACAAAGTTGTACTATTAGTCCTCAAAAAAAGTTGTACTATTAAATTATGCTGGTAATATAATATTATAGTTTATACTTTATAAAAATATATTACTATTTTTAAAGAATAATAAATAAGCTCATTACCAAATCTTTTAGGTCATCTACTCTTAGTAATGAAACAATGTTGTTCAAAGATGTCAGTGAAGACTTTAATGACAAAACTAAAAATCTCAGAGAAAAGATTGAACAGTAAAGCTTTTGAAAGATAAAAAAAATCTTAAATATGGCATAAAAAATTTGTTTTGGAAGATGAAAAAGGTATGGCAAAAGGGTCCTGAAAGGTGAAGAGAAGAAATAGGTGACATATAGGTTGGAAAGAGTGGATCACTGGGTCCTGCAGTGGGCATAAGAAGCAAGAGTTGGGTTGGGTGGTGCTTTAGATATCCGACAAAGAAGTAAAGAAAAGCAGAAGAGCCAAAATCTGAATACATGAGAAACAGAGGCCATTGAAATTGCACTTTGGAGAAGTGACCCTTATTTTGGGGACTGAAAGCGAGAAAGAAAATCAGAAGCAGCAACGCCAGAGAAAAAGACTTCTCGTGAAACACACAGAATATGTTAAAGCAAAAGTGATGAGTGAGTCACAAAAGTCCTCTCGTTAGACGTGCTCACTTGTTTCCACTGTGAACATTATGCAATAATAATCTATTTTTTTATATTACAAACTTTAACAATAATTTACAGAAAGTTAACAGTTCAGATGTGACATGTTCAAGTGCAAACACAATCCTACAACTGTAAACATAGGTTATTGTTACAAATTTCATGATCACTGTATCTATATAATGTTACTTTTAGGAACATGTTAATACTAATAAAGAAAGAAATGATTATAATAAGAATGAACTGTTGTGTGAAGAAAATAATGTTCCTCCTGAAAACCCTGCACCTCCTTTTTCCCTTCAAACAAAGCCTATTAGCTTTTTCTCTCATCATCAAGTGCCCTTTGCCTCTTCCTTCGATTCCTCCAACCTTTTTCAGCTGCACCACTGCACCCAATATATGTATCTATGCATCACTCTCATCATCCCAGACCCACCAAGCCAAGCCATGCTCTTTCACCACTTCTCTCTTCTTGGGGGGTTCAAGAGCTTCATGGTTTTTCTTCTCCTCACACTCCAAGTCTCAGCTCATAAACAACACCCTTCACTTCCTGTTGATCACCACTTCCACCCTCACACCATGCCACAGAAGCCACACAAGCTGCACCAACACCACCTTCCACGTTACCCCTTTGGCGTTTACTTCCCACAGAAGAGAAAGGTTCCCAATGCATCAGACCCTCTCCACAACCGTTGAGTCATCATGTCTTGTTTGCTTATGTTGTTTGAGGTTGCAAAATGAGCACATTAAAATTCAGGTTTGAGGTTGGTTTTAATGTTTACTAGTGTTGTAAGCAGATTATAAAATTTTTCCATGCCTTATGTGAACTATATATGATGGGAAGGAATGTTTTTGTTTCTCCAACATTAAGCCAATGCTTACTACTACTTAGGTTGTTCTTCTTGAGTCAGTGTTTTTTTTCTTTCATATGTTGTATTGCAATCTATACAGGAGATGTAAATTTTTTGGACATATAGTAATTTTTACAGTGTCTTTTTTCTTTTGTTCTTTTTCGGTTTTGTCTCTCCTTTTTTCTTTAAGCATTGATGCCAAATTTTTCTTCTAACTTGTCACCATGAAATGATAGAAAATACTTGTCTGAGTGGTGTGGGGGTTCCTAGTGTGAGATACTCTAGCTACCACCACGCGTTTTGTTTCTTTCACTTATTTGTTTTGGTAAAAATACAATGCATTTTTTTAGAAAATATTGCCCTTTTTTTGGGTTATGGGTAGTGATAACAAAGACAAAATCTTTTCTAACTTTTCATTGTTTAGGAGATAATATACATGATTATGTTGGTTATACTTTCTTTGGTTGAGGGTAGGTGCTCAAGTGTATTTTTAAAATATAAACGTTTTTTGATAAAAAGTATTAGTTAAAAAATAAAAGAAAATTATCTTTTTAAAATATTATTTATTTTATAAAAATGTAATAGAAAAACTCATTTTAAAACTCAAATAGTTACATAGAGATAAATTCTTAATTCTCCAAGCAATTTCTATTCTCTTTCAAATCTTCTTCTATAAATAATCAGAAATCATCCAAACCAATTACATAACAAGTCTGAGATCAATTCACATGTAATAATAGTAAATCACTCGTAATAAACAAACCCTTAGTTTTAAATTAACTGTATTTTTAAATAGCAGTGGGTAACCAACTTCAGTAGTGTAGTTGTCGAAATTATGCAGCAAAAGAATAAGAAGAGTTAAAAGATTGAATGATTGAAAGAGAAGACAAGTGAAAGAAAAGTTCTGAATAAGAATATTGTTTTGCTTTATTGTATTCACATTGACATCATAAACAGTGCTGCTAGTGTAGCTAAGATTCAGGTACCCAGCCAAAACAGAATTGCTACTACTCTCTGACGCACAGTGACTTTGATAATAGTATAGAAGAGGGTTTCTGTATGTGCATCACTTCTTTGATCCATATACTAGGAATATGAAACGCTGGAATTTTCCATGTTTTGTCCATATACGTAGAATTGGATCATGTCAGCACTACAGTACCAAGATTATCGCAGTCTATGGTGCCACTTGCCGTTAGTGTTTGGACATTCCAATCTCTTATTACAAGAAATTTTATACTATGACACTACTATGTATTTTACAAATGTCTCAACTAGTAAACACTAAACCAAACATGTCCTTTAGAATTGTTTGAATTTAGATAATCTCAGCCATTTGTTGATTTGAATTGCGAGGGATCAAACTTGTGGATGACAGACCATAATGTAGTGTGAGAATGAGTGATAATTTTTGCAGCATGATTGAAAATTTGTTATCTTGTTACATTTTACTACTTTTGTTTTATGGATTAAGCTTTTGAGATTCAATTCTTTCTAATGATGTCATAGTTTAAGGTTTTCAATCATTTTGGGACAAAAAGAAAAGTAGATGGCTTTAAGGTTTGGTAAAGTCCTAAAAGGTTAAGGAAACAATGGCGTGATTTCAAGCTCAAAAGGTCTGCTTTTCAACTAACCATGTCGTAAGAAGACTCATTGCATGTCAAAGGCATGAAAACTAAAATTCACAACTTGCTGCAACATGAGCACATGCAAATTTTCTGGTCCATTGACCCAGATTTTGTTTTTGTATTTATAGCTATATTGCCCAAAACACGTTTTCTCCACAAACACAGTAAAAAGAGCAATTCTTAAAGGAAAAGCTAATTGGAGTCATGACATGCAAAGAATGTAAAGTTTTGAAGGACACTAATAATTTCTTTCAACTCATTGATCAATAAATTCATATATTCATATTCTGTTAATTCATTTCTTATTCACACCCTTTATTTACAATTAAAGAGGGTTGGTGGCGGTGCATTGCAATTAATTGATTTAACGATGATTAATATAGGTAAAAATGGAAGTTTTGCAAAAACAATTAAAAATTAATAAAATGAAATGAATTAATTGTTTTTCTAGATATGTGATTTTAATAGGGACTGCAGGGAGTAGTTTTTTAAGTCTTCCAAAAGTTATTTTTTAGAATATTTTTTTTTTCAGAATGTTAAAATCTTTAACCAAATTACTTTCCCGAAAATGATTATTTTATGAAAAAGGTGGAGGTATATTAATAAATTCAGTAGGTGCAAATAACAATCTCTTAAGATAAGGCCGATCAAATTGATTAGGCTTGGCCCATTAAAGCTAATGTAATTTTGAGACGAGTTAGGTTGTGGGCTTAATTTTTCATTTAAATTATCAATAAAATTAGAAAAAATATTTTGAAAAATATATTAATATTGTATTTTTGAAAGATCCCACCTATAGATCTCACTTACAAGGCAACGAATTGTTGGTCCAAACGTCGCATTCCTCATCCAAACACAGACACAAAACACAACAAACGACACAATCTCTGTGTCTCTTTCTCTTCCTCTCTTATTTTCAACACTTTAAAAAACTACTATTCTTCCACAAATACAAATCCCATAAAATACCCTTTTTCGTCGAAACAATGTCAGACACCGAAATCACACCGGACCAACCCGCCGTTCCACCGCAAACGGAGGCTCCGCCGCAGCCAAACCCCTCCGCCGCCCTTTCCTTCACCATATGGCCCCCGACTCAGCGCACGCGCGACGCCGTCGTCAACCGCCTCATCGAGACCCTCTCCTCGCCCTCCGTCCTCTCCAAACGCTACGGCACTCTCTCATCGGACGAGGCCTCCGCCGCCGCTCACCAGATCGAGCACGAAGCATTCTCCGCCACCGATGCATCCGCCGCGACCTCCACCGATGGCATTGAGACCCTCCAGCTCTACTCTAAGGAGATCAGCAAGCGCATGCTGGAGACCGTCAAGGCCAGAGCTCCGCCAGGTGCCGCCGCCGTAGAAGGCGTCGCCACCGTCGTCTCCGAATAACCGTTGTTCTGCGAGATTGTAGAATTGGAAGATCCGCGGATGTAAAATTACTTACTCTGGCTTATTCGGATTCGTATGATAAACTTTCACGTTTCTAACTTTTTAGTCTCTTTTGTGTGTGCCTATGCTTTTGTTGCATCGAGTTATGGTAATAACAGTACGGATAACCTTGATCAGAATTAGAATTTTATCTCGATTATCTCTGTTACCGTTGATTCAAACGACTGATTTCCTAGTTTGATCGAACAACAACATCGGAAGAATTTAAGGAACTGCATTTTTGTCTTAATAATCCATCAATTTTCTGGTGTTTGCTTGTCGTGTGATATGAATAGAGCTTGCCAGATTTTTGTGTGCGATTGAAACTATTTGTTGGTGACTTAACTGAGAGATTTGGCAGTGATGATTAGTGATAGTATAATAGTGATGCTGCTTCCTCTCTTTTGTGCCAATTGAGTTTTCTTCTCTTCTAAGAACGTACGAGCTAGGACACGATGTACATTGTCTGAATCTTTATTATGTACCCTGTGAATGTTGTATTTCTGCGAATTTCCTCTGACATGATCAAAGAAACCATAATCAGAATTGTTTGATAACTTCAGAAATTTCGTCACTTTGTATTAGAAATTAAAAAAATACGAACCTAAAGTTCTTCACATGAACCTAAAGAGAATTTCTATAACAAAGCATAAAGCTTTCGTATCAAATGAGTCCAAGCTAATTTCAAATTTCAAAAGTTGACAAATGCTTAGTGATACTATGGACCTAAGACTACTTGGGTCATACGTAGCAATTAATTCCGGAAACGAGTTTTTAAAAGACACACAAACAAATACACAAGCTTAAAAAAATGTTCACAATTTCTATTCTACAATGCAGTCTAAGACTCCTTCTAGAACCTTCATCATATTCATATCCGTGCCCTAAAAAAATCAAGGATTTTCATTGCTATGGCAATTCGGGATTGGAGTACAAAGACAAGTGTATTTTAATTTCGTTCTGATTAAGCTGTGTTTTCGGGAGAGGTTGTGAGGGGATAACAACCTATGCATGACTCAAATAATTATAACAAAAGTTATTAGCTTTCACTAATAAAGTTCACGATTTGTTATTAATGTAAGAGTGTATTTTAATTAAATTCTTATATTTATTTATGTAGTCTATTTTTAGATAATGTAGTAAGTGTACCTTTTATTGATAAAGTGTGTTAAAGTTTAATTCATTTTCTAGTAAGTGTACATTTTATTAAAGTGAGTTGAAGTTTAACTGATTCTTTAATAGAAGTGAGATTTCTAGTCCATGTAGAATTTCTAATTAGATAAACTCTAATATCATATTAAAGTGTGTTAAAGTCTAACTCATCATTACAAAGTTAAGGTGAGGATTACCTTATTAATATTTTATAAATTAGCCTTATCTTTAGTCGATGTAGAATTCTAACACCCTAGTGTGTTTGGTTCGGCTTCACCTTTTCTCTTCTTGTTTTCTTTGTTGTTCTTTATTTTTTTCATTCTTGGTTTTTTGTTCTTGTTTCTTGCCTCCATGGATTCTTCAACCATCGAAAATTCATCTTTCATGAGTTTTTATATTAACCCTTCCAGCATGTATTACCTACATCCCAATGAAAACCCTAGATTTATTCTTATTTCCCTTCAACACAACAAACAAAACTACCATTTGTGGAGCCAAAACATGAGGAGAGCATTACTATCCAAAAATAAATTAAAATTTGTTGATGGAAGCATTGACATTCCCTAGCATGATGATGCAACGTAATGGTTTTATCTTGGATCAGTCGCACTTTATTTATTCAAATAGCTGAGAGTATTGTTTACATAAACGTGACTAAGAACTTCTAGGATGACCTACGGGAGAGGTTTTCCAAAGGTAATCATTTTTTCATATTTGTTTTATTCCAAGAAATCCATTCCATCAAGTAGGGGGAGAGGAATGTCACCTAATTCTACATGGATCTCAAAATTCTTTGAGAGGAACTTGCATCATAAGACCCATACCAAGATTTGTTTGTGATATTGGTTGTAAATGTGATTTGTCAAGGGTTTCTATCATATATAGAGAGTTTGAATATGTCATGTTCTTCTTGAAAGGCCTCAACGAAACATATAACACTGGCAACCCAAGTTTTGCCCATGAAACCATTACCCAACATTAACCGTGCTTCTTCTTTAGTTATGCAATAGAAAAGAAAATTGCAAGATCAAGGTAGTGAGGGTAATTGAAAATCTTAGGACAAAGGCAATAACTGAAGAGGAAGAAGAAAAAATTCTATTAAAGGAAAATATTGTTTGTATTATCATAAACATAATAACACTGTAGATGAGTATTATACTAAGCATAAATATCCTCCATAGTACAAGCAAAGAAATAAACAAGTGAGCTATTATGAAAAGGAAAAGAGCAACCATCAATACTACAATCTTAGCATGAAGAATAATGGAAATAAAAGTCAAAACTACATTGATAATAATAAATATTCTAAGAATGACAATCCCTTTAGTATTGAATAGGTCTAACAGCTCTTGAAGCTTTTGCAAGAATCACCCAATCACAATGTTAATCAAATACATAATTTCAACAAAAATGAAAATTGCAATTCATATAAGACTCAATTAGTTAAAAGAAATTCTTCTTAGATATTGGATATCGGTACCACTAACGATATCACTTATAATAAAAATCATTTCATCATCTTTTTCATAATTAAACCAGTAAATATAAAATTACCTAATAATTGTCATATTACTGCCAATTATGCTAAAATTGACTGATAAACTAACTATCTACATTACCTATATATATATATATATATATATATATATATATATATATATATATATATATATATATCCCTGGTTTTGTTTTCAATTTAATTTTTGTTTCTCGATTAATTACTGATATGAATTGCAAATTAATATTTTCTTGTAAGCTGTGTCAAATACAGGAAAATATTACTTTTACGATGATTGGGCAAATGAATTAGATAGAAGATTATATCACTTCCAAAGTTAAAAAAGTTCTGGTTAAACGAGTTTATTTTGAGACAACTCACTCATACAGATGAAAATGAAATAAAAGTTAACGTTCGTAGTCATTTTAGCCTCTTTTTTTAAAAAATGATTTTCTTTTGAACTGATTTACATATAATTTAAAAAAAAATACTCCCATAATATAAATTCTGTGCAAGTAAAATAAACTTGAGGCATGGATCGGTTGAGGAGTAAGCAAAATTGATGAAGATTGGATCAGACCCATCTGTCATTGTACTAATATCTAAGCTGGACCAGGCTGGCGTTTAATGGCCCATTTAAAACGTTTTGTCAACTTGGTCCAATTCAGTTGTAATCAACTAGTGGGCCTACGTATAGTTACAATCAATTATAAAGTCTCTCACAGTTTCAATGAAAAAAGTTCACATTTTGACACCCTTTACCAACAAAACACTCACTTGACAAATTTGTTTTAATAATATATATTAATAATTTAATTTTAAAAATAGAGAAATATTATAAAATATTCACACAATTAATCAAATAATGTCAGGTATGAATGTTCTTCTATGAAATGATTAGTGGCTGTAAATTCTATCAAGATTTCTCATATTTTGGGGAGCCATTTGAATTTCTATAATGTTTTATAGAATGCATCAGTCAATAATGACATTAATTCAAGGTTCATTATTTTAATCCTTATACCCTTATTTAACGTAGTAAAAAAAAACATAAAATCTGTGTCAAGTGAAATTTTAAATAGTTTAATGTGTCTACTCTGTGTATGCCATTGAATCAATATATTTTCAAACAAAGTGTTGTTCGAAATTAGAGTCTGTACTTTTAACTTTGACATGACTATTTTCATAGGACGATCTTCAACAACCAACTGTAATTAGACGTGGTCTAACTTATTTTAGGCCAAAATTGAAGTCATGAAGAATATCTTTTGCTTGTAATTCAACGGACAATTAAACTCTTAGCACAGACTAAATTTCTGTAGCTAAAGAAAAATTATAATACGTAGTCTTTTTTACTTCTTAAACTTTGGTCCAAGGTGGGAAAAAACGGAGAATAGAAAACGAAATTTGACAAATGTTCCCGGAAGATAAAGCTTATACCTTAAATGAAAAAAGAAAAACCTTATTTTCTTGTCTGCATAAGTACATGTTTACAAGCAAAGTGAATGTTGAGATAGCAGAGATACGTGTTCTTCCTAATTCTATGGACCACTTTTGACAAGAGCAACCAAGAATTTGGACTGTGGTGTGAGCATGTTTGCGTGGCGCCTATTCCAATATATTTGATTGGACTTTGAACATTTTCCTACCCTAATGTTACTAACTCGTTCACATGCTCCCACAGCCACTCTTTGACCCTCAATATGCTCATTCATTTCCTAAGTTGATTATTAATTAATGCCATGATTACGATGTAAATATTCATACCATTCCTTGTTTGATTAAACTTAGAATCAATACACTTGATTCAAGCTGTCGGTAACCTTCGTACCATTCAAAACTGTGCTTCTTTACGTTATATGTTCAGTAAACTAACCTGTCAAACTTCATATGTTTGAATCTGATAGTACCACTTGTTTGAAACACGAGGACCAGTTTGGTAGGATTGAAAACTATAGCTACGAGTGAAATCACGTATCTTAACATTTACACGTGGGTAACTTTGACAATTGAGTAGAAAAACTTCACAAGATAAAAAAAAAGGCATGGACAATCAAATCAACTAGCATTGGTATTTGTACAATAATGTTATGAAGAAGCTTTCCTGAAAAGTTGCATAACATGTTTTCAACTAATTGGGTGCAAGATAATAAATGTACGAGCGAGAGAATACGTGCTTGGAAAAGAAATAAAAAGTTGTCACAAAAATGGAAATTTTCCATTAGAAATTGTGCAAAGTGGGACTTGAGTATAAGATTAACATAACCACAAGGATTAAGAGATATTAATCTAGTAAGTTAATAAACTTTTATGTCATTTTTTTCGATACAATTGACCTTAACTTTTATGCCATTTTTTTTATACAATTGACTTTATCTTAGTAGAGGAGTTGAAAATTGATTTTTGTAAAGACACTTAGTTTATGTTTGAGAAACAGGTTACGTTTTAGCAATTTTTTTTGTGGTAAAAAGAATGATATTGTTGTTGATCATTTTGTGTGGTGCAAAGTGAAAATTTCCATTAAAATGGGAATCAAAACACGTCATTTGACACTTAAGGAACTATAGGAAATAAATGTTGTAGTTTATGTACAAAACAGGAAGAAAACATTTGAGTCTCTATCGTTTTTTGGATGTTTAAGATTGTCAACTTCGATCTACTTCATCATATGTGTTGTGTCCATAGCCAATACGTACTTCTTCACATGAGGTGCATAGGATCCTACCAATAAAAATATAAATTCATGTTTCAAAAACATTGTTAAATAACACTAATATTTTTAAACTTTAGGGTTTAGAGTATATAATATTCTTACAGCAATTAAAATAGTTTAAGATAATTACTCATCATCGTTGTACCTTATTTTTTACATTTTTTTTCACTTTTATTAATAAAACTTAAATAAATTATAATTTTTCTTAAAATTACCAGCCAAATATAACTATGACAATAGCATTACAGGAATTTGATTCCTGAAAAAGCAAAATTATACCTGAAACAAACTCTCGAAAGATATTTGAGTATTTTTTTACTGGGTGGGGTCACAAAAAGTTGGGTTCAATCTAATAATTAGCATAAATATGTCAAATTATAAAAGTTACTTACGTAAAATGACTTGATTTATCATATATGTACATAAAATAAGTTGGGAAAAGTTTAAAATCTACATCTTATACGTGATCCTTTACTTAATTTAATAAATATTAAAAAAAAAAACATTTTTCTAGATATGAGAAGATCAATTTAATAATAATTAATTCTCATCTTACAAGTAGACCTGTACTTTTATATCTCAACTATCTTTACTTTACAAGACTTAAATTCCTTTTTTAATATTTTAAAAAGTAATTAAATTAACTACATGAACATTACCCATTCATATCTGATTTTGTCAGTTTCTTGAATGATTTATTCTTCACCAATTTTCCAAGTTATCCATGACTTGACCATTTTCCAGTTTAACTAGTGACGTACTAAGCAAATTCGGTTTGGTTTTAAAACTACTCCTGGACATTTAACTAATAAGCCTCACTTATGAACAAAATACTATTAATTGTTCTTTTAAACAAATTAAATATTGCTTTTGAACAGTGTAGAAAATATTATATAGACTTTCATTTCCTGCTACAAGAAAGTTGTTATGCGAGGTCAACATTTCCAAGCATGGCTGCAGGGGAATGTCATCCTTCATACCCGGCTTTCTGATCTTATCTTTGACTTAGATTCTAATACCTTTAACCATGTTTTACATTGCTTAGTGAACATACCAACCAAAAAGAATTTGGCTACTTATTCCTCAACTCTAGATCTGTTTCACTTTCTTTCCATTTCTTTTCTACACTTTATTTATTTTAATACTATCACCGTTTTGAGGATAAAAAAAATGCAAATTAGAACTTTGGTGTGAGCAGCAGCAAATTAACCATCATAGTTTTCCCAAAAACTTATTTTAAAATTGAGTAATAATCCATTTTGATCCCTCAATATATGCATGTGACTCATTTTAATAACCTTGTTAATATCAGTTTTAAAAGGCTGCGAAGAGAGAAATAAAAAATTTACAGTTTAATATGCATATAATTATATATATATATATATATATATATATATATATATATATATATATATATATATATATATATATATATATGATAAAATAGACTTAATGATTTTTAACTCTCAGTACACGTATTATTTATTAGGAAAAAGTATACAAAAAATATTTATTACATCTATTTCAGTTTTCAATCTTTCCCAATAAAAGAATCATTTTTATATACAAGTGCTAAACATGTTTTGTTGTGTTCATATAGTTGTTTGCATATTATATTTACAAGCTTACGGCTGCACCACCTATTATGAGTTGAGTTGAACATCATAATCAACGCAATCGCTTGTTATAATATATATATTATGCAATTTGCATAGCCTTGAGATATGTATAAGATTTCAACAGTACAATTAATAGTACAAAATTTATATCCGTGGAGAGAAATATAAAAGTGATATAGAAGATGATTTTGAGCGTGTTTGGTTTTGCTTTGCGTCAAAGTTTATGCAGATCATAGAAATCAAATATTTATAGGTTATGTGTCTTTAAGCATCTTTTCAGTTGGTTTTTCTTGTTAACATACACCCTCATGAATCGTGCTGTTGAAAAATAAAGATATATAATATGCGTATATATAATTTCTCAATGTATTCAGAAATGTGTAACAGATTATTTTTACAATCAGCTTCTGCTTAATGTATGTGAAGGAAGAGAAAACAAAAAACAAAAGATAGAAAAAGAGAGAGAGAGGCTCAACATCTACGAGTCAAAGATCAAGAGAGAAAGAAAAAAATGAAAACAAAAAAATGGAAGAAAATTGAAAGAAATTAAGGTTAAATAATAAAGCCACTGTGGAAAGCAACGAAGGCTAATGACCAGGACCCTTTTTGCTAGGTCCAGAAGCTAGTTTATATGCCAAGCTTCGTGCAAATTGACGAGCTATGGAGTTGTTAGAAGCAACAGCAAATGTTGCCACTCCAAGAGACGAACCTTCTCCTTTGAAGTCCTCACAACCGTCACCTACCGGTGTCTTTAACGCCTCTGATCGAAGGACTCTTCCATGCACAAAGCAGAATTGTGATGATGACACCACAAACCATGTGATAACCATCACAATCCAAAGACTCTTCTTCATCTGCATCTTAGTTTTTCCAAATTCTTTTGAGCACTTAACTACCTTCTCTAAGAGCCAAGAAATGTTGCAGTGTGTGAAGTTGTTGCTCTAGTGTTGAGTCTAAACTATGAGATGCTGCATATTTATATAGAGCAAGTTTCTGGTGGAGACGGTGAAGCTCTTTCCAAGTGGGTCCTTAAAAGCTGCAAGGTGATTTGACTTTAGCCAAATTCTTATGTATTTCGTGGGATTTTATTTGAAAATTTGTGTAGGGTTCATTATGGCTTGCCGCAAAGGCTCCACGTGCAGAGAATGAATTGGTTGCTTTGAATATTCTTCCATATATAGTTGAATTTGGACTTTACACTGTTACTGATACCACTACTTAAAACGTTAAATTTTGACAAGAAAGAAAAAGGAACAAAAATTATGGATTAAACCCACAAAAATTAACTTGTAAGCTAAAAGTTTACATTCCAGTTACACTCTGATAGAAGAAAATTGTGAATGTTGAACATATTGACATGCCAAAGCATGTACACCTTGCACCAATTGTTTGACACGGTTTTTAGGATTCTATGCTTGTTTTGTATGTACAATATCTGGTACGCGTTGCATGCTTACTTTTGATTTTAAAAATGTTTGTGTTCCCTTTTTACATGTCACAATAGTTGAAAAGCAGTGAGAGGAAAATGGATTTGAAATTTGGTGCCTTTGGAAAAGGCATATACAGGTATGGTTGAACTGTCACCTTCTTTGGGTTCACGGCGATGCATAAATTGTGTGCACTTCCAATAAGACAAAGGGTCCATCTTATCAGAATGCACGCGCAAATATGTCTGCTTAACACAGATAGTTACCAAGTCTTTGCAAATTTATCGGATCACAATTCTCGTGGCTCAAGAGAATGTGTGAAACTCAAGTATTGTTTCTTGTTCTAAGCATTAAGCATTGTTGTTATCAATGTTTTGATTTGTTAGACACAATATACTCTTTCTCCAAGAATTAAGCCTCACCAAGAGGGTGCATGTGTCAAGAAACTCAATTCAGAAAAGAGAGATCTTTAAGAATTAAAAAATTACCCTTTTATCGATACGAGGAAAGTAGAAAAATAGAGCTTCTATGTTGGATAATAATTATGTTACTTAAATTTTGGAATTAATGACTAAACCTATTAGCTAATTAAATCTTCATTTATCTAATCAAATTACATTCACAAATGGTTGTGGAATTTTTTAATATTATAATTTCTTCACCTACCACTCGAACTTCTTTGTTTTGATTAACAGAAATAATAAAAAACTACCTAGTGTGGTTTGCTTCATTTTTTTTATTCTTCTTAAGATATTAGTCGCAAGTAAACTATATATAGATTTATTATTTTTTTAAACAATCGTATAAAATAGTAATTGAAAAAGACATACACCCTGTTGCTTATTGGTATTACATTAAATAATTAATGTTTTTTTTTCTAATTTGGAAACATTAGTGAAGTAATTAAAACAAAACATATATAGTAAACCACTTAAAGCTATGTACTTTTCTAATGTAGAGAAAAGTATTTTATGATATCGTGAACCACTAGACAAAGGTAGAAGAAATCCATCTCTGATCTTTTTTTCTTAGTCAAAATCCCACTTTTCTTTTCACATGTCCCTAATGTACCCTTTCATATTGATCATATTCCTTTAAACTTCAACGATTTCCTATTTTAGCTTTCTTTATGGCTTAGTTTTTGTTTTAACTTAGAGGAGTGTTCGCATAAGAAATATTTTTAATAGATCGTATTCTAAGAACACTACTTAGATGCATTTTAAGGTGTTTTTATGCTATTATTCTATAATTAAGATTATACTTTTGCCTCACTCTTCTATAAAATAATAAGGTTTAGTAGCAAAAGTCAGTGTACATAATTCGGATAAACTTCAATTATAATTGAACAAATAATAAGAAAACGTATCTAAATTTTGTCCGACAAAAAAAAAGTCATTTACATAATTCAGAGATAGCACTTGCATTCATGGATCACGTGCAAAAGAAATTAATTGTTCTTTGACTCTGAAAAGTTCAAAAACCTAAGCTTCTTGCACAACCTAACAAAAGAAACTTTTGATAAGATATACGAATACAGGATACGAAATACGGAATAGAGAGACTAAAATTTACCATAGCATAAGTGGCATCACATTAGATCAGAAAAAAATTCCTGATACAAATCCAAAGTCAAAGGTTTGATTAGATCATAGACGTTTGGAAAAGAATATAAAGATTTTTTTGTAAATTAAAATTAGTTTATATATACTTTAGTATATATATTTTTTAATTTATGTATAAATTAATTTTAACTTTTGAAGTTTTTTAAAATAATGTTGCGAAAAACGTTGCAAAAATTTATGTTTTAGTTTACTTTGTTTTCTAATTGATCCCCGTGCACTCCTATCTTATTATATTTTACAAGTTATTAGTTAAATTAAGTATTATATACAGAAGAGCCATTGACTTCACATGCTATATCATATACCAAAATTTGTAATTTATAATCATATTTGGTTTATGAGCACCTGTGAGGTATGAAATTAATAAATTAGGTTGCTAAGGAATTGAGTTTCTTTGGGTGCCCAAGAAATTGTTCTTGTGGACATTAAATAAATTTCTACTATTTCAAGTTGTAGCCAATCACAAAAAAGTCTGTTTTGTGTAACAATATTTCTTATCCTTGGTGATCTTTGGTAGTACAATGAAACCAAGATCAAATACAGATTAAGAACAATTTATATTTTTTGGCCAATTATGGTATGATAGATTGATTTGTCATTCTTGCTTACCCGGATGAAAAGTAATGATTAAAAAATTATTATGGATAACTAAATTAAAAATATTTATAATTATAAAAACCTAAAAAAGAGTTCGAATTTTTAATAGTTTGTTTCAATGTATTAGATATTTCTGTTCCACAAAATTGGGTTTGCTTTCAGTTATAAAATACATACAAATTGAACATTTAACCTATGATCAACAATTGTGTGTATTGACGAAATTCTTATGAAAGTACACTATCATTTAACTTCGAGTTGATTGATGAAGTAAATGACATAAAATCTTGTATTAAATTAAATGATTCGGATAAATACCATTATTAGAAAAAGGAAATAAGCCTATATTATGTAATTATTTAATATTTTCTGTGTGACTTCATCTTCTGAAACGCGAAATAACTTGGCTGTGCAACATGTTCATAAAATGGAAGTTAGCTTAGCAGTGTCAGTTTCAACGTTATTAAAATTAGTAAACATGTGTTACTGAAACCCCGTTCTCTATAATATAGAAAATGTAATACAATATTCATAATTGATATTAAAATATTTAATAACATTTTTTTTATTCTCTGAAAGTAGTTGGGAACTTGGTAGGTAGATTGAAGTGCTTAAAGATTATGTCAGAATGTATGATCGGTATTTTTGTACCAACAAATCCCAGAATCCCTACCTACCATTTTGGATTTTAGATAAATAAGAAAAGAATTCATATTATAATTTTATAATAATTTAAATATTATATTTAACCCATTGAACGCCACTTGTTTAATTTTCAATACTTTAAATTTGTCGTAGTCACAATTTAAAATATAAATTTAAATTGCCTCCATAATTTGCTTGGATTCGAATCCGATTATATAAATTTTGATCAAATTAAAACCAATAATATATTGAATGAATTTTTTTTTAATTTAATGTATTATTGTTTGTATCGGACCGATTTATTAAAATTCAAAATAAATGTTTATGAGTTAATTAATTTTTCAAATAATAACATATTAATAACCAGTTAGAATTTACTTAAAATAATAGAAAAATGCATATTTTTAAAATAAACAAATTAGATAATACATGAAAACATAAATTTGTTTATTTTATTTCGTTTTTTTTTTAAATAGGTGCCACGAAACTCGCCCATATAGTTAGATTTTATCTCTTAACGCGTTTTGTTTTTAGGAAGTTTTCTGTTTGAGGGGCTTTTTCTACGTTGAATGTTGTATATATAATTTTTATTCAAGATAATTACAACGCATCTTTTGTTTTTCATATGTAACTTTTTTTTTTCTCTCTCTTTCTTTTCTTAGTACACAAGGAAATGTAAGCATGTAATATGAAGTAATAATATATGGTATTAGAGAGTGTTAATTTTGTTTTGCTTAAGTTGAGTCATCTCAATTTTTTAGTTTTTTATGATTCTTGTTCCAATTTCTTTTTTTAAGTATTTTATAAGTTCTTAATTTTTTTTTTACTTATGCAATTAGTTTTTACTAAAATAATGAGGATTATGGATTAATCTTAAAATTCTTTTAATTTTTCCTATCTTCATTTTGGTAAGAATTTTAATAAGATCTTTGTTCCTCATATATTAAATGGAACTAGTTACTATTCATGAAGTAAAAATATGAAACATGATCTAGTATGAAAAAAATAAACTGAAATTAATCTAGAAAGTATTGTTATTCCTCACCATGGTGATTCTGGTTAGATGCTTGTAAAAAATGCACCATGATGATTATTTCTCGGACCACCAGCACATTAAACTCACAAATTGCACAAAAAGATCTTTGGAAAGACTTAAAGATGAATATTTTTAAGGAGTAACTATTTTAATAGGATTTCAAATCTATTATAAGAAATACATACCACCAAAATGAGAGAATGAAATGTTACTAGTTTCTATACTTAAAAATTTTATGGAAAATTTGGAATCATGAAGACAAGTTCAAAATGACACATAATGCATAATGTAATGCGAACTTGTGAAGATTATAGTTAAATATAGAGATTTTGAACATATTATGTGCTTTTTGAAGAATCTTGGAGATATTTAAGCTATTATCAAAAATTTATTCTCTTAGTGGAACATCTTTTCAATATCAATTGTGTTTTCTCTTTAGTCCTCCAACAAGAAAGATAAATAATTGTTAATGATCTCACTAATGTTAAGATTAAGGAAATAAAAAATGTGTGAAAAAGTTCAAGAAAAAGGAAGAAGACATGACTCAAATCAAGAGATACAATGACTTCTTGTCATAAGATTAATCTCATTATAGAAGAATGTTACTGTAATCACGACTTGGAAACTACTCAAAATATGTCACAAGATGACATACAAAATTTAACCATCTTCTATATTATTAATAAATAGGAGAAACACCAAGGAAACAAACAAAAATGAGACAAGAGCCAAACCCATATAAGGGAATGACATCACCTTCAACCCAAAATCTTAAGGCATTAAGTTTGTGGGTCTGACATTCAACCCAAAACCTTAAGGCATTAAGTTTGTGGGTCTTCGTTCTTATATGTCGCTCAATTTTCTCACACTTGGATACATAACAATCTCCCCCTCAAGTAAGAGTTCTGAAACCTCCGTCAGGTAGATTTTTGATATAGGGACATATTGTACTCATCTGAGCCGGTCACGATCACAGACCATCGGCTCTAATACCACTTGCTCACCGGGAAGATCCAACAAGAATGAGAATCGAGTCAGACCCACACAAGGAAATGCCACCACCTTCAATCCAAAACCTTAAGGCATTAGATTTGTAGGTCTTCTTTCTTATATGTTGCTCAACTTTCTCATTTCTACTTAATGTGGGACTTAGACTCATACTTGGATACCTAACACAAACGAAAAACATGTCATCAAGTAGTTCAATGACCATAATGAATTCTTGTCATAAAATCAATGCCTAAAAGCAAACAACACATATGTGAAGGCTTTTGTTGTAGTAGTTTTTTTAACTCATTCATTTGATGTATGATCAAATTAACAACTCTAATAACAATGTAGATTTCATTATTTCGCTCTAAATACCACTTATTAAAAAGAAAAATATGAGAATAAAACAAATATTGAAAAAAGGAGAAAAAATTTATGTTATATTAATAAACTGAATATTATTTACAATTTATTTTATATAGTAATTGAGTGTATAAACTAATCAACAAATTTTTATTTGAATCCACTATCTTGTTTGCTTTCAAATTTATCATTATCATTTTTTTTCTTTACTACGAGAAAACATTAAATTAATTTTCAAATATTAGTGTTGATCAAATTTGACCGTGATTAAAGTCAGTTAAGTTAATTTTAATACGATATAAAAGATTATTTTCTAAAAAAATTATAAGTCATTAAATTTTTTTTATTTTTTTATTAAATAAATATTTATGTTAGTATCATATTAGTATCAACATAATGAATAGTAATAGAGTTTGGTTAATATTAGATGCTTATAGAGTTATTTTAATGTGATGCAAAAGGTTATTTTAAAAAAAAGTTAAAAACGTAAAAAGTAATAAATTTTTTAATAAATAGATATTTGTGTTAGTGTCAAAATAATGTTGGTTAACTAGATGTTAATAGAATCTGCTTAATATAACACTATTAGAATCGATTTAGTCAAGATTATAACGACAGTAATTATTTTTATAATTTTCTTTTAATGAATAAAAATATTTATATTAATATCAAACTAATATTGATTAAATATTAAAAAGAAATAAAATTAATATTGATCTAGTTGATGTAATTTATTTATTTTAATATTTATATTTATTAGTTAAACTAATGTTACTTTATATATATTATGAATTTCTGTCTTTCTTTGCCAACGAATAGGAATTATTAATCTTAACTTTGATTTAAAATGGTAAATCTTTTCGGTCACAATCAATATAAATAATGAACTTTTTTATCCCTAACATCTTTTTATTTTTTATTTTCTTTAATAATAGTCTTTATTTTCTATTCTTTTAATAATATTTTTTATTTTTTTATTTTTTTCAATAACATTCTTTATTTTTTAATTCCTGTAATAAATTATTTTGTTTTCTTTTTTTTTGTTTTTTTGTTTTTTTTATGTTAAAATAACATTCTTTTATTGACTTGTTTACTTCATTAATAACTCTTTATTTTTTATTTTTTTTCAATCAATCTTTTTATTCTTTAATTCTTCAAATAAAACTTCTTTTTTTATTTTTATTTTTCCTACGATGAAATAACACTATTTTATTTTTTATTTTTTTAAACAATGAGTACATTAATTATGATTATCATTTTTGTTTTATTTTTCTTTTTTATTTATTTTTTTATGATTTTGTGATTATATTTTATTATAATAATTTACTGGTTGTATTTTTGTATTAAAATTGATATTAGAAGAAAAAATTATAATAAATTATAAAATTTTTATTTGAATTAAAATTTGTATTATTTTGTTTTATCTCTATCAAAAAATCAAATTCTATCTTTATCAAAAATCAAATTTTAATTATTTAGATATTTTTAACAAACTAAAAATACAAATTTTAATTCAAATAACAATTTTATAATTTATTATAATTTTTTCTTCCAATATCAATTTTAATATAAAAATATAATCACAAAATTATAATTTATTTTAATATAATTTATTATGCCAAATTTAAATTTATTATAAAATATAAAATAAAATAATTTATCATTTTTCTATTATAATTAATTGGTTAAAAGACCTAGAAAAATTTCATTTTATTTTCTTTGTATTATTTAAAAAAAATTAATTATTTTTTATATTAATTTTAATTAACTAATAATTACAATTTTAATAACTATTACAGAAAAAAAAAGTGTTATTACATAAAACAAAAAAATGTTATTTCAAGAATTAAAAAAATGTTATTGCAGAAAAAAAAATTATTACATAAAATAAAAGAGTGTTATTTCAGAAATTAAAAAAAAATGTTATTGAAAAAAATAAAAGATAAACAATTTTATTGAAGAAAATAAAAAATAAAAATATATTAATGAAGTAAAAAAATCGATAATAATTCCTGACAAGGTAACATACACATTATCCATCATCTTAAAAATTAAGAATTAATTTATTAATAGATAATAATGGATAACGCAATCCCTCAACCCGAGTATTAGGCACGGGTTTATTACTTATATAAATTTGATTTCTAATTTGGATGTAAATATATAATTAAAGGAGAATTACTCGGAGAAACTTTTCTTTTTCAATTTTCATGTCTCACCAAGCATGCTCTTTAATTATAATTATTTTTATTATTATCATAAAAATCTCTTCCTTCTCTTTAATACTGCTTCCAAATAAAATAAGAGAATTATTTCTTAATTTCCCTCCACTTTTGTTTTTCACATCTAAACAATTTAAGTTTGATATAATCAGGCGTATATGGATTTTTATCACGTAATAAAATCTGTTCGTTGTCAACGTAACGCATACGTAGCATATTAACAGAGTGTGTAAGCTAATTAATTAGCTTTGTCAACATCAATTTTTTGTGATTGGCGTGCACGATGCATCCAACGCAAATAAAGTTGTGGTGATTCAAATTTCACCAGAAAAAAAAAAAAAAAAAAGGATTTTACGTTATCTCAAATGAATAGTTATGATCAGAAAAAAAAAATAAAATTGAGAGAAGTATTAATAGTCAATGTACATCACATTTCTATTTTCAATATACAGATATTATTTCAAGCCCACCAAAGATTTTAGTTACAGGGTACTTACCCATCAGATGAAACACTTCCTAAAATATTGCTGTTATATAACTTCTCTCAGAAACTAACTGATACACTTAAAAAACACATGCTAACCAATGAAGTTATAAAACAACCATTATAGCTACATTTCTTTCTCCTAAAACGTTATTTCACAAACAATCACACTACATAGAATCATGAACCAAGATGTAGTTCACATGTTTTCTTCTATTTATCACAGAATCAAAACCCTAAATTTGTTCTCATTATTATCTGAATTACGTGTTTCTATTAGAAAAGTTTTCTTTGAATCATTAGAATCTAATCCTAAAACCCTTCCATCGATTATTATTTGACTTAGAACGCTGATCACAAATAACAGGAACTGACACAATGGTTGTGCTCTCTAGAACCCTATCGCTAACTTGGAACCCACATTGCAGAAACACCACAACAAGAACACCTCAACCCTAACTACAAAACGCAACAATAACCTTTCCGGTGTTCATTATAGTTGTGCCGTTGATTACGTTGAAGCTTCAGATTTGGTTGTAAATAATTTACAAGAAAAAAGATTTGGAGCATATGAAAAGGTAGAAATTTATAAAGCTATTGCGCTCGATATCATCAAAAGTATGGTATTAACCATGATGAAATTTTCCCTTCTATAGCCATGCTCAAATTGATCTGGATTATGATTGCTTTAACAACATACTTTGATTACGAAATATGAAACATGAATGTGAAAAAAAAATAATGGATATGAATATGACACAGCCCGAGGGATATACATTCTTGTCAATTCTTCAGTCATTCAAAAAGGAGGTTGGAATGTTTTTATAATGACCTAATCTAATTTAGGGTCAAGAGGTTCAAAGATTTATCATAATCGCAAAAGGGTTTGCTATTTGGCCTTGTGCTTAATTCTAACAACAAATTGCCTTTATCATTTTCAAGTTTGATCAAACAAGTGATGAGTGGAGACTCCAACTATATCAGTAACAAACATATATGGCACTCAATTAAACTGTTTGGGATACACTTTACTTCTCTGATCAAGTTATTTCTTAGTTCTAGTTATTGACTTCTTTTCATGTCAATGCACAAACATCGTAGGACTATTCGTTATTGGAATCAGTCATGTTTCCTCTATTTTAAATTCTCACTCAAGATTTTCTGTTGTTCTAGATTCAGATTCAAAACATATCAGCATTGGTTTCTTCCTAACCAAACTTAATTGTTTTCTATCAAAAAAATTTCATAAGAAAACCACAAAATATTACCCCAAAACATGTCACTAAATTTAAATGGTGACCAAGTTCAAAAGTAAACACTTAACAAAATAGTGAACAACAAAACACAAATTAACATATACGAAATGAACTTAAGACAGTCAACATAAATTTCCAATCTTCGTTTCAATTGTTTAGAGTTTACGTTGTGTTAACTATTTAGAGGTTGTTTATTCTTTAGATGAGTTTCGTTTGATCCTCTCATACTCGTGGCATTTTTTTTTTCTTGCTTTTATAGATTTTTCATGTAGTGATATGTAATTGATGAAACTTAATATGTGAAGGATGATAACGTTTCGTAGTGATGCCTAACAAGATTTTAAAAAAATGATCATCAACTTCTTTATTCTCATCTTCTTCATCAACCTCTTGTTCTTCATTTTCTGCTCCTTCAACTGCAACTTTACTTTCCCCTGGAAAATTGATCTGAAGTGTTGGGCTTGGAGCATGTTGAACAGAAAACTTGTAAAAGCTTTCATTGAGATTGACTTGACCTCTATACTGACTCTCAACATGGAACATGTGCATCTCTAAACGTTATGTGTAATCTATTAAGTGTGATATTGTTGATGAGAGGTGCAACATTATTTTGTATTTCTTTATTAATTTATTAATAAGTAGATTGTTAATATATTTGTAATTTTGAGTGCTAGTTATTTTTTATCATATCTTGACAAAGAATATAAGTCACATATATATATTTATATACATATATTTTATAATTGTACATTTTTTTAGTTCTATTTTATATAATTATTGATCCATTCTTTGAAGAGAAAGAAGAAGTTTTATTTATTTGCAATATTTTTTTTTCTATTATTATTGAATGCAGAATGAAACATGTTAATTAGAGGATTGACATATAGAGTGGAAAACATAAAATATAATCACAATAGTTATGTTAAGCAAAACTTAATGTTGAAATTCTAATTTTTCGAAAAGTCAAAGTCAGAGATTTGTCAATAATATTTGTATCCCTACTTATTCCAAAGAAGATTGCAGTGATAATAACAGTGAAAATATTACGATAATTTAAAATGTCAATCTATTTTTATGTATATTCGTTTTACAGTTTATATGGAGAAGAGAAATAAAAAACATAAAAGAAGTGAAAACAATATTATATAAATAAATTAAATAATATAAAATATAAACTTAAACATCATTATTTAAATAAAATTTTCATATATAATAAATAGACAAATATAAATATTTTTTTATAATAACTAGTCAAAATAAATGAGACTCATCACATGTACACAAGATTATTTTATGTTATCCATTTTCTTTTTCATTTAAATCTCCAAGATAACATCTCCAACTATAATATTAATTTATACTTGAACATATCTATTATTTGTTTTCTTCTTTCTAATTATTATTTTAAAAAATTAATACTTATCATTTTACTTATTTTTTGTTTTCTTCTTTCTAATTATTATTTTAAAAAATTAATACTTATCATTTTACTTATTTTTAAGTTAATGTGTATATTTTCTTATATGTGAGGTTATATACGCATATATTATATATTTTTTTTTATTTCATATTTCCCTTTTTCTCACGTTCTCGTTGTGTATATTATACCAAAAATTACATTTATATTTATGTTATTATATAACAATATTTATAATTATATATATATGATTATATATATATATATATATATATATATATATATTTATTTATTTACTTTGCATTAATATATAAATATATATTCACGTATATGTATATTATACTCGTAATAGACATAAAATATTTAACATAATAAGATTAGAAACACTTCATACATGAAATAAATAAATAAATTAAAATAATAAATGTTTCCTCTTCCTATTTTTATCTTTTTTAATAATATTATTATAATCATAATATATATATATATATATATATATATATATATTTAAATATCTATAAATATTATTATTATTATTCATAAATATATTTTGTTTTAATAATAAAAAATTATATATATATATATATATATATATATATATATATTTTTTTTTAATAATATATTTTTATATATATTTTATTT